>Ga0184637_10000861_pt1 | contig 21600 bp, 17 predicted proteins | sample PLM3_127_b2_FD_133143 | JGI IMG/M metagenome (GOLD analysis project Ga0184637, IMG submission 133143) | Groundwater sediment microbial communities from an aquifer in East River, Colorado, USA - PLM3_127_b2 | ecosystem: Environmental > Terrestrial > Soil > Riparian zone | place: USA: East River... | reverse complement strand
TGAGCTACCGGCTGCCCATCATCCGGACTCGCGGCTTCAATCATGAGGGGCCGCGACGCCCGCCGGTGTTCGTGGTCAGCGACTTCGCCTTGCAGGTGGCGGAGATCGAGAAGGAGATGCGGCCGCCGGTCATCCGGGTCGGCAACCTGGAGGCGCACCGCGACTTCACCGACGTGCGCGACATGGTGCGCGGCTACTGGCTGGCGCTCGAAAAGGGGCGGCCCGGTGAGGTCTACAACATTTGCTCTGGACGAAGCTACTCGGTGCGCCAGGTCGTCGATCTTCTCCTTGGCCTCACCAAGGTGCGGATCCGGGTCGAGCAGGATCCCAAGCGGCTCCGGCCGTCGGACGTGCCGGTCCTGCGCGGCGACTGCACTCGCTTCACCCGCGAGACTGGGTGGCAGCCCGAGATCCCGTTCGAGCAGACGGTCGAGGATCTGCTCAACTACTGGCGAGCTCGATAAAGCGGGTTGATGGTGGCGATGAGCAGCGGCGACAGGGCAGGGCGATGAGGACAGGCGAAAAGGCAACGCGATGAGGCGCGCGCCATGAAAGTCCTTGTAACGGGCGCCACCGGCTTCGTCGGGCAGCACCTGCTTCGCGAGCTCGGCGCGCGTGGACTGGCGGCCACCGGCACCGGCTACACCGAGGGGGTCGCCGGGCGGGACGAGCCGCGCAGCGTCGACTTTCGTCATGCGGCAGCGACCCGCGAGCTGGTTGCGCGGGAACGTCCTGACGCCGTCATCCATCTCGCGGCGCAGAGCTCGGTCGGCGTCTCCTTCGACGCCCGGCGCGAGACGTTCGAGGTCAATGTCCTCGGTACTCTGAACCTGCTCGCCGCGGTGCGCGACGAAGCTCCGGGGGCGCGGATCCTGATCATCACCTCGGCCGACCTCTACGGCCCCAGCACTCCCGAGGCGCGGCATCGCGAGACTTCTCCGCTCTGCCCGGTGAGCCCGTACGGCGCCTCGAAAGCCGCTCAGGACCTGGTCGCCGCCCTCGCTGGCGCGGCGTACTCTCTGCGGTTGATCCGGGTCCGCCCCTTCCCCCAGGCCGGCCCCGGCCAGCGCCCAACCTTTGCTCTCCCGGCCTTCGCCGCTCAGATCGCGGCCTTTGAGCGCGGCGAAGCTCTGGGCGAAGGCGGAGATAAACCTGATGTAGGGGAAGGTGGTAAACACCAAGGTGAGCGGGTGCTCAAGGTTGGCAACCTCGAGGTTGTCCGGGACTATACCGATGTGAGGGATGGAGTCCGAGCCTATGCCGACCTCCTGACCCAGGGCGAGCCGGGCGAGGCCTACAATGTCTGCTCCGGGCGCGGGTTCAAGCTGCGCCAGCTGGTGGAGCGGCTGGCGGCCGCAGCCCGGGTCCCGATCCGGATCGAGCTGGACCGAGCGCGACTCCGCCCGGCGGATCTGCCGCATCTGGTCGGGGATCCGGCGAAGCTCAAGGCCGCGATCGGCTGGGAGCCCCGGATCGAGATCGAGCGGACGCTGGCCGATCTGCTCGATGAGGCTCGTTCTCGCCCGGCGAACGCCCGGGTGGGTAGCTCGACCCGCTGAATCGATGGAGCGCTGAACCGAATGTACCGTATTTCCGTCATCGGCTCCGGCTATGTCGGGCTGGTGAGCGGCGCTTGCCTGGCCGACTTCGGCAACGAGGTCATCTGCGTCGATAAAGACAAGGAAAAGGTGGAGCGCCTCGGGCGTCTCGACATCCCCTTCTATGAGCCGGGGCTCGTCGAAGTGGTGGAGCGCAACGTCCACGAGAGGCGGCTTTCTTTCAGTGACAATCTGCCGGAATCGGTAGAAAGGACGCCGATCGTCTTCATCGCCGTCGGCACTCCGAGCGGACCCGACGGGGCCGCGGACTTGAACGCGGTCTTCGATGTGGCGCGCGAGATCGCGCTCTCGATGCAGGGGTACCGGCTCGTGGTGCAGAAGTCGACAGTGCCCGTGGGCACCGGCCGGCGGGTGCGGGAGACGATCGCCAAGCATTTGAAGGGTGACCATCCGTTCGATGTCGCCTCCAACCCGGAGTTCCTGCGCGAGGGCTCTGCGGTGCAGGACTTCACCCATCCCAACCGGGTGGTGATCGGCACCTGGACGACCCGCGCCGCCAGTATCCTCTCTGACATCTACAGTCCGCTCTACCTCAATGAGACGCCGATGGTGAAGACGACGGTGGAGACGGCGGAGCTGATCAAGTACGCGTCCAACGCCTTTCTTGCCACCAAGATCTCTTTCATCAACGAGATGGCCGCCCTGTGCGAGGCCGTGGGAGCGGACGTCCAGGTGGTGGCACGGGGAATGGGACTCGATGGGCGGATCGGCGACAAATTCCTGCATCCGGGTCCGGGGTACGGTGGCTCCTGCTTTCCCAAGGACACGCGGGCGCTGGTCGGCTTCGCCGCCGCCGCTGGAGTCGATTTGCGGATCGTGCGCGCCACCATCGAGACCAACGAGCGACAAATCGACCACATGCTCGACCGCTGCGAGCAAGTGATGGGTGGGCTCGCGGGGAAAACCGTGGCCTTGCTGGGGCTCTCGTTCAAGCCCAACACCGACGATGTGCGCGAGGCGCCGTCGCTCAAGATCGCCCGGCGGCTGCTGGCGGCCGGGGCTCAAGTCCGAGCCTTCGACCCGGTGGCGATGCCGAACGCCGCCCGCGCCCTGCCCGGGCTCAAGCTCGGCACCAGCGCCTACGAGATCTGCGAGGGTGCCGACGCCCTGGCCATCGTGACCGAGTGGAACGAGTTCCGGCGACTCGACCTCGAGCGCATCAAGGGCCTCCTCAAGACCCCGGTACTGATCGACATGAAGAACGTCTATTCTCCGGAGCGCGTGCGAGCCCTCGGCTTTCGCTATGTCGGCGTCGGCCGCCCGCATCCGGCCGGCTCGAGCCCGGCCGTGGCCCGAGCCGCCGAATAGCCGGCAGCGAGCGCGACGTGACGCGATGAGGGAACCCAAGGTGACGCGATGAGCGAGCGACCCGGCGGGCGCATTCTGGTCACCGGCGGCGCCGGCTTCATTGGCTCGAACTTCGTCCGTGTCCTCCTCGACCGGGAACCCGACGTGACCGTGGTCGTGCTCGACAAGCTGACCTACGCCGGCAACCTGGACAACCTCGAGGGAATCGATCCCGACCGCCTCACTTTCGTCAAGGGCGACATCTGCGACCCCGAATTGGTGGATCGGGTCATGACCGGGGCGCGGGCCGTGTTCAACTTCGCCGCCGAGACTCATGTCGATCGCTCGATTATGAATCCTGGCAGCTTCGTTCTCACCGACGTGTACGGGAGCTACGTCCTGCTCGAGGCGGCTCGGCGCGCCGGAGTGAGCAAATTCGTCCAGATCTCGACCGATGAGGTGTATGGTGAAGTCCTCGGAGAGCCCGCCACCGAGGACGCCGCGCTCCTGCCCCGAAACCCCTATTCGGCCAGCAAGGCGGGCGCCGACCGGCTGGCCTACTCTTATTTCACCACCTATGGGTTGCCGGTGGTGATCACCCGGTGCTCGAACAACTTCGGTCCCTCCCAGCATGTGGAGAAGCTGTGGCCGCTATTCGTCACCAATGCGCTCGAGGGCAAACCGCTCCCGGTCTATGGCTCGGGCAATAACCTGCGGGACTGGATCTATGTCGAGGACCACTGCGAGGCGCTGGTCAAGCTCCTGCGCGCCGACGGAGTGGCGGGGGAGGTGTGGAACATCGGCGGCGGCGAGGAGAGGTCGAGCCTCGAGATCGCCCGTCTCATTCTTCGCACGCTCAACCGGCCAGAGAGTCTTATCCGTCACGTGGACGATCGTCCGGGCCACGACCGGCGCTATGCGCTCGACACCACGAAGATTCGCACCCGGCTCGGCTTCACCCCGCGTGTCCGCTTCGATGAGGGTGCCGAGCGCACGATCCGCTGGTACTCGGAGAACCGGGGTTGGTGGGAGAAGGTCAAGAGTGGCGCGTTCCGCGAGTACTACGAAAAGGCGTATCGCCTGTAGTTCCCCGCTAAGGCGTATTGCCGGTATTCCCCAGCTCGCTCTGCTGGGGGTCGCACTTCTCACCGGTTGGGCGACATCCGGCCAAGCCCAGATCTCCAGTGGCCGCATGCGCAGCGGGAGTCCCTCGGCCCCTGCGGCGAGTGCGCCGGCTCCCACGCCCTTGCGCGACGAACCGCTTCTCGGCCCCCCGATCGACGCCGCGCGCTATCGGCTAGGGCCGGGAGACGTTCTCATCCTGGCCTTGCCCGGAGTGCTGGACGAGAGTGCCATCCTGGTGGTCGATGCCGAGGGCGGGCTGGTGCTTCCCGGCTCGGCCGGGCGGCTGGAAGTCGCTGGGCTGACCCTCGAGTCGGCGCGCCAAGCCGTCGGCAAGGCGCTGGCAGCTCTGGTGCGGGAACGGCCGTTCGCCTTGAGCCTGCGCGAGCCGCGTCGCTTCAAGGTGTACGTGGTCGGCGCCGTGGCCAATCCCGGGGCTTATGCGGCCAGCCCGGTGACCCGCGCGTCCGAGGTCATCGAGCGGGCCGGCGGCATTGTTCCCGGAGGCTCGCAACGGAACGTGAGGGTGCTGCGGGCGGACAGCCTGGAGCTGCGCGCCGACCTCGTGGCCTTTGCTCAGCTCGGTGACACGGACAAGAATCCACTGCTCGAGGGTGGGGACATGGTGCGGGTGCCGCCGAGAGGCGAGGAGATGGCGGTCTTCGGCGGAGTCGCTTCTCCCGGGATCTACGAGTTCGTGGCCGGGGAGACGGTGGCGTCGGCGGTGGCGCTTGCTGGCGGGCTGGTTCCCGGGGCGCAACTCGATCAGGCCTGGGTGAGCCACCCCGGGCCCGATGAGTACCGGTATGACCGTACGATCGAGACCGCGATCCGTCCTTCTGCAGCACTCGCCCCTGGAGATGCGCTGGTGGTGCCGGTCATCCGCGACTTCGGCGCCATCCATCGGGTCGAGGTGAGTGGCGAGGTGATGTTTCCCGGGACCTATCCCATCCAGCCGGGAGTCGACACCGTAGCCCAGGTCCTCCGCCGTGCCGGCGGCTTGACCCCCGCCGCCAACCTCGCCGGCGCCCGCCTCCTCCGTGCGGTGACCCAGCCGCCGGGGCCGGCCTTGCCGGCTTCCCAGGCTCCGGACGGGGCTGGATGGGAGAGGGGGCTGGAGGCCCCTGAGGGGACATCGATCGCCGACGGGAGTCTGGCGGCCAATGAGGCGGGCGCCGCCGCTGGCTTCGCCGGCCCCCAACCTGGACCCTCCATCTTCTCGGATCTGCCGCGTACCGCCCGGGAGGTGGGGCTTATGGGTCGGAACCGCGACGAGCGAGAGGTCCTCGTCGCCTGGCTCGCGGACCCCAATGCTGATTCCACTCGCGTTGTCGACGGCGATCGCCTGCATGTGCCCCGGGCGGAGGGGCGGGTGCGGGTGGATGGACGGGTGCGTTCACCGGGGTGGGTGCCGTTCACGCGGGGTCGGGAGGTGGAGCAGTACGTGGCGCTTGCCGGCGGCTACGACCGCCATGCCGACCGGTCGCAGGTCTTGGTCCAGCGGGCCGGTCGCCCGGCCCAGGCCGAGCGGGCTCGGGAGGCCCGCCCGATCCAAGACGGAGATACCATCTGGGTGCCGGAGAGGGCCCCCCGTAGCCGATGGGCCATCGTCCGTGAAACCGTCGCCTTCGTTGCCCAGGTGGCAACGGTCGTGATTGTCGTGGACCAAGTCACCAATCGGTGACGAAGTTGCCAATCGGTGACGAAGTAGCCAATAACTGATTCGGAAGTGACCGCCGGTTGCTGCACGGGGGCCTCAGTCGACATGCAATGCCGTTTCGCAGACTGCAACGCCGCTCTCCCACCAGGCACCCATCGCCTTGACCATCCTGGTCAACTACGGTGAGATAGTGGCCGAAAAGACAAGGGCTGGAACCTGCCATCCGCCCGTCGTGTGGGGAGGCAAGCGAGGGAATGGTCCTTGCTTATATGGGTTGTGCGAGGGCGTTTTGGCGCCGGGGAATCAGTCCTTGACACCCATTGCGGGCTTCCCTTATCGTAGCCGCCATTCTTCGCCCTTCTAGCTGCAAGTTATTGATTTTGCTGTAGTTTGCCTTTGCCGCTCGGAGGGAGTTTGGGGTGGGGCGGGCAAGTGGTGCTCGGGGGGAGGAACGACCTTTCATGAAAGACCTGGTGACGGGTGGTGCGGGCTTCATCGGTTCCCATTTGGTCGAAGCCCTGCTCCACCGCGGTGACGAGGTCGTTGTTCTAGACAACCTCTCGACCGGCAGCTTCCGCAATCTCCGACACTTAGCCGGACACCCCGGCCTCGTGTTCCTCGAGGAAAGCGTCCTCAACCGCCCGGTGGTCGAGCGATTGGTCGCCCGCGCCGACCGGGTCTTCCACCTGGCGGCCGCGGTCGGCGTCCGCTACGTGGTCGAGCATCCACTCGAGGCGCTCCTCACCAACATCCATGGCGCCGAGTACGTGCTCGAGGCGGCGGCGCGGGATCAGAAGCCGGTCATTCTCTTCTCGACCTCCGAAGTCTACGGCAAGTCCGACTCGGTCCCGTTTGCCGAGTCCAACGATCGGGTGATGGGGCCGACCGCCGTATCCCGTTGGGGATATGCCTCCTCAAAAGCGGTGGATGAGTTTCTGGCCCTGGCCTATCACCGCGAGCACGGGCTGCCGGTGGTGATCGTGCGCTGCTTCAACACCTGTGGACCGCGGCAGACCGGGCACTATGGCATGGTGGTGCCGCGAATCATCCAGCGGGCCCTTGCCGGCCAGCCGATCGAAGTCTATGGGGATGGGAAGCAGACCCGCTGTTTCTCCTTCGTCGGCGACGTGGTGCGGGGGGTGCTTCTCCTGGCTGATTGCCCCACAGCCTACGGCGAGGTGTTCAATATCGGCACCGACGAGGAAGTCACCATCAACGATCTCGCGTCGCGCATCCGCGCCCAGTGCCAGTCTTCGTCTCCGGTCGTGCGCATCCCGTACGAAGAGATCTATGGATCGAGCTTCGAGGACATGCGCCGGCGGGTGCCGGACCTGGCGAAGATCGACGCCTACGTTGGCTACCGCCCCGAGGTTCGTCTGGACGACCTGCTCGCCCTGACCATCCAGCACATGCGCAGCGAGACCGAGGAATTGCTCGTGTCGCGCTCGCTCCCGTCAACCTCGCTCGCATCGCCCGCCGGGATCGCCCGCAACCACTGAGTGCCGATCGGCGCAGCTCGTCGATTTGTCGATCGTCGATCGGACGATCGTCGATCGACGCGACCGACTCGCCGACGAAGTTGATCGCCCGCGCTCGATGGCTGTTCTCGCCGGCTTCGCCGCCGCCCTGGTGACCGTGCTTGGGCTCACTCCGGGGGTGGGACTTCTCGCCCGGCGGATGGGCTTCCTTGATCGCCCGGATCGCCGGAAGATTCACGTCCAACCGGTGCCGCTCGGGGGGGGAGTCGCGATCGTCGCCGGAGTGATCGCCGGAGTGCTTGCCGCAGTGTTCGCTCACGTGCTCGCAGAACCGGCGCCGGGCGGGGTCGCCGCGCTTCCGTCCCGCTACGTCCTGGCCGTGCTTGGCGGGCTCGGCTGGGCGATGGCAATCGGATTGCGGGACGACCGCAAACCGCTTTCTCCCGCCTGGAAGCTGGCCGGCCAGTTGGCAGCCGCAGCGATTCTTATTCTCGGCAGCGGCCGCCCGGAGCCGTCCGCCCTGCACGGCCTCGGCATCCCGATTGCATTCGTGGGCGTCGTCGGGCTCATGAACGCGTGCAACTTCCTGGACAACATGGACGGCATCTTGAGCGGGATCGCTCTGGTGTGCGCCAGCGCCTTTTGCGTCGTCGCCGCTGCCGATGCCACCGCTGTCGCCGGGGCGGCGGCGGCTCTCGCCGCGGCCACGGCCGGAGCCACGGCAGGATTCCTGGCCTACAACTTCGCGCCCGCCCGCATTTTCATGGGCGACGCCGGCTCCCTGGCCATCGGGTTCCTGTTGGCCGCCATCGCCCTCGGGCTGGCCCCGCCCGATCTGCAGATCCAGCCTGGGTTCGGACTCCTGCTCATTCTGGGTTACCCGCTGTTTGATCTCGCCTTTGTCACCATCACCCGGCTCATGGATCATCGCAAGGTCTGGACGCCCGGCAAGGACCACTCCACCCATCGCCTGCACCGGCTCGTCGTGAGCCCCCGCCGCACCGCGCTCGCGGTGTACGGGATGGCGGCCATGATGGCGGGCGCCGGGGTTGCGGTGTGCCTGAGGCCGGGCCCGGGGAGCGCACTGCTTGCGTTGCTCAGCGGGGCGATGCTTTGCGGAGTGGGAGTGCGATTGAGGCGAGTTCCTCCGGTAGGGTGAACGGGTTGGGTAAGCGGCAAGGGCGGCCGGCAAGGCCGTCCTCGGCGCGGGCCGCGCCCTTGAGGGTCGTCGAAGGCCCATGCTACGATGCGCTTTAGATGAATGACGCGACCGAATCCGTGCCGCACCGCCAGCCCATGGTGAGGCCGCCGCTGGCGGCGCTTCCGGCCGGGGTTTCCGGCCCCGGTCCCGAAGAGGCGGCTTTCGTTGACTACGTCTACGGAGTGACCCGGCGCGGCCGGTGGATCGGGCTCAACGTGCTGCTCGTCGCCACCGTCGCCGCCGTGGCTTCGCTCTTCTTGCCGCACTGGTACCGCGCCCAGGGTACCTTTCTGCCCGTCGGCGAGGAGCGATCGGACTTTGACTTCCATTCCTTCCTGCGCGAGGTCGCGCTTCCCGGAGCCGGGCTCTCCGAGGCCGTGCAGGCCGGAGACCTGTCCATCGCCCTCCTCAAGAGTCGCCGCGTGCGCGACAGCTTGGTGGTCGAGTTCGACCTGATCAGGCGCTACAAGGCCAAGGATGTCGAGGCGGCGCTCGGTGCGCTTCACGCGCACTCCGACTTCTTTGTCGGCCAGGAGGGGATGGTCAACGTGTCGATCGAGGACCGTGATCCCCGGGTGGCGGCGCGCATGGTCAACCGATCGGTCGAGATTCTCGACCAATTCAATGCCGAGCAACGCATGACCAAGGGCCAGCGGACCCGGATCTTCGTCGAGCGCGAGTTGGTCGAGTCCGAGCGGGATCTTCGCCAAGCCGAGGAGGCGCTCGAGCGCTACCAGTCGGATACCAAGCTCGTGACGATGTCGGTGCAGGCGCATTCCGATGTCTCGGCCTCCGCCGCGCTCCTCGCCCGCAAGATGGAGGTCGAGATCGAGCTGGGAATCAAGCAGAACGTCCTCCGGGAAGGGAATGAGGAGCTCAAGCTCCTGCGTTCCGAACTGACGCAGATCGACCGCAAGCTGGGCCAACTCCCTGCCTTGGGCCTCGAGTACGCCCGCCTGCTGCGCGACCTCAAGGTACGCGAGCAGATCCAGAGCTTCTTGCGCACCGAGTACGAGCAGGCCAAGATCCAGGAAGAGCGGGACACCCCGAGCATCACGGTGGTCGATCGGGCCGAGCCGCCGTTGCGCCGGGTGCGGCCGCGCCGCAAGCTCATCGTCGCCAGCGCCGCGGCGGTGGCCTTGGCGGTGTCGGTGCTCGGGGCGCTGGCCGTCACCTGGGTGGAGCTCTTGCCCGCCGATGACCGCCGCCGCGAGACCCTGCGCGCCGCCGGCCGCGAGCTCGGGGGTTTACTCAAGCTCCGCCGCCGCGCCAGCTAGCTGATGCTCGACCTCAAGCTGATTCGCCAGGAGCCTGACCGGGTGCGAGCGGCCATTGCCGCCAAAGGCATGGCCGTGGATCTCGACCGGTTGCTCCATCTGGATGCCGAGCGCCGCGACCTCCTCGGCGAGGTCGAGGCGTTGAAGCACGAGCGCAACGAGGTCTCGCGCCAGGTGGGCGAGCTCAAACGGCGGAGCGGCGACCTCGGAGATCGCGCCGAGCGCATGCGTCGGGTCGGCGACATGATCAAGGCCCTGGCCGAGCGCGAGCGCACCCTCAACACCGAGATCGAGGAGCTCCTGGCCTGGGTGCCCAACATGCTCCATCCTTCGGTGCCGCCGGGCAGCTCGGCGGCCGACAACGTCGTGGTTCGCGTCGAGGGTGAGCCGCCGCAGCTCGAGGCGCCGGTGCGCGACCACCTCGAGCTCGGCGAGATGCTGGGAATCCTCGACTTTCCCCGCGCCGCCAAAATTTCCGGCTCCGGGTTCAGCGTGCTCCGCGGACAGGGGGCGCGACTCGAGCGCGCGCTCATCTCCTATATGCTCGATCTCCACACCTCCCGCCATGGCTACGAAGAGGTGTTGACGCCGGTTCTCGCCCGTCCCAGTTGCCTGTTCGGGACCGGCCAGCTCCCCAAGCTGCGCGAAGACATGTACTACGTGTCCGGCGATGACGCCTTCCTGATTCCCACCGCCGAGGTCACCATCACCAGTCTGTACGGCGGTGAGACCCTTCAAGAAGAGGTGCTGCCGCTCAAGCACGTCGGCTACACGCCCTGCTTCCGGCGCGAAGCCGGAGCCGCCGGACGCGAGACCCGAGGCCTCTTGCGCTTGCACCAATTTGACAAGGTGGAGCTGGTCAAGTTCAGCCATCCGGATCGCTCCTACGAGGAGCACGAGCTCTTGCTTGCCGATGCCGAGGCGGTGCTCAAGCACCTTGGGCTTCATTATCGGGTGATCGCCCTGTGCGCCGCCGACCTGAGCTTCGCCGCCGCCAAGTGCTATGACCTCGAGGTGTGGGCGGCGGGCGAGCAGCGTTGGCTCGAGGTCTCGTCGTGCTCGAACTTCGAGGATTTCCAGGCCCGCCGCCTCGGCATCCGCATGCGGCCGACCGACGGCGGCAAGAGCCGCTACTGTCACACGCTGAACGCCTCGGGGACCGCCCTCCCGCGCCTCATGGTTGCTTTCCTCGAGCACTATCAAACCCCCGAGGGTACGGTGCGCGTGCCGGAGGTGATTCGTCCCTACCTGGGCGGGGCGAGCGAGCTCGGTCTCGAGCCGGTGGTCGCCGTGCGCCGGAGCTAGAGGAGGGCCCCATCCGATCCGCGATCCCGCGCCGCAGGCGCGCCCGACTCGACCCCGAGACGGCGGGGTCGACCTGGCTCCGCGGTTACGTCTTCCTCGGGTCCTCGATCCTGATCGCCGGCCTTTTCCTCTACACGCACATCCTCGCCGGGCGGCTCGAGCGACAAGTGCAGTCGATGAGCCGGGTGATCGCCGACTTCTGTGCTTCGGTCACGCTCGAAGCTCTCGAGTCCGAGCGGCTCCGCGAGGTGTTCCGCGAGGTGATGCGCCAGATCGACTTTCCGGTGGTGCTCACCGACGCCGCCGGCCGGCCCTACGCCTGGCGCGAGATCGGCATCCCGCCCGAAGCCGTGACCGTGGAGATGAGCGAGGCCCTCGACCCGCGGAACCCGCCGACCGAGGGGCCGCTGGCCGAGATCCTGCGCATTACTCGCGCCCTGGACCAGAAGAACCCGCCGGTGCCGATGGTGATCGCGGGCACCGATCAGGTGGTCGGGTATGTGCATTACGGGGAGTCCCAGCTCCTCCGCGAGGTGCGCTGGGTGCCGCTGGTCGAGGTCGCCGCTTTTTTCCTGTTCATCGCCCTCGGGTTCCTCGGTTTTCGCAGCGCCAAGATCTCCGAGCAGCGCTTCATCTGGGTGGGGATGGCCAAGGAGACTGCGCACCAGCTCGGGACTCCGATCTCCTCGCTCATGGGTTGGATCGAGGTGATGAAGGATCGCGCCCGACCTGCTGCCGCCGGGGCGGACGGAGTGGTATTGCCTCGCCCCCTCTTTGACCAGACGGTGGCCGAGATGGAAGCCGACCTCGAGCGCCTCAACAAGGTGGCCTTCCGTTTCTCGAACGTCGGCTCCGAGCCCAAACGCAAGCTGGGGGACGTGGTCGCGGTGGTGGCGACCACGGTCGGATACGTGCGCAAGCGGTTGCCCCGCCTGGGCCGCGGGCCGGTGATCGAGGAGCGCTACGAGGACGTGCCGGAGCTCAATATCAACGCCGAGCTCATCGAATGGGTGATCGAGAACCTGCTCATCAACGCCGTCAATGCGGTGGACAAACCCGACGGCCGGATCCAGGTCGTGGTGGAGCGGCGGCGCGAGTCGGAAACGGTGGAGGTTCAGGTGACCGACAACGGGCGCGGCATCCCCGCCGGCGACCACCGCCGAGTCTTCCAGCCGGGTTTCACCACCAGGCAGCGCGGTTGGGGACTCGGGCTCACCCTGGCCAAGCGCATCATCGAGGAGTACCACGGCGGCCGGATCTGGGTGAAAGAGAGCCATCCGGGGCGGGGCACGACGATGGCGATCTCTTTCCCGATCTGAGAGCGGAGCTAAGAGCCGAGCGTGCGGGGCTCGGGCCGTGCCGGATCTCGGCGCCCGGTCCAGCCCTTGCTAAGGCAACCGGCGGGGGCTACCATGGCGGTGGTATCCCACCCATCGCGTTGCGTAACGCGGCGCACACCCGGCGTTGCGACACCGCGCCGGCCAGCTCCCCGAAGTAGGTGAACATGCCCGAGACCCGACACATCTTGTGGGCCGATGACGAGATCGACCTCTTGCGCCCCCATGTTCTGTTTCTGGAAGGCAAGGGCTACAAAGTCGAGGCGGTGGCGAACGGCGAGGACGCGGTCAGCGCTTTCGCCCGCAGCCGCTTCGATGCGGTCTTGCTCGACGAAATGATGCCGGGAATGGGAGGGCTCAAGACCCTGGCCGCGATCAAGGAGCTCGACCCCACGGTGCCGGTGGTCCTCATCACCAAGAGCGAAGAGGAATGGCTCATGGATGAGGCGATCGGCAAGCGCATCTCGGACTATCTGATCAAGCCGGTCAACCCCAGTCAGATCTTTCTCGCGATCAAGCGCCTGCTCGAAGGCAAGAAGCTGCAGGAGGGCCGGCTGACTCGCGACTTCGTCGAGGAATTCAACCGCATCCGAATGATCGATCCCTCGAACCTGGACGCGGATGGCTGGATCGATCTCCATTGCCAGCTCACCGAGTGGGAGCTCAAGCTCCAGGAGCTGCGCGACGGCGGGCTCGCCCAGTCGCACGAGGATCAAAAGAAACAGGCGAACGTCGAGTTCGGGCGTTTCATCGAGGACCACTACGCCGAGTGGCTGGCTTCCCCCACCCGGCCGGCCATGTCCCCCGACGTGGTCAGTCGCTGGGTGCAACCCCATCTCTCCGCCGGCCGCCGGGTCTACTTGATCGTGGTTGATTGCATGCGCAGCGACCAATGGCTCATGGTCGAGCCGATGCTCGAGCCCTACTTCACCATGACTCGGGAGCACTACTTCGGCATCATTCCATCGGCCACGCCCTACGCGCGCAACTCGATCTTTGCCGGGCTCTTTCCCAGCGAGATCCACGCCGAGCTCCCCGACTTCTGGCAGGAACGGGTGCCGCAGGAAAAGTCCAAGAATCGCTATGAGAAGGAGCTGCTCGAGGCCCAGCTCAAGCGGCTGGGCAATCCCACCTTCCCGATCAAGTACGTCAAGGTCTACACCAGCGAGGACGGGCTCGCGCTGGTGCGGCAGTTCTCGAGCTTCTCCTCGACCAAGGTCGTGGCGCTGGTGTTCAACTTCGTCGACATTCTCGCCCATGGGCGCAGCGAGTCCGACATCTTGCGTGAGCTGGCTCCGGACGAGGCGGGTTTCCGCTCGCTGATGGCATCTTGGTTCGCTCACTCGGCCTTGCTCGAGGTTCTGAAGGGCATCGCCGGCCAGAAAGACTCGGTCGCGGTCATCACCACCGATCACGGGTCGGTGATAGGGCGGCGGGCGTCCCTGGTCTACGGCGACCGGACGACCTCGACCAACCTGCGCTACAAGTTCGGCAAGAACCTGGGGTGCGACACCAAGCAGGTGCTGCACATCAAGGATCCGGCAGCCTACAAGCTGCCCGCCGACATGCTGAACAAGCACTACGTCATCGCCAAGGAAGACTACTACTTAGTCTATCCGACCAACTTTCACGAGTACGAGCGCCAGTTTCGGGGCAGCTTCCAGCATGGGGGAATCTCGATGGAGGAGATGATCGTCCCGGCGATCACCCTGGTGCCTCGGAGGTAGGGCGGCGGTGGTCGTATTTGAGCGGATGACCGATTCGGCGGCGGAGACCGAGGCTCTAGGCCGCCGGCTGGGCGAGCGCCTGCACTCAGGCTCGGTCTGGCTCTTGACCGGCGAGATGGGCGCGGGAAAAACGGTCTTCGCGCGCGGCATCTGCCGCGGTCTGGGAGTCCAGGATCGCGTGCGAAGTCCGAGCTTCACCCTGGTGACGAACTACGCTCGGGGGAGGCTCCCGGTCGTGCATGCCGACCTCTACCGGCTGGAAAGCTCCGCGTCAGTTGAGCAGCTCGGCTGGGAGGACCTGGCCGCGGACGGGACCGTGCTCCTGGTCGAGTGGGGGGAGCGGGCCCGCTCGCTGGTTGGCGCGGATCGCTTCGAGGCTGAGCTCCGGCATCTGGGCTCCGACCGGCGTCTCATTCGGCTCACGGCCTGTGGCCCGGTGGGTGAAGCCTTAGGGCGCGAGCTCCTAGCCGGGCTCGCCGGATCACCTTTGCCGTGCTAGTGCTCGGGATCGAGACCACGACCTCCCGCCTCGGGCTCGCGCTCCAGCGCGATGATCAGGCATTGGGTGAGCTCGAGCTCGACCTAGGGCGCAAGCATTGCGAGAAAATCCTGGTCGGGCTCGATGGCTTGCTCTCCGACCTGGGAGTGCAGGTCTCCGAGCTCGGCGGGATCGCGGTGTCCCAGGGCCCGGGTTCCTTCACCGGGGTCCGAATCGGGCTCGCATTTGCTCAGGGGTTGGCCGTCGCCGGCGGTCTACGGGTTGCGGGGATCCCAACGCTCGACGCGATCGCCCATGGGGCCGCACTCTGGCAGGGGCCGCTGGTCGCCTGCCTTGACGCCCGCCGGGGCGAGGTCTACTTTTGCGCTTACAAGCGAGTCGCGGATCGTGCCGAGCGGCTCGACGGTGAAGTGATGGTGGGATCACCGGAGCGCGTGGCGGCCCACTGCGCGGCTCTGGGGCCGCGAGTGTTGCTGGTGGGGGGGGGAGCAGTTCAGGTGCGGCACGCCGCCGGAGCCGAAGTCGTGTTGGCGCCGGTCGAGCTCGGGCATCCCCGGGCTCGAGTCATCGCCGCCCTCGGCGCCGAGCGTCTCGGGCGTGGCGAGGGTGAGGAGCCCGAAAACGTCGAGCCGATCTATGTCCGTCGATCCGATGCCGAAATCCGGCGTGGCGCCATGGCCGGACGGACTTGAAGTCGTGCCGATGACCGAGTCCGACTTGGACCAGGTCGCGGCCATCGAGCAGCAGTCGTTTCCCGACCCCTGGCCTCGCCGCTTCTTCCACGAAGAGCTTGCCAAGCCCACCCCCGCCTATGCCCGGGTGGCGCGCGCCGAAGGTGAGGTCGCCGGCTATCTCGTCGCCTGGTTCATCCTCGACGAAGTTCACCTCGGGAACCTGGCGGTGCACGGATCTCACCGGCGGCGCGGGGTCGGCCGTGCCCTGGTCGAGGATCTGGTCCGCCGCGCCGGCCGGCGCGGTTCGAGCTTCATCACCCTCGAGGTGCGCGCCGGCAACCGGGCGGCGATCTCCCTTTACACGGGCCTCCAGTTCCAACCGGTGGCGGTGCGCAAGGGCTACTATGCCGGGCGCGAGGACGCCATCATCATGCTGCGCGAGTTCGGCCCGCCGCCCTAATGCAGCCTCATAGACGATCGGCGGGGCTAGCGCGCGTATCGCGTCTTGACTTGTCCCCACGTGACGTCTTCGATCGGCGTAGTCGCGATTCTAAAACAGACGTCGTCTATCGCGATCCCCTCCCCATCATCGTTGTGGAGATGCCCGCGATGTCGTTGATGCCGCCCACCCGCTGGAAACCATAAACTAGATCCCAGAGATTGGTGAGGACGATGGTGTCGATGACACTGCCGTTCCGCCGGAAGAAGTTCACGGTGGCGGTCCCGTCCCGGTCTCCGCCGACGAGGCTGAAGCCAACCTCCGCCTGATCCATATCGAAAAGCGCGGCAAAGGCTCCTTCCCCGACCCCTGAGAAGTTGGGGTAGCCCAGAGGGCCTATGCCGGCGAGCACTTGGGTTGGAGGCAGGTATTCGAAGAAATAACCGCGGAACACGTCGAGGTTCTGATTGGGGGCGCCGATCTGGAGCGTTAAGGGGCTCGACGGCGTCCCCGACAGGACATCGAAGTTGCCGTTGAAGGTGAGGGCCTGGCCCATAAACCGCTCCGCAAAACTGGCGCCGCTGAACTGGAGGATGTTGTCGTAGTTCGTTCCGGGCGACCAGTCTCCTGGAATATCATCGAAGGTCACAATGACATCGCATTCGAGAGTTTCGGGATCGACCTCAATGATCTGCGGCCCGGCGGAGCTTGATTCTCCACTCTCAAGCGATCGCAGTTGGTCGGGCTCTTCCGCGCTGTGGATCAGAGGATTGGGCAGCGCCCGAGGACTGATCGTTGATGCGAAGAGTCCCGGGGTGAGGAGCGAGGCGACAACAACGCCAGCAAGCAGATATACCATCGGGGCCTCCCTTTGGTGCGCGCTGCATCGTGTACACAGCCGACGTAGGTTGCCTGAACGTCATGTACCGGTCAGAAGCATCCACCCGTCCATCGTAGAGTACATCGATGATGGCACTGAACGCGGGTGGGTTCAACTGGATTGGTCCCGGCGCGAGGTGCTGCTCGTTGAGTAGGGGATTCGGGCTGTGTCGATGTACGGGCGTGGGGGCTTCGTGTGGTATGGTAGGAATGAAGGGGGATCCGGGTGACCTCCGAGAGGGAAAACCCATGTCTTGGTTTAAAAAGACCCACTTCGGCTTCAAGATCAAGCGCCGGCGCGGTGCGGACACGCCCGACGGCCTGTGGCGCAAGTGTGACGGTTGCAGCGAGCTTCTGTTCGTCAAGGATCTCGAACGGAATCTTCTGGTCTGTTCGAAGTGCGGCTTCCACTTCCGCATCGGCGCCCGCGAATATATCGCCTTCCTGACCGACGAGGGGTCGTTCGAGGAGCTCTTCTCCGGCATCACCTCGACCGATCCGCTCGGGTTCCGTGACACCAAGCGCTATGTGGATCGGCTACGTGAGAACCGCCGGCAAACCGGTCTCGGCGAGTCGGTGATTGTGGGCCGGGCCCGGATCGCCGGGCATCGGGTGGCGCTGGCGGTCATGGACTTCGCCTTTCTCGGCGGAACCCTGGGCTCGGCGACCGGGGAGAAAGTGCGGCGCACGATCGTCCTGGCCCAGGAGGAGGGCGTCCCGCTCGTCATCGTCTCCACCTCGGGCGGCGCCCGCATGCAGGAGGGGATCCTCTCCCTCATGCAGATGGCCAAGACCGCCGTCGCCCTGGCCGATCTCGCCGACCGCAAGATCTTCTTCATCTCCATCCTGCTCGACCCGACCACCGCGGGGGTGGCGGCGAGCTACGCCGCGCTCGGCGACGTCATCCTGGCTGAGCCCGGGGCGATGATCGGTTTCGCCGGACCGCGGGTGATCCAGCAGACCATCAATCAAGAGCTGCCTCCCGGTTTCCAGCGCGCCGACTTCGTGCTCGAGCACGGCATGATCGACATGATCGTGCCGCGGCGCGAGATGCGTGAGCGCGTGGCCCGGCTCATCGATCTGGCGGTCGAGCCGCGGCGGGCGCCGGAGCGGGCGCCGGAGCCGGCGCCGGGGGCAGGTGTCCCGGCCGCCACGAGTCAGGGTGGAGTCCTGCCTGAGGCCTTGCCGGCAACGGGTGGTGGGCCTGCTGCGGGTGCTGGGCCGGTGGTGGCGCGGTTAGGCGTGGCGGGGCCAGCGGTGGGGGCGGGGCCTGCGGTGGATGCTGGGCCAGCGGCGATCCGGGAGCTTGAGCCGAGGCCCGGACAAATGCCGGGACCCGTGCAAACGCCGGGACCCGCGCAAGCGCCGGGGGCGACACAAGCTCCCGAGCCCGCGCAAGCGCCGGGGGACGCGCAAGCTCCCGGGCCCGCGCAAGCACCGCGGTCCGCGCAGGCGCCGGGGCGAGCCGGGATCGCGCCCGTTCGCCCCCCGCGCCGCCGCGAATGACCTCGAGTCCCCGCGCTCTCCCGTCCCCTGGCTTCCGCTCGTCCCGCCGAACTACGGCGCCGATCCACGTCCTCGAATCCCTCCTCGATCGGGAGTGGAGCGGGATGAAACTCGGCCTGGCTCACTTCCGGCGCTTGCTTGCCCGGGTGGGCCACCCCGAGCGGGCGACTCCGGCGGTGCTGGTGGGAGGCACCAACGGGAAGGGTTCAGTGGCGGCGGCGCTCGCCTCCATGCTCTCCGCCGCCGGGTATCGCACCGGGCTCTACACCAGTCCACACCTCATCTCGTATCGCGAGCGGGTGCGGGTGGACGGGCGGGCCATCCGCAGGGCCGAGGTCGCGGCGGGGATGGAGGTCCTGGCGCCGGCGATGGCGGCGAACGGGGCTTCCTTCTTCGAGGCGATGACCGCGCTCGCCCTCCTCCACTTCGCCCGCCGGAAGACGGACGTGGCCGTGCTCGAGGTGGGCATTGGCGGTGCCCTCGACGCCACCAACGTCGTGGATCCGGTTCTTTCCGTGGTGGTCTCCGTGGGGCTCGACCACACCGATGTCCTGGGGCCGACAATTGCCCACATCGCTCGCGACAAGGCGGGGATCGCCAGAACGGGGAGGCCACTGGTGATCGGCGCGCGCGGGCGGGCCCGTGCCGTGCTCGCGGCCGAAGCGAAGCGACGAGGAGCGCGTCCTCTCATCCTCGGAATCGATGGCAAGTACCGTGTCGAGGAGTTGCGGGCCGAGTCGAGCCGGTTCTCTTTCGCGAGCTCGAGCTCGGGTTTCACCGCCGCCCACCTCGAGCTCGGGCTTCCCGGGCGACATCAGATTACGAACGCTGCCTGCGCCTTGCTCGGGCTCGGTGCCCTCAACATTTTCCCCGCGGCCCGCATCGCCGCCGGGGTTCGGCTCGGGCTCGAGCGCCTGCGCTGGCCTGGCCGGCTGGATCGCCTGGCTCCCTGGCTCTTGGTGGACGGGGCCCACAATCCCGCCGGCGCTCGCGTCCTCGCCGATCATCTCAAGCGGTTCGAGAGCGACCGGCGATTGGTGGCGGTGGTGGGGATGGTGGCAGGCAAGCGACCCCGCGCCTTCGGGAGGGCGCTCAACGAGGTGATCCCAGAAGCCGTGGTCACCCAGCCCCCGAACGAACGGGCGGTGCCCGCCGCGCATCTCGCCGCCGAGCTCAAGCAAGCCGGCCTGGCCTGCGTGGCGGAGCCCGAGCCGGCGCGCGCGCTCGCTCGGGCTCGGGCCGCGGCCGGCCCGGATGGGTTGGTGGTGGTCTGCGGCTCGCTCTATTTGGTGGGGACGGTCTTCCATCTGCTTGGACGGCGACCGGTGGAGAGGATCTGACTCGGGTCTGACTTGAAATCGTTGGATCGATAGAACGATGGGCTTCGCATTAGGGATCGACATCGGCGGCACGTTCACCAAGCTGGTGGCGATGGGCGAGGATCGGCGGGTTCTGGGCGAGAGCCGGCTGCCCACCGAGGCGGCGGCCGGCCCGGCCGCTCTGGTCGATCGGGCGGCCGCAGCCTGTCGACAGCTGTGCACGGCTTCGGGGCTCGACGCGAGCTCAGCGCGCGCAGTCGGGGTGGGGATTGCGGGGCTGGTGAACTCGACGACCGGGGTTCTGGTGGCCGCTCCCAACCTGGCCGGCTGGGAGAGATTCGCCGTGGCCGATGCCTTCGCCGCCGCCTTCGGCTGCCCGGCGGCGGTGGAAAACGACGCCAACGCCTTCGCCCTCGGCGAGGCAACCCTGGGTGCCGGTCGGGGGTGCGACCCGGTCGCGCTCATCACCCTGGGCACTGGAGTGGGCGGCGGCCTGGTGGCGGGCGGCCGCATCGTCCATGGCCGGCATGGATACGCGGGTGAGTTCGGACACATGGCGCTGACCGTGGACCAGGGCCCGCGCTGTGCGTGCGGGGCTCGCGGTTGTGTCGAGGCCTATCTGCGCTCGAGCCATGTCGTCGCTCTCGCGCTCGAGCTGTCGGCGAACGCAGCCGATTCTCCGAGCCCGACCCTGGCCCGAGCTCTGGCGGCCGGCGAGGCCACCGCGCGCACGGTGGGCGAAGCGGCGCGGGAGGGAGATCCCGTGGCCCTGGCGGTGTTCAGGCAGCTGGGCCGGTATCTGGGCGTGGCCATCGCCAACATCATCTCGGCGTTCAACCCCCAGGTCGTGATCGCCGGCGGCGGCGTCGCCCTGGCCGGCGAGGTGCTGCTCACGGTCGCGCGGTCGACCGCGCTCGCGCGGGTCCTGCCGCCGCTCGCCGCCGATGTCTCCATTCTCCCTGCTGCCCTCGGCGACCAAGGCGGGGTGCTTGGAGCCGGTCTGCTCGCCCTTGCCCACGAGCCCAAGTCCCCTGGCGCCGGTTGATGTCAGTTCGCTGGTTCGGTCTCGTCCTCACCATCACCTCGGTGTGTGCCGCTCTCCTTCCGGCCGCGAACGCCCATGCCCAGCCCGCGGGTCCGACCACTGCGCCGCCGCCCAATGCGCCGCCCGCTGCTGCGCTGGCGGCTGCTCCGGTGGCTTCGCCTGCCGACAGTATTCCCACCCGGGTTGAAGGCGGACGGCTGCGCCAGGTGGTCGAAGAGGGCGTCCCCATCCTCGTCATCGACGACGTTCGGATTCAGCATGGCTCCGTCATCCTGACCGGCCGCGAGGGCCGTTACGACCGCCAGACCGGCCGCGCGACGGTCGAAGGGGACGTCAAGGTGGTCGACGGCGCGACCACGATCACCGGCGATCACGGCACCTACGAGCTCGCGACTGGGTTGGCCTCGATCACCGGACGGGTCCGGATCAGGCGGCGGGACCTGGATGTGACCGGCCCGCGTGCCACCTACGAGCGGGCGGCGCGGGTCGCACGCCTGGGAGGCGGGGTCACGGTGACCGACGCCAAACGGCGGGTCGAGGCCGACAGCGTCGTCTACTGGTCACGGGAGGACCGCGCGCAGGCCTTTGGCAACGTCCGGATCGACGAGTTCGGCGAAGAGAAGGCCACTCTCCGCGGCGACGTTGCCGAGTACCGGCGGCGCGAGGATGATCTAGAGCTCCTGGAGCGCGCTTCCATCACCCTCGAGGAAGGCGGTGAGCCGGTCGACGTGACGGCCCGCGACCTCCAGTTCAAGAGCGGCGGCAAGGAGGTGGTGGCGAAGGGCAATGTGGTCGTTCGCCAGAAGGGGGCCGAGGCGGAGGCCCAGAATGCGTTCTTCTACCGCAGCGAGCACCGGGCTCTCTTGACCGGCGCGCCGGTGGCGCGCGACCCGCATGGCAAGATCTACGGCGACAGCCTCGAGCTCGGCTTTGTCCGGGGCGAATTCCGGAGCATGGTCGCCCGTGGCCACGCCCGTTCCGCCTATCGGCGCTCCCTCCCCGGCGGCGATCAGGAGGAGATGCACCTGAGCGGGGATATCCTGCGCGTCGAGCTGGATGACGGCAGCGTCGTGCCCTATCTGGGCGGGGTGTTCTCGATCTTCGGCCACGGCAACGTCGCGGGCCTCGGCCCGGCGCTGCACGCCGTCCGCCGCAAGCTGCCGACCTTCCGCGCACACAACGAGCAGGCCATGGCGCATGCCGCGATCGCCTTCGCCAAGGCGCAC
>Ga0184637_10000860_pt1 | contig 21607 bp, 16 predicted proteins | sample PLM3_127_b2_FD_133143 | JGI IMG/M metagenome (GOLD analysis project Ga0184637, IMG submission 133143) | Groundwater sediment microbial communities from an aquifer in East River, Colorado, USA - PLM3_127_b2 | ecosystem: Environmental > Terrestrial > Soil > Riparian zone | place: USA: East River... | reverse complement strand
GTCGGTGATCCGACTGCCCTCGGGAAGAGTCGCAAGCGTGCGCGCCATTGCCGGTTCTCCCGCCGTGGAAAACAGCGGGATGATATCTCGGCAAAGTCATTAAGTGAAGAGTATTGCGGCTAGCCCCTCTCTCCCTCCCATCGAATCTGGATGCGCGAAGTGGGATTGAATGAATGTTCCCCGGATTTCGCAAATCGCGGAACACCGCGACGCGGGGGTTGAAGCGTCCTTTTGTGAGTAACAGCGCGTCGGGTCTCCGTGTCGGCCAAGGTTGGCGGGGCCGAAACCGGTGCCGCGTGAAGGACGGTCTCAGTGACCGCCGTGCCGTGCTACTTGCCGCGCACCTCGTCGTAGATGACGCGACAGTCAGCCGAGGTCCGTCGAAACGTGATCGCGATGCTGTGTCGCGCTTTTTGCCAAGCGCTTGTAGAGGCTGCGGCGAGCTCGGCGTCGATCTCCGGGGGCTCGACGCCGGTCTTCATTCGTTGGTGGCCGTGCCGGCGGCATAGATCTCCGCCGCTTCGGCGGGGTCGAGGCGCGAGGCCGTCGCGTACTGCTGCTGGGCGATCCGAACCGCATCGAGAGCGCTCAACTCTGGCTCCAGCCGAAGCAGCCGCGCAGCAAAGCGCTCGAGCCAAGTTGTCATGGGAATTGAAACCATGCTCAGACCATAAGCCCGGAGAGCATGTGCGGTCAGTGAGGATGCCCACCAATGCGTGTCAGACAGTGCTGACTTGTGAGCAGGTATTGCGCAAGCGCGCATCGACGACTGTCAGCCCGCCTCGAGGTCGGTCGACGTGATCGAGATGCCTGTGCCGCGTGAAATGCTGTTCGTTCGTCGTCGCACCACGCCGTTCAACGATCAGTCGCTACTGGATCACCTCGTCTGCGCGCAGCAGCAGCGACTGCGGGATCGCGATCCCTAGCGCCCTGGCGGCCTTCAGGTTGATCACCAACTCGAATCGGGTCGGTTGCTCAATCGGCAAGTCACCGGGCTTCGCACCCTTAAAGATCTTGTCGATAAACACGGCCGCATTGCGGATCATTTCCGCACCACTGTGCGCGTAGGACAGCACGGCCCCTACCTCTGCGAACTGGCGTCCCTCGGCCATCGTCGGCAGCGCATGCGTCGCGGCCAACTTCATGATCTGCGCGCGGTTCGACAAGAAGACCGTATCCAGGTGCACGACCAGCGCCTCGGCACCGCGGCGTGCGAGTTCCGCGAACGCGCCTTCGAGCTGGCCGGCATTCGCCACGTCGATAAAGATACCCTGCATGCCCAGTTGGCGCAACGCCGCCTCTTCGCCGCTGCGCAAGATCTCGTATGCCGCCTTGGGCGTTTTGATAAGCTCTCCGATGCGGGAGTCACTGCGCAGCAGTTCCTTGAGGATCTGCAGCCGCTTGGCGCCGAGGTAAGGCTCGATGAAGGAGTTGCCGGTGATGTTGCCGCCGGGTCGCGCCAGGCTCGTCACGAGCCCGCTTCTCACCGGGTCGAGGATCGTCGCCATCACGAAGTCGTCGACGTGGCGTCGCGGGCCGCCAGCGCAGCGGACGTGCCGAGGTGACGATCACGTCGACCTTGGCTTGAAGCTGTTGAGCTAGACGGCGAGGTTGCGGCGGTGCTGCAGGAATGGCTTGTTTCGTTCGTCTGATCCGGCGCCAGGTGCGGCATCATGTGCTGCCATGAACGCGCTCCGCGCCCTGAGACAAAAATTCGCGCGGGTCACAAAGCCCCAGAAGCCAGGCGCTGCCGGCGCATTCAGGATCCGACGAACAACCCAGTGATCCGCCGACAGTTCCGATGCTAGTGCGCCAGATTCGCGAAGTGCTCGCAGGCCAGCGCGCACCATCGCAGCCGAAATAGTCATTCCGGTACGTGCGGCCGTGTCGCTCATGTTCTTTCCCCAATTCAGTCGAACCATTCCGGTTCATCCAGAAGCCTTGATCCGGCGCGCGGCTATCTGCCGATTCTGCCTTCCGCTTGCGCAGGATCAAGCTACGTTCGGCGATTGGCACCTGACCATCAGGCCCGCTGGCGTATAAATGTTCCGCGCGCTGGCCAGCCGGCCAAGGAGACAAACGATGCCCGACGACCGCTCCATTCGCGGCCCCACGCAGGAGACCTGCCGGCCAGCGGCGTGCGATGGGCAGCCGTAGTCGACCCTAAGGCGAAGTTCTCAGGAGTCTTCCAATTGTTCTCGAGAGCGGACATTGCAACTCTGCAGTGAGCAGGCGAATCAAGGTGCTCCCGAACCTGTGGGCAACGCACCTGACCGACTAAACTTGCCCAGGCAGTGTGATTAGTGCACCGATGAAGGACTCCGAGCACGCACGATTGGCTGAGCCGGGTCGCTTGGTCGGACGCCTCGAAGCCGCACGACGGCGCCGCTTTGTCGGCCGAGAAGAAGAGTTGCGGCTGTTTCGCGACGCCTTGACTCTCGACGCATCGTCGTTCGCCGTGCTCTACGTGTACGGCCCGGGCGGCATAGGCAAGAGTTCGCTGATGCAAGAGTTCGCCCGCGTGGCGCGCGATTTCGGTCGTCCCATTGTGCAGTTGGATCGTCTGGAGCGACTGTCGGACCGCGACGTCGTCGGCGCATTGCGTGATGCCGCCGGCGCACTCGCCGAGCCCGCGGGCGAGCTGCCCGCGTGGCCGAGCGACCCGGTCGTGTTGATCGACCACGCCGAAGGCCTGGGCAAGCGCGAGGCATGGTTGCGCGACACGCTGCTGCCCCAGTTGCCGGCGCGCGCACTCATCGTGATCGCCAGCCGGCACCCACCCTCGTCGCAGTGGCGCACCGATCTCGCATGGGGCGCGTTGACGTTCTCGCGCGCACTGCGCAATCTGACGCCGCACGAGAGCCAGACGCTGCTGACGGTGCACGGGGTGCCGACCCGCCATCATGCCGAGTTGCTTCGCTGCACGCACGGCCACCCGATGGCGCTGACGCTGGCGGCCGACGTGCTGGCACGGCGCGGTGCCGAAGCCGCGTTCAGCCTGCACGATGCGCCGGATGCGGTGCGTGCGCTGCTGGAACGATTCGTCGACGAGGTGCCGTCGCCCGATCACCATCGCGCGCTGCAACTGCTGACCATGATGTGGGCGACTCCCGAGTCACTGCTGGCGCAGGTGCTGTCCGAAGTCGACACCAAGCCGCTGTTCGAGTGGCTGCGCCAGCTCTCGTTTGTCGAGGCAGGTCCGCTCGGTCTGGTACCGCACGACCTGGCGCGCGAAGTGCTCGATGCCGACTTTCGCTGGCGCGAAGATCCGGGCTGGGCCGAACTGAACGAGCAACTGACGGTGATGCTGCACGAGCGCTTGGTCTCCTCCAGCGAGGCGGCACGTCCGCGTATCTGGGCCGACCTGTACTTCCTGGCGCGGCACAATCCGACGGTAGCACCGTACTTCGACTCGTACACGTTGCACACCTGCGTGGCCGAGCCGGCGCGACCCGAGCACGACACCGCCATCATCGCGGCGGTGCGCCGACACGAGGGCGATCCGGCAGCGCGCATCGCGACGCACTGGCTCGCACGGCAACCGGGGGCGTTCTGGGTGTTCCGGGACGAGGCCGGGCGCGTGTTCGGTTTCATGGCGCACATCGAGTTGCATGAGACCGGGCCTGACGACGCTGCAATCGACCCAGCTGTTGCGAGCGTGCTTTCCTGGGTCGAGCGCGCGGCGCCTGCGCGCCCGGGCGAGGCGGTGCGCCTGTTGCGCTTCTGGATGCATCACGAGCACTACCAGCAACCATCCGCGGCGTTGAACCTCACAGCGCTGACCTGCACGACTCGATGGGTCACGCATCCGCGTCAGGCATGGAGCTTCGTCGCGACCGCCAACCCGGAGTTCCTGACGCCGCATTTCGCTGCGATCCACTTCACCCGCATGCCCGAAGCGGACTATGTGGTCGGCTCGTGCCGGCACGGCATCTTCGGGCACGACTGGCGCGCCGAGCCGGTGAGGCAATGGTTTCGCGCCAAGGCCGCGTTGATCAATGCCGACGCGCTGACCGCCCCACCCGCGGCCGTCGCGCCGCTGCTGGTGCTGTCCGAGCCTGATTTCGCACAGGCCGTCAAACAGGCGCTGCGCGACTTTACTCAACCGCAGGCGCTGCAAGACAACCCCTTGCGCCGCTCGCGGGTGGGCGCCGGCGCCGATGCCGAGCCGCTTCGCGCGCTGCTGCGCGAGGCTTGCGAAAGCCTGCGCGGCCACCGGCGCGACGAGAAGCTGTACCAGGTCCTGTTGCGCACCTTCATCGAACCCGCCGGAGTGCAGGAGCGCGTGGCCGAGGCTCTCGACCTTCCGTTCTCGACCTACCGCTACCAGCTTGCCCAGGGCACTGAGCGGGTCACGCGATGGTTGTGGGCGCGCGAGATCGACCCGCGTGCCGATGCCAAGCGCTGACCCCGTGCTCCGAGCGCAAGGCTCAAGGGTTCCGCACTGCCTCTGCGCGCGATGGGTCGTCTGTTGCAATTTTCAACAGTGCCCTGACAGGGTTTCGACAGTGGGCTGTCTGGTGGTCACGGCTCTCAAAGCCTAGCCTTTGCGCACCCTAGGGTCCCGCCGCGCAATACCGCACGGGACCTGCCGCAGGAGGTGCGCGATGCCATCGAAGACGAATCCTGTTTCCCGGTCCGCTCCGGCACGTCGCCGTCTGCTCGGCGCGGGCATTGCCGGCGCAGTATCGTTGGTGTGCGGGCCGCTCGCGTCGCGCCCGCTGCGCGCCGCAATGGCCTATCCATCGCGGCCCGTGACCATCGTCGTTCCGTACGCGGCTGGCGGCCCGGCCGACGGGCTGGTTCGCGCAATTGCCGAGGACCTGAGACGCCGACTCGGTCAGCCGTTCGTGCCCGACTTCCGCAGCGGTGCGGCCGGCATCATTGGTGCCGGTGCGGTGGCCAAGGCGCCAGCGGACGGCTACACGCTGCTGTTCAGCATTTCCGACACGCTGGTCAACAACGTTGCGCTATACCGCCAATTGCCCTATGAGCCGCGGCGCGATTTCGCGTTCATCACGCAGATCGGGTCGCTGCCACTGGTGCTGGCCACGCACGGCGGCCTGCGGGTATCGAACCTGGCTGAGTTCGCCGATGCAGCACGCGCCCAGGGCGGCAAGATTTCGTATGGCTCGGGTGGCGGCGGCACGCTGTTCCACTTGGCCGGCGAGGTGCTGCTCAACCGCCGGCTCGGTCTCAATGCAACACATGTACCCTACCGCGGCATCGGCCCAATGACTCTCGATCTCGTGGGGCAGCAAATCACCGCCGGGTTCGGGCTGGTGCCGGCGTACCGCGGCTTCGCTGCCGAGGGACGGCTGCGCATACTCGGGCTGACAGGCGACACGCCAGTGGCCGGGCTCCCGCGGGTGCCGACGTTCGGCGAGCTCGGCCACAACGAGCCGATCCTGCGCATGCGCCAGTGGGGCGCGTTCCTCAGTCCGGCGGGAACACCGAGCGACATCGTCATGCAGCTCAACGCGGCGGTCATCGCCGCGCTCGACGCGCCCGAAGTGCGCGCCATGCTGGATGTGTCGGGATTCGAGCGCATCGCCAACAGCCCGCAAGCGGCGCGCGCCGCGCTGGAGCATGACCTCGCGACCGTGGTACCTCTGATCCGCGAGTTGGGCATCGAGGCGCAGTGAATATGCCCTGCGCGCGGACGCACCAATGCCAACCCACCGGAGAGCACCATGATCTCTAGCGAGGCAACCACCGGCAATGACTACGCGCTCGGCCATCAGGTCGGCGAACTCGACAGGCTGGTCGACCAAGCGCGCTACTTCGGTGACTTCACCGACGAAATGCTGCGGCGCGCTGGCGTCGGCGACGGCATGCACGTGCTCGACATTGGTTGTGGCGCCGGGGACGTCAGCTTTCAGGCCGCGCGATGGGTCGGACCATGTGGCAGCGTCACCGGTGTGGACGCATCAAAGGATGCCGTGGCGATGGCCACCCGTCGCGCCAAAAATGCCGGTGTGACGAATGTGCGGTTTCGCGTGGCCGATGTGCAGCAGCTTGAAACCAGTGCGTCGTACGACGCCATTGTTGGGCGTCTCGTGCTGATGTACTTCGCTGACCCGGCGGTGCTGCTGCGGCGTTTGCTCGGTGCGTTGCGGCCCGGCGGCATCGTCGCCTTTCAGGAAATCGACGCCGCACGTGTGGAGTCGTTGCCGCGTTGCGAGCTTTTGGAGACCTGCGTCGAGCGAATTCGGAAGACCCTGGCTCGCGTAGGCGCGGATCCACGCTGCGGGTTGCGGCTCGAACGCCTGATTCGCGAAGCCGGACTGCCAGTTCCGGATACTGTGCTGCATGCGCGCGTGGAACGAGCTGCCGAGGGTGGCACCGTGACGCAGTTGGTGCAGCTCACTCGTACCCTGCTGCCGGCAATGGAACGCACCGGCGTCGCGATGCCCGCCGAGGTCGATATCGACGGGCTCGAGACCCGTCTACGCGCAGAAGCGGCGGCCTGTGACGCAACGCTCGTATCGCCTGCATTCGTTAGCGCGTGGACCAGAAAGCCCCAGTAAGCAGCCCAGAGTCGCCGCGGCGGCGAATGCCGGTTCAGGGATTTTCCTACGTCTGTGCGGCTCGTTTCGCTGTTGCGTTTTCGGACAGCGCCGATCGCTGCGCCGGCTCGTGGCCTTCATTCCGAAGCGCCCAAAGCGGTCGGCGGCGATCGACTGGTCGTGGCCGCACGGAGCCATTCGACAACCTCGCCCGCCGACCCTCTCCGCTCAATCCTCCCCTGCCTCCCCCCGCAACAGCGCCAGCAACTGCCCCGCATTCATCACCGCGCCACCATCCTGTCCGCCCAGAATCCCCTCCGCCAATTCACGCTTGCTGCGATGCAGCCGCACGATGCGGTCTTCGATCGAGCCCTGGGTGACGAGTCGATAGACGGTGACCGGCCGCTGCTGGCCGATGCGGTGCGCGCGGCCCGAGGCCTGGTCTTCGGCAGCCGGGTTCCACCACGGGTCGGCAATGATCACGTAGTCGGCGACGGTGAGGTTGAGGCCGAAGCCGCCGGCCTTCAGGCTGATCAGGAAGAAGTCGCCTTCGCCGCGCTGGAACGCGGCGACGCGCTTGCCGCGCTCGGCCGCCGGCGTGCTTCCGTCGAGGTATTGATAGCTCAAGGCCGCCGCGTCGAGGCGCTCGCGCAGCAGCGCGAGGAAGTCGGTGAACTGGCTGAACACCAGCGCTTTGTGTCGGCCGGCGACGAGTTCGATCGCGAGGCGCTCGAACTCCTGCACCTTGGCGCCGACGAGTCCGGCTTCGGGCGCGACCAGCCGCGGGTCGCAGGCGGCGCGGCGCAGCTTCGTCAGCGCGGCCAGCACATGGATCTGCGCCTTGCCTTCGGCGGTGCCGGCGGCCATCACCTGATTCACGCTGTCTTCGGCCTGCTGGCGCAGCACTTCGAGCAGTGCGCGTTCGCGCTTGCCCGGCACCACCTCGTGGACGATCTCGGTGCGCGGCGGCAAGTCGGTGAGCACCTCGCCCTTCGTGCGCCGCAGCAGGAACGGCGCGACGAAACGGCGCAGCCGGCGTGAGGCTTGAGCATCGCCGTCGCGCTCGATCGGCGTGGCGAAGCGTTGGCTGAACTGCTCGGCGCTGCCGAGCAGCCCCGGGTTCGCGAAGCCCATGATCGACCACAGGTCGCCGAGCCGGTTCTCGATCGGCGTGCCGGTGAGTGCCAGGCGAAATCCGGCTTGCAGCCGCGATGCGGCCTTGGCGCGACGCGTCGCGGCGTTCTTGACAGCCTGCGCTTCGTCGAGCACCGCGGTGTGCCATTCGCGCTCGGCCAGGATATCGGCGTCGATCTGCAGCAGCGCGTACGAGCACACCAGCACCTGGCCAGGGCCGAGCGCGCGCACCTGGCGGCGGCGCGCGGCGAGGCGCGCGCTGTCGACCGGTGCATCGGCTTCGCTGGCGTCGTCGATGTCGGAGCTTTCGGCGGCGGCGTCGGCAACGTCCGCGACATCGCCGTACAGCTGCATGTCGAGCGCCGGCGCGAAGCGCGCGGCTTCGGCCAGCCAGTTGCTGCACACCGAGGTCGGCGCCACCACCAGCGCCGCGCCGCTGCCGGCGCGATCGAGCAGCACGGCCAGCGTCATCAAGGTCTTGCCGAGCCCCATGTCGTCGGCCAGGCAGGCGCCGAAGCCGCTCGCCGCCAGGCGCATCAGCCAGCGGTAGCCCGCGAGCTGGTAGTCGCGCAGGTCGGCCTGCAGCGTGCGCGGCACATCGAAGCTGCGGCTCTGCGCATCGGTCCACGCGGCGCTGCGCTTGCGCCAGGCGGCGTCGCCGTCGAGCTTCAACTCGTCCGACTGCGCGGCCCAGGCCAGCGCGGCAACGCTCGCGACGCGCTGGCCCTGCTTGTGCGGCTGCGCCACCGCGTTCAGGTCGGCAAGCTGCTGGCGAAGCGTCTCGCTCAAGGCGATGAAGTCGCCGTCGCCGAGCGCCACATAGCGGCTTCTGCCCTGCTGCACGAGTTCGAGCAGCGAGCGCAGCCGCAGCACCTCGCCATCGTCGATGGTGAGCTCGCCGTCGATTTCGAGCCAGTCGCCGCGGCTCGCGACGTTGAGCTTCACCGCCTGCGCGGTCACGGCGCGGACGCGCAGCGGCCTGCCTTTCGGCCATTCGCTGACGATGCCGGGCGCTTGCTGCGCGAGCGCTTCGACCATCGCAAGCGCCTGCTCGGGCTCGTCGAGTTCCCACTCGTGCACGCCGTCGTCGAGGAAGTCGAGCGCGCGCGTCAGCGTGACCAGCCGCGCGCGTTCGGCGCCGAGGTTGCGCCGCGTGAACAGCGTGGCGCCCTGGTGCACTGTGGTCACGCGCTCGCGGCCGGCGCCGGGCGCGAGCCGCGGGCCGAAATCGCCGAACGGCGCGGCGACCAGCTTCAACTCGAGGCCCGATCCGCGAGGCGTCAGCTCGGCACGCAGCACGTCGGTGGCCGGCACTTCATGGCCGGCCTCCGCGTCGCTGGCGAGCTGGAAGTGCGACGCGAGCACTCTCAGCGCGGCGTCGAGCTCGTCCTTCGCCGACACCGGCACCTGCCAACCCTGCGTCACCAGCTCGGCTACCCGCAGTTGCGCCGGCGTCAGCCGCACGAGACGTGCGCGCTCGTTGCCGTCGGGGATCAGCAGCGTCTGGCGCGCCTGCTCCTCGGCCTGCCGCACGCGCGGCGAGACATAGGCGAAGCGCTCGTCGTCGTCGTCATCGCCGGACTCGGGCAGTTGCACCGGATCGACGAGGCGGAACGTGATGTGCTCGCCCAGCGTCATGACCTCGAGCGCCGGCAGCGCCTCGGCCACCTCGATGAAGCGCTGCGGCTCGTGCGACCACGCGACATGCGGATGGCGCACCAGCGCCGGCGCGGCCAGCGCGACGTTGAGGAACGCGCGGTTGCCGTAGTCTTCGCGCTGCACCGCGCGCAGCACCGCGGCGTCGTGCGCCGGCAGGTCCTTGCGCTTGATCAAGGTCGCCAGGGTCACCGGTTTGGCCTTGCCGAGGCCGCGCGTGCCGGCCTTCTGCTCGAGCGGCTCGATCGCGGCGATTCGCAAGCTCTTGTCGTCGACGCGAACGGTCCAGATCAACCGGTCGGCCGCTGCGCCGGCCTCGCGCGCCTTGCCCGCCGGCCCGGCGCCGAGCGCGACGATCGACGCCAGCGCCTCGCGCCAGCGGTCTTGCTTGGGCCCGATGAAGAACGGCATCGCGGCGTCGTCGGCCGCCGGCGCGTCGCCGAGCAACTGCGCCACGGCGCGCCGCACCAGCCGCGCCAGCCATTGCTGGCCGGTGTTGCAGTAGCGCGTCTCGAGATACGCGCCGTGCTCGCGCAACCGTTCGCGCGCGCTGCGCTCGCCGGGCTCGATGCGCAGCCAGGCAGCGAGCAGCAGATGATGCAGTTGCTCCAGCGCGTGGCGCTGATGGCCGCTCGCGCGCGCGATCTGGAAGTGGGACGCGTTGTTCGGCGCGTCGCCGAGCCGCTGGTCGATCGCCGCCTGCCAGATGCCCCAGAAGGTGTACGGCAGCGCGTCGCGCTTGCCGGCTTCGGCGGCGGCGAACTTGCGCGCCTTGATCCACGCCGCGGGCTGGGCTTGCGCGAGCAGCGCCATCGAGTAGAGCCACTCGATCGACGGCGGCAGCAGGTTCTTGCGCTTGCCGGTATTGGCGGCGAGCACCTTCAGCGCGGCTTCGAAGCGCGCGATACCGTCGGCGAAGCGGCCTTCGGCGATGTCGATGCCGGCGCCGATCGCTTGCGACTCGGGCGTCGCGCGCCCCGCCAGCAGCTTGCGTGCGTCGGCGAACCGCTCGCGAAAGAGCAGTGTCTCGGCGATGCGGTAGTGCAGGTGCTCGGGCACCGACTTTGGAGCCGACGCCGCGCGCGCGAGCAGCCAGTCGAGCAGCGGCACGTCGGCCGGATCGGCATCGCCGCCCATCGTGGCGAGCACGTTGCCGGCCAGCCCCATCGCGAACGCAACGTCGAGGCCGTCGATCAGTTCGGCGTCGAACGGGGCCAGCAGCGCCTGGCGCAGCGCTTCGCCGCCGAACGCGCTCGGGCCGACCATTGCGGTGAGGCGGTTGAACGCCTCGGCGCTGCGGCCGCAGTGCACGACCACGCGCATGGCGCCAGCGAAGCTCGCCATGTCGTACGCCTCGATGCGGTAGCCGCGGTCGAAGTGGTGCCGCTCGCGCCACGCGCGCCACCAGAACTCGCGGGCGCGCTCGTCCTGCACGATGGCGCGAAAGCGCTGCCAGCCGGCGTCGCGCTCCGCGGTCCAGCGGCCGCGGTCGTCACGCGAGGATTGGCCCTGCTGAGCCAGCTCGTCGAGCAGCCGGCGGACCTCGTTGTTGTGATAGCCGCTGCCGCGCGCGGTGCGCGAACCGCTGCTCGCAAGCAGGTCGGCCAGCTGGTTCGTGGTCAACGGCGCCTGCGCGAACGCGAGCCCATCGAAGACGGTCGATCGGTCGGGGTCTTGTTGCTGCTGCGGCGGCGGAGTGTCCGCCAGCAACGACGGCTGGTGGGGAGTCGGCTTCATCGGGCCAGGCAGTTTAGGTTGTCCCCACTCCGGCGCACGCCGCGCCAATCGCGCGACAATCCCGTTTTCGCAGGTGAAGCCATGACCGCACGCACGCTGTACGACAAGATCTGGGACGAGCATGTCGTCCATACCGAGGACGATGGCACGACCGTGCTCTACATCGATCGCCACCTCGTGCACGAGGTGACGAGCCCGCAGGCCTTCCAGGGGCTCGACCTCGCAGGCCGCAAGGTGTGGCGCCTGTCGGCCAATTTGGCGGTGAGCGATCACAACGTGCCGACCACCGACCGTTCGCACGGCATCGCCGACCCGATCTCGCGGCTGCAGGTCGAGACGCTCGACGCCAACTGCGATCGCTTCGGCATCACGCAGTTCAAGATGAACGACAAGCGCCAGGGCATCGTGCACATCATCGGGCCCGAGCAGGGCGCCACGCTGCCGGGCATGACGGTCGTGTGCGGCGACTCGCACACGTCGACGCACGGCGCCTTCGGCGCGCTCGCGCACGGCATCGGCACCAGCGAAGTCGAGCATGTGCTCGCCACGCAGACGCTGCTCGCCAAGAAGGCGAAGAACATGCTCGTGCGCGTCGAGGGGCAGGTGCCGAAAGGCTGCGGCGCGAAGGACATCGTTCTCGCGATCATCGGCAAGATCGGCACCGCGGGCGGTACCGGCTACACGATCGAATTCGCCGGCAGCGCGCTTCGCGCGCTCAGCATGGAAGGCCGCATGACGGTGTGCAACATGGCGATCGAAGCCGGCGCGCGAGCCGGGCTGATCGGCGTGGATGACACGACGGTGAACTACGTGAAGGGTCGCCCGTACTCGCCGAAGGGCGCGCAATGGGAACAGGCCGTCGCGCATTGGCGCACGCTGCATTCGGATGCCGACGCGACATGGGACGCGGTGGTCGAACTCGACGCCGCGCGGGTCCGCCCGCAAGTGACCTGGGGCACCTCGCCGGAGATGGTCGTGTCGATCGAAGACCGCGTGCCCGACCCTGATCGCGAAAAGGATGCGGGCAAGCGCGACGCCATGGAGCGTGCGCTGAAGTACATGAATCTCGAGCCGAACAAGGCGATCACCGACATCCGGCTCGACAAGGTGTTCATCGGTTCGTGCACCAACTCACGCATCGAGGACCTGCGCGAAGCGGCCGGCATCGTGCGCAAGCTCGGCGGCCGCGTCGCGTCGAATGTGAAGCTTGCGATGGTCGTGCCCGGTTCGGGACTCGTGAAGGAGCAGGCCGAGCGCGAAGGGCTCGATCAGGTGTTCAAGGATGCGGGATTCGAGTGGCGCGAGCCGGGGTGCTCGATGTGCCTGGCAATGAACGCGGACCGGCTGGAGCCCGGCGAGCGCTGCGCATCGACCAGCAACCGCAACTTCGAGGGCCGCCAGGGTGCCGGCGGGCGCACGCATCTCGTGAGTCCGGCGATGGCGGCGGCGGCTGCGATCGAAGGCCACTTCGTCGACGTTCGACGCCTCGGCTGAGGAGCAGTGACATGACGCCCTTTCGCGTCCACAAGGGATTGGTCGCGCCGCTCGATCGAGAGAACGTCGACACCGACGCAATCATTCCGAAGCAGTTCCTGAAATCGATCCACCGCACCGGCTTCGGTCCGAACCTGTTCGACGAGTGGCGCTACCTCGACCACGGCGAGCCGGGGCAGGACCCGGCCGCGCGCAGGCCGAACCCGGATTTCGTGCTGAACCAGCCGCGCTACAAGGGTGCGAGCGTGCTGGTCGCGCGCAAGAATTTCGGCTGCGGATCGAGCCGCGAGCATGCGCCATGGGCGATCGAGCAATACGGATTTCGCGCACTGATCGCGCCGAGCTTCGCCGACATCTTCTGCAACAACTGCTTCAAGAACGGGCTGTTGCCGATCGTGCTGCCGGACTCGCAGGTGTCGCGGTTGTTCGATGAAGTCGCTGGCTTCGTCGGCTATCAGCTGACGATCGATCTCGAGCGCCAGGTCGTGATCAAGCCCGATGGCAGCGAACTGGGCTTCGACGTGCAACCGTTTCGCAAGTACTGCCTGTTGAACGGCTACGACGATATCGCGCTCACGCTGCGTCATGCCGAGAAGATCAGGGTTTTCGAGGCCGAGCGCCTGCGCAAGATGCCCTGGCTGGCGCACACGTTGTGAAGGCCGCGCCGGCGACGCGGAAGTCCCTCTATGGCTTGCTGTACGAGCACGCGTGGCTGGCTTTCCTGTTGATGGGCCTGAGCTTCGTGCTGTTCGGCGTTGCGACCTTGAACCTGTTGTACATCTTCAGGGCGGCCTGGGAGTTCCTCGTGATGCACGGCTGGGACGCGGTGCGCGAAGGCGTGCTGATGCAGATGGCCGAACTGGTCATCTCCGGTTATGCGGCCGCCGCGTTTTATGTGTTGTTCAAGGTCTGCGAGAAGGCGCTGGTCGAACGCGTCAGCCGGCCAAGGGGGAATTGATACCGTGAAGATTGCGATCTTGCCCGGCGATGGCATCGGGTCCGAAATCGTCGCCGAGGCCGTGAAGGCGCTCAACGTTCTTGACCTGAAGCTCGAGATGGAGGAAGCGAGTGTCGGCGGCGCTGCCTACGAGACGCAGGGTCATCCGCTGCCCGAAGCCACGCTCAACCTCGCGAAGGCCGCGGACGCCGTGCTCTTCGGTGCCGTGGGCGACTGGAAGTACGACAAGCTCGAGCGCGCGCTGCGGCCCGAGCAGGCGATCCTCGGCTTGCGCAAGCACCTGCAGCTCTTCGCGAACTTGCGTCCCGCAATCTGCTACGACGAGCTGGTGCATGCATCGAGCCTGAAGCCCGAGCTCGTCGCCGGGCTCGATGTCCTGATCGTCCGCGAGCTCACGGGCGACATCTACTTCGGCCAGCCGCGCGGTCGCCGCGCCAGTCCCGATGGTGCGTTCAAAGGCAGCCCCGAAGCCTTCGACACGATGCGCTACGCGCGCCCGGAGGTCGAGCGCATCGCTCACGTCGCGTTCCAGGCGGCGCGCAAGCGCGCCCGCCGCGTGACGAGCGTCGACAAGGCCAATGTGCTCGAGACCTTCCAGTTCTGGAAGGACATCGTCACCGAGGTGCACGCGCAGTACCCAGATGTCGCGCTCGATCACATGTACGTCGATAACGCCGCGATGCAACTCGTGAAGGCGCCGAAAACCTTCGACGTCATCGTCACCGGCAACATGTTCGGCGACATCCTGTCCGATGAGGCGGCGATGCTCACCGGCTCGATCGGCATGCTGCCGTCCGCCTCGTTGGACGCGCACAACAAGGGACTGTACGAACCGAGCCACGGCAGCGCGCCTGACATCGCCGGTAAGGGAATCGCAAACCCGCTGGCTACAATCCTGTCTGCCGCCATGATGCTTCGCTACTCCTTGAACCAGCCCGAAGCCGCCGACCGCATCGAGTCGGCGGTCAAGTACGTGCTCGCCTCGGGGCTGCGCACGGCGGACATCTGGTCGGAAGGCACGAAGCGCGTCGGTACCCGTGAAATGGGTGATGCGGTCGTTGCCGCCCTCGTCGGCACCCCCTTCAAAACGATTACCAAGAAGAGTTAGTCAAGCTTCGGTTCGTCTCGCCCCTTTTCCGCCGGCGACGCGAGCCGGGGAAGCAAGAGGATTTTTCATCTTTTGAAGGGCGCATGGAAATGAAACTCACAGGTCTGGTCGGTTGGCGCGGCATGGTTGGCTCCGTGCTGATGGATCGCATGCAAGCGGAGGGTGACTTCGACCCCATCGAGCCGCTGTTCTTCAGCACGAGCAACGCCGGCGGCGCCGCGCCGTCGATGGCGAAGAACGAGACGAAGCTGAAGGACGCGTACGACATCGACGCGCTCAAGCGTTGCGAAATCATCATCAGTGCGCAGGGTGGCGACTACACGAGCGAGGTGTTTCCCAAGCTGCGCTCGGCGGGCTGGAAAGGCCACTGGATCGATGCCGCTTCGACCCTGCGCATGAAAGACGACGCGGTCATCATTCTTGATCCGGTCAACATGCCGGTCATCAAGAACGCGTTGTCGCGCGGCGAGCGCAACTGGATTGGCGGCAATTGCACGGTGAGCTGCATGCTGATGGGCGTCGGCGCGCTGTTCAAGGCAGGGCTCGTCGAGTGGATGAGCGCGCAGACGTATCAGGCGGCCTCGGGTGGCGGCGCGCAGCACATGCGCGAATTGCTCACGCAGTTCGGGTCGCTGCATGCGGAGGTGAAGGCGCTGCTCGACGATCCGAAGAGCGCCATCCTCGAAATCGATCGCAACCTGGTCGCGAAGCAGCGCTCTCTGGGAGAAGCTGAAACCGCGAATTTCGGCGTTCCGCTCGGCGGCTCGCTGATCCCGTGGATCGACAAGGATCTGGGCAACGGCATCAGTCGCGAGGAATGGAAAGGCGGCGCCGAAACGAACAAGATCCTGGGGCAAGGCGATGGCTTCAGTACGCCGGCGGTTCCTGTCGACGGCACGTGCGTGCGCGTCGGAGCGATGCGCTGCCACAGCCAGGCCTTGATGTTCAAGCTGAAGAGGGACGTGCCGCTGGCTGACGTCGAATCGATGATCGCCGCTGACAATGCGTGGGTTAGCGTGGTGCCGAACACACGCGAGGCGACAATGCGCGACCTGACGCCGGTGGCGGTCACCGGAACGATGACAATTCCGGTGGGGCGCCTGCGGAAAATGGCCATGGGACCTCAGTACCTTGGCGCGTTCACGATCGGCGACCAGCTGCTTTGGGGTGCTGCGGAACCCTTGCGGCGTATGCTGCGCATCCTGCTCGAAAGCTGAGGACGTCACAAACCGCAACGAATATCAGCAATTGGATGAGCTTGTCAGCGTATCTGCTTGATGTTATTGTGTTTTGTGGTGTTAGGCCGGGGGCGTGGCGGGAGCGCACGCAGCGCGCGATTGAGTGCGACTTGTCCGCATCGGTGCCGGCAACATTGTTTTTGGAGACGCCTTGAAAAGATATTCGTTCCTCACAGGGCGTTTCGCTCTGACGGCTGTGGCCGCGGCCACCGCATGCGTGTTCTCGTCGGCTGCCTGGGCACTTGGATTGGGGCGCTTGTCGGTACAGTCCGCGCTGGGCGAAAAGCTGCAGGCTGAGATCGATGTCACGAGCCTGACGCCAGAGGAAGCGTCCTCTTTGCGGGTGCGCATTGCTGCGCCGGAGGCTTATCGAGCCGCGGGCGTCGACTACAACGCGGTCCTTACGAGCACGCAAGCGACGCTGCAACGACGCAGCGACGGACGCCCCTATCTGCGTGTGACGAGCGACCGCGTCGTGCAGGAGCCTTTTGTCGACGTGATCCTTGAGATCACCTGGGCTTCGGGTCGACTCGTGCGCGAGTACACGATGCTGTTCGACCCGAGCCGCGCCGCGCCGGTCGCAGCCACGCCCGCAGCGCCTGCCGCGATCTCGGCGGCGCCGCCGGCGCCCGCGCCCGCCGCCGCGCCGGTACCGGCCGCAGTGACGCCACCGCCTTCCATCGCGGCCACTCCGGCGGCAAGACCTGCGCCGGCGAGCAGACCCGCGCCCTCGGCGGACAGCGCCGCGGCGACTCCTCGTCCGCCGGCCACGCCGAAATCGATCCCGAGCGAGGTTCAGGTGCGCAGCGGCGATACGCTGACGCGCATCGCCGGTCGCGTACAACGGCCCGGCGTTTCGCTGGACCAGATGCTCGTGTCGCTGTACCGCGGCAATCCGCAAGCGTTCATGGACAACAACATGAACCGCATGAAAGCCGGCAGTGTGCTCGCCGTGCCGAGCGCTGATACCGCGAAGGCGGTAGAAACGGCCGAAGCGAAGCAGGTCATCCGCGCGCAGAGTGCGGACTTCGGTGCCTATCGCCAACGCCTTGCCAGTGGCGTGCCCACGGCGCCGCCGACGACCAGCACGCGCCAAGCCAGCGGCAAGGTGCAAGCGGCCGTGGAGGACAAGAAGCCAGCGGCGGCGACGCCTGACAAGTTGACGCTGAGCAAGGGCGCAGTGGCCGGAGCTTCCGCGCCCGAGGCAGGGCTGTCGAAAGAACGCGAGCGCAAGGACACTTCCACGCGCGTGGCTGAACTGTCGAAGAACGTCGAAGAGCTGAAGAAGCTCTCCGGTGCCGCGAAGACTGCCCCTGCACCGGCCCCCACGCCCGCACCCGCACCCGCGCCGGCGGCGCCGACAGTCGCTACTGCTCCGGCCGCCAAGCCCGCACCTGCGCCGGCGCCGGCACCCGTCGCTGCGCCCGCTCCGACCCCGGCACCGTCGCCCGCAGTGGCACCGGCACCCGCACCGACGCCTGCGCCGGCCACGGCTGCAGCTCCGACTCCCGCACCGGCGCCGGCTCCCGCTCCCGCAGCGGCTCCCGCCCCCGCGCCGGCACCTGCACCGGCCGCAGCGCCGACTCCGGCGCCCGCGCCCGCCGTTGAGCCGCCGACCACGGTGGCGATGAACACCCCGCCCGTGACACCGCCGCGTCCGACGCCGGCGCAGGCGGAGGCAAAGCCGCCCGCTGAAGAGCCCGGCTTCATGGCCTCTCTGATGGACAACCCGCTCGTGCTGCCAGGAGCAGGCGTGCTGGTGGCATTGCTGGCGGGCTTTGGCTTCTACCGTTTGCGCAGCGCGAAGAAAGACAGCGGCGAAACCTCGTTCCTCGAAAGCCGTCTGCAGCCTGACTCGTTCTTCGGAGCAAGCGGCGGACAGCGCATCGATACGCGCGACGCGGCCGGCGCGTCGTCGTCGATGAGCTATTCGCTCAGCCAGCTCGATGCGATCGGCGATGTCGACCCGGTGGCCGAGGCTGATGTGTACCTCGCTTACGGGCGCGACCTGCAGGCCGAGGAAATCCTCAAGGAGGCCATGCGCGCGAGCCCGGAGCGACTCGCCGTTCGCACGAAGCTGCTCGAGGTGTACGCCAAGCGTCGCGACACCAAGGGCTATGAGTTGCTGGCTACTCAGCTGTACACACTCACGCGCGGCGAGGGCGAAGACTGGGCGAAGGCTCAGGAGCTTGGGCAACAAATCGACCCGGAGAATCCTCTGTATCAACCCGGCGGCCAACCTGCGGTGATGGTGCAAGGTGAGGGCAACCGCATGGTCGAACCGCTCGGCGCGAGCACGATGCCGCAGTCGGTGCTGCCATCGCCGTCGCACTACGATTCGACGCCGTTCTCGGGCAGCAAGTCGGGCGTCGATCTCGACCTCGACCTGAACCTCGAAGTGGACCAGCCCGACGAATTGAGAGCGGGCGAATCTGCGTCGCAGCGTCCCCAAACGCCTGTGGCGAGCGCGTCCGAGTCCGCGGCGCCGCCGTCGGGCCTCGACATGGACTTCGATCTATCGGGCCTATCGCAGCCCCCCGCTGAGAGCAATGCTGCCAGCGAGGCGAGCTTCGAGTCGATCAACCTGCCCGACATCGGCGATCCCGGCAACGATCCGCTGACCCGCAAGCTGGAGCTCGCCGAAGAGTTCCGCCAGATCGGTGATACGGAGGGCGCGCGCGATCTGTTGCAGGAAGTCGTGGCGAAGGCGACCGGTCCGCTGAAGACGCGAGCGCAAGGGCTGCTGGACGAACTTGCCTGAAGACGGGCGGGCTCGCGCGCTCGTCCGTCGACGCGGAGCCCTTGGTGCGGTACGCGCTCGGCCTGAGTTATCGCGGGGGCGCCTACAACGGCTGGCAGAGCCAGCCGGACGGCAACACCGTGCAAGACCGGCTCGAGGCGGCGTTGACCCAGTTCGCCGACGAGCCCATCCGCACGCTGTGTGCCGGACGTACCGACGCCGGCGTGCATGCATTGAACCAGGTGGTGCATTTCGACAGCGATCGCGAGCGTGAGCTGTACTCGTGGGTGCGTGGCTCGAATCGGTTCCTGCCGCGCGACATCGCCGTGCAGTGGTGCCTCGGTGTCTCGGCCGAGTTCCACGCGCGAGCGAGCGCGCGGGGCCGGCGCTATGCCTACGTGCTGCTCGAGTCGCCGGTGCGGCCGGCCGTCGAATCCGGTGGGGTGGGCTGGGTCTTTCGTGCGATGAACGGCGACGCGATGCGCGAAGCAGCGCAGCTGCTGATCGGCGAGCGTGACTTCAGCGCCTTCCGATCGGCCGAGTGCCAGGCCGCATCGCCGGTCAAGATCGTGCGAAACATCGGCATCGAGCGTCGCGGCGCCTACTGGCGCTTCGAATTCGACGCCAACGCCTTCCTGCATCACATGGTGCGCAACATCGTCGGATCACTGGTCGCCGTCGGGACCGGCCAGCGCGAGCCCGGCTGGATTGCACAGGTGCTGGCCTCGCGCAGCCGCGAACTCGCCGCGCCGACCTTTTCGCCCGACGGCCTTTATTTCATCGGCCCGTACTACGATGCACAGCATGGCATTCCAAGCCACACCCCGTCGATGGACTGGCTCCCCTGAGGCATGCACATGATCCAGCGCACACGCATCAAGATCTGCGGGCTGAGCCAAGAGGCCCACGTGGAAGCGGCGGTCGAGGCTGGTGCGGATGCGCTGGGCTTTGTTTTCTACGAGCGCAGCCCGCGTTGCGTGACTGTCGAGCGGTTTGCCAAGCTTGCAAGCCACTTGCCGCCATTCGTCACGCCGGTCGCGTTGTTCGTGAACGCCGCCCCCGAGTCGATCGCGCAGGTCGTCGCTGCAGTGCCGCAGGCGCACATGCAGTTTCATGGCGACGAGACACCGTCGCAGTGCGATGCAGCCGGACGGCCGTACCTGCGGGTCGCTCGCATGGCGCCCGGCTTCGATTTGCTAGACTTTGCAGCTCGCTATCCAGACGCCAGTGGCTTGTTGCTCGACGCCCGTGTCGAGGGCTACGGCGGCGGCGGAAAGGTTTTCGATTGGTCGCTCATTCCACGCAACGTGCCCACTCCGGTCGTTTTGTCTGGTGGGTTGCATGCCGGAAATGTGATCGAGGGCATTCTTCGCGTCCGGCCGTTCGCCGTTGATGTGAGCTCCGGCGTCGAGAGCGCCAAGGGCATCAAGGATGCCACCGCGATCCGCCGGTTCTGCGAAGCGGTCCGTGAAGCGGACGCACGCATCGCAGCTTCCGAAGCCTGAACCATCGAGACCTCTGATGTTGAACTACCAGCAGCCCGATTCGAGCGGGCATTTCGGCCCTTACGGGGGCACCTTCGTTGCCGAGACGCTGATCCACGCGCTGGACGAATTGCGCGCGGCTTATGACCAGTATCGAAACGACCCGCAGTTCATCGCCGAGTTCAAGCATGAGCTCGCGCATTTCGTCGGCCGCCCCAGTCCGATCTATCACGCAGCGCGCATGAGCCGGGAGTTGGGTGGCGCCCAGATCTACCTGAAGCGCGAGGACCTCAACCACACCGGCGCCCACAAGGTCAACAACACGATCGGACAGGCCCTGCTCGCACGGCGCATGGGCAAGCCGCGCGTGATCGCCGAAACGGGAGCCGGGCAGCATGGCGTGGCGACCGCGACGATCTGTGCGCGCTATGGCCTCGAATGCGTCGTCTACATGGGCAGCGAGGACATGAAGCGCCAGTCGCCCAACGTCTATCGCATGCACCTGCTCGGCGCCAAAGTCGTGCCGGTCGAGTCGGGCAGCAAGACGTTGAAGGATGCGCTCAACGAAGCCTTGCGCGACTGGGTCACGAACGTCGAGAACACCTTCTACATCATCGGCACCGTGGCCGGCCCGCACCCGTATCCGACGATGGTGCGCGACTTCCAGCGCGTGATCGGCGACGAGTGCCTGGTGCAGATGCCGCAGATGATCGGGCGCCAGCCCGACGCGGTGATCGCGTGCGTGGGGGGCGGCAGCAATGCGATGGGCATCTTCTACCCCTACATCGAGCATGAAGGCACGCTACTCATCGGCGTCGAGGCGGCCGGCAAGGGTCTCGAGTCGGGCAAGCATGCGGCGAGCCTGATTGCCGGCTCACCGGGTGTGCTGCATGGCAACCGCACGTATCTCCTGCAGGACTCGAACGGGCAGATCACCGAAACGCATTCGATCTCGGCAGGCCTCGATTACCCCGGCGTGGGCCCGGAACACGCGTACCTGAAGGACATCGGCCGCGCCCAATACGTCGGCATCACCGACGCCGAGGCGCTGGATGCGTTTCACACCTTGTGCCGCAGCGAAGGCATCATTCCGGCGCTGGAGTCGGCCCACGCGGTAGCGCATGCGATGAAGCTTGCGCCGACAATGCGCTCCGATCAGCACCTGCTCGTCAACCTGTCGGGCCGCGGCGACAAGGACATCGGCACGGTGGCCGACCTGTCGGGTGCGCAGTTCTACTGCCGTCCATCGTGCCAAGGCCAGACTGTGAAAGGCGCAGCGAGATGAGCCGCATCCAGCCCACCTTCGAAGCATTGAAGTCGCAGGGCCGCAAGGCGCTGATTCCGTACATCACCGCAGGCGACCCTCATCTCGACGCGACGGTCGAGATCATGCTGGCGATGGCCGCAGCCGGCGCCGACGTGATCGAACTCGGCGTCCCGTTCTCCGACCCGATGGCCGACGGACCGGTCATCCAGAAGGCCTCCGAGCGAGCGCTTGCCAAGGGTGTCGGCATGCTGCAAGTGCTGGACTACGTGCGCGAGTTCCGGG
>Ga0184637_10000859_pt1 | contig 21609 bp, 18 predicted proteins | sample PLM3_127_b2_FD_133143 | JGI IMG/M metagenome (GOLD analysis project Ga0184637, IMG submission 133143) | Groundwater sediment microbial communities from an aquifer in East River, Colorado, USA - PLM3_127_b2 | ecosystem: Environmental > Terrestrial > Soil > Riparian zone | place: USA: East River... | reverse complement strand
GTCCAGGCCGCGGTAGACCTGCTGCGAGTCGGCGTTCACGATCTCGCCGCCGAGCCGCCGCGCCAGGGCGACGGCGAGCCCGGTCTTTCCCGAGGCGGTCGGGCCGGCGAGGACGAGGATCCGGCGGCGCACGCTCACGGGCCGAGGAGCCGCCGAACCGTCTCGACGAGCGCGCCGGCGGGCACGACCTGCTGCTCCTGCGTCGCCATCACCTTGATCGCGACCTCGCCCGCCGCCTGCTCGCGCTCCCCGACGAACACGGCGATCTTCACCGCGCGCGTGTCCGCGTACTGGAGCTGCTTCCCGAGCTTGTCGACGTTCGGGTACAGCTCGGTCCGCACGCCCGCCTTCCGGAGCGCCGAGGCCGCCCCGAGCGCGTCCGGGGTCGTCCGCTCGTCGAGGCGCAGGACCATCACCTGCGCCGCGGCGGAGAGATCGGGGAACATGGCGCGCTCGCCCATCACCACCAGGATCCGCTCCAGGCCGAGCGAGAACCCGACGGCGGGCACCGGCTGCCGGAGGAACATGCCGATGAGCTCGTCGTAGCGCCCGCCGCCGCCCAGCGACCCGGCGAGGTCCGGCACCTGCACCTCGAAGATCGGCCCCGTGTAATAGCTGAGGCCGCGCGCGAGGCTGGGGTCGAGCATGAGCCGCCGCCCGCACGGCGCGTGCTCGGCCAGCGCGAGCAGCCGGCGGAGGTCGGCGACCCCCGCGCGACCGCGCTCGGAGTGGAGCGAGCCCCCGAGGGCCTCGAGGATCTGCGAGTCGGACGACGCGCCCGTCGCGACGAGGGCGACGTCGAGCAGCCGGGCGGCCGAGTCGGCGGAGATCCCGCGCTCCTCGAGCGCAGCCCGCACCTCGGCGGGGCTCACCTTGCCGAGCTTGTCGAGCTCGGTGATGGCGGTCACCTCGTGCTCGAGCGGGATGCCGGCCGACTCGATCATGCCGCGCAGCAGCCCGCGGTGGTTGAGCCGGACGCGGTAGTCGTCGAAGCCGAGCCGGTCCAGCACCTCGCAGACGGCGGACGCCACCTCGACCTCGCACACGAGCTCGCGGCTGCCCACGATGTCCACGTCGCACTGGTAGAACTCCCGGAAGCGGCCGGCCGCCGGCCGGTCGGCGCGCCAGACGGGCTGGATCTGGTAGCGCTTGAAGAACCGCGGGAGCTGCGACTGGTACTCGGCGACCACCCGGGCGAGCGGCACGGTCAGGTCGTAGCGGAGCGCGCTGTCGGCGAGCTCGAGCTCGTCGCGCTTGAACGCGGCGCGCGCCTCGTCGCGCGAGGCGGGGGTGGCCCCGCTCCCCCCCGCCCTCACCTTGTCGAGCGCGCGGCCGAGCTCGGCGCCGCGGTGGAGGATCCGGAAGATGAGCTGATCCCCCTCCTCGCCGTACTTCCCGAGGAGCGTCTCGAGGCGCTCCATGGCCGGCGTCTCGAGCGGCTCGAAGCCGTAGCGCCCGTAGACGTCGCGCACCACCGCGAGCACGTGCTCCCGGCGCCGCACGTCCTGGGGCAGGAAGTCGCGCGTCCCCTTGAGCGGGGCGGTGTTCTCCTTCGCCATGCGGACACCTCGAGGTCGGTCGGCGCCGAACTTACCCGACAACCGGGCCGGCGCGCTCGCTCGATTCGAGCAGCGCCGCACGGCGGCCGTCGTCCGGCTCAGGGGGCCGCACCGATGGCCTCTCCCACCCGGACGCGCGCGCCGGGCGCGAGCCGCGGGTCGAGCGCGACGCGACCGGGCTCGAACATGACGATGACCGTCGACCCCATCTCGAAGGCGCCGAGCTCCTGGCCCTTCTCGGCGGGGAGCGGCGTCTCGTAGTCCCGCGCCTGGGCGCGCGCGCCGATCCGGTTGGTGGGCGGCGCCGAGGGGTCGTAGAACGCGTGGACGCGGCCGACGATGGTCGCGCCCACCGCGACCACCGCGCACGTGCCGACCGGCGTCTCGAGGATCGTGACGAGCCGCTCGTTGGCCGCGAAGAGGCCGCGCACCGTGCGGACCGAGGCGGGGTTCACCGGCCAGAGCCGGCCGGGCAGGTAGCGCCACCCCAGGATCCGCCCACCGAGGGGAAAGTGGATCCGGTGATAGTCGCGCGGTGAGAGGTACAGCGTCGCGTAGGCGCCCCCCTCGAGCCGGCGGGCGAGCGTGTCGTCGCCGAGCAGTGCGGCGGCGGGGTAGTCGATCCCCTTCGCCTGCACGAGGCGGCCGCCTGCGGCGAAGCCGGCCTCCGAGACCACCCCGTCGACGGGCGAGACCACCACCTGCTCGCCGCCTGCGATGGGACGGGAGCCCGGGTGCAGCGGGCGCGCGAAGAACTCGCCGAAGCTCCGGTAGACCTCCACCTCCGGGCACTCGGAGAGGTCGATGCCGTAGCGCTTGGCGAAGGCCCGCATCGCGGCGTGGCGCAGCGGGCCGGGCGCGTGCCACCGTGTGAGGGCGCCGGCGAGACGGGAGACCGTGTTCTTCGGCAGGAGGGCGAGGGCGGAGATGAAGAGCCGGTCTTTCATGCGGGGCGCGGAGTCTAGCACCGCCCTGCGCGTGGGGCTCGTGTCGGACGCGCACGGCCTGCTCGACCCGAAGCTCGCGGCGCTCTTCGAGGGCTGCGACCTCTTGCTCAACGCGGGGGACACCGTGAAGCCCGCCGTGCTGGCGGCGCTCGACGCGCTCGCGCCGGCGCGGGCGGTGCGCGGGAACAACGACCTCGGGCCGGCCTTCGCGGCCCTGCCCGAGTCGGCGCTCGTGATGATCGGGCCGCTCACCGCGCTCGTGGTGCACGACCTCGGGCCACCCCTGCGGCCGCTGTCGCCCGCGCGGTCGCTCCTCGAGCTCCACCGGCCGGAGATCGTGGTGCACGGCCACTCGCACCGGCCCGGCGCCGTGGTCCTCGACGGGCGGCTCTTCGTCAACCCGGGGAGCGCCGGGCCGCGCCGCTTCTCCCTTCCCCGCACCGCCGCCCTGCTCGAGGCCCGCGGGCGGCGCGTCACGGTCCGCTTCTTCGACCTCGCAGGGGACCGCGCCGCCCTGCACGGCGAGCCGCTCGAGGTGGCGCTGTGAGGCGCCCGCCCCTCCCGCCGGCGTTCCGCCGCGGCGAGAACGGGCGCCGGGCGCGGGCCGGGGCTAGACTCGGAGGGCGATGTGCCGCCTGTTCGGCCAGCACGCCCACCCTGGCGCCGATGCCTCCGAGCCGCTCTGCGGGGCGGAGAACGCGCTCCGCTTCCAGTCGCACCGCCACCCCCACGGCTGGGGCATCGGCTGGTACGCGGAGGCCGGCCCGCACGTGCGCCGGGGGATCCTGCCGGCCCACGCGGACGAGACCTTCACGGTCGCGGCGCGCGAGGTCCGCTCCCGCGTCTTCGTGGCCCACGTGCGCGAGGCGAGCGTCGGGCCCGTCCACCCGGAGAACACGCACCCGTTCCTGTCCGACAGCTGGCTCTTCGCGCACAACGGCACGGTCGCCCGGTTCAACGCGGAGCCCGCCGTGCGCACCGCCATCGAGGCGGAGATCGATCCGGACCTCCGCCTGCGCATCCGGGGCTCGACCGACAGCGAGCGCTGCTTCTACCTGTTCCTCACCCGGCTCCGCGCCCGCGAGCAGCTCCACGGCGCGAGCCTCGAGGGCGTGCGGCGCGCCCTCGCCGAGACCACGGACGTGGTGCTCCGCATCTCGGAGGCCGAGCCGTCGCCCAAGCCGACCTCGCTCAACTTCCTCGTCACCGACGGCCAGCTCCTCGCCGCCACCCGCAAGCGGCGCAGCCTGCACCTCGCGGTGGACACCGCCCCGCTCCACGTCTTCGCGGTCGCGAGCGAGCGCATCGGCGAGCCGGGGCGCTGGGAGGAGGTCCCCGAGGACGGGTTCGTGGGAACGGAGGACGGCGCGCGGGTGGTCCGCGCGCCGCTCCGGAGCTGACCGCGGGAGCTACTCGAGGCCGGCGATGTTCGCGCCGCGCGGGAAGCGCACCTCGTAGCGCAGCTCGATGACGCGCTCCTCGCGCGCGGCGAGCGCGAGCTCGTGCACGCGCACGCCGGGGCGGTCGGGGTCCTCGCGCGTGGCGGCGGTCGTCCCCTCGAGCACCTTCACCTGGATCGTCTCGTCGCGGCTCACCGGCACGAGGTCGAGCAGCCGGACCGCGACGGGGGCGGCGTAGCGGTTCTTCACCGTGACGCGGGTCCGGTAGCGGATGACGTCGTCCTTGTTCACGAGCCCCGCCGTCTCGCGGCGCCGCTCGAGCACCTTGCGCTCGACCTCGACGCGGTCGTCCGCGCCGAAGGCGAGCTCGATCTCGCCGCCGACCGGCGTGAACGGCAGGGGCGCGCGGCCGGCGAACTCGTCGCCCACATAGACGCCCGCCTCGCCCGCGAGGAGCGGGAAGCCCGTGACGTTCACGGCCTTCGCGGTCAGGAAGGCGGCCTGCTCGAGGCGCGGCGCCGTCGTGCGGACGAGCTGCGCGTCGAGCGGGAAGCGGGCGAGGCCGATCCGCCGCGCCTGGCCCGCGCCGTCCACGCGCTCGCGGCGCGGCGCGGTGAAGGTGGCGGCGAGGAGCCCCTGCTCGACGGTCGCCTGCGCGACCTCGACCGGCGCGAAGCGCTCCTCCGCGTCCAGCTCGGCCGCGGCGAGGGCCTGCGACGGCGCGGCGGCGGCGCGCGGCATGCCCGCCTCCTTGGCCTGGCGGCGCACGGCGACCTCGCGCACGCGCTGGGCGCGCTCGAGCCAGCGCGGATCGAGCTCCGGGACCGCGAGGCCGCGCGCCGGCGCGGCGGTGGAGACGGAGAGCTTCACGTCCGGCCAGTCCTCGCCGCTCCGCTGCCAGACCGCGCCGAGGAACGAGAGCTCCACGCGCGAGGACTCCGGCAGGAGGCGCGCGTCCCAGATCGGCTGCCAGCCCGCGGAGGGGACGGCGTACGAGACGCGCAGCTCGAGCTTGCCCCCACGCTCCGCCTCGACCTCGACGGCGACGGTCTTGGTGGTGCGGCCGCGCTTCGCCTGGAGCTTCTCCAGCTCGGCGCGGGCCTGGCCGACGCGCCGGGCGACGTCGCGGCGCCCGACCTCGGCCTTGCGCGTCTCCACGGCCGCACGCTCGAGCTCCCCCTCGACGAAGGCGGCGAGGTCGGCCCACTCGGACGGGCGCACGCCACGGACGGCGAGGTTCTTCGCGCGCTCCTCGGAGTAGGTGGAGCGGAGCGACTCGACGAACCTCGCGCGCGCCTGCGCCGCCTTCGCCCGGTCATCGAGGGCCCGGTCCTCGTCCTGGAGCCGCTCGAGCCGCTCCTCCGCGGCGCGCGCGTCGGCCGCGACGGCGCCTTCGCCCGTGCGCCGCTCCACCGTCACGCCGAACACGCGCGCGCCGGCCACACCCTGGCCCTCCACGCGGATCGAGTCGTCGTCGAGCTCGTCCGGCAGCCCCTCGAGGAGGATGCGCGCGGGGCCGCCGGGCAGCTCGACCGGCGCCGTGCGCGTGACGCGCGCGGACTGGCGGTAGACGGTGACCGCGTCGATGCGCGACGGGGCGGAGAGATCGGGGGCGGCGGCGGCGAGGAGCAGTGCGAGTGCTGCGGCGTGCATGGAGAGGCCTCCTGGGTTGGTGGGGAGACGCGCGAGCGCGGGAAAGGATCTACCGGAGGCGCGGAGAGCGGGAGGCCGACCTGGACCGCTCGAATCCCACCTGCTCGAGCGACGGGCGGTTTCGCGAGTGACTTCCGGGCTCGGCCGGGCTCCTCACTCCGCGCCGCCCTCTACCCGGAGCGAGATCTCGGCCGCACGAAGCGATCCATCCAGTCGTCCCCGAACACGAGCCGAGCAGCGTGCTGATTATGGGGACGACAGTGCACCTTGATGTTGTCGAGGGTGGAGGCTCCCCCGCGCGCGACCGGGTTCACGTGATCGAACTCGAGCCGACAGGTCGAGCCGCACACGCCGCCCCCCTCGAGCGGCCATTCGCACCGCCCTCCCGCGCGTTGCCACGCCGCACGCTTCACGGCCGCAGGAATGGCGCGCGAAGGCGTCGGGGGGAGGGAGCCTCCCTCGACGCGTGCGAGGGTGTCGGGCCGGACGCCGTCTCCCCGCGGCTTCGCGACGAGCCCCTTCCGCCGCGCGTGCTGCGCGAGCACCGCGTCCATGCACGCCTCGAGGATCTCCTCGGTGCTCGCGCCCGCACGCGAGTGCGAGAGCGCGTCCCGGGTCGCCTCGAGCTTCGCGAGGAACCGCCGTGAGACCGTGAAGTGCAGCCGCGAGCGCTCGCCGTCGAGCGGCTCGACGGTGAATGCCTTCGGAGGAGGAGCAGCCGGCCGCGGCGCCCGAACGAGCGCGAGCGTGGCGGACGGCGTTTCGGACGTCCGAAACGCGAGCGACGCGGTCTCATTCATTTCGGACGTCCGAAACGGAGGAGCGCTCGCCCCCGCGGTCGAGCCGATTCCATCGGGCGAAGTTCCACCGCCCGGCACCCCCGCGCGTTCCGGCGCGGCCACGTCCGCGTTGGCCGCCGCCAGGGGAGCCGCCGCGCGAAGCGAGGTCACGACGTCCCGCCGCGGCCGATCCGCGACCGGCCGGATGGAGACCGCGACGGCCGCCGCTTCTCGCGCCGAGAGCCCGAAGAACCGCGGCAGCACCTCCGCGCAGTTCTCGGCCGTGATGACCTTCGAGAGCTCGCACACGGAGGAGAGGCACAGTCTCCCCTCTCGCAGCGCCATCTCGACCGCCGCGAACCGCCGGACGAGCTCCGCCGCGGTCTTCCGGTACTGGGCGGCGCCCGCCGAGAGCCCCAGCTCGCGGCGGAGGAAGGAGAAGAGGCTCGCGTGCCCGAGCTCGAGCCAGTGCTTCCGCCGGTCGAACTCCGCGAGCGCGACGAGAAAGTCCGCCATCGCCGTGCGCTCGCGCCGGAGGAGATCCGCAAGCCGAGTGGTGAGGTCGCGTGCGTTCGTCATTGACCGAACTCTCGCACGCGTTTTCGAGCCCTCCCCAAACGCACGCAGTCACGCCAGGAGCCGCGAAAGCGAACCGGGGTCCGCGCCCCCTCCGACGGTTCCCGTTCGCATCGCCCCGCCCGCGCAGCGCGACGAGAGCCGCATCGCTGCGGGTTCTCGAGCCGCGAAGGCGACTCGGAGCGAAATCCAGTCAAGGGTGACGGTGAGGGTGACGGTGAGAAACTTGGGTGCAGCCAGCGCGTCGCAGGCTGAACGACCAGTGAAGTCGTCCCGCCGCCCGCCGCCCGCCGCCCGCGCGCGCCGCCCCGGCCTCCACCCGCGCGCGCCGCCGTACGCCCGCGACGCGCTCCGTCTCGCCCCGCACCGCGTCCATGCTTGCAGCGCGTCGCCTCGCCCACGCCCCTTCCTGCGGCGTCCGGCTCCTCGCTCGCACTCCGCATCCACGCCGTCGCCGCGGGCGAGCCTCCATGAGCGGATCCCCTGCGCCGCGACCGGCCGGCGCGGACTCCACCCGCGACGCACGCACCGTGAAGCCGCCCCCTGCGCCCCGGCCACACGCAAGCCGATCTCGCGGTTGCGCTTCCCGCGCGCGGTTACGCTTCGGCCGCAGCCTTCTTCGATGCCGAACCCCGGTCGTGCGCGCGGAAACGTCTCCGGTTCAAGGTGACGTCCGCAGCGAGGCGCCGCGATCTCGACCGCTACCCCGACTTCGACCCCGACCCCGCCCTCGACCCCGCCAGCTTCCTAGCCAGCCCCGCGTGCCGCTCGCCGACCCCCTCGATCTCCACGTGCCTCACCGACGGCGCCTTCGCGTCGTGCGCCAGGCGCACCGTGAGCCGCCCCTCCGGCAACGCGCCCGGGATCCGATCCGCCCACTCCACGAGGACCGCCCCCTCCCCGCCGACGAGGTCCCCGAACCCCGTCCCGTACAGCTCGTCCTCGTCCCCGATCCGATACAGGTCCGCATGGTGAACCGGGATCCGCCCCCTGTACGTCGCCACGATGGCGAAGCTCGGCGACGAGACCTCCGCCTCCGGCACCCGGGCTCCAGCACAGACCCCACGCACGAGCTGCGTCTTCCCAGCCCCGAGCTCGCCCACGAGCGCCACCACGTCCCCGGGGCGCAGGAGCCGCCCGAGCCGCTCCCCGAGCGCCCGCGTCGCCGCCGCCGAGCGCGAGCGCAGGTTCGCCGTGAACCGCCCCGCCGCTGCGGCGCGGCTCACCGCCGCCACTCCGCCCACACCGCCCCGATCGCCTCGCCCAGATCTCCGGCCACGAGGCCGCGCACGCCGGTCCGCCGCACGGCCCACTCCCCCGCCCGTCCGTGCACGAACGCCGCCGCCCGCGCGGCCGTGAACGGGGTGAGCCCTCCGGCGAGCAGCGCGCCCGTGAGCCCCGCGAGCACGTCGCCCGTGCCCCCCGTGGCGAGCCCCGGCGTCCCGGCGCCGATCACCGTCGGTGGATCCGAGGGAGAGGCGACCACCGTGCCCGCCCCCTTCAGCACCACCACCGCGTTCCAGGCCCGGGCCCGCTCCGCCGCGATCCCGATGCGATCCGCCTGCACCGCCTCGATGGTGGTCCCGCAGAGCCGGGCCATCTCCCCCGGGTGTGGCGTGAGGACCACCGGCCCCTCGAACGGCCGGAGCAGCTCCGCGTGCTCGGCGAGCGCGTTGAGCGCATCCGCGTCGAGCACCGCCGGGACCCGGGCCCGCTCGACGAGCGCCCGGACGAGCTCGCCCGTCTCCAGGCCGCGCGGGATGCCGGGGCCGACGACGAGCGCGCCGGCGCCCTTCGCGACCGCGAGCAGCGCGCCGAGGTCGGCCCGGGCGAGCGGCCCCGCGCCGGGGAGCGCGACGCTCATCGCCTCCGGGCGCCCCGCCAGCGCGAGCGGGACGGCGTCGGCGCGCGCGGCCAGGGTCACGAGCCCCGCGCCCCCGCGCAGCGCCCCCGTGAGCGCGAGGTGCGCCGCCCCCGTCTTCCCCGCCGAACCCGCGACGACGACGACGCGCCCCGCGTCCCCCTTGTGCGCGTCCGGGGCGCGCTCCGGCACGAGGAGCCGCGCCTCCAGCTCGACGAGCAGCTCGCACCCCGCCGGCACGCGCCGCGCCGCCTCGGGCGGGATGCCGATGTCCGCGACGAGCACCTCGCCCGCGAGCGCCGCGCCGGGGTGGAGCACGAGCCCGCGCTTCAGGAAGGCGAAGGTGATCGTCCGGTCCGCGCGGACGCACGCGCCGGGCGGGCGGCCCGTGTCGGCCGAGAGCCCCGACGGCACGTCCACCGCCAGCACGCGGGCGCCCGAGATGCGCGCCGCCTCGATCCGCTCGATGGCGCGCGCGAAGGCGCCCTCCGGCGCGCGCGCGAGGCCGGTGCCGAGGAGCGCGTCCACCACCACGTCGCCCACGCCCGTCTCGAGCGGCGCGAGCTCGCCCACGTCGTCCACCGGCACGCCGGCACGCTCCGCCTGCTCGCGCACGGCGCGCGCGTCGGGCGAGAGGCGCGCGGCGGGCACGAGCGCGAGCACCCGCGCGTCGCGCCCTGCGCCGCGCAGGAGGCGCCCCGCGACGTAGCCGTCCCCGCCGTTGTTGCCGCCGCCCGCGACCACCAGCACGCGGCCGCGCGGCCCGGCGAGCGCCTCGGCCGCCTCGGCGACCGCGCGCCCCGCCCGGTCCATCAGCGTGAGCGACGGCACGCCGAGCTCCTGGATGGCGACCCGGTCGATCTCCCGCATCTCCGCGGCCCCGACGAGCCTCATGCGCCGCCCCCCTCGAGGACGGCGGCGGCCACCGCCACCCCGCCATCGTGACTGAGCGTGACCAGCACGCGGGCCACGCCGCGCGCCCGCGCCTCCTCGGCCGCGACGCCGGAGAGCGTGAGCCCGGGCGCGCCGGAGGGCGCCCGCACCACCTCCACGTCGTGCCAGCCGATCCCCCGCGGCGCGCCGAGCGCCTTCGAGGCCGCCTCCTTCGCCGCGAAGCGCGCCGCGTAGCGCGCCGCGCGGTCGTGGGCCGGATCGCAGTAGGCTCGCTCGGACGGCGTGAACACGCGCGCGAGGAACCGCTCGGCGCGCGCCGGGGGGCCCGCCAGGATCCGCTGGATCCGGGCGATCTCCACGACGTCGATGCCGAGGCCGACGATCACGCGAGCCCTCCGCCGCGCGGCCGGGCGCCGGAGGTCACGGCCGCGCCCGGGCCAGGAGCGCCTTCATCTCGCCCACCGCCCGCTCGAACCCGACGAGCACGGCGCGCGCGACGATGGAGTGGCCGATGTTCAGCTCCTCCACCTCGGGGATGGCCGCCACCGGCAGGACGTTCTGGTAGTTGAGGCCGTGGCCCGCCGCCACCTCGAGCCCGAGCTTCGAGGCCGCCTTGCAGGCGTCCACGAGGCGGGAGAGCTCCTTGCGCCGGTCGGGCGCGAGCCGGGCGTCGCAGTAGCGGCCGGTGTGGAACTCGACGACCTGGGCCTCGGCGCGGTGGGCGGCCTTCACCTGGTCGAGGTCCGGGTCGATGAAGAGCGAGACGCCGATGTCCGCGTCGCGGAGCGTCTTCACGATCTTGCGGACGTGGTCGCGCCCCCCCACCACGTCGAGGCCACCCTCGGTGGTGAGCTCTTCGCGCCGCTCCGGCACGAGGGTCACCACGTCCGGCTTCACCTCGTAAGCGATCTTCACCATCTCCTGGGTGGCGGCCATCTCGAGGTTGAGCCGCGAGGAGACGGTGCGCCGGAGGATCTGGAGATCGCGCTCCTGGATGTGCCTGCGGTCCTCACGCAGGTGGATGGTGATCTGGTCCGCCCCGCCCAGCTCGGCGAGCACGGCGGCGGCGACCGGGTCCGGATACTGCGTGCGGCGCGACTGCCGAAGCGTCGCGACGTGATCGACGTTGACTCCCAGGCGGGCGGGCATGGCGCGCAAGATACCGCGCCGCGGGCCGCGGCGCAGCGTCCTCGCGCGCCGCGCCGCGCGCTAGCCGAGGGCCTTCTGGAGCTCGCCCGCGATGAGGTCGGCCTGGGCCCGGATCCGCTTCGCGTCGGGGCCCTCGACCAGCACGCGCACCTTGTTCTCGGTCCCCGAGAAGCGGACCAGCACCCGCCCCTCCTTGCCGAGGGCCTTCTCCACGCCGGCGATGGCCCGGGTCACCTCGGGCAGCTCGGCGAGGGGCCGCTTCGCCTTGACCGCGACGTTCACGAGCGCCTGCGGCATCGGCTCGAAGCAGCGCGCCAGCTCCGAGAGGGGCCGGTCCTCGCGCCGCATCACCGCGAGCACGTTGAGCGCGGCCGCGACGCCGTCGCCGGTGGTGACGTGGTCGAGGAAGATGAGGTGCCCCGACTGCTCGCCGCCGAAGTTGTACCCCGCGCGGCGCATCTCCTCGACGACGTACCGGTCGCCCACCGCCGTGCGCACCACCCGCGCGCCGCCGGCGGCGAGCGCGCGCTCGAGGCCGCCGTTCGACATGACGGTCGCGACCACGGTGCGCTTGGCGAGCGCCTTGCGGCGGGCGAGGTCGAGGCCGACGATGGCCATGATCGCGTCGCCGTCCACGATGCGGCCGCGCTCGTCCGCGAGGATCACCCGGTCGGCGTCGCCGTCGAGCGCGAGCCCGAGGTGGGCGCCGTGCTTCTGGATGGCCTTCGCCATGCCCTCGGGGTGGACCGCGCCGCAGGCGTCGTTGATGTTCGTGCCGTCCGGCTTCACGCCGAGGGCGATGACCTTCGCGCCGAGCTCCTCGAGCACCGCAGGCGCCACGTGGTAGGCGGCGCCGTGGGCGCAGTCCACGACGACCGTGAGGCCGTCGAGCGTCAGCTCCTTCGGGAAGAGCGACTTCAGGAACACCACGTAGCGGCCGATGGCGTCGTCGATCCGCTTGGCCTTCCCGATGCGCGTCGCGGTGGGCCGCAGCGCGTGGAAGTCCTCGGTGCCCGACTCGCCGAGCACGAGCCGCTCGATCTCGAGCTCCAGCTCGTCCGGCAGCTTGAAGCCGTCGCGCGAGAAGAACTTGATGCCGTTGTCCTGGTACGGGTTGTGGCTCGCGCTGATGACGACGCCCGCGTCGGCGCGCATCGACTCGGTCAGGAAGGCGATCCCGGGCGTGGGCAGCGGCCCCGAGAGCATCACGTCCACGCCCATCGACGAGATGCCCGAGGCGATGGCCTGCTCGAGCATGTAGCCCGAGAGCCGCGTGTCCTTGCCGACCACGATGCGGTGGCGGTGCGGCCCGCTCCGGACGATGTACGCGAGGGCCCGGCCGAGCTGCAGGGCCATCTCGGCGGTCATCGGGTGGACGTTGGCGACGCCGCGTACGCCGTCGGTGCCGAAGAGGCGGCGCACGGCGGGGGCGGCTGGGGGGACGCTCTGCACGACGTTCCTCCGCTCGTCTCGCTGGGGTCGGGCGGGGACAGCCCCGTTCTTGATGCTCTTCGGACGGACGGACTCGCGGGTGGTCATCGCTCGAGCAACCTGGGGGTGGGTGGGCGCGCAGTCTAGCGCGGGTCGCCGCCATGAACGACGGACGCGGCGTCCCGGATCGCCGCGGCGAGGCGAGCGGCCTGGCGGGCGGCCGCCACGTCGTGCACCCGCACCCACTCGGACCCCGCCAGCACCGCGGCGGTCACCGCCGCGAGCGTGCCGGGGAGCCGCTGCGATAGCGGCGCCCCCGTCACCACGCCGATGAAGCTCTTCCGCGAGGGGCCCACGAGGAGCGGCCGTCCCAGGCTCCGGAGCTCGGCGAGCCGCGCGAGGAGCTCGACGCTCTGAGCCGCCGTCTTCGCGAAGCCGAGGCCGGGGTCGAGGAGGGTCCGCTCGCGCGGGATGCCGGCCGCCTCCGCGCGAACGAGCGCGGCCTCGAGCTCCGCGCGCACCTCCGCCACGACGTCCGCGTAGACCGCGCGGGACGCCATGTCGGCGGGGTCGCCGCGCGAGTGCATGAGCACCACCGGCACGCCCGCGTCCGCCGCGGCGCGCGCCAGCGCCGGGTCCGCGAGCGCGCGCACGTCGTTCAGGAGGTCCGCGCCGGCCGCGAACGCCGCGCGCGCCACCGCCGCCTTGGTCGTGTCCACCGAGATCGGGAGGGGGAAGCCGCGCGCGCGGAGCGCCTCGACCACCGGCACCACGCGCCGGAGCTCCTCGGCCTCCGGCACGGGCGGCGCGCCCGGCCGGGTGGACTCGCCGCCGAGGTCGACGACGTCCGCCCCCTCGTCCGCGAGCCGCAGGGCGTGGTCCACCGCGGCGGACGGCTCGAGGAACCGGCCCCCGTCGGAGAAGGAGTCGGGGGTCGCGTTCACGATCCCCATGAGGAAGGGGCCAGGCCCCTCGAAGAGCCTGGCCCCGATCCGGATCGACATGCTCCGCCTCGTGGCGCGCGCGGGGGGCGGGCGCTACGCCTTGCCCGTCGCGGGGACCGGCGCCGCGTCGAGCAGACCCGGCTTCTTCTTCTCGACCGCGGTGGTGGTGGTGGTGAGCGGCTTGACGGGCGGAGGACGGCTGATGACGCCGCCCGACACGAGCACGTCCACGTCCGAGGCGTCGAGCGTCTCGTACTCGATGAGCGCGTCCGCGATCTTGTTCAGCACGTCCCGCCGCTCGACGAGCACCCGCCGGGCGCGCTCGTACTGCTCCATCACGATCCGGTGGACCTCCGCGTCGATGTCGCGCGAAGTCTGCTCGGAGTAGGTCTGCACCGAGCCCATCTCGCGCCCGAGGAACACCTCGCCCTCCTTCTTGCCGAAGGCGAGCGGCCCCATCTTCTCGCTCATACCCCACTCGCAGACCATGCGGCGGGCGAGCTCGGTGGCGCGCTCGATGTCGTTCCCCGCGCCGGTGGTCTTCTCGCCGAACACGAGCTCCTCGGCGAGCCGCCCGCCCATCAGGATCGCGATCTGGTTGAGCGCGTACTCCTGGTTGATGCTGAGCCGGTCCTCCTCGGGGAGCTGCTGGGTGAGCCCGAGCGCGCGGCCGCGGGGGATGATGGTGACCTTGTGCACCGGGTCGGTGCCCGGGAGGACCTTCGCGACGAGCGCGTGGCCGCCCTCGTGCACGGCGGTGGTGCGCTTCTCCTTCTCCGAGATGATCATCGAGCGCCGCTCGACGCCCATGAGCACCTTGTCCTTCGCGAACTCGAAGTCCTCGATGCCGAGCCGCTCGCGGTTGCGCCGGGCGGCGTAGAGGGCCGCCTCGTTCACGAGGTTCTCGATGTCGGCGCCCGAGAAGCCGGGCGTGCCGCGCGCGATCTGCAGCAGGTCCACCAGCGGCTCGAGCGGCGTCTTCTTGGTGTGCACCTTGAGGATGCCGAGCCGGCCGTTCACGTCGGGGCGCGGCACCACGATGCGCCGGTCGAAACGGCCCGGCCGCAGCAGCGCCGGGTCGAGCACGTCCGGCCGGTTGGTCGCGGCGATGAGGATGACGCCGTCGTTCGACTCGAAGCCGTCCATCTCGACGAGGAGCTGGTTCAGCGTCTGCTCGCGCTCGTCGTGCCCGCCGCCGAGGCCGGCGCCGCGGTGGCGGCCGACCGCGTCGATCTCGTCGATGAAGATGATGCAGGGCGCGTTCTTCTTGCCCTGCTCGAACAGGTCGCGCACGCGGCTCGCGCCGACGCCCACGAACATCTCCACGAAGTCGGAGCCGGAGATGGAGAAGAACGGCACGCCCGCCTCGCCCGCGACGGCGCGCGCGAGGAGCGTCTTGCCGGTGCCCGGGGGGCCCATGAGCAGCACGCCCTTCGGGATCCGGCCGCCGAGGCGCGTGAACTTCTTCGGGTCCTTGAGGAACGAGATGATCTCCTCGAGCTCGTCCTTGGACTCGTCGATGCCCGCCACGTCGGCGAAGGTGATCTTGTTGTGGTGCTCGGTCATGAGCTTCGCGCGGCTCTTGCCGAAGCTCATCGCCTTGCCGCCGCCCGACTGCAGCTGGCGCATGAAGAAGAAGAACAGGAGGAAGAGGAAGACGAGCGGCAGGTACTGCAGCAGCACCGTCACCCAGAGCGCGTTCTGCTCGGGCTTCTGGAACGAGAGCGTGACGCCCTTCTCGCGGAGCTTCTCCGCGATCGTGGCGGACGCGTCGATGGGGCCGGTGGTCTGGAACTTGGTGCCGTCGCGCAGGTGCCCGAGGTAGTCGAGCTCCTTGACGGTGACCTCCTTCACCTCACCTTGCTCGACCTTGGCCATGAACTGCGACCAGTTGAGCGGCTTTTCCTGAGGGCTCTTGGTCTCGAACAGCTTCCAGAGCGCGACGAACATCACGATCAGGAAGACCCAGAGCAGGGCGGTCTTGTAGGACTGTCGCAAGGCGGGCGTTCCCCTTCGGTGGAGGTCGATCGCTCGAAACCGACGGAAGCGCGCGGCTCTTCCGCGCCTCGTCGGGTCGTCGCAGGACGCTCCTGGACGAGGGGACTTATAGCAGCCTGCCACCCCTTTTGCAGGGCGCACGGGCTGCCCGGCGCCCGTTCAGGATGCTGACCGAGAGCCCGGCGCCCGAGGGGCCGAGCCCCGCTCCCAGGGCCTCGAGCTCGGGGATCGCGAGCACCCGCGCGCCGGCCGCGAGCACCACGAGCCCTTCCCGCCGCTCCTGCGGCACCTTGCGGTCGATGAGCCAGGCCTTGAGCTTCTTGGACCCAGTGCCCCCGTCGGGGCTGAACCGATCGCCCGGCTGCCGCGAGCGGAGCACGCTGGGCCAGGGGACTGCCGACGGGCGCACCACCGCGATCCGCACTCGGCGGCCGCCATCGATCACGTAGGTACCCGGCCCGGGCACCGCCACGCTTTCGATCCCGGCCGCGGGCACGGCGCGCGGGCCCACCTCGAGGCGGCCATAGCGAGCGCGCGCCTCTCGCCCGCCCGGCAGGGCGATCCGGCCGGGCCGCCTGCGCGCGGCCAGCGCGAGCACGGCGTCCACGCGGGCGGCCGGGAGCGGCTCGACCGCGGGGCCGCCGGCGGCGTTCCGCCAGAGCCTGCGGACGATGCGGCGCCGGACGGCGACGGGCTCGGCCCGCAGCGCGGCGAGCGGCACCGCCACCTCGTCCCCGACCCGCCGGCGCGCGCGCGCCGCGAGGGCGCGCTCGTCGTCTCGCGCGAGGTCGGCCGCCCGCGCGAGGGCGGCCTCGGCGGCGGGCGCGATCGCCAGGACTGCCGGCCAGAGCGCGTGCCGGACGCGGTTGCGCGCGAAGCGCGGCGTCGCGTTCGTGGGGTCGTCCCGGAACGGCAGGCCGCGCGCCGCGAGGTAGGCGAGCACCTCCGCGCGCGAGCGGTCGATGAGCGGCCGGACCAGCGCGCCGCGCCGGGGCGGGATCGCCGCGAGCCCGCGGGCGCCCGCCCCGCGGAGCAGGCGCAGCAGCACCGTCTCCGCCTGGTCGGTGCGGGTGTGTCCGGTGGCGATGCGGGTCGCTCCGGCGCGCACCGCGGCCGCACGGAGCGCCGCGTACCTCGCCCGGCGTGCCTCGGCCTGCACGTTCCCGCGGCGCACGACGACGCGCGCCCGCTCGAAGGGGATGCCGAGCCGTGCGCACACCGCCGCGGCGCACGCCGCGTCCTCGCCGGCGGGACGCAGCCCGTGATCGACGTGGAGCGCGTGGACGGGCCCGACCTCCCCCGCGTCCCGCAGCTCCGCGAGCGCCGCCGCGAGGGCGGTCGAGTCGGGGCCGGCCGAGAGCGCGACCAGCACGCGGTCGACGGGGCCGAGCAGCGCGCGCTGCCGCACCGTGTCGCGCACGGCGGCGGCGAAGGGATGGAGCCTCGGGGAGCGCACGGTGGCTCGTGTCGTTATACGAAACCGAGCCCGGGAATCACCGCGCGGCCCCGCGGGTTCGAGAGAAAGCACGCGGCCCGAGCGCACACACCCATCGGTAACCTTTGCGGTTTTTCGTCGGGAATGAGAATGTGGTTCGAAGGTGTTGACGTGGCTAGGGCGTGAGACAAATTTGAAGCGCTGGGCCTAGGGGTCCCCCCCCTCCCCCTCTGGGCCCACGGAGAGCCGGCAGCGATGCCGGCTCTCCTCTTTCTTCTCCCGCGGCGTCCGCGGGTCGAGTCACCCAGCGTGCACGGCAGCGTCCGGGGCCCGCGGGCCGCGTCCTGGGTCGCCGGCGCCCCGCACAGGTGGACGATTGCTTGACCCCGTGCACGCGCCATCGTACAAGGTCCACGATTCTCCCACAGGATGGAGCGGTTGATGGCCGGCACCGACAAGCGCAAGCAGTCTCTCTACTTCCCCGAGGACATGCTGAACGAGATCCAGCTCGAGGCGAACCGGCAGGATCGGTCGCTCTCCTGGATCGTCCAGCAGGCCTGGCGAATCGCCCGCGGCGAGATCATGCGTTTCCCCAGCGTGAATGACGTGCTCTCCGGCGTCGCCCGCGAGGACGAGCGCGAAGAGAAGAGCGGGTAGCACACCGCCCTTCGTTTCCTCGCTCCGACGTTCACCGCGCCCGCCCGGGTCGACCGGGTCGGGCGCGAGCTTTTTGACGAGCGGCGCCGGCGGCGGCTACCCTCCGGGGCGGTCGAAAGGACCCGCCCCCGCAGATGGCCAAGCCCCAGCACCCCGCGCCCGAGTCCGCCGACGACGCGATCATCGATGACGGCGCCTACGACGCGCCGCCGGATCTCGACGAGCCCCGCCTCACCACCGACGAGGAGGAGCTCTCGCTCGCCGGCACCCCGCCGGAGCGGCGCCGAAGCCGCGTACCGAGCGGAGGGGCCCTCAAGATCGCGGTCGGCTTGGGCGTCGTGCTCCTCTTGGGCACGGCGCTGCTCGTCTACCGGGCGCACCACCGCCGGGCGGTGCTCGAGGCGGGGCTCGCCGAGGCCGATCGTCTCATCGCCCTCGACACGGCCGCCGGCTACCGCGAGGCGGCGCGCAAGCTCGAGCCGCTCGCGGAGCTGGATCGCCTGCGCACGGCGAGCCTGCGTGCCTTCGCGCTGGGGATGCTCTTCGCCGACTACCGCGACCCGGCCGCCGAGCGCGAAGCCGAGGCGCTGCTCGTCGTGCCCGGGCGCGCGCGAGAGGTGCCGAGGGAGGCGAACCTCGCGTTCGCCGCGCTCGCCCTCGGCCGCCGCGAGGCCGGCAGCGCCCTCACCGCCGCGACGCGGGCGGGCGATCTGCCGTCGGCGCTCGCCATCCAGGCCCGCGTCGCGCTGCTCGCCGGCAACGTGGAGGCGGCCGAGGAGCCGGCTCGAGCCGCCGCCGACGCCGCGCTGCCCGCGGGGCTCGCCCTGCACGGCGAGGTGCTCCGCCGCGCCCGCCGCGATCCGGCGGGCGCCAAGGTCGCCTACGAGCGCGCCCTCGCCGCCTCCCCCGCCCATCCTCGCTCGACCTACGGGCTCGCCAAGCTCGCCCTCGCCGGCGCCATCCAGCCGGCGCTCGCCGCCTCCGCGCTCGGGCGGATGCTCGCCGACCGCGAGGGGACCCCCGCGCCGGAGCGAGCCCGGGCAGCCCTGCACCTCGCCGCGCTGCGCCTGCGGGCGACGGATCGTCCCGGCGCGCGGGAGGCGCTCGACGCGGGCGGGCTCGATCCGAAGGCGCGCGTTTGGGCCGAGAAGGCCGCGGCCGTGCTCGCCGCGCACCGCGGGCCGTACCGCGCGGTGTCGGGCGCGCCTCCCTCCATCCGCAGCGCGAGCGACGACGATCCGGGCGAGCTCGCGCCCGTGCCGCCGCCGGAGCCTCCCCGGCCCGCTCCTCCTCCCGCGAGGCCGTCGCGGGCCTCCGCCAAGCCGTCGCGGGCGAGCGCGACGGCCACGCGGAGCGCCGCCCACGCGACGACCCGCCGGGCCACGAAGCCCGCCGCGAAGGCGACGACGACGCGCCGGACCACGACGACGACGCGCACGCGCCGCTGAGCAGCGCCGGCCAGCGACGCCGGGCCGCCCGCGGAAGGCGTGACCGCCGGGGCTCGCGGGCGGGTCCGGCCGGCTTCCGAGGAAGCCGACCTAGAAGCCCCGCGCGCGCAGCTCGCGCAGCAGCTCGGCGTAGAACTCCACCGCGTCGAAGCCCTTCGACCAGCCGATCTGGGCCCAGTGGTCCGCGGCGATCGTGCGAACCACCTCGCCCCAGCGCTGCGAGGTGGCGGGCACCACCCCGTCGCTCTCCCCGGACCGCTCGCCGAGCCAGAGCCACGTCGGCAGGAGCAGCGGGTTCACCTCGCGCAAGTTCGGCGCGACCCCGACGACGCTGCCGTAGGTGACGCCGCGCTGGTCCGGCACGGCCGCGTTGAACGCAGCCATGCGCGCCGTGGTGAGGTCCTGGAAGGCCGAGACGTCGATCCCCACGCCCGCCAGCGCGCCGAGCACGCGCGCGCGCCCGGCGAGGCCGGCGCCGAGGTCGGCGATGGGCGTGCCGAGGTGCGGCGTGCCGACGGTGGTCAGGGACGCGACCTTGCCGCCGAGCCCGAGCCGCGCGATGGCGTAGCGCGCGTCGAGGCCGCCCATCGAGTGGGCGACGACGTTCACGCGGCGCTCGGGGAGCGCGCGGATGAAGGCGGCGAGCTCCTCCGCGCGGGCGGCGATCGCGGCGGTCTTGGCGACCCGCGCGCGGTGCACGGCGGCGCCGTCGGCCTCGAGCCGGGCGGGGATGCCCTTGAAGTAGTCGTGGCGCGCGCCGCCGAGCTTGATCTCGTCGAACCCGAGCAGGCCGTGCGCGAGCACGACGGGGTAGCGGGGGGCGCTGCGGCGGAGCCGCGGCGGCACGCGGCGGGCGAGCCGGCGGCGGTGAAGCAGCCAGGCTCCTGCCACGCCGGCGAGCGCCGCGATCGCGAGCGCGGTGATCCCGAATTCGAGCAGGTCCGGCGAGCTCACGCGCCGGAGTGTACCCTGGCGGAGCGCGCTGCCCGCTCTCGCGGCAGCGTGCTGCCTCGTCCCCGTGCAGCCCAGCCCGCCCCGACGCGCGATCCGCCCGATTTCCGTGCGGCACGACCGCTGCACGTGGGGCCTGGCTCGCACCCTGGCCCAGCGCCCACAACGGAGGGTACCCCTTGAAGAAGCTCTTCATCGCCGCGCTCGCGTTCTTCCCCGCGGCCGCCTTCGCGGCCGACGAGATCAGCTCCGGCGACACCGCCCTCGTGCTCGTCAGCGCCGGCCTCGTGATGCTCATGACGCCCGGCCTCGCCTTCTTCTACGGCGGGCTCGTCCGGGCGAAGAACGTCGTCCACACCATGAACCTGTCGATCGTGGTGATGGGCGTCGCCGGCGTCCTCTGGGCGCTCGTCGGCTACTCGCTCGCGTTCTCGCCGGGCGCGGCCGACGCGGTGCTCGGCGGCCTCCGCTGGGTCGGCCTCGCGGGCGTGGGCGACGCGCCCGAGCCGTCGCTGGCGGCGACCATCCCGCACTCGGCGTTCATGCTGTTCCAGGGCATGTTCGCGGTGATCACCCCCGCCCTCATCTCCGGCGCCATCGTCGAGCGGGTCCGGATGAAGGCCTATCTCCTGTTCATCGCGGTCTGGTGCGTCGTGGTCTACGCGCCGGTCGCCCACTGGGTGTGGGCCCCCGGCGGCTGGCTGCGCGGGCTCGGCGTGCTCGACTTCGCGGGCGGTACGGTGGTGCACATCAACGCGGCCGCGGCGGCGTTGGTCGCCGCGATCGTGATCGGCAAGCGGCGCGGGCTCCGGTCGCCGACCGTGCTCCCGCACAACGTGCCCTTCGCGGTCCTCGGCATGGGGCTGCTCTGGTTCGGCTGGCTCGGCTTCAACGGGGGCAGCGCCCTCGCCGCGAACGGGCTCGCCTCCACCGGCTTCGTGAACACGTTCTTCGCCCCGGCCGCCGCCGCGCTCACCTGGGGCCTCATCGAGCTCTTCAGGTACGGCAAGATGTCGGGCGTCGGCCTCGCCTCGGGCGCCGTCGCGGGCATGGTGGCCATCACGCCGGCCGCCGGGTTCGTCCCGCCGATCGCCAGCCTCGCCATCGGCGCGCTGGCCGCGGGCGCCTCGTTCACCGCGGTGCGCCTGCGCCCGCGGCTCGGGCTCGACGACTCGCTCGACGTCTTCGCGGTGCACGGCGTGGCCGCGACGCTCGGCGCGCTGCTCACCGGCGTGTTCGCGTCCACGGCCGTCAACTCCGCGGGCGCCGACGGGAGCCTCGCGCTCGTCGCCAAGCAGGCGCTGGGCGTCGTCGCCACCCTCGCCTACTCGGGCGTCCTGTCGTTCGGGATCCTGAAGCTCGTCTCCGCCATCACGCCGCTCAAGGCCGACGAGCAGGACGAGTGGACCGGCCTCGACCAGGCCGAGGCCGGCGAACGGGCGTACATCAACACCGACCTCGAGTCCTCGCCCGGCGCGGTGGGCTCGGGGCACGCGGCGCCGCACGCGGTCGCGGCGTCCGGCTCGTCGCACGCGTGAGTCCTGGAGACGGGAGCCTCGGCGACGAGGCTCCCGGTCCGGCTTTCGCGGCGGAGGCGCGGGTGCCCTCCCGCGCCGGAGCGCGGGCGCGGCTAGCTCTGGAGCTGGGCGAGCACGGTGTCGAAGACGAAGAGCTCGAGCCGCTCCTTGTCCTCGGCGCTCATCCCGACGAACTGGAAGGCGGCCCGGACGTTCCCGGCGTGGGGCTTCACGTCCGCGACGCGGGCCCGGCCGGCGAGCGGCTCCGAGGCAGGGACGCGCATCGAGTAGCCCACGTCGTCGCCGAGCGGCGGCGCCTTCGCGAGGAGGCACGAGAAGCCGCCGGTGGAGAGGTCGATCGTGATGGCCCGCTCGCGCGAGGTCAGCATGTCGAGGTCGATCTGGAGCGC
>Ga0184637_10000858_pt1 | contig 21613 bp, 18 predicted proteins | sample PLM3_127_b2_FD_133143 | JGI IMG/M metagenome (GOLD analysis project Ga0184637, IMG submission 133143) | Groundwater sediment microbial communities from an aquifer in East River, Colorado, USA - PLM3_127_b2 | ecosystem: Environmental > Terrestrial > Soil > Riparian zone | place: USA: East River... | reverse complement strand
GCGCCTGCGAGCCGCCGTAGCCGACCAGCGTGCGGGCGCTGGTCTGGAACTCGTTGCGCGCCGCGTGGCCGCCGAAGTCCTGCAGCGGATCGAGGATCAGGATGCGCGCGCCGGCTCCGTGCTCGCGCTGGAAGAAGCGCGCCGCGGCGAGCCCGCTGATCCCGGCGCCGACGACGACGAGGTCGTAGCGCTCACCGGTGTCGTGCGGGGCGCCGGCGTGCTCCCAGAACGTGCCGTCGCGCAGCTCGTGCGGGATCCGCATCGCCGCGTCGGTTTGACCCCGCATCCCGGTCAGCTCGGGGGGATAGGCAGCGGGAGAGGGCCCGTCCTCACCGCCGATCCCGAAGTCGCGGCGAGCGACAGCGAGCCGCCGAGCGTCAATGCGCCCGCGACGCGCGCCGCCCCGTCGAGGAAGTCGCGCCGCGTGATCGCGCGATCCATCCCCAGCTCGCGATCCGACCACTCCGATCTCGGGGGACCTCCTCGCGTCCCTGCCATCCGGGACAGGGTACGACCTGGCCCGTTGAAAACCCCCGCTCTGCATGAGAAGCGAGAGCGGGCGCAACTCGTCCAGCGTGTGGCTCCGTCCGACCCGGTCTGAATGCTGCGCGCCATGGGAGTTGCGATAGCCGTCATCGGCGCACTCGCGCTCTTGGTTGTGATCCTGCTCGCCGCGGCGATCCGGATCTTGCGTGAGTACCAGCGCGGGGTGATCTTCCGGCTGGGGCGGCTGATCGCCCAGAAGGGCCCCGGCCTGATCGTGCTGATCCCGATCATCGACCGCATGGTCAGGGTCGACCTGCGCACCGTGACCCTGGACGTGCCCCCGCAGGAGGTGATCACGCGCGACAACGTGACTGTGCGGGTGAACGCGGTCGCCTACTTCCGCGTCGTCGATCCCAACCGCGCGATCACCGAGGTGGAGAACTTCCTGCTCGCGACCTCGCAGATCTCGCAGACGACACTGCGCTCGGTGCTCGGCAAGGCCGAGCTCGACGGGCTGCTCGCCGAGCGCGAGCAGCTCAACGCCCAGCTGCAGCAGATCATCGACGAGCAGACCGAGCCGTGGGGGATCAAGGTGACCACGGTCGAGGTCAAGGACGTGGAGCTGCCGACGGAGATGCAGCGCGCGATCGCGCGCCAGGCCGAGGCCGAGCGCGAGCGCCGCGCCAAGATCATCAACGCCGACGGCGAGTTCCAGGCGGCGCAAAAGCTCTCCGACGCGGCCGACATCATCAGCCGCAACCCGGCGACGCTGCAGCTCCGCTACCTCCAGACGCTGCTCGAGATAGGCGTGAACCAGAACTCGACGGTCGTCTTCCCGCTCCCGCTCGACATGCTGAAGCCGTTTGTCGGCGGCGACGGCGGCTCGCGTCCCGGCAGCTGAGCCCCGGTCCGAATCGATCAGCTCGCCGGGCACGGAAGAGCCGAGGCACCGCTATCAGGATTCGAATCCGTGCAGCGCGTGTGGGGGCGCTCTCTGGACGATCGGGTCGCCGCGGTATGCAGCGGAGCGGTGGCGGATCGCGACGATCCGGACGGTCCGCTCGGTGTCGGTCAGCTGGTAGATGATCCGATAAGTGCCGACCCGCAGCGAGCGCAGTCCTCTGAGTCGGCCGCGGAGGATGTGCCCGGCGCGAGGGCCGCGTTCGAGCAGTCCGAGCGCGTCCTCGATCGCATCGATCAGGGGCCAGTCGAGCGCGAGCAGCTCTTCCCGAGCGCGGCGCGCCAGTACGACGCGGGCCACCGATCAGCTGTCGGCTCGGCGCTCGGCCAGCTCGCGGCGAAGGTCCGAGAGCCCCACGGTCTCGCCCCGCTCCAGCTCCGCCAAACCGGCTTCGAGCGCGGCGAGGGCGTCGGGATCGGAGAGGATCTCGGCAGTCTCCTCCAGCGCGTCATACTCGTCGACGGGAACAAGCACCGCTGCAGGCTTGCCGTTGCGGGTCACAAGCACGTGGTCTCGGCGATCGGCTACGTCGCTCAGCAGCCGGCTGAGGCTGCTTCGGAGCTCGCGGACAGGAACCGTCTTCGCCATGACTTCAGTGTACGTGATTGTGTACACGAATCGGGAAATGGGCAGCAAACATCATCCCCTCCCGCGGTGGACGACGTGCGGGAGCACCCTTGGCTTCGGCGCCTACCTGGCCGCGACGGGGCGCTCCCTGTTGAGGCTATCTCGCCGTGGCGCTCGTCCTCCTCCGGGCGGGCAGGTTTCGGGCCATATTGGGGACACGCTTACTTTTGGTAAGCGCCCCGGGCCGTGAGAACCGCGCCTTCGCGGGGACTTCATCAGGCACCGCTACCGGGATTCGAACCCGGATTGTTCCAGACTAAGAATCAGCGGCGCGGTCCGTCGCCCAAACCCGACCAAGCACGGACCGGGGCGCTCGGTTGGGCTCAGTCGCCCTGATTACCCGCTCGTTCGGGACAAATCCTGGGACAAACTCACTCGGCGGTCTTCGGCTTGCCGCCCGGCTTTTCCCACCAGGAGTAGCGCCCTGCGATGTAGAGCACGTCCTCGTCCTTGAGAATCAGGAAGTGATCCTTGAGCGGCTCGCTCATCTTTGCAGTCGGTGAGGGCTGCACGCGCATCGGAGGGATCAGGACGAGTTCCCGCATGTCCTCCCGCTCCCGGGTGAAGCTGTGGACGGCACCGGTCACCTTCCGACCGTCCCGGAGTTCCACGGTCAGCAGCGGGACGTGCTTCCTCTTGTCTGGAAGCCGGTCGAAGAACATCCCGTGCCAGGCCGAGCCGTGGCTGACCTTCGGTTCCTCCCGAAACCGGATCCAGGCAACCAACCCGACCCCCACGTAGGACAGGCCGAAGAACAGGAACAGCGCGCCGAAGCTTCGGGCGGGCTCGGTCAGCAGGTAGCGACCGGGGTCGTCGGCAATCGCTCCCGTATCGATGGCGTCGCTCGCCTCTCCCACGATCAGCACGACGGCCGCCGAGAGAACCGCGGCGAGCCCGCCGATGATCAGCATCTCGATCGTCTCCTGCAGCTGGCTCTGATCGCGCCGCGGCTTCCGATCAGACGCGTAGCGCACATAGAGATAGCCGGGGCCGAGTGCAGCCGCCAGCAGAACGAGACCCAGGAGTGTGGCGGGTATCACTCCCCGCTATCCGGGGAAGGACCGGGGTCGGCGGACTCGGCCTCGCCATGATCAGACGGCGCATCCGCCTTAGGCGCTTCTGCCGCGGGCAACCCGCCCACCTCGTCCACCTCCGCGTTCGGGGGAGGCTGAACGGGCATCACGGTCATGCCCTTCTGGCGCTCCTCCGAGAGAATGATGCTCTCGGAATCCTCCCCGCCCCGTTCGCTCGATGAGTCTTGGTGGCCCTTCTCCGAATCCTGGCCGCCTGACTTCTTTTGATCTTCGCTCATTGCATCGATGGTACCTCGGCATCCGTATGACCCCCAAAGCCCCGAACGCGCCCGAGAGCAGGTTCAGAGCACTACCTGTCGCACGGCGTGTCGAAGGTTGCCGGCCGCGGCTGAAATGGTGCGCTGCCGGGAAGGGACGGTCGCAAGCGCGTGTAGTAGCCCGCACCGGCGCAGAGCCGTAGATCGGTTGCCACGAGCCCGCCGGTGACGATCTCGCTGCCACCCTGCTCGTAGTTTCGCGCCACGAACGAGCCGGTCGCGGTCGCGACGTCAGATCCCCAGTTCTCCCACCGAAGATCCTCGCCAACGAGGTCCCCGTTGACGCTGAAAACCAGCCTCGTGGGCTCCTCCACTTTCTTGTTGGTGAAGAGCTCCTGCACGTACACGGTGTCCGCGACGGGCTCCTCGGTGGACGTCACCGTCCTCTCCTGGACGACCGTCTTCGTCCCCCCACCACCGCATCCGGCAATCAAGACCGGAATGGCGAGCAGCGCTGCAAACCGTAGCCACCTTGGCATGCTGCGCTAGTAGTCGAAGTCCGGCGGAAGATTTTTCTCGCCCCCGAGGATCTTCGCGCAGTAGTGGAACATCGCCTCGCCCGCATCCAGTCTCTTCACGCCCGGATCGCTGGTGGAAATCCACACGGAGTTCACGAAGTTGAGGACGCCGTCGACATCGGCGTCCTGGCAGGCCTCCCGGTTGAACCCGAGGAACGTCTCGACCGCCCGCCGCTGGTACTCAGCTGAGTAGGACTTCCACACCGCCTTGCTGACGAAGTAGTCCTCGGGCTTGGCCCTCGCCGGCTCGTCGGGGGGCGGTGCAGTATCGGTCGCCGTGGTCTGCGGCGTGGTCTGGATGATCGTTGTCTCGTCGCCACCGCAGCCGCCGAACGCAAACACTGCGGCGAGACTGAGGGGGGCGACAGCGCCGATCACTCGTCTCACGGGCCCTACCTTCTCATGAGCCCGCACTTGGGCACAGCTCTCGGGACACATCTGGGACAACTCAGATTCGCCCGACGAGAAAAACCCCCGCGGTGCGGGGGTTTCCGAGGCACCGCTACCGGGATTCGAACCCGGGTTTCCGGACTGAGAATCCGGCGTCCTAGTCCCCTAGACGATAGCGGCGCGAGGGCGCGATTCTAGCGGGCAGCACATCGGGTTTCGGGGGGCCGAAGTGATGCGGCTGGTGGGATTCGAACCCACACGTCCTTTCGGACACGGCCACCTGAAGACCGCGAGTCTGCCGTTCCTCCACAGCCGCGTGCGGTACCCAAATCTAGCGGCTCACTCCTTGAGACCCACGTGCTCGAGCAGGAGAGCAACGCTCGCGCGCCTATTGATCGGACATGCCATACGCCCCTCGGGTCGCGGGTGACGCGGGTGAAGACATCGACTGCGGCGCATGTCTCAACGAACAGGTCGACGATGTCTGTCGACATGTTCGAGAACTCGTAGCTCAGATACTCGTAAGGCCCGGTGCGGTTGATGAAGGCGCAACCGTCCGTCCTGATGCAGCCGCGGATGAATGGCCAGGGTGCCGCTTCGACGATCTCGCGCTGCCATGGCTCCAAAGCGATTGGTCTCTCGTGCTTCTTCCCGCGGCCGTGCTGCGGTAGGAGGCAAGGCCAATGCAGGGAGTAAGAAGACACGTTGACGCACGAGCCCTTGGTTCCCTTCTTGTCGATGTCGACGCGATTCGCCGGCAGACAACGCTGAACAAGATCTCGGGTCTGGCCAGTGATCCGCGGGTATCTGGCATCGAGCGTGATCCGAAGGCGATACGTCCGGGGACCGCTGGAGATGCAGCCATCGCCGAGATACAGGCCTAGGAGCTCGCCGTAATCCTCGGGGGTGAACCACATCGGCTTCGCGGACCGCCAGCACTGTGGACAAGTGCTCCGCGGCCACGGCGGGCTCACGCCGCACATAGGTCGGCCGGCGCCAATCGCGCACCGTGGTCCGCGGGATGCCGGTGCGGCGGGAGATCTCGCAGTCGTTGAGGCCGGATTCGACCAGCTCCAGAACCCGGGCTCGCACTTCGGGCGGGTGCATCCCGCGACGCTAGGCCGAAGGTTGTGACGCGTGGCGCGTGGAGTGCGCCGGTTAGCACGCATCGGCGTCGAAATCAATGCGCGCCGCCGCGCTCGAATTTCGCCGAAATTGGGCGGAACGGATAGTCTCCCCTCACGGGCCCGACGGGCGAAGGGGTCGGGCCGCGAAAACCGACGAGAGAGGAGAAGGGAGGCCTATGGAGCCGTCCGAGCTTGCCGACCGCGTCGAGGCGCTTGAGCAGACGAAGACGCCCGAGCAGCAGGTCGCCGACATCCTGCCGCTCGAGGCCGATCCCGTGCGCGCGCAACAGGTGCTCGATGAGGTCCCGTTCTGGTTCCACACCTTCGCGCTGAACCGCGAGGAAGACATCTACACGCCGGGCGCGGCGCTGGACCACCGCTACCGCCTTCCAGCGCTCCCCGACGAGTTCAGCGGCCTGAGCGTGCTCGACGTCGGCGCCTTCGACGGCTTCTACGCCTTCGTCGCCGAGGATCGCGGCGCCGACCGCGTGCTGGCGATCGACAACGAGCAGTACGTGCACTGGGTCCAGTCGCGGTGGGGCAAGGAGCTCGAGGGCGGCGAGGGCTTCCGCGCCATCCAGCGCCTGCTCGACTCGAGCGTCGAGTACCGCGTGCTCGACGCGTTCGACCTCGACCAGCTCGACGAGCGCTTCGACCTCATCTACTGCTTCGGCATCCTGCACCGGGTGCAGAACCCGCCCGGGCTGCTGCGCCGCCTGCGCGACCGCCTCGACCCCGACGGCCGCGTGCTGCTCGAGACGCACGGCGTCCCCGGCGACGACGGCTCCGAGCACGGCGTCGTGCGTGTGCCGGATGTCGGAGAGGTGTACAAGGACGACGCCTACGTGTTCTGGGAGTTCACAACCGGGAGCCTCGACCGCCTATCCCGCTACGCTGGCTACCGCCAGATGGAGCTACACGACACCCCGGTGATCGACGGGCACCCGAGAATCCTCGCCACGCTCACCGCCGACCACAGCTAGCCACGCGCAGGACGCGGGGGGGTCGACCCACGGATGAGAGTCGGTTTGGTCCTGGGCGCGGGCGGCGTCGTCGGGGGCGCTTGGCTCACCGGCGGCCTCCACGCGCTCGCCACCGAGACGGGATGGGATCCGGCTGAGGCCGACCACGTGGTCGGTACGTCCGCCGGCTCGATGATCGGCGCCCTGTGCGCCTCCGGCGTCCCGCCCTGGTTCATGGTCGCCCACTCGCGCGGCGAGTCGTTCGACGAGGTCGTCGATGCGCACGGCAACCCGGCATCCGACGCCGACCGCGCCGCCGGCGCCGTGTTCCGACCCCACCGCGCCTTGCCCTCGATCGGCCCCGGCTCGTGGCGCCTGGCGCTGCGCAGCCTCTCCCAGCCGAACAACCACACGCCGGCTGCGGCCGTGAGCGGCTGGCTCCCCAAGGGAATGATCTCGACCGAGCCGCTGAAGCAGCAGATCCGCCGCGTGGTGCCCGAGGGCTGGAGCCCGCACCCGAACCTGTGGATCGTCGCCTGCGACTACTCCACCGGCGAGCGCGTCGCCTTCGGCCGCACCGGCTACCCGCCCGCCGACCTCGCCGACGCCGTCGCCGCATCGTGCGCGATTCCCGGCTTCTACCACCCGGTGACGATTGGCGAGCGGCGCTACGTGGACGGCGGCATCCACTCGACCTCGAACCTCGACCTGCTGTCCGACGTCGAGCTCGACGTCGCGATCTGCCTCAACCCGACCTCCACCTTGCACCCGATCCGCGCCCTGAACCCCCGCGAGTGGCCGAACCTGGTCATGCGCCGCACGTCCGGGCGGCGACTTGGAAGCGAGGCGAAGAGGGTGCAGGCGGCCGGGACCGAGGTCGTCCTGATCCAGCCGACCGGCGAGGACCTCGCCGTGATGGGCCCGAACCTGATGAGCACCAGACGACGCAACGAGGTGATCGCGGTGGCAACGAGGACGGTCGCCGAGCAGCTCCGCGCCCCCGAGGTGCAGGAGCTGCTCGCCGACCTGCCCAAGGGCGCGCCGGAGAAGATCCACCGCCCCGACGAGCGCCCCTCGCGCTGGCCGAAGCTCCGCGACCTCTCGGAGCGGATCCGCAGGCGCCGGCCGCGCGAAGAGGCCGACTCCACCGCCGCCTGAGCCCACTCGCGGGTCGCGGGGCCTGCGAAGCTGGGGCGGTGAGCCGCAAGCTCCTCCCGCTCGCGCTCGCGGGCCTGGCGCTCGTCATCGTCGTCGGCGCGGTCGCCCAGCTCGTCCTCCCGCCGCTCACCGCGAGCCGGATGGAGAACCGCCTCACCGAGGGCGGCGGCAGCGCGATCGTCTCCGCCGACGCGTTCCCGGCGGCGCGCCTGCTGCTCGGCGACGGCGACAGGATCGAGGTGCGCGGAACCGGCCTCGACCTCGAGCTTCCCGAGGAAAGCGACGTGTTCGAGCGCCTCGACGGGTTCGACGACGTCGACGTGCAGCTCGACTCCTCCCGCGCCGGGCCGTTCACGATCGAGAGCTTCGAGCTGGCCCGCGCGGGCTCCGCCCCGTATCGCCTCGTCGCCAGCAGCCGCACGACCCCACAGGACCTACTGGTCTACGGCGCCGCCCGGCTCGGGCTCCCCGGCGGCCCGCTGCTCGGCTACCTCTCGGGGCGTGTGCGGGAGGCGGACCGGCCGATCCCGGTCGAGCTCGACATGGAGCTGGAGAGCGAGGACGGGCGCGTGGTGGTGGTCTCGGGCGGCGGCACGGTGGCCGGCATCCCCTCCGGCCCGCTCGCCCAGCTGCTCACCGAGGCGATCGTCGTACAGCTGTAGCGCCGGCCCGCGGTCAGGCCGCGGCGATCGCTCCGGCCGTGCGGTGCGCCAGCGCCATGATCGTGATCATCGGGTTGGTCCCCGAGGAGGTCGGGAAGGCGCTCGCGTCGCCGATCCACACGCCCTTCGTGTCGTGCAGCTCGCCCCACGGCCCGGCGACGCTCGTCCCCGGGTCGGTGCCCATGCGGCATGTCCCCATCTGGTGCGCGGAGAAGACGGCGAGCTCGCGCGGCGCCAGGGACGCAGCGCTCACCATGTCGATGAACGCCTCGAGGTCCTGCCCGCGATCCCAGTACATGGCCTTGCGGGCAAGCGCCACGATGCGCTTTGCCTCGGCCGCCTCGTGCAGGCGGATCATCTCCGCCAGCCCGCGGCGCATGTGCCTGACATCGAGCTCGTCGCTGAGCGGGTACTGCGGCACCGCGTTCCCGGCGCCGTCGACGCCGACCCGTCCGTGCCCGCGGTCGCGGGTCAGGTTGATGAACGAGGCCGTGTTCGCCCACTCGAGCATGAACTCCTTGTGCTGCCGGCCCGACTCCCACGGCGTCGCGGCCGCGGCCAGCCCCGTCGTGTGGTGGGGGCACTCGATCAGGAACCCGTAGCCGTCCTCGAGGTCGGCGAACTGGTGCGAGATCGCGGCCTGCGGCGGGCCCCACCAGGCCCGCTGCTCGTCGGCGTACTGGCCGCTGATCGCGCTGGTGGGATGCAGGCGCAGGTACTCCCCGACCGCCGGGCCGCCGATCCCTGAGCGCAACAGCAGCGCCGGCGACTCGATCGAGCCGCAGGCGACCACGACCTGGGGAGCGCGGACCACGACGCGGGCCGCTTCACCGTCGGGCCCCAGATACGTTCCCTCCACGCCCGCCGCGCGGCCGGCCTCGACCAGGATCCGCTCGGCACGGCAGTTCGCGACCAGCTCCGCGCCGTGCTCCTGGGCGTCGGCGAGGTAGGTCTTCGCGGTGCTGCGCTTCGAGCCGGAGACGTCGCCGTAGCCCATGAACCCCGCGGCCTCAGGGTCGTAGGTCGCGGGATCCGTGTTTCGAGTCGTGAGGCGGAAGTCGTAGCCGAGCGCCTCGCAACCCTGCTTCAACCGCGCGTGGTTGCCGTTCAGGTCGCTGCACTCGTCCGTCGCTCCGAGGCGCTCCATCACCGCGTCGAGATGCCGCTCGAACTCCGCACCGTCCAGCCCCTCGAGACCGAACTCCCGCGCCCACTGCTCGCGCACCCACGCATGCGTGCGCAAGCAGTTGGTCCAGTTGATCACCGTCCCGCCCCCGAGCGCCGAGCCGGCCTGAATCGTCACCTGCCCGTCGACGGTCGGGAACGGCCCGCCGTTCAGGTACATGTCCTGGTAGGCCGGAAGCTCGAGCTGGACGAAGTCCGATTCATTCAGATAGCTCCCCATCTCGAGCACGCACACCTGCTTTTCGCGGCCCGCGAGCTCGCCGGCGATCACACCGCCCCCGGCGCCGGAGCCGACCATGCACACGTCGGCCTCGATCGTCAGCTGCTCTCCCTCGGGGCGGCGCACCCGCAGCTCCTTCGGCACCTGCGGCGGCGCGGCGCGCGGTCCCGGGTAGCCGATCGCGTCCCAGTTCGGGTTGCGACCGGTGCCGAGGTCGGGAAGCGCGTAGTGCAGCGTGGTCGTGAGCGCACGCAGCGCGTGGACCCCGGCCAGCGACTCGGGCCCCGAGTCGGCGAACCCGTGCAGGATCGCCTCGCGGGCCTCCTGGGGCGCGTCGTCGAGCCCCTCGGCCGCGAGCGCGTCGAGCAGCTCGCGCAGCCCCGCGACCTGCTCCTCCGGAAGCCGCGCGAGCGCCTGCTCGATCGCCTCCGGGATGGCGAGGTGCGAGGCGGCTCGAGCCCAGAAGCCGATCCGGTCATCCGCCTCCTCGATCGACGGCACGAACGTGTCGCAGACCGTGGCCAGGGTGCGGCGCTGCGCGTCGCTCAGCAGCTCGCTCGTCGCCGCGAACCTGACCGCCTCGACCACCTGCAGCGTCGTCTCGGCGCGGAACGGGAAGTAGTGCGCCTCGCGGGCCGGCGCCGAGGACGGCGTGACGAGGATCGACTGGCGCGCCGTGTACTTGCGGATCCCGTCGGCCCCGTGGCGGCTGCCGAGCCCCGACGCCTTCCACCCGCCCATCGGCAGCTCGAGCGCGGCGTAGTTGATCTGAGCGTCGTTGACGCAGCAGGCGCCCGCCTCAACCCGCCGGGCGAGCTCCTCCCCACGGCGCACGTCGCGCGTCCACACCGAGGCCTGAAGCCCGTAGGGGCCATCGTTCGCGAGTCGCACGGCCTGCTCGGCGTCGAGCACCTTCATCACCGGCAAGGTCGGCCCGAAGGTCTCCTCCGTCATGCAGCTCATCGTGTGGTCGACGTCCACGAGCACGGTCGGCTCGTAGAAGCGGCCGGGGCCCTCGCCGCGCTTTCCGCCGTTCAGCACCGTGGCGCCCTTCTCGACGGCGTCGGATACGTGCGACTCGATCAGGTCGAGCTGAGGCGGGAAGATGATCGCTCCGAGATCGACGGCTCCGGGGCCGTCCGGGGCGCCGGTGCGAAGCGCGGCGGCCCGCTCGCTCACCAGACGCACGAACTCGTCGTACACCGGCTCCTCCACGTACACCCGCTCGATCGAGATGCACGTCTGGCCCGCGTTTCCCATCCCGTAGGCGATCGCCGCGTTCGCCGCCCGCTCGAGGTCGGCGTCGGCGAGCACGATCATCGGGTCCTTGCCCCCCAGCTCCAGCCCGACCGGGGTCAGCGTGCGCGCTGCCCGCTCCATCACCTTGCGGCCGGTCTCGACCGAGCCCGTGAAGTGGATGAAGTCCGCCTCGTCGGTCAGGGCCGCACCGGTCTCCCCCTCGCCCGTGGCGACCTGGAACACGCCCTCCGGCAGCCCGGAGTCGGCGAGCATCTCGGCCATCAGCAGCGAGGTGAGCGGGGTCACCTCCGACGGCTTCATGACGACGGAGTTGCCCGCCGCGAGCGCCGGGATGCAGTCGCCGAACGAGTTCGTGAGCGGGTAGTTCCACGGCCCGATCACCCCGACGACGCCGACCGGCTTGTAGCGGACGAGAAGGCGCCTCCCGCGCACGAACGGGTTGGCGGTCTCGACCTCCTCGTCGGCGAGGTACCGCGCCGCCGCCGCCGCCCAGAACCCGAGCGCCTGGACGCCGTAGATCACCTCGGAGAACTCGGCGTCGTCCCAGCTCTTCCCGGTCTCCGAGACGATCGTCTCGATCACCCGCTCGGAGCGCTCGCCGAGCCAGCGCCGCGCGCGCAGCAGCACCTCCGCGCGGCCGTCGAACCCCACCGCCTCCCATGCCGGCTGCGCCTCGCGGGCGCGCCCGACGAGGCCCGCCACCTCCTCCGCCCCGAGGTTCGGAACGGTCGCGACCACTTCGCCGGTGGCGGGGTTCTCGACCTCTACCGTCGTCCCCGCTCGCGCCGGCGCTACTCGTGTCGCCATCGCGCCGGGAGTCTACATCGGCCCCTGCGAATCACCGGGCGGGCGGGCCGGCGGTCCTCACCGCCGGCCCGCCACCGATGAGACCGAATCAGGCCGTGCGCAGGCGGTGCAGCTGGATGCCCGCGGCGATCTCGAACAGGCCACGAGCGACGAAGACGATTCCGGCGATGATGGCCAGGGTCCTGAGCCCGATGTCGGGATCGCCGAGGATGATCACCCCGGCCGCGATCGACACCAAGCCGAGCAGGATGAAGACGATCCGGTTGCCCGGCCCGCTGATTCCTATCGCCAGGTCTCCTATCCCGGCGATGATGAGCCAGAACGCCACCGCGATCAGCAGCACGAGCACGCTCGCTCCCGGCCGCACCACGAGCACCAGCCCGGCCAGCACGGCCACGATTCCGACGACAACGCGCAACACGGCGTGACTCGTCGGGATCTTGGGCTCGAACGCGGCGACCAGCGCGAAGGTCCCGTACATCAGCACGCTTATCCCGAAGATCAGCCCGAGCGCGAGCAGGGTGATCTTCTCGTAGGCGATCGCCAGGATGCCCGCGGCGATCGAGATCAACCCGACCAGGACCGCGAGCCACCAGTGGGCCGCGGCCTGCTCGAGTGGGGTCTGAGCTTTCGCCATTCCACATACCTCCTGATCGATCCCGCGACGCGCTCCTTCGCGCCGCCACGGGAGTTGCTCACCTTGCGGCCGGCAGTCTAGTGTCGGGGGGGTGCGGACGGTCGTCCTCTCCGATCTTCACCTAGGCGCCGGCTTCGACGGCGACCTGCTGCGTAGCGCTCGCTTCCGCGAGATCCTGCTGCGCGAGGTCGAGGGCGCCGACGAGGTCGTTCTGCTCGGCGACGCCATCGAGCTGCGCGATCGGCCGCTGGGCGACGTGCTCGAGATCGCCCGCCCGTTCTTCGAGCAGCTCTCGGAGGCGGTCGGGGGCGGCCGCGTGATCCTCGTCCCGGGAAACCACGACCACCAGGTGATCGCGCCGTGGCTCGAACGCCGGCGCCTCGACGGAGGCGGCCCGCTCGGCCTCGAGCAGCTCGCCAAGCCGGAGCTCGGCATCGCGGCACGGCTGGCGCACCTGCTCGGTGACGCGGAGCTCACCCTCGCGTACCCGGGGCTGTGGATCCGTCCGGGCACCTACGCGACCCACGGCCACTACCTGGATTGCCACGTCACCGTGCCGACGTTCGAGCGCATCGGGATCGCCGTGATGGAGCGATTCGCCGGCGCGCTGCCCGAGGGCCTACGCTCCACCGACGACTACGAGTCCGTGCAGGGCCCGCTGTACGGGCTGCTGTACGGCGTCGCCCAGGGCGGTCGCCGGCCCCGGCGCGCGCTCGGCGAGAACGCCTCCGCGCGGGTATGGGAGGCCGTGCACGGCCGCAACGGGCGCAGGCCGGGGCTGCGCGGACGGCTGCTCGCCTCGGTCGTCCTCCCCGGGGTGGTCGCGACGGCGAACCGGCTCGGGCTCGGACCGCTTCGCCCGGACATCTCGATTGCGGAGATCACCGAGGCGGGAGTGAGAGCGATGCGGGAGCTCGTCCAGCGGCTCGCGATTGAGGCCGACCAGGTGATCTTCGCCCACACGCACCGCCGCGGCCCGCTGGGCGTCGAGCCCGGGTGGGAGCTGACGGATGGCAGACGGCTGATCAACACCGGAAGCTGGGTGTACGCCCCGGCCCTGATGGGGCCGACCGCGCACGGAAGCCCGTTCTGGCCCGGGACGGTGGTGGTGATCGAGGACGACCGCCAGCCGGAGCTCCGGCACCTGCTGGACGATCTCGGCCACCCCGAGCTGCGCGGCTCACGCGCCGCCCGACGCGGCTAGCTAGATCGTCAGGGGGAGGCGGCGATGGAGAGCGAGCCGTCGCTCCTGTCGACCGTGATCGTCTGGGTCGGGCCGCCGGACTCCGTGAGGGCGACCTGTGTGTGGCCGTCGCCGGAGGCAATCACCTCGCCGCGCTCGGTGGGCCCGTCGAGGGTGAAGGTCGTGATGTAGTCGGCGTTCGCGGCCTGCGAGAGGAACTCGACGTTCCAGCGTGGCACGGCCTGCCTGAAGCCGGGGAAGAAGAAGCCCTGCAGCGGGTTGGTCTGGCCCCTGATCAGCCCCCGGGCCGCGGTGCCGCTCGAGGCGGCCTGGTCGTGCAGGGCTCCCGCGAACCCCGCAGCGCCCAGCGCCAACTCTCCCGGGCCGACGTCCTGGATCTCGACCTGCGTCCCGAGCTGGAAGAAGCGCTGGTAGTAGTGAGGCTGGTCGGACCGCAGCTTGTCGACCACAACCAGGGTCTCACCCGGCTTGTAGAGGAACAGCCGGCTGTGCGCCACCCCCTGGTGGGCGACCAGCGGGTTCGTGGCCTCGATCCCGAACCACCCCGACCCCTCCCCGGTGGCCGCGATGCCGCTGCCGTAGGCCTTCGCCTGCTCGATCGGGAAGCTGGTGGCGTCCACGACCAGGGTGCTGTGCGATTGGCTGGAGAGCTGGTAGTCCCGGTACTGGTCCTCGCGGTCGTATCCGTAGTTGCCCGGTCCGTTGACGATCGGGATGCCGCGGTCGAAGAGCTCGAAGTCGAGCTCGTCGGCGTGCTTGTGGGTGAGGCTGTGGAAGGTGGCGGTCGTCGCTAGGTAGGAGTTGCCCTGCCGCGCGACCGCGAAGCCCGATTGCGGGAACGCCTTCAGGCCCTGGTAGATCCCCGCCGTGTTGTATCCCCACGTGGGCGCGTTCCCGAGCTGGGTGTCGCCGAGCAGCGCGTACGTGCCGTCCGGAGCCACGAACCAGCCCGTGGCGTCCTGCATCGCGGCCAGGATCGCGTCCAGGGTGGGATCGTCCTTCTTGCCGGGCTTGTAGCGGATGAACTCACGCAGCAGCCGGATCGCGAGGAACTGGTACTGGGTCGAGTGCTCGAGCCACACCGCCTCGGGCGTCAACCTTCCCTGAAGCGTCTCCGGAAAGCGGCGCAGCGCGAGCTTCTTCCACCTCTTGGACTCCTTCTCGAACGGCAGGTACTTCGACAGCAGCAGCAGCCCGAGGTCCTGGAACAGCCCGAAGTTGCTGTCCTGATGCTGCTTGCCGCTGGCCAGGAACCTGCCGTGGGCGTTCAGCGATCGGACGAGGAGGCTGGCCTGCTTGCCGCTGAGCTCCCCCTTGCACGCGGCGGTCCTGGCCAGGAAGCCAATCAGAGCGGACCGGTCGGCGGCCGCCTTAGGGTGCCAGGCAAACCCCGAGCGCCCCGGTCGGAACTGCCGCGGGTTCGACTTGATCCAGTCGAGGGCGATGTCGCGGGCGTGGCGCAGCAGCCCCAGGTCGCCCGTGCGACGGTAGGAGTAGAAGAGGGTGTCCAGCCATGTGAGGCCGTGGAGGTTCTGGCGGAAGGAGCGGCTCTCGTACGGGTCGCGTTCCCAGTTGATCGGAGGCTTGAGCCGGACCTTGAAGTGGAAGACCCGGAACTTCCAGCGGCGGGCGGCCCGCCGCACCTTGCTCGAGTACTTCTCCTCCGTGATCGCCCGGTAGGCCGGGCACCCTGCGCGGTTGAGCTGGCCGAGCGCGCCGTTCTCGGGGCCGTTCCCCTTGCCGCCTTTGCCCTTCTTGCCGCCCTTGCCCTTCTTGCCGCCGCCCTTCTGCTTCGCGGCTTCGATCGGCGCCGCGCCCACCGCGGCCCCCGCCGACACCGGGCCCGCCCACAGGGCGCCGGCGAGGACACAGCAGATCAGCCCGACGACGATCATCGCCCGCCGGGTCCCGCGGTCTTCTCTGCTCCCGCCGCTTCGCATTCCGAGCCGACCAGTCTACGACGCCCCGTCCCCGGAAGGGCCGCTGCGATCGGACAGGTTCGCCGCGGTTCGCACGAGCGCCAGGTGGGTGAACGCCTGGGGGAAGTTCCCGACCAGCCGCTTGCGCTCCGGGTCGTACTCCTCGGAGTAGAGGCCAAGGTCGTTGGACGTTGAAAGCAGGCGCTCGAGGAGCTCCTCGGCCTCCTTCGCGCGCCCGATCATCGCCAGATTGTTGACGAGCCAGAACGAGCACGGCAGGAACGCCCCCTCTCCCCCCTTCAACCCGTCCACCTCTCCGCGGGACTCAGCCGAGTAGCGGTACACGAATCCCCCGTGCACCAGCTCACGCTGGATCGCATCCACGGTGCTTCGCACGCGCTCGTCGGATGGGGGCAGGAAGCCGACCATCGGAATCTGCAGCACGCTCGCGTCGAGCTCCGTGGAACCGTAGTACTGCGTGAACGTCCCGTGCTCGGAGTCGTAGGCCTCGCGGCACACCTCGTCGTGGATCTCGCCCCGGATCTTCCTCCAGCGGTCGACCGATCCGTCCGCGCCCCAGCGCTCGACCGCCTGCACGGCGCGGTCGAACGCGACCCAGGCCATGACCTTCGAGTGGGTGAAGTGGCGGCTCGGCCCGCGCACCTCCCAGATCCCGTCATCCGGCTCCCGCCACGCGGACTCGAGGAACTCGAGCACCGCCTTCTCGCGCTCCCACCGAGCGGGATCGAGCTGGCCGGCGACCTCCCGTCCGATGTGTCCGGCGTCCATCACCTCGCCGTAGATGTCGAGCTGAAACTGCTCTGAGGCCGCGTTTCCGATCCGCACCGGGCTCGACTTCTCGTAACCGGGCAGCCACGGGAGCTCCGCCTCGGGAAGCAGCCGCTCCCCCGCGATCCCGTACATGATGTTCGCTTGGGAGGGATGGCCGGCGGCGGCGCGCAGCAGCCAGTCGGAGAACGCGCGCGCCTCCTCGACGTAACCCCCAAGCATCAGTGCCTCGAGGGTCAGCGAGGCGTCCCGCAGCCAGCAGAAACGGTAGTCCCAGTTGCGCTCTCCGCCGATGCCCTCCGGGAGCGAGGTCGTCGGTGCCGCGACGATCGCGCCCGTCGGCTTGTACGTCAGGGCCTTGAGGACGATCAGCGAGGTGAGCACCTGATCGCGCCACCGTCCCGTGTAGGTGCACCGCCCCGACCACTCCCGCCACCACCTGTCGGTTGCCGCCAGCGCCCACAAAGGGTCGATCGCCACGGGGACCGGCTCGTGGGAGGGGTTCCAGGCGAGGGTGAACGGAACCCGCTCGCCCTCCCGGACGGAGAACTCGGCAACGGTCGTGAAGTCCTCGCCCCGGGTCTCGACCGGGGTTCTCAGATAGAGCGCGTTCGGGCCCGCGAGCAGGGTGAGGTCCTCCTCGGTCTGCTCTACCCACGGCATGGTGGAGCCGTAGTCGAAGCGCACGACAAGCTGCGTGCGCATCGCGACCGTGCCCCGCAGGCCCTCGGCGACCCTGACGACGAGGGGCGAGTCGACCCGCACCGGCATGAAGTCGGTCACGCGCACCGCGCCGTCCGCGGTCTCGAAGTCCGTCTCGAGCACCAGGGTCCCGTCGCGGTAGCGCCTCGTCACCTTGCTGACATCGCCGGCGGGCGCGAGCTGCCATCGCCCGTGGCTCTCGTCGCCGAGCAGCGCCGTGAAGCAGGCCGCCGAGTCGAAGCGCGGCAGGCACAGCCAGTCGATCGAGCCGTCGCTGCTCACGAGCGCCGCCGTGTGCAGGTCGCCGATCAGCGCGTAGTCCTCTATTCGCACCTAGCGATCCTTGAAGTAGTCCTCGCCCTCGATCCCGCTCCGCGGCAGGATTCGATCCAGCGATCCGGGGAGCCACCAGTTCGCCCGGCCCAGCTTGACCATCACGGCCGGGACCAGCACGCAGCGGACGATGCTGGCGTCGATCGCGATCGCCACCGCGAGCCCGACCCCGAACTGCTTCACGATCACGTCCGCGTCGAGAATGAAGCTGCCGAACACGCAGACCATGATCAGGGCGGCTGAGGTGATCACCCGCGCGCTCACCGCCAGCCCGTCCACCACCGCTTCCAGGTTGTCCTTTTTGCGCTCGTAGTGCTCGCGTACCCGCGTGAGCAGGAACACCTGGTAGTCCATCGACAGCCCGAACAGGATCGCGAACATGATCAGCGGCACGTAGCTCGCGATCGGGACCGGCCCGTCGAGCCCGATCAGCTCCGCGCCCCAGCCCTTCTGGAACACGGCCGTCAGCACCCCGTAGGCGGCGGCCACCGAGAGCAGGTTCATCAGCGCCGAGGTGGCCGGCACGAGGATCGAGCGGAAGGCGATCAGAAGCAGGACGAACGCGAGCGCGACCACGATCGCGATCACCGAGGGGAGCTTGTCGCCGATCCGCGAGGCGAGGTCGATGTATGCGGCCGTTTCGCCGTCGACGTACGCGGTCAGATCGGTGCCGCGAAGCGCGTCGGGGATCACCGTCGAGCGCAGCTCCCTGACGAGGTCCTCGGTCGCCTGCGCGGCGGGCGCCGTGGCGGCGGTGGCGGTGAACACCGCGGCGCTCCCGGACTTGTTCACCTTCGCCTCCGAGACCAGCTTCACGTCCTTGGTCTTCGAGATCTTGTTCTCGAGCTTGACAAGCCGCGGGTCGCTGGCCTTGGAGTTGTAGAACTCCTCTTGCTGCGCGAGTTCGCGCTGCTGCGCCTCACTCGGCGGCTGTCCCGCGGCTGCTGTCTCCTGCGCCTGTTGCTGTTCCGCCTCGACCTGCTTCTTCATCGTGCGGTCCGGATGGGCCGGCGATCCGTCGAAGTCGACCGCGATCAGGAGCGGGCCCGTGTAGCCGGCGCCGAACCCCTCGGTCAGGAGGTCGTACGCCTGGCGCGCCGTGGTGGACTCCGGCAGCTCGCCGTCGTCCTGCGCGCCCAGCTGGAGGTCGAGGGTGGGCAGCGCCAGGACCAGCAGGACCGCGATCGCGGCCAGCATCGCCGGCCACGCGCGACGGGCCACCCCGTGGGCCCAGCGTGCCCACCCGTGCGGGCGATGGTCGTGCGGCGGGGGGCGAAGGAACGGCACCTTGAGCGACTCGATCCGCGGGCCGAGGATCGCGAGGATCGCGGGGAGCAGGGTGATCGCGCCGGCGATCGCAACCACCACCACCGATGCGGCAGCGAACCCAATCGAGCTGACAAGAGGGATCCCTGCGAGGAAAAGCGAGCAGAGAGCGATCACGACGGTGCCGCCGGCGAACACGACCGCGCTCCCGGCCGTCGCGACGGCCCGCCCCACCGCCTCCTCGACGGGAAGGCCCTGAGCGAGGAACCCGCGGTGCCGGGTGACGATGAACAGGGAGTAGTCGACCCCCACCCCGAGCCCGATCATGATCCCGAGCGTCGGCGCCACCGTGGGGATGTCGATCACGTGCCCCAGCAGCCCGATCACGCTCAGCCCCGTGATCACCGCGACCAGGGCGGTGACGATCGGCAGCGGCATCGCGGCCGCGGTCCCGAAGGTGACGAGGAGGATCACCACGGCAGCGACGACGCCCACCACCTCGCTGGTCCCGGTGTCCGGCTTCGAGACCTCCTCGCCGAGGTATCCGCCCACGGCCACCTCGAGGCCCGCTTTTCGGGCGGGATCGGCGGCGTCGATGACCTCGTTGGCCTCATCGTCGTCGATGTCGTCCGGCCCGATCGTGAGCAGGACCGAGATGTAGCCGATCCGCCCCTTCTTGCTGAGCGCGTTCTTGCCCTCACGGGTGAGGGGACTGACCGCGCTGCGCACGTACCGGTTGCGCTCCAGCGACTTGACGGTCGCGTCCACAGCCTTGCTGTTGGACGCGCTGGTCAGGTTCGCCCCCCGCGGCGCCTCCAGGACCACCGGGTTCGTACCGTTGGCCTGGCTCGGAAGCTCCGCGTCCAGCAGGTCCCTGGCCGCCGTCGAGTTCGTCCCCGGGAGCGAGAGGTTGTTGCTCGTCTTCCGCCCCACACCGGTGGCGACGAGCGCGATTGCCACGGCAACGACGATCCAGACCGCGACGACCACGTGGCGATGGCGAGCGCACGTCCTCCCGAGCCGATAGAGCACGCCGGCCATCGGCGCGCAGCCTATAGCTGCGTGCGGCCGTCGGACCCGGTCAGCGCTTCGAGGCGCGTTGCCCCCGCTGCAGCTCGCGGCCGAACGCCTTCTCGACGGCCTCGCTCATCGTGATCTGAAACACGGCGAGCAGCGACTCGGCGGCGAGGGGACGCAACCGTTCGAGAGCCTCGCGCACCTCCGGCCAGCGCTCCTTCGGCCGCCCCGCCTCCTCGAAGGGCTTCCAAATCTCGTCGAGGAACAGCTCGACAAAGGCGCGCGCGACCCCCTCCGCGTGGCGGCGGATCCGGGCCGCGACGGCCAGCGCCGTCTCCGGTGGCACGCCGAGTGTCGCGAGCTCGGCGCTGGCGCGGGCGAGTCTGGGGCTCAGCTCCTCGAAGTTGCCGTCCCCGAGCGGTCGCACGAGGCCGAGCTTCTCGGCCCTGGCCAGCAGCTTGGGGTCGGTCGTGCCCCAGCGCTCGCCGAGCTCGTCGGCGGTGACGATCTGCGGCTGCTCGTCCTCGAACGGCGCCCTCACCGCGCGGGTGAAGCGCAGCACCTCCTCGCTCGAGCCGCCCGCGCCCGCGAGCAGGCGCCGGATCGCCTCGAGATTGAAGCCGTCTTCCTGCAGCTCGCGGATCAGCTCGATCCGCGCCACATGCTCGGACCCGTAGTAGCCGGTGCGGCCGCGGACATCCGGAGGCGGAAGCAGGCCGCGCGACTGGTGTGCGCGGATGTTGCGCACCGTCATCCCCGTCCGCTGCGCCAGCTCGTCGATCGTCAGGCCGTCGTCTGTGACTTCGCTCACGCGACAAGTTTTACCCTGTCTAGTGTGACATCAATTGGTGTAACATCATGCAATGCAGTCATTCTTGCTCGCCCAGGCAGAGGCGCCCGCCGGGGGCGCAGCGATCGGCCAGGTCGTGATCGCCACGACGCTCGTGTCCGCGATCCTCGGCGGCCTCGCGGTCCTGGTGGCTCGGCATCGGGCGGGCAAGCAGACCCTGCTCGCCCGGGCCGCGGCGGCCAGCGAGCGAATCGCCGGGCTCCCCGGATGGGCCGCCCTCCCCTCCGCGATCGCGGCCGTGTCGCTGATCTGCGCCCTGTTCGGGATGTACTGGGACATCTCACTGCACATCGACCAGGGTCGGGACGCCGGGCCGCTCGCCAACCCCGCCCACTATCCGATCCTGTTCGGGCTGATCGGGGTGTTCGTCGCCGGTTGGCTCGCGATCGCGCTGCCGCGCGGAGAGCGGCCCGGGCCGGCGCCGATCCGCCTCGCCCCGGACTGGTACGCGCCGGTCGGCGGGGTCCTGATCGCGGTGTGTGGAGCGTTCGCCATGCTGGGCTTTCCGCTCGACGACGTGTGGCACCGCCTGTTCGGCCAGGACGTGACGCTGTGGGGCCCGACGCACCTGATGATGCTCGGCGGCGCCGCGATGACCCTCGTCGGTCAGGCCGTGCTGCTGCGGGAGGGGATGTGGGTGCGACGCGCGCGGCGCGGCGAGCGCTCGGCGCCGCCGCTCGTGACCCGGCTCCGCCGCGTCGGCCTGCTGGCGGGGCTTCTGATCGGGCTCTCGATCTTCCAGGCCGAGTTCGACTTCGGCGTACCGCAGTTCCGGATGGTCTTCCAGCCGATGCTGATCGCGTTCGCCGCCGCATTCGCGCTCGTCGCGGCGCGGATCTGGATCGGGCGAGGCGGCGCGGTCGCGGCGGCGCTGATCTTCCTCGCGGTCAGGGGGGCGATCAGCGTGCTTGTCGGCCCAGTGCTCGGCGAGACCACCCCGGTGCTCCCGCTCTACCTCGGCGAGGCTCTGTGCATCGAGCTGGCCGCGCTGGCGCTGGGCACGGAGCGGCCGCTCGCGCTCGGCACCGCCGGCGGTGCGCTGGCCGGCACCGTTGGGTTCGCCTCGGAGTGGGCGTGGTCGCAGGCGGTGATGCCGCTGCCGTGGACAGGAGGCCTGTTCCCGGAGGGCCTCGTCTTCGCGACCGTCGCGGGCCTCGCGGGCGGCGTGCTGGGCGGCCTGCT
>Ga0184637_10000857_pt1 | contig 21614 bp, 22 predicted proteins | sample PLM3_127_b2_FD_133143 | JGI IMG/M metagenome (GOLD analysis project Ga0184637, IMG submission 133143) | Groundwater sediment microbial communities from an aquifer in East River, Colorado, USA - PLM3_127_b2 | ecosystem: Environmental > Terrestrial > Soil > Riparian zone | place: USA: East River... | reverse complement strand
GCCGCGAGCGAGGCGCGCAGCCGCGACTCGGAGTCCACGAGGAAGTTGGCGCGGGTCACGACCCCGTCCCCCGCCTCGACGCCCGAGACCACCTCGACGTGCTCGCCGCCGCCCTCGCCCACCTGCACCTCGCGCGGCTCGAACTTCCCCGAGCCGAGCGCGACGAAGACGATGCTGCGCGTGCCGGAGTGGATGACGGCGTCGGCCGGGATGCGCAGCCCCTCGCGGCTCTTCCCCTCGAGCGTCACCTCGCCGAACATCTCGGGCCGGATCTCGCCGGTGGGGTTCGCGACCTCCACCCGCACCTTGGCGGTGCGGCTCCGCGGATCCAGCATCGGGTCGATGAAGGCCACCCGCCCCTCGAACGTGCGGCCCGGGAAGGCCTTGAGCGCGAGGCGGGCGTGCATGCCGGGCCGGACGTGGCGCAGGTCGGTCTCGTAGGCGTCGGCGAGCACCCACACGCGAGAGAGGTCCACGATCTCGAACGGCATGTCGCCGGCGTTCACCCGCATGCCCGGGACCACGTCCTTCTTCGTGACGACGCCGGTCGCGGGCGAGACGAAGGTGACCGTGCGCGAGACCTCGCCGGTCCGCTCGATCCGATCGACGGCGGCGCGCGGCACGTCCCAGAGCTCGAGCTTGCGGCGCGAGGCCGCGACGAGCGTGTCGCCGTCCTGCCCGGTGCCGCCGCCGGCGTCGGAGAGCGTGCGGCGCGTGCGGAGCGCGAGCGCGTACTCCTCCTGCGCGGCGAGCAGCTCCGGGCTGTAGATGGAGAAGATCGGCTCGCCCTTCCTCACCGGCCGGCCGATGAAGTTCGCGTGGACCTCCTCCATGAACCCGGAGAACTTCACGTTCACGTGGTGGACGCGCGTCTCGTCCACCGCCACGCGGCCGCTCGTGCGCCACGCGCCGCCGACCGGCCCCTTCTCGACGTGCGCCACCTGCAGGCCGATGAGCTGCTGGCGGGCCGCGTCGATGGTGACGGTGGAGAGCCCCTCGGGCGCGGTCCGCGCGGGGAGCGCCGCCGTCTGGCTCGCCTCCACCTGGACGAGCTTCATGCCGCAGATCGGGCAATCGCCCGGGTGGTCCTCGACGATCGACGGGTGCATCGGGCACTGCCACTGCGGCGCCGCAGGCGCGGCCGCGGCCGCGGCCGCCGCCCCCGGCGCGGGCGCCGCGTCGACCTGGACGAGCTTCATCCCGCAGATCGGGCAATCGCCCGGGTGGTCCTGCACGATCGTCGGGTGCATCGGGCACTGCCACTGCGGCGCCGCGGGCGCCGCCGCGGCCGGCTCGCCCGCGCCCGCCGCGGCGTCTCCGCCCCGGTGGGTGGCGAGCCAGGTGCCGCCAGCCGCGAGCACGGCGCTCGCGAGCACGGCGGCGAGGAGCGCACCGGCGCCGAAGCGCCGGCGGGGCGGGGGAGCTGCGGGAGGCTGCAGGGTCGTATCGCTGGACGTCATCTCGTTCTCCCGTCGTGTCACATGCCGGAGGGCATCGCCGCGCCCGACGCCGCCGCAGCGCCCGGCGCTGCCCCCGCGCCCGCGCCGGCGGCCCCGCCGCCCGCGCCGCCCGCCGCTCCCGCGCCGGGCATCGCGCCGCCGCCCGCGCCGCCCTGCCCGACCGCGCCGACCGGATCGAGGCTCACCTCGTCCGCCGCGATGGCGATCCGCTGCGCCTCCGCGAGCGCGGTCACGAAGGCCTCCTCGTCCGCGACGTAGCCGGCGTTGGCCTCGAGCACCGAGGCGAAGGTCACCCGCCCGACCCGGTACTGCGCGAGGGTGGAGTCGGCGGTGGCCTGCGACTGCACGAGCAACCCCGCGCGGTAGAGCCCGACCGTCTCGAGCAGCGCGGCGAGGGCGGAGCGGCGCTCGGCCACGCGCAGCGCGAGGAGCTGCGCCACGGCCTCGGCGTCGGCGGCGTCCCCCTCGGCGCGCGCCTGGCTCTCCGCCACGGCGCGCGCCTGCTTCCGACCGGACCAGACCGGCAGGCCGATGGAGATCCCCGCGAGCCACATCGGCTCGAGCGCGCCGCGCGGCATCACCCCGGCGTTCACGGCGAGATCGGGGTACCGCTCGCGCCGGGCGAGCGCGACCGAGGCCTCTGCGCGGCGCGCGCCGAGCCGGGCGCGGGCGAGCTCGGGGCTCCGGCGGGCCGCGTCCTCGACGGCCGCGGCCTCGTCCGGCAGCGGCGGCGCGCCGAGCTCGCGGATCGTCGCCGTGGTGGCGATGGGCTCGTCGAGCGGCCGCGCGCGCAGCCGGTTCAGGCCCTGCACGCTCGCGCGCTCCGCAGCCTCGAGCCCGAAGCGCCGCAGCCTGAGCCGGTTCAGCTCGAGCTGCGCCCGCAGCACGTCCGACTGCGCCCCCTCCCCCGCCTCGTAGCGCGCCCGCGCCATGCCCGCCGAGCGCTGCCAGATGGTCTCGAGCCGCGCGAGCAGCGCCAGCCGGTCCCGAGCGAGGAGCAGGTCCACGTAGGCGCGCGACACCTCGGCCCGGGTGGCGAGGCGCGCCCGCGCCACGAACTCGCCCGCCTCGTCGGAGGCGAGCCGCGCCACGTCGCCGCGCAGGCCGCGCTTGCCGGGCCAGGGGAGCCCCTGGCTCAGCATCACCTGGTAGAAGCTCGTCTCCATCTCGCCGACCTGGATCGCCTCGAAGCCGTCGTTCTGGATGCCGAGCGAGAGCGTCGGGTCGGGCAGCGCGCCGGCCTGCGGGATCCGCTCCCGCCCGGCGCGCGCGGCCGCCTCGGCGCTGCGCAGCTCGGGGCGCGCCGCGAGGCTCTCCTCGACGAGCCGCGCGAGCAGAGGATCCGAGGCGAGCGGGACGGGCGCGAGCGCGTCGGCCGCGGCGCCGCGGGAGAGGAGCAAGAGGGCCGCGAGGCGCGCGGCGCGGAGGGCCGAGGGTCGTGGGGACATGTGCGGACCCCCTCATAGCAGCCCGCGTGCCACCGTTTCACCAGCAGGAGGGCCACGCAGGCGGGCCCGTCGGGGCATGCCCGGCCTCGCCCCGTGACCGCAGCCGTCACCCCGCGGCCGCCCCGGTGACCGCGGCGGTCACACGGGGCGGCCCTCGGTCGTTACGGGACGAAGACCACGCCGCTCACGTGGTCCATGCCGCACGCGTAGCGGATCTCACCGGCCTTCTCGGCGGTGAAGACGAACGCGACCGGCTCGCCGAGCGGGAGCGGCTTCTCGATCCCGAGCTGCTTCATCACGATCTCCTTCGCGCAGGTCCGGTCGGTCTTGCGCGTGACGACGAACTTCACCTTCTCGCCCTTCTTCACCTTGACGCGCGAGGGCTCGAAGCCGTCCTCGGTCACGGCCAGCTCGAAGGTGCGGACGCCGTTCGCGAGCGTGCCCTCGGCGATGGCGCCCTTCGGCTTCTGCATGGCGTGGTCGTGCCCCTGGGCGCGCGCGGGCGAAGCTGCGAGCGCCAGGGCGGCGGCGAGGGGCAGGGCGGCGAGTCGGATCGACATGTGGGATTTCTCCGGTGTGGGTCGGCGCGCCCGGGGGCGGGCGCGCACCCGGGCGTGTTAGCAGGACGCGTGCCGCGGGTCCCGGATTCACCCGGGCGCGACGCGGTGGACCCGGACGACCTGGTACGCCGCCGGCCCGCCCGGACGCTCGACCTCCACGGCATCTCCCACCTCGCGCCCGAGGAGCGCGCGCCCCACCGGCGAGTGGGCGCTCACGAGGCCGCGCCGCGGGTCTGCCTCGTCCGGCCCCACCATGCGCCACGTCGTCCGGGCGCCCGCCGCGTCCTCCACGGTCACCCAGCTGCCGAACCCGACCTTCCCCTCGGGCGCCGCGTCCGGCCCGAGCACCGTGAGCGCCGCGAGGGTCGCGTCGAGCAGCGCCGCGCGGGGGTCGCCGGGCGGCAGCGCCTCGCGCGCTGCCCGGAGCGCCGCCTGGCCCTCGGGTGTCACGTAGCGGACCTCCCCCGGCGCGAGCCGCGGCGGCGGGCGGACGAGCGGCGCGACCTCGGGGGTCTCCTCGCTGGTGAAGGCCTTCGACACGACGCCACCCGATCTTGTGCGCGCGCGCCCCGCGCGCTCGCCGATGAGCGGGTCGCGCGTCCACGCCCCGAGGGATGCACCGAGCGTCGCAGCGGCTCCGTCCCCGCCCCCGTCTGGCCCGGATAGGGCAGCAACCAGCAGTGGAGCTGGCGCTCAGGGAAGGTTACACGACGGGGGGAGGGGAGGGCGCCACCGGCCGCGCCCTCGCGCGCGGCGAGACGCAGCTCGTGGAGGAGCCGGCGGCGGACGCGTTCGAGCCCCCGCGCGACGGCGCGCACGCCGAGGCCCTCGCGGCGCTCGGCGCCGGCGCGGTCCTGGCGGTGCCGCTCGCGGTGCGCGGCCGCGTGCTCGGCGCGCTCACCCTCGTCCGCACCGCACCTGGCGCGCGCTTCCCGCCGGTGGACCTCGCCCTCGCCGAGGAGATCGCGGCGCGCGTGGCCCTCGCGCTCGAGAACGCGCGGCTCTCCGAGGAGCTCGGCGCCCACCTCCGCGACCGCGAGGACGCGCTCGCCGAGGTGGCCCACGACCTGCGCACGCCGCTGCAGGGCATCGTGCTCGGGGCGCTCGCCATCGAACACGGCTCGGACCCGGGGGCGGCGCGCCGGGCGGCCGACGCCATCCGGCGCTCCGACGAGCGGATGAGCCGGCTCGTCGCCGGCATGCTCGACCTGGCGCGCATCCAGGCCGGGCGCCTGGCGCTCGAGCCCACCGTCCACGACGCCGCCGCGCTGGTCGCCGAGGCGGTCGAGGCCCACGCCGCCATCGCGCTCGAGAAGGACCTCCGGCTCGAGCCGCGCGCGGAGCAGGGGCTCGCCGTGAGGTGCGATCGCGAGCGCGTCGGCCAGGTGTTCGCGAACCTCATCGTCGGCGAGGAACACGATCTTGTTCAGGCCGGGGAGGTTCACCTTGATGTCCGGGCTGACCCAGCTCGCCATCACGCCCGCACGCTCCGTGTCGCCGTCGCTGTTGCTCCAGAGCACCTTGCTGCCCGCGCCACCGAATGCGAACTGCCCGGCGGGCGCGCAGCAACTGCTCCGGGCGCGCGCTCGGTGCGCGTGGAGGTGGCGGCGAAGCCGCGCCAGCGCGGGGATCGCGACGCGGCACGCCGGGTGCAAGGACGCGGCGGGCGTTACCCACTGACCCGTCCCATCGGGAGGACACCTTCATGAAGAGTGCTTTCAGGCTTGCCGCGGCGATCGCCGTGCTCGCGATCTCGCCCGCCGCCCGCGCCACGCCGTCGACGACGTACTGGACGCCTGCGACTACGTACACGCAGCCTTACCTCGTCCCGCACCTCACGTACGACACGTACTTCGGCGAGCCGGGCATGTACGGGGTCGACATGGGCCTCACGGTCGGCGTCTTGCCGTTCGAGACGGTGAACGCCGAAATCGGCTTCGACACGCTCTACGGGAGCGGCCTCGTCGGCGAGCAGGCGCTCACCCTCAATGGCAAGGTCACGCTCGTCGAGGGGAAGCTCGCCTCGTGGCAGCCGGGCGTCTCGGCGGGCATCTTCGGTGTCGGCTTCGAAAAGGACCTCACCGATCTCAACGTCCTCCACGCGACGGTGGCAAAGACGCTCCCGTACATCGGCAACATCGGGGTCGGCGTCTACAGCGCGCTCAACGACGATCTCCTCGTGGACAAGGACGGCAACAAGGACGCCACGGGGCTCTTCCTGAGCTGGATGGGTCCAGAGATCCCGGTGGGCCTCCCCGGGCTCAAGAAGGTCATGCTGGCCGCCGACTTCCAGTCGGGCAAGAACGCTCTCAGCGCGGTCGGGGGAGGCCTCTACCTCTACTTCACGGATGCCATCGACCTGCTCGTCGGGCCGGTCTTCTTCCTCGAGCCGGAGCTGCAGCCGGGCAAGGCTGACTGGCTGTTCACCGCTCAGGTCGATATCGACTTCGACCTGATGCCGAAGAAGTAGCAGCTGCGCGAGGTGGAACGGAGGGCGTCCGGAGCCGGAAGGCCTCCGCGGCGCCCTCTCCCATTCCGGACCTCGCGCGCGGCGCCGGCTACGGCGCGTTCTTCAGCTCGGGAGCGGGCTTGAGGCCAACCGTCTTCGAAGAAGCTGCCGAAGACGCTGCGGGTAGCCATCGCCGTTCTCGACCGCTTGGCCGCCTGCGCGGCCGCGCCCGCCCGCGCCGCCTCGAATCCGCGCAGCCGCCTGCCCCGGATGCGGGCACTTTCCGGGAAGGAGGCGCCGTCGCGCAGGGAGCGCGGGCGGTCCGGCAAGAAAAGGGGCGCCGCGCGCGAGCGCAGGCGCCCCCGGATATCAGCCGCCCGCGACTAGAACCAGGCGATCGCGCCGACCGTGAAGGTCGCCAGGTTGCCGGCGAGCTCGGTGGCGCCGTAGACGTCCTCGTCGGCGGTGTCGACGCGGAGCTCGGCGCGGAGGTCGACGTTCTCGCCGAATGCGTAGTTGACGCCGCCGGTGAAGGACAAGAAGGTCTCCGCGGGGGCGAGTGCGACGTGATGGCCGTCCTCGTCCTGGAACCACTCGGCCCGGCCGACCACGCGGAGCGCGTCCGTGATCGCGTACTTGGCCCACACGCCGGCGCCCATCCACTCGAAGTCGCCGTACTTGCCGTAGTCAGCCTCGAGCGCCAGGGACAGGGCGCCGAAGCCCTGCGAGACGACCACGTCACCCAGCCACGCGTTCTCACCCGTCGCGGGATCCTTCGAGGCGAAGAAGTTGGCCGCGCCGAAGGAGTCGTCGCGCGCGTAGGTCAGCGAGAAGATGCCCGTCTTGTACGGGGACTTCGAGATGCCGACGTCGTTCGTCCAGAGGTCGGAGCCGTTGGCGATCGCCCCGGTGAACGTGAGCTGCTCGTTGACCGGCACGGCGACGCGGACGCCCTCGTGCGCGGTGGGGATGGCGAAGTTGTAGAGGAGCCCGCGCGAGTAGGTCCAGTTGTCCTTGGGATCGAACAGCTCGAAGCCCGCGGGCGTGTACCAGCGGCCGAAGTCGACCGTGGCCGGGCCGACCTTCAGCGTCGCGTACGCCTGCTGGACGAAGATGTCGCCGACCACCGCGCCCTGCTTCCCGAAGCCGAGCTCCAGCTTCCCGCCGCCGATGCCTGCGTCCACCGTGCCGGCGAGCTTGGCGTAGTTCAGGTTGAACCCGGGCTCGGAGGAGTAGAAGCCCGCGCCCGACGTCGGGCTCGTGTAGCTCTGCGACTCGCCGAGGTTCACCGTGTAATACGCGTCCAGCATGCCGTTGATGGTGACGACCGGCGCCTTGGCCTCCTCGGCCCGGGCGGCGAGCGGGAGGAGCAGGACGGCGGCGAGGACGGTACCCGAGATCAGTTTCACTTGAGGTTCCCTTTCGGAAAGGACGTGCGACCGGCTTGCGAGCGCCGTACCCACCGCCTGCGCAGCGCGGCGGGTGCCGTCACCGATCGCCTGAAGCGCCGCGGCGACGACTATGCGTCAGCCGCAAGCAAGCCGAAACCTTCGGTCATTGTCCCCGTTGGGGTGACACCGGCACGTTGCACTCGTATGAACGAATCGTGAACCAAGCCGGCCCTCGCCGCCGCGCGCCCTAGCGCGCACCGGCCCGGCCGCGAGGGCGCGCTCCACCTCCTGCCCGGAGCGCGCGCACGCCCTGCGGCGGGAAACGACCCGGAAGTCCTAGGAGAGCGACCGCGCCCGGTAGACCGCCTGCAAGCTGTCCTCGAGCGCGGCCAGGAACTGGTCGAGCTGCGGGTAGCCGATGGTGAGGGCGGGCTCGACGCGCAGGACGCGCGCGTTGATGTACGTGCCGGAGATGAGGATCTGCCGCGCGAAGAGCTGCTTCGCGACCTCGTAGCCGAGGTCGTCGTCGGTGAACTCCATGCCGAGCATGAGGCCGCGGCCGCGCGCGAGCTTCATGACCTTCGGGTACCTCTGCGCGAGCGCGTTCATGCGGCCGAGGAGGTATTCGCCCTTCTCGCCGGCCTGGCGCGGGAGGTCCTCCTCGAGCAGCACGTGGAGCGTGGCGATCGCCGCGGCGCAGGCGAGCGGGTTCCCGCCGAACGTGGTCGTGTGGAGGAACGGGTTCTCGACGTACTTCGCCCAGGTCCGCGGCGTGCCGACCACCGCGCCGATGGGCATCACGCCGCCGCCGAACCCCTTGCCGAGCGCCATCAGGTCCGGGGTCACCCCGTCGTGCTCGCAGCAGAACATCTTCCCGCTGCGCCCCATGCCCGACTGCACCTCGTCGAAGACCAGCATGGCGCCCCAGCGGTCGCAGAGCTCGCGCGCGGCGCGCAGGTAGCCGGGGGGCGCGACCACGATCCCGCCCTCCCCCTGGATCGGCTCGAGCACCACCGCCGCGACCCGGTCGCCGGTGAAGTCGCCCGTCTTCATCACCATCTCGAGCGCCGGGACGTCGCCGAACGGCACGTGGGTCCAGTCGAGCAGCGGCAGGAACGGCTCGCGGAAGAACGCCTTCGACGTGCCGCCCAGCGCGCCGAGCGTCTTCCCGTGGAACGCCCCCACCGCGCCGACGAAGCGCCGCCGCCCGGTGGTGAGCATCGCCATCTTGAGGCAGCCCTCGACCGACTCCGTCCCCGAGTTGGTGAAGAAGGCGTACTGGAGGTCACCCGGGGTGACGAGCGCCACGAGGTGCGCGAGGTACGTCCGCAGCGGGTCGATCAGCTCCTGCGAGTGGATGGCCTGCTTCTCGAGCTGGTCCCGCACCGCCTTCAGGACCTTCGGGTGGCGGTGGCCGGTGACGTAGACGCCGAAGCCACCGAGCATGTCGAGGAACTCCTTGCCGTTCACGTCGCGGAAGACGGCGCCCTCGTCCTCCCACTCCACCGCCGTGTAGTCGGTCGAGACCGACTTCCGGTACTGGAGGAAGCCGGAGTTCACGTGGTCGTTCCAGTAGCGGACCGACTCCTCGACGACGCGCTGCCGCTCGCCGGCGTCGAGCGTGCGCTTCGCGATCAGCTCCACCATGCGCGCGGACTCCGCCCGCGCGGCCTCGAGGTCCTGTGCCATGGGTGCTTCCTTTCGGTGTGGACGTGACGGACGGTCGCGCGGCCGGCTCGCGGCGCGCGGCGGGGGGAGGCCTCAGGGCGCCGCGGGGGGCGGCTGCGCCAGCTCCTGGATCGTCACGAGAGGACTCTTAGCACGCGGTGTGAGCACCTATTGAGGACGGCCGGGCGAGCGCAAGCGTCTCTCGCGTCCCGCTCGGGGAGCGCGTCGGGTGTTCTCTCAGCGTGACGGCGTGGTAGAAGGCCGCGCCCGATGCCCATCCCGCTGCCCGACCCGGGCCTCCTCGAGATCGCGCTGCTCGCCGCCGTCGGCCTCGTCGCCGGCACCGTGGACGCCATCGCCGGCGGCGGAGGGCTCCTCACCCTGCCCGCGCTGCTGTGGGCGGGGCTGCCGCCGCACCTCGCGCTCGGCACGAACAAGGGGCAGTCGGTGTTCGGCTCCTTCGCCGCGCTCGTGCGCTTCACGGGCGGCGGGCTCGTGGACGGCCGGCGCGCGCGGATCACCTTCCCGCTCGGCCTCGCCGGCTCGCTCGCCGGCGCGGCGCTCGTGCTCGAGGTGCCCGCCGGAGCGCTGCGACCGATCGTGGTCGCGCTGCTCGCGTTCGCCGCGGCGTTCGTCGGGCTCCGCCGCGGCCCGCCGCGCGCGCCCGACGCGGCGCCGGGGCGGCGCAGCCTCGCGATCGCCGGCGCGGTCGCGCTCGCCATCGGCGCCTACGACGGCTTCTTCGGCCCCGGCACCGGCACCTTCCTCATCGTGGCGTTCGTCGGGCTGCTCGGCGACGGGCTCGCGCGCGCCTCGGCGAGCGCCAAGGTGGTGAACTTCGCCTCGAACCTCGCCGCCGTCGGCCTGTTCGCGGCGCGCGGGGTGGTGATCTGGAAGATCGCCGTGCCGATGGCGGCGGGGCAGCTCCTCGGCGGGCTGCTCGGCGCCCACCTCGCCATCCGCCGCGGCGACGGGCTCGTGCGGCGGGTGGTCGTCGCGGTGGCGCTCGCGGCGGCCGTGAAGCTGGCCTGGGACATGCGCGGCTGAGCCTGCGTCCCACACCACGGCGCGGCTCGCCCACCCAGCGGGAGCGCTGGTAGACTCCGCCCGCCCCTCGACCTGGAGCCCACGATGAGCCGCCCCGTCTCCGCCGCCGAAGCCGTTGCCGACGTGAAGTCGGGCGACCGCGTGTTCGTCCACAGCGTCGCCGCCGCGCCGCGCGCGCTCGTCGAGGCGCTCGCCGCCCGCGCGGGCGAGCTGCGCGTGGTGGAGATCGTGATGCTGCACACCGAGGGGCCGGCGCCGTACGCGTCGCCGGAGCTCGAGAAGAGCTTCCGCGTCAACGCGCTCTTCGTCGGCCCGAACGTGCGGCGCGCGGTGAACGAGGGGCGCGCCGACTACCTGCCGGTCTTCCTCTCGGAGGTGCCGCGCCTCTTCCGCTCTGGCATCCTCCCGCTCGACGTGGCGCTCGTGCAGGTCTCGCCGCCCGACCGCCACGGGTTCTGCTCGCTCGGCGTGTCGGTGGACGTGACCCGCGCGGCCATCCAGACCGCGAAGCTCGTCGTCGCGCAGGTGAACCGGCGCATGCCGCGCACCCACGGCGACGGGCTCATCCACGTGGATCAGATCCACCGGATGGTCGAGGCCGACGACGAGCTCCACGAGCTCCCGCTGCCGCCGCTCGGCGAGGTCGAGCGCGCCGTCGGCCGCCACTGCGCGGAGCTGGTCGAGGACGGCGCGACGCTCCAGCTCGGCATCGGCGCGATCCCGCAGGCGACGCTCGCCGCGCTCGTCGACCACCAGCGCCTCGGCGTGCACACCGAGATGCTCTCCGACGGCGTCGTGGACCTCGTCGAGAAGGGCGTGGTGACGGGCGAGGCGAAGCGCATCCACCCGGGCAAGATCGTCGCCACCTTCGCGCTCGGGACCCGCCGGCTCTACGACTTCATGGACGACAACCCGCTCGTCGCCATGCTCGACGTGGCCTACGTGAACGACACCGCCGTCATCCGGCGGAACCCCAAGGTCACCGCCATCAACGGCGCGCTCGAGGTGGACCTCACCGGCCAGGTCTGCGCCGACTCGATCGGCGACGTGCAGTACTCGGGCGTCGGCGGGCAGATGGACTTCATCCGCGGCGCGGCGCTCTCCGAGGGCGGCAAGCCCATCATCGCCCTGCCCTCGTGCACGAGCGCGGGCGAGTCCCGGGTCGTCTCCTACCTGAAGCAGGGCGCGGGCGTGGTCACGACGCGCGCCCACGTCCACTACGTGGTGACCGAGCACGGCATCGCGGACCTGTTCGGCAAGAACCTGCGCCAGCGCGCGGCCGCGCTCGTGGCGGTGGCCCACCCCGCCCACCGCGACGCGCTCGCGGCCGAGGCCCGGCGCCGCTTCGGCGGCTGGTAGCGAGCCCCCGCCCTCGCCCGCGAGCGCTCGCCGCGGCGCGTTCGCTCCGCAACCGTCACCTCCCCGCCGCCGCGTCGAGCGACGGCGCGCCCAGCCTCGGGGCCAGGGCGATCCCGGAGCGGTCTCCTGGTTGCGGGTGCGGCCGATAATGCAAAAACTCGCCGCGGCCGCGGTCGCCCCCTGGGACCGGGGACACGGGAGACGCTCGCACCGGAGGCCGCGATGGCCGGCACTTGCTTGATGCAGCGCGAGCGGGACGGCACGCGGACGGTGCTCCGCCTCTCGGGCGTGTTCGACCGCCAGTCCGCCCTAGACCTCCGCGACGAGCTCGAGCGAGCCTCCTCCGAGGAGCTCGTCGTGGACTTCTCGCTCGTCCGGGAGTTCGCGGACCTCGGCGTCGCCACGCTGGCCCACGGCCTGTCGGCGGGGGAGGGACACCTCCACCTCCGCGGCCTGCGCACGCACCAGCTGCGGATCTTCCGCTACTTCGGCGTGAGCGTCGCGACGCTCCAGGATCACGCCGCCGCCGCCGAGCCCGACGACGACGACCCGTCGACGGGCCAGGCGACCAGGGGCTAGAGCGCCCCCTCGCCCTCCCCGCCGCGCTCGCGCCCGACCTCGTCGCCTTCTTCACCGGACCCGCCGGCCTCGCGCCCGGCGTCTTCCTCGTCGCCGAAGAAATAGCCCTCGTAGGTGGGCTCCTTCCTGGGCGTCAGGTCCGTGCTCGGCTCGTCGCCTCGACCCTTCCCCGGCTGCTCGTTCATCGTCGCCTCCTCGCCAACAAAGCTGGGCCCGGCCCTCGCCTCCGTGAAGCCAAGGCGCCCGCCTCCACGGCCGGAGGCCGCCCCGCGGGGGCGGACGTTGCCGCCGCCCGCGGCGGGGGCGAACGTCTGGGTGCATGGCCCGATCGATCTGGAGCGGTGCCCTCACGTTCGGCCTCGTGAACGTCCCGGTGAAGCTGGTGACCGCCGTGACGCAGCAGGAGGCCCAGTTCAACATGCTCCATGCCAAGGACGGGGCGCGCATCCACATGAAGCGCTTCTGCGCCAAGGAGGACGTCGAGGTCCCCTACGAGGAGATCGTGAAGGGGTACGAGGTCGGCAAGGGGCGCTACGTCTCGATCGAGAAGGAGGAGCTCGAGGCGCTCGCCCCCAAGGCGACGCGGGCGATCGAGATCCAGGACTTCGTGGAGCTCGCCGAGATCGACCCCATCTACTACGAGCGGACCTACTACCTCGTGCCCGAGAAGAGCGCGGCCCGGCCGTACGCGCTCCTGCTCGAGGCGATGCGGCGCACCGGCAAGGTCGCGATCGCCTCCTTCGTGCTGCGCACCCGCGAGAACCTGTGCTGCGTCCGCCCGCTGGGCCCGGCCCTGGCGCTCTCCACCATGAACCGGGCCGACGAGGTGATCGCGGCCGACAGCCTGGAGCTGCCGGAGGCGGCGAAGCCCCATGAGCGCGAGGTCCAGATGGCGGAGCAGCTCGTCGCCTCGCTCACCGCGCACTTCGAGCCCGAGCGGTACCCGGACTCCTACCGCGCGCGCGTGCTCGACCTCATCGAGCGGAAGGCGGAGGGGCAGACGATCGAGGTCGCCGCTCCGGAGGAGCGGTCCGCCGAGGTGGTGAGCCTCGCCGACGCCCTCTCCGCCAGCCTCGAGGCGGCGCGGCGGGCCGGCGGGGGCGACGGCGCCCGCGCCGAGCGCGGCGAGCGGCGCCACCCCGTCGCGGCGGTGGCGCGCACCGCGGGCAAGCGGCGCGCCGGGAAGCGGAAGTGACCGCCCGCGCCAAGCCGGTGGAGGTGGAGGTCGCGGGGCGACGGTCTCGACGCCGCTGCGCTGGTCCGAGGTCGAGCGCGCGGTGAAGAAGGGCGACGCCGGCGGCCTCGTGTTCGAGGCGGGCGCGCTGCTCGCGCGGGTGGAGAAGCTCGGCGATCTGTTCGAGCCGGTGCTGACGCTGCGCCAGCGGCTGCCCGAGGCGGCGGCGATGGAGCGCTCGCTCGGCGGCCCGCTCGGCTGACCGCGACGGACGCGGCCGCCCGTGGCGCACCCCGAGCGTGCCCGGCTCGGCGCCGTGCCTCGCGGCCGGCGAGGGCTCACCTTCCTCTCGTCGGGCGACGAGCGTGCGGTGGGGGGAGGGCGAGATGGAGCACCGCGAGGGGTCCGTCGAGGCGCGCGTCCGGGCGGGACGCGCCGATCTGGATCCGCTGCGCCAGCGCCCGACGAAGGACCTCGTGTCCGAGGCCGCGCGCACGGTGACCGCGCTCGCGCGCAAGGAGGTGGAGCTCGCCAAGGCGGAGCTGCGCCAGGACCTGCGCGCGGAGGTGCGGATGGCGAGCGGCCTCGGCGTCGCGGGCGCCTGCGCGCTCGTCGCGCTGCAGCTCGGGCTCACGGCGGTCGTGCTGGCGCTCATGCAGGCCGGTGTCATGCCGGGCTGGGCCGCGGCGCTCGTGGTCGCCGCGGTGGTCCTCGCCGTGGGCACCGTGGCCGGGCTCTGGGGCTGGGCGAAGCGGGTGCGCAAGCCGCTCTCCCGCACCCGCACCTCGATCGAGGAGAACGTCCGATGGGCGAAGGAGCGCATGGCGTGAACGGCGCCGGTCGCGACGTGGGTCAGGTCGCGGGCGAGATCGAGGGGCTGCGGAGCGATCTCGGCCTGCTCGTCTCGGAGCTGGACAGGCGCCGGCACGAGGCGTTCGACCTGAAGCTCCAGGCGCGCCGGCACCCGCTGGCGGCGGTGGTGGCGGCCTCGGCCGCCGCGCTCCTGGTCGGGGGGCTCGTCGCGTTCGCGCTGCGGAGCCGCCGGAGGCACCGCGACCCGGTGGTCCGGGCGCGCGAGGTCCGCCGCGCGTTCGGGCGCCTCGTCGATCACCCGGACCGGGTCGGCGCCGAGACCACGCTCGTCGACAAGATCCTGGGCGCCGCGGGCGTCGTCGCCGCGACCGCCGTCGCGCGCAGGCTGGTCCACCGCGCGCTCCCGGAGCGCTGAAGCCCGGGCGAGCGGAGCCGCGCCCCGCCCCCGCGGCGCTACGCCCGGTCGCTCAGCCGCGCGCTAGCCGGCGCGCGCGGCCTGCTCGAGGGCCGCGCGGACGGCGTCGAGCCCTTCGTGGAGGCGCTCGCCGTCCCAGAGCACGGGGGTGATCGCTCCCCCGCGCGCGGCGAGCGCGTCGCGGTGGCTGTCGAACCCGACGTTTCGGAGGGTGACCCGCCCCTCGAGCCCGAGCTCGAGGACGAGCCGCCGGGCGGAGGCGGAGGCCGCTTCCGTTAGGCGGTGGAAGAGCTCCAACGGCTAGGCGACCTGGCCGTGCCGCACGGACACGGGCACGGGCAGGCCCGCGGGGCGCCGCGCGCCAGCCTCGGCCTCGGACTCTGCGGTGACGCGGACCACGCGGTGAGCGGTTGCGTCCGCGAGCACCTTCTTCACGAGCGCCTGGTTCATGGCGTGACCGCTCTTCACCGCGGTCAGCGCGCCGAGCACCGGCATCCCGAACAGCGCGAGGTCGCCGATCGCGTCGAGCACCTTGTGGCGGGCGAACTCGTCGGGGAAGCGCAGCCCCTCGGGGTTCAGGATCGAGAACGCGTCCACCACGATGGCGTTCTCGAGGCTGCCGCCCTTCGCGAGCCCCGCCGCCTGCATGCGCTCGATGTCCCGGCGGAAGCAGAAGGTGCGGGCGCGCGCGATCTCGCGCTCGAAGCTCCGCTCGGTCACCCCGACGCGGAACGCCTGGTTGGTGATGAGGGGGTGGCCGAAGTCGGCGGTGAACTCGACGCAGAAGCCGTCCGACGGCTCGAGGCGCGCGAGCTTGTCGCCGTCGCGGATCTCGACCGGCTGCTCGATCACGAGGTAGCGGCGGCCCGCGCGCTGCGTCTTGAGGCCGGCCTCGCGCACGAGGGCCACGAACGGCGCGGCGGAGCCGTCGAGGATCGGGATCTCCGGACCGTCCACTTCGACGCGGCAGTTGTCGACGCCGAGCCCGCTCAGCGCGGCGAGCACGTGCTCGACGGTGGCGATGCGCGCGTCGCCGAGCGCGATGCTGGTGGAGAGGGTCGTGTCGACGACGTGCTCGTTCCGGCCCGGGATCTCGACGCCGAGGTCCATGCGGACGAACGTGATGCCGGCGTCGGCGGAGGCGGGCGCGAGCGTCAGGGTCGCGGGCTTGCCGGAGTGGAGCCCCACCCCCGTGCAGGACACGCGCTTCGCCACCGTCCGCTGATTCCAGTAGGCCATTGGTGTTGATCCGTTCAGGGGCTCGGTGCCCAGGCTGCACCCTTTCGAGCAATCGACGTGCCAGCCACTCAGAATCCGGGCACTTTTCCCGCGTCGCGGCGGTGGTCCCTAAGCGCCCGTTGCGCCCGATCATTTCGCGTGGAGCGGAAAGGTCGGAGTCGCAGCGAGCGCGTCCAGGAGAGGCGGTGACGGCGTCCTGCCGCGGGAAACGCGACATCGATGTCAGACCAGCCCGGCCCATCCGCAGAATTGACGCGGCGCCTTATACCATGCCGATCCGAGACCCCGAGCGTGATCCCACTCAAAGACGACAACCCGGTCGACCGCACACCCGTGGTCACGTACGCCCTCATCGCGACCAACGTCGCAGCGTTCGTCTGGCAGCTCGGGGTGGGCATCGACGTGTCGGCGCTGCGAGGCGGGGCGATCCCCTACGAGATCCTCACCTTCTCCGACATCGAGCTTCCGGCGATCGCGCCGCCCCCGCTCACCATCTTCACGAGCATGTTCCTGCACGGCGGGTTCGTGCACATCGCGTCGAACCTGCTCTTCCTCTGGATCTTCGGGAACAACGTGGAGGACGCGCTCGGGCGGCGCCGGTTCCTCGTCTTCTACCTCGCGACGGGTGTCGCGGCGGCGCTCGCGCAGACGGTCGCCGCGGCCGCGAGCGGCGACGCGCTCGTGCCGATGGTGGGCGCGAGCGGCGCCATCGCCGGCGTGCTCGCCGCGTACATGACGCTCTTCCCGCACGCCCGGGTCCTCGCTCTGATCATCATCGTGATCTTCGTCCGCGTGACGCCGGTCCCCGCCGCGCTGTTCATCGGGCTCTGGTTCTTCCTCCAGGTCTTCGCGGTGGTCTTCGGGGGAGAGCCCGGGGTCGCGTTCGTCGCGCACATCGGGGGGTTCGTGGCGGGCTGGCTGCTCGTCAGGATCCTCGGCCGGCGCCCGGCGTGGCGCGCCCGCCGCGTCTCCTGGTGAGCCGCGGGGCGCCCGCTTCGGGGCTGCTTCCGCTCCGGGTGAACCGGCGGCCGCGCGGCGCGCGCCCGGCGTGCTAGCTTTCCCCCACACGACGATCCCGGCGCGACGCCGGCGGGGGAGTGACGATGGCGCGAATCGCGTTCCTGGCGGCTGCCCTCGGGGCCGCGCTCCTCGCTTCCCCTGCCGCCGCGGCCGGGCGGTCGCGCATCGCCATCGGGCCGGTCGCGGGTGATCGGAGAGCAGCCGTCGCGACGCAGCTCGCCGAGACGTTGTGCGGGAGCCACGACTGCGTGCTCTGGCCGCGGGTCTCGACCGGCGGCCGCGCCGATCCGGTGAAGCTCCGGCGCGCGCGCGTGGCGGGCGTCGTCACCGGCACGCTGCGCGCGGGCCGCGTGAACCTGGTCTTCACCGGCCCGGCTGGCCCGCTGCGGTGGCGCGGTTCGGTCGACGCGGAACGCCGGCTCCCGGGTGAGCTGCTCGACCGGATCGCCGTGGACCTCGAGCGGCGGCTCCGGCCTCCCGAGGCGCCGCCCGCACCCACCTCCGCGGCGCCTCCGCCCGCGCCGGCAGAGCCGCCGCCGCTGCCGCCTGCCCTGGGCGCGCGCCCGCCGGCCGCGCCCGCCCCGGCACCGCTCGAGCCGCCCGCGCGGGAGCCCGTCGCCGGGCCGCCGCGGACCTTGCGGCCCGAGCCGCCGGCGCTCCCGCCACCCACGGTGACGCCGGCCCGACCCGCGGCCCGCGCGTCTCCGGAGCGCCGCGCGCCCCGGCTCGTGGCCGAGCTGGGCGGCTTCTGGAACAGCCGGGCCCTCGACTTCGAGGCGGCCGGCGCCGGCAGCGGGACGCTCTACACGTACGACGCGAAGGCGATCCTGGGACCGCGCGGCCGGCTCGAGGTCTACCCCGGCCGGTGGCTCGCCGACGGGGCGGTGGCGGGGCTGGGGCTCTTCGGGGAGGGGGCCTTCTCGATGGGCCTCTCGACCGAGGCGCCGAGCGGCGAGGACCGGACCTCGCAGTTCACCCGGCTCTCGGCGGGCGCGCTCTGGCGGCTCCCGGCGGGGAGCCGCGTCGTCCTCGTTCCGGAGGTCGGCTGGGCGTCGCAGCGGCTCTCGGTGGATCCGGCCATCCCCGGCCTGCCCGACGCGGAGCTCTCCGGCGTGGAGGGGAGGCTCGGCGCCGAGCTGGCGCTCACGCCCGGCGTGACGCTGCTCGCGGGCGCGGGCTACGTGCGGTGGCTGTCGGCCGGGGACCTCGTCGAGGGGGATCCGGCGTACTTCCCGGGCGGCGACGCGTCGGCCCTCGAGGCTGAGCTCGGCGCGGACGTCGCGGTGGGCGGGCCCTTCAGCGTGCGCGTCGTGGCGGAGCTCTCGACCACGACCTACGACCTCGACCCGGATCCGAGCGGGACCTACCGGGCGGACGGCGCGGACGACCGGTTCGTCGGCGCGCACGCGGCGGTGAGGGCGGCCTTCTAGCGACGGCCGCGCCCGGGGAGCGGGCCTTGCGCCGGCGCGCTCGCTGCCCTCATACCAGGCTTCCCTGCCTCCCGCCCGGCTTCTCGCGGCCGAGGTGCGCGTACGCCGGCGGGAGCGCCACGCGGCCGCGCGGCGTCCGCGCGAGGAACCCCTCGCGGACGAGGAAGGGCTCGTAGACGTCCTCGATGGTGTCGCCCTCCTCGCCCACCGCGGCGGCGACGGCGTCGATGCCGACGGGCCCGCCGCCGAAGGTGTCGAGCACGACCTGGAGGATCCGCCGGTCCATCGCGTCGAGGCCGCGGGCGTCGACCTCGAGGCGCGCGAGCGTGGTGTCCACGATCGCGCGGGTGAGCCGCCCGTCGCCCTCCACCTCCGCGAAGTCGCGCGCGCGCTGCAGGAGCCGGATGGCGATGCGCGGCGTGCCGCGCGCGCGCCGCGCGAGCTCCTCGGCGCCGGCGGGATCGACGGGCAGCGCGAGCTTGCGCGCGGCGCGGACGGCGATCTCCTTGAGCTCGGGCGGCTCGTAGTAGGCGAGCCGCTCCTGGATCGGGAAGCGGTCGCGCAGCGGCGAGGCGAGCAGCCCGGTGCGCGTCGTCGCGCCGACCAGCGTGAACCGCTCGAGCTTCATCTCCATCGTCTGCGCGCCGAGCCCGGCGCCGAGCACGACGTCGAAGCGGTAGTCCTCCATCGCCGGGTAGAGCGCCTCCTCCACCGCGGGGGAGAGCCGGTGGATCTCGTCGATGAAGAGGATGTCGCGGGGCGCGAGGGCGGTGAGGAGGCCGGCGAGATCGCCCTTCTTCACGAGCGCCGGGCCGCTCGTCACGTGGAGCGTGACCCCCAGCTCCCGCGCGAGGATGTGGGCGAGCGAGGTCTTGCCGAGGCCGGGCGGGCCGGAGAGGAGGACGTGGTCGAGGGCCTCTCCGCGCGCCTTCGCCGCCTTGGCGTAGACGCGGAAGTTCTCCACGATCTTGGCCTGGCCGACGTACTCGTCGAAGGTGGCGGGCCGGAGCGACTGCTCGAGCCGCTCCTCGCCGTCCTGGGCCTTCGCAGAGACGTCGCGCGCGGGCTTCACGGTCATGGGGAGCGGAGGATAGCGCGAGGGGGTGACGCGCGCCGGGGCGCTACCCGCGGAGCAGCTTCAGCGCCTCGCGCAGCAGCTCGTCGAGCCGCTTCCCCTCGGCGCCCTCGCGGAGCGCGTCCGCGGCGCCGTCGGCCTGCGGCGGCTTGTAGCCGAGGTTCACGAGGGCGGTGCGGAGCTGGTCGAGCACCCCGGCGTCGGGGCGCGCGCGGCCCGGGCCCGCGGCCCTCGCGAGCACGGCGAGCTTGTCCTTCAGCTCGACGACGAGTCGCTCGGCGGTCTTCTTGCCGACGCCCGGGACCTTCGTGAGCCGGGCCACGTCGCCCTGCGCGATCGCGAGGGCGAGCTCGCGCGCCTCGATGCCGGAGAGGATGTTCTGCGCGGCGCGCGGGCCGACGCCCTTCACGTCGATGAGGGCGCGGAACACGGCCTCCTCGTCCTCGGTGGCGAAGCCGTAGAGGTCGAGGGCGTCCTCGCGCACGTGCGTGTAGACGCGCACGCTGACGCGCTCGCCGTCGCGCGGGAGGGTGGCGGAGGTGGCCGCGGAGAGGTGCAGCAGGTAGCCGACCCCGCCGACGTCCACCACGGCGCGATCGACCGACTTCTCCTGGAGGAGGCCGGTGAGCCGCGCGATCACGCGATCCCCCGGTGGTCCCGGCGGGCGGGGCGCAGGCGCGCCAGGGCCGCGGCCGCGCGCGCCCCGGGCCGGAGCGGCACCACCGGGGCCCGCCCGCCGGCGCCGCGCCGGGCAGGGGTCGCCTCGCGCGCGGCGCGGCGCGCGAGGTGGCACACCGCGATGGCGAGCGCGTCGGCCTCGTCGGCGCGGCGGGTGTCGGCGCCGAGCAGCATGCGGGCGGTGCGGAGCATCTGCTCCTTCGAGGCCCGCCCGCTGCCGGTGAACGCGAGCTTCACCTGGGCGGGCGCGTACTCGAAGACCTCCAGCCCCGCGCGCGCCGCCGCGGCGAGCGCGACGCCACGCGCATGGCCGAGCACGAGCGCGGAGCGCGCCGAGACGCCGGCGAAGACCTGCTCGATCGAGACCTCGGCCGGCGCGGCGCGCCGGATCACCTCGGCGAGGCCGTCCTGGATGAACGCGAGCCGCTCCGCCATCGGCACGTCGCCCGGCGCGAGCACGCCCGAGGCGAGCACCACGAGCCCGCTGCTCCGGCGCGCGATCACGCCGTAGCCGCAGCGCCGCGAGCCGGGGTCGATGCCGAGGACGATCACGCGGGCACTGTAGCAGAGGGATCCCCGCCGTCCAGCGAGCGCCGGCGCGTCAGCGCGGAGCGGGAGCTCGCCGCGGGCGCGGGAACAGCGAGGCCAGCGCCGCGACGACCGCGAGCCCGGCGCCGGCGCGCAGCGCGAGCGCGTAGCCGGCGAGGAACTCCGGCCCGGCCGCGTCGGGGCCGGCGCGCAGCGCGAAGAGCGCGCTCGCGAGCGCGACGCCGGCCGCCATCCCGGCGTTGCGCGCCGTGGCGAGCAGCCCGCCGCCCTGGCCGAGCCGGGGGCGCGGGAGGGCGTTCATCACCGCCGTGTTGTTGGGCGCCTGGAAGAGTCCCATGCCCGCGCCGCACACCGCGAGCCGGAGCGCGACCGAGCCCACCGGCTCGGCGCCGTCCCCGAACGAGAGCGCGAGGAGGCCGGCCGCGAGGAGGAGCATGCCGGCCGCCGGGAGGCCGCGGCCGAGGCCGCGATCGTGCAGCCAGCCGGAGAGCGGCGACGCGACGGAGAGCGCGAGCGGGACGGACACGAGCACGAGGCCGAGCGGGCCCGGCGCGAGGCCGAGCAGGCGCGCGAGGAAGAACGGCGTGAGGAACGTCTGCGAGAACATCGCCGCGTACGAGAGCGCCCCGGCGGCGAGGCCCCAGCCGAAGGCCGGGAGGCGGAAGAGCCCGAGGTCGAGGAGCGGCCCGCCCGCCGCGCCGCCGCCTCGGGGGAGCACGCGCCGGGCCCAGAGGAACCCGGCGGCGCCGACCGGGAGGTTCACGAGGAAGACCCAGTGCCAGGAGAGGCGCGAGAGGATGAGGCCGCCGAGGGGTGGGCCGGCGGTGAGGCCGAGCGCGACCACCGTGCCGATGGCGCCGAGCGCGGCGCCGCGCCGCTCGGACGGGAACGCGGCGGTCACCGCCGCGGGCCCGATGGCCATCATCGCGCTCGCGCCGAGCGCCTGGACCACGCGGGCCGCGACGAGCCGCTCGAGGTCCGGCGCGAGGCCGCAGAGCGCGGAGCCGAGGGTGAAGACGAGCAGCCCGGCCGCGTACACCCGGCGGTGGCCGAGGCGGTCGCCGAGCCGTCCGAGCGGGATGAGCGTGAGCGAGATCGCCGCGAGGTAGGCGTTCACCACGAGCTGCAGCGCGCCCACCTCGGCGCCGAGCTCGCGGCCGAGCGTGGGGAGCGCCACGTTGACGATGTTCCCGTCGAGCGTCGCCATGACCGTCCCCACCGCGACGGCGGAGAAGACGAGCCAGGGAGAGCGGGCGGGAG
>Ga0184637_10000855_pt1 | contig 21634 bp, 16 predicted proteins | sample PLM3_127_b2_FD_133143 | JGI IMG/M metagenome (GOLD analysis project Ga0184637, IMG submission 133143) | Groundwater sediment microbial communities from an aquifer in East River, Colorado, USA - PLM3_127_b2 | ecosystem: Environmental > Terrestrial > Soil > Riparian zone | place: USA: East River... | reverse complement strand
GGGGTCGTGCAGACAGATGTGGTCCGACGTGTGCCCCGGCGTGTGCGTGACGAACCATTCGCGCCCGCCGAGCGAGAGGACGTTCCGCCGCTGTGCGCCGCAGCGCTCGCGCGGATCGCCGCGAGCCACGGCGTGTCGGCGCCGCGTCTGTCCGGGGCGGCTCTTGCCGAGCTCGCCCAGCATGGCTGGCCCGGAAACGTGCGCGAGCTCGAGAACGTGCTCGAGAGGCTGGTCGTGTGGCTCCCCGGTGCGCCGGTCGGTCCACGCGACGTGCGCGAGGCGCTTGGCCCGCAGGGCGCTGCGTACCCGGACGATCGCGTGCGCGAGTCGCTCTCTGCCCTGCCGTCGGCTCGCAGCGACGTCGCCCGCGCGATCCGCGAATCTGGCGGAAACGTTGCCGCCGCCGCGCGCCGGCTCGGAGTGGCGCGCACGACGCTGCGCCGCCGCCTGGCGCACAGCGACCTGGCGGCGTCAGCGCGCGGCGGCGCCGTTCCGAAACACGAGCCGGCCCAGGGCGAGCTGTTCGGGATCTGAAGCCGTGTATGCTCGCGCGCGAGTTGGGCGCAGCGGGCCGGAGGCCAGCGAAAGCCATCGCGAGTTGCGCGCAGCGAGCCGGAGGCGAGCGAAGACCCACAAATGGACCTGGATCTGACCGCCCTGCTGCTCTGGTACGCCGCGCTGCTCCTCTCGCTGACCTTCCACGAGGCCGCGCACGGCTGGGCGGCGCAGCGCGGTGGCGATCCCACCGCCTACCTCGGCGGCCAGGTCACGCTCGATCCGCGCCCGCACATCCGGCGCGAGCCGTTCGGCACCGTCGTGGTGCCGCTGCTCTCGTTCGCGGCCGCGGGCTGGATGATTGGCTGGGCGAGCACCCCCTACGACCCGCACTGGGCGCTGCGCCACCCGCGCCGCGCGGCGTGGATGGCGCTCGCCGGGCCCGCGGCGAATGCGTGCCTCGTGCTGGTGGCGGGCGTCGTGATCCGCATGGGTTTGGCGGCGGGCGTCTTCGAACCACCGCTCGGCATCCGCTTCGACCACGTGGTGAACAGCGCGCTCGGCGGAGTGTGGACGACGCTCGCCGCGCTCGTCTCGATCCTGTTCACGCTGAACCTGGTGCTGCTCGTGTTCAACCTGATCCCGGTCCCGCCGCTCGACGGCGCCGGAGCGGTGAGTCTGCTCCTACCCGAACGGCTCGCGGCGCGCCTGCGCGTCGCATTCATGCGGCCCGCCTGGGGATTTTTCGGGATCCTGGTCGCGTGGATCGCGATCCGCGACCTGTTCCCGCCGGTGCACCGCGCAGCGATCTGGCTGCTGTATCCAGAGCTCACGTACGGCTGAGCTTGCCGCCTACTCCGGCGCCTCACTCGCCCGGTCGAGCAGCCGGCGCAGCCGCGGCAGGGCGAGACGATCCTTCTCACGCCCCGCGGCCTCCTTCGAGCGGATCACGTCGACGAGCGAGGCGACGAGGATCCGAACGCCACGCGCGGCCTCGATCTCGATCGCGTCTCGTCGTAGGTCTGCGTACCCCTCGGTGCCGCTGGGGCGGAACATGAGATCGAGATCACCAGCCTGCGTCGTGAGATTGAGGATCCCTTCCGGCGCGAGGTTGCGCAGAAAACGGCCCGAGCAGTCGAAGACCAGACCTTTCGGCACGCCCTCCTTGCGAATCCGAGCGCCGAGGGTGCGCAGTGTGCTCGCCAGCCGGTCGAGATTCTCGGGCGCGCGCTCCGGCACGATGTCGAGGTCGATGGTCACGCCAACGTCGCCGTGCAGGATGGCGGCCATGCCGCCGACGAGAACGAACTGGACCTCCGCTTCCCGCAGAGCGCGGAGCATCCGGATCCACGCGCTGTTGATAGCCAATTGGCTATCAACGCTCAATACCCAGGGAGCCTCAGCCGCGGTACACGAAATCCGGCGCCCGCTCGAGCGCGGCTTCGCGTGCGCGCACCACGACGCTGTGCGACGGCGCGAGCGAGCACGCCGGGTCGGTGGCGGACGCATCGCCCGTCAGCGCGAACGCCTGGCAGCGGCAGCCGCCGAAGTCGCGCCCGCGCTCGGGGCAGTCGCGGCACGGCGCGCGCATCCAGGCCTCGCCGCGGAACGCGTTCATCCCCGGCGCATCGGCCCAGCACGCGGCGAGCGGCCGCTCCGGAACGCGCCAGAACTCGAGCCCGGGCAGCTCTGCCGCACCGTGGCAGGGCAGCACGCGTCCGTCTGGCGCCACCACGACGCTCTGGCGACCCCAGCCGCCCATGCACGGCTTCGGGCGATCCTTGTGATAGTCGGGCAGCACGAACAGAATCTCGGGGCTCGCCGATTCGCGCCGCAGTCGCGCGACCACCTCGGCCGCCGCGTCGAGCTGCGCTCGCGTGGGCAACAGCGCCGCGCGGTTGCGCAGCGCCCAGCCGTGATACTGCGCGTTGGCGAGCTCGACGCGCGCTGCGCCGAGCCGACGCGCGAGCGCGACGATCTCCTCGACGCGGCCGAGGTTGTGGCGGTGCAGCACGAAGTTGAGCGTGAGCGGCAGGTCCAGCGCGCGCACCGACGCGGCGAACGCGAGCTTCGCGGTGAATGATGACGTGCCCGCGATCGCGTCCGACGCCGCGGCGTCGGCGTCCTGGATCGAGAGCTGCACGCTGCGCAGCCCGGCGCGCGCCAACACCGCGAGCCCGTCGCGGCCGAGCGTGGTACCCGCCGTCACCAGGTGCGGGTAGAGCGACGCCCCGGCGGCGCCCGCGACGATCGCTTCGAGATCCGGGTGCAGCGTCGGCTCTCCGCCGGTGAGGCCGACGTGGACGACGCCGAGCGCCGCCGCCTCGCCGAACACCCGCGACCACGCAGCGCCGTCGAGACCGTCGCGCACCGCGCGATAGCCGATCGGGTTCGAGCAGTACACACAGCGCAACGGACAACGGTAGGTGAGCTCGGCGATCAGGTTGTAGGGCCGCGGGGCGATCACAATGCTGAAATTAGTCGGTTCGAGCTTCGCGCGCCCGCGCTGCGCCATGCGGACCGACTTCGGAGCCGATCTCCAAGGCCCGCCTGACGCTTCAGAATGCACGACGCGTCGAGCGAGCGCCGCAAATCTGTCGAAATAGCTCGGTCCGCCGGGCTGGAGCCTCGTTCCGCCAACGCGCAGCTCTTCGCAATCCGCTGCGAGCGCCATTCCGGACCGTTTCGTGGCCGCTCTCTTGACGGCGATATAACATAGCATATAATCAAAACGTGACGCAGCTCTCTCTCGACCTGACCACCTCCCGTAGCTGGGGTGGCCGTCGCGCGGGTGCCGGTCGCCCGGTCGGACCTCGGCCGGTCGTCCACCATGTACGCCGCCCACCCGTGCCCGGGTACTGCCCGTCCCACGTGACGCTACGCGTACGCAGGGGTATTCCGACGTTGAGAACCCGGCGCTTCGTGCAGGAGCTTCGGCGCTCCCTTCGGGCCTGCTGCGAGCGCGGTGAGTTTCGCGTGGTCCATTTCTCCATCCAGCGCGACCACCTCCACCTGTTGATCGAGGCCGCGGGGGGGAAGCCGGCGCTGGGGCGGGGCATGAAGGCGATCTCCGCACGGGTCGCGCGGGCCGTGAATCGGGTCTATCACCGTCACGGTCCTGTCATGGCGGGCCGTTACCACCTCCGAGTCCTGCGCACACCCCGAGAGGTGCGAAACGCGCTGGCATACGTTCTGCTGAACGCCCGCCGTCACTTCTGGAAGCGCACTCGCCAAGCGCCCCCGGTTCGAATGGACGATGCCTCCTCGGCCCCGTGGTTCCACGGCTGGCGGCGCGCGCCGCCCTCGCTTCCCGCGCCCGGGCCGCCGCCGGTAGCGGTGGCCCGTACCTGGCTCCTGAGCGAGGGCTGGCGGCGTCACGGGCAAATCGACCCGGCGGAGGTGCCGGGGCGCAGTTCACGTAATCGGCGGCGGGACGACGAGCGAAGAGATGCTTGACAAGAGCGGCCTCGCTGCAATCTGGGCTCAGACCTACCATCACGACCCGCGACCCCATCGCCCGATGCGGAAGAGCCCCCGATGGGCGTCTCAGAGATCCCCGTGAGCAATGTCCCGCTAGGTTCTGCAACTAGAGGCGTCGATTCGGCGGACGATGAGGGTGCTGCCGCACCTCACGTCCGCTCAGATCGCGATGTCGACGTAGGCATCACCGACTATCACGCCAAGTACTTCGCCCACGAGCTCACGAGGCGGTACGCCTCCGACAGTCCGGAGAAGCTCGCGGGCGCAGTGGCCGGCGCGCAGGTCGATCTGAACCCGCATCAGATCGAGGCCGCGCTCTTCGCGTTCCGGTCGCCGCTCTCACGCGGCGCCATCCTTGCCGACGAGGTTGGGCTCGGAAAGACGATCGAGGCGGGGCTCGTGATCGCTCAACGGTGGGCGGAACGCAGGCGCCGTATCCTGGTGATCACGCCAGCGAATCTGCGAAAGCAGTGGCACCAGGAGCTAAGCGAGAAGTTCTTTCTCCCGTGCCGGATCCTCGAATCGAAGCCGTACAACGAGGACATCCGTCGCGGGCGCTTCCGCCCGTTCGAGCGGGACGGCGAAGTCGTGATTTGCTCGTATCAGTTCGCACGAGCAAAGGCGAGCGATGTCGAGGCAGTGCCCTGGGACTTGGTGGTGATCGACGAGGCGCATCGGCTCCGCAACGTCTACAAGCCGACCAACGTGATCGCGAACACGCTGAAGGTCGTGCTGCAGAACAGGCACAAACTGCTCCTGACCGCGACTCCCCTCCAGAACTCGCTGCTCGAGCTATTCGGTCTCGTGAGCATCGTGGACGAGCTTACCTTCGGCGACGTGAAGAGCTTTCGGGAGCAATTCTTGAACCTCTCGCAGGAGCAGGTCTTCGCCACGTTGAAGGCACGACTTCAGCCGATCTGCCAGCGAACCCTGCGGCGCCAGGTTATCGCCTACGTGCCGTATACGAAGCGCCACCCGCTCGTAGAAGAGTTCACTCCCGAGGAAAGTGAGGATCGCCTCTACGACCTGGTGTCAGAGTACCTGCGCCGCCCGAACTTGCAGGCCCTGCCCGCGAGCCAGCGATCACTCATGACGCTCGTGATGCGGAAGTTGCTCGCCTCGTCGACCTTCGCGATAGCGGGTGCACTGACGACCATGTCCCAGCGCCTGAAGAAACGTCTAGCGGCGGCCGAGCCGGCCGTGCCGCTCGAGGAGGAGCTGAGCAAGGACTACGAAGCACTGGACGAGACGGCGGATGAGTGGGACGAGGACGAGCTCGTCGAGCCGCTGTCTGAGGGCGACCGGGCGGCGCTCGAGGCGGAGATCGCCGATCTCGACGAGTTCGCGCGACTGGCGTCTTCGATCGAGCGGAACGCGAAGGGAACCGCGCTGATCAAAGCGCTGCACGTCGCCTTTGCGAAAGCGAAGGAACTCGGCGCACCCGAAAAGGCGATCATCTTTACGGAGTCACGCCGCACGCAGAGTTACTTGCTACGTGCCCTGGCGGACAGCCCGTGGAGCACGGGCATCGTCCTCTTCAACGGCAGCAACACGGACGAACGCTCTCGCGAGATCTACGCGGCTTGGCTCGCGCGTCACCAAGGAACCGATCGCGTGACGAGCTCGCGGTCGGCCGACATGCGCTCTGCTCTCGTGGACTACTTCCGCGAGGAGGGCAGCATCATGATCGCCACGGAGGCGGGCGCGGAGGGCATCAACCTCCAGTTCTGCTCGCTGGTCGTGAATTACGACCTGCCCTGGAACCCGCAGCGAATCGAGCAGCGCATTGGACGCTGCCATCGCTATGGCCAGAAGCACGACGTGGTCGTGGTGAACTTCCTGAATCGGAAGAACGCCGCCGACCGGCGCGTGTTCGAGCTGCTCTCCGAGAAATTCCAGCTCTTTGAGGGTGTCTTCGGCGCGAGCGACGAGGTGCTCGGTGCGATCGAATCCGGAGTCGACTTCGAGAGGCGCATCAACGCCATCTACCAGCGCTGCCGCAAACCGGATGAGATCAAAGAAGCGTTCGATCAGCTCCAGCTCGAGCTCAGCTTCGAGATAGACAAGACCATGACGGATGCGCGCCGCAAGCTCCTCGAGCACTTCGACGATGAAGTGCGCGAGAAGCTCCGCATACAGAACGAGAACTCGAGGGATTTTCTCAATCGCTTCGAACGGCGTCTGATGCAGCTCACCCGCCATGAGCTGCGGGGACATGCCCGATTTCTCAACGATTCGTCTTTCCGTCTCGATGAGTGCCCGTTCCCGGGCGATATCGCGCTCGGCCTTTACGAGTTGCCGCGCCGCTCGGGTGACGCGCACCTTTATCGCCTCGCCCATCCGCTAGCCGAGGCCGTAATCTCACAAGCAAAAGCGCGCGAGCTACCGGTTGCGGAGATCGAGCTCGACTACGAGGCACACCCCGGGCGCGTCTCAATTCTCGAACCACTGCGTGGCTCGCGGGGCTACCTCACCGCGGCGCTCTTCTCGGTGGAGTCGCTCGATCAGGCTGAGGATCATCTGATCGTCGCCGCGGTCCGGGACTCTGGAGAGCCGCTCGATGAAGAGACGACCAGGCGGCTGCTCACCCTCCCCGGGGCGGCCGGCCAAGGGACCCTTCTCGACCCGCCAAGCGCGCTGGGCGACCTGGTCCGCGACCGGGAGGCGGGCATTCGACAGGCGATTGGGGAGCGGAATGGGCGGTTCTTGGAGGTCGAGGCCGAAAAGCTCGAGGGCTGGGCTGACGACCTGAAGCTCGGGCTCGAGCGCGAGATCAAGGATCTCGATCGCCAGATCAAGGAGGTCCGCCGCGGCGCAGCCGGTGCGCTCAGCCTCGAGGACAAGCTCGCTGGCCAGAAGCGGATCAAAACGCTCGAGGTGCAGCGGAAGGAGAAGCGCCGTTCGCTTTTCGACGCACAGGACGAGATCGACGCGAAGAGAGACACGCTGATCGCTGGAATCGAGGCCAAGCTGTCGCAGAGCGCGGATCTGCGCTCGCTCTTCACGATTCGGTGGAGGCTTGTGTGACCGGCGAGGCCCCGCAATCACCCGATGAGCGACTCGCGCGGAGGATAGTCGATCGCCTCGTGCGTAAGGGACTTCTGTCAGAGGAGCAGGGGAACGAGCTACGTCCGCGCCTCGCGGCAGGCAACCTCAGGCAAGAGGACTGGAGGCTCGCGGTGGAGATGAGCGTCAAAGGGCCCGAAGATGACGGCTCTTGAGCGTCTGACAATCGAGGGCCTCCGCGGATCTGTCCGAGAATTCTCCCTTCCGTTCGAGAAGGGCAAGGGCGTCACGATCATCTATGGCGAGAACGGAACGGGGAAATCGACGATCTGCGACGCGTTCGAGTTCATCGGCAAAGGAACCGTTGGGTCGCTTGACGGGCGCGGCCTAGGCAAGACGACCGTCTATTGGCCATCTATGGACCGAGGACTTACGGATATTTCCGTAAAACTGGAATCGGCCGCTGGGACATGTGAGGCGCGCGTTGGAACGAACGGAACTGTAGTCGCGACGCCGGAGACACTTCGACCTGCGGTCGAGATCTTCCGGCGCCGCCAGATCCTCGGACCGATCGAAGCAGCGCCAGCAGCTCGCTATGAGGCGATCAAGCGGTTCATCGATGTGTCCAATGTAGAGGTGGGTGAATCAGCTCTGCGCGGGCTGATCAAGGAACTAAAGGAGCGTCAGGAAGTCGCGGCCGCCCGCGTTCTGGAGAATCTCGAGGAGATCGAGCGCCTGTGGAACACGGCAGGCAAGCCAGGCGGCGCCGCTCTGGCGTGGGCCGAGGCCGAAGCTACTCGCGATTCGGCAACACTCGATGCTGAGGCGAAGTCAATCGATTCCCTGCATTTGAGCTACAAGCGGCTCGAGACACACCCCGAGCGGTTCGCTTCGGCTATGGACGTACTGGCGCGCGCGCAGACTCAGGCCGCCGCAGCCGCGGAGACAGTGCGAGAGCAATTGGCGGCGATTGCTAGTGACGCGGGGGAAGTCGTCGCAATCCTGGAATCGGCTCAGCCCTACCTCGCGCGGAGCCCGTCTCCCGAGGCTTGCCCCCTGTGCGAGAGTTCTGAAAGGACGGATGGCCTTGGTATCCGCGTGGAAGCGCGACTGCGAGATTTTCGCGCTCTTCGGGAGGTGCAAGCCACTGCACGCGCTGCTGAAGCATCCGAGGTTGCTGCTCGCGAACGGTTGAGCGCCCAGCGCGAAGCCGCGACGCTGGACTCCCGCGCATTCGAGGTAACCCGCACGAGCTGCACCTGGCCAGCGGACATCGCCCTGCCGCAGGACGCAGCGCCCGAGGATGCGTCTCTGATTGCGACATGGCTCGCTGGCACCGCTTCCCTAGCATCGGGATGGGAGGCGGCACGCGATGGGCGGCGTGCGAGCCTGCAATCGCAGGCGAGCCTCAAGAGGGCTCTGGCTAACTGGCGCACTAACAAAAGGACCGCGGAGGAGATTGTCGCGATACTCCCTCATCTTGAAGCAGCCTTGGAGGTAGCTGAAGAGGAACGGCGCGCCTTCGCCGATGAGGCGCTCTCGGAGATTTCCGACGAGGTCGGTCGCCTGTACGACCAAATCCATCCTGGCGAGGGCCTAGGGAAGATCGCGCTGGAGCTCGACCCCAAGAGGCGAGCTTCGCTTGGGATTGAGGCCGCGTTTCACGGGAAAGAGGCTAAGCCTCAGGCGTACTTCAGCGACTCTCATCTAGATACTCTCGGTCTCTGCGTTTTGCTCGCGTTGGCGTCTAAGGAGAAGCCGGGCGAGAAGATCCTTGTTCTAGACGATGTTCTAGCGAGTGCGGACGAGCCGCACGTTGATCGCTTGATCCAAGTGCTCTACGCCGAAGCCGCAAAGTTCCGTCACTGCGTGCTGACAACCCACTACCGCCCCTGGAAGGAGAAGCTCCGCTGGGGCTTGCTGAAGACCGGGGATTGTCATCTCGTGGAGCTGTCGAGGTGGTCGATTGCCAGCGGGATCACGCTAACGGGCAGCATCCCAGAGATCGAACGACTCAGAAGACTGCTAGCGGAAGCAGCGCCAGACTTGCAATCAGTCTGCGCGAAAGCGGGAGTGATCCTCGAAGCTGCGCTCGACTTCTTGACTCGCCTTTACGAGTGCCGAGTACCTCGCCGCTCGAGTGGCCTCACGCTTGGCGACCTCATCGGTGGGGTTGACAAGAAGCTGCGTGCTGCACTTCGGGTTGACGTAAGAACCAGCTGGCAACCGGACGGCACTCCGATCTACACGACTGTGCAGCTTGGCCCGCTCCTTGATGATCTAACGACCATCGCGCAAGCCCGGAATCTATTTGGATGTCATTTCAACGAACTATCCTTCGATTTGATTGACTCCGACGCGCTCCGATTTGGGCGTTCTGTGGTGGAGATCGGAGGAGCTCTGGTCGATCTCGAAGATGGCTGGCCCAAGAGCAACAAGTCGGGGAGCTATTGGGCGACCTCAGGAGAGGCACGGCGTCTCCACCCACTCCTGCAACCGAAGTAACTCGATGGACAGGAGAAAACCGAAGCTTGAGCTGACCTGGATCGGCAAGGACGTGCGGCCCAAGCTGGAGCCTCGCATCCTGCTCGAGGATCCCACGAAGTCCTATCACGCCGCCCACCGTGTGAGCGACGAGGATATCTTCGACAACCGCCTGATCTTCGGAGACAACCTCCTCGCGCTGAAGGCAATCGAGCAGGAGTTCGCGGGCAAGGTGAAGTGCGTCTTCATCGACCCGCCGTACAACACCGGGAGCGCGTTCGAGCACTACGACGACGGGGTCGAGCACTCACTCTGGCTGTCGCTGATGCGCGATCGGCTCGAGATTCTGCGCAATCTTCTCTCAGACGACGGCTCGATCTGGATCACGATCGACGATAACGAGGCGCACTACCTGAAGGTTCTGTGCGACGAGGTATTCGGACGAGCCAACTTTGTAGTGAATGTTGTATGGCGATCAACGGACAACAGCAACAACAACGCACAGACGTTCTCGCTCGACAGCAATCACATACTTGTCTATTCACGAGTTCCAGGATGGGTCCCCAGTTTTCTAGATGATCCGACTAAGCGGAGTCACTTCAAGAACCCTGACAACGACCCCAGAGGACCATGGTTCGATGGAAACCCGGTAAACAATCCTGCTCTGAGACCGAACCTGCAGTTCGATCTCGAGGGTCCGCGCGGCAACATCATCAAGCATCCGCCCAACGGATGGCGATGGTCGAAGGAGACGATCCTCGAGAAGATGGAGACGGGCGAGATTCGATTCTCGGCCGATGGCAACCGGATTCTGCGACGCACTTACTTGAAGGACATGGCGGGACTACCGCCGTCGAACCTATGGCATGACATCGAAGAAACCGGGCACAACCGCCAGGCCAAGTACGAACTAAAGTACCTCTTTCCGTCAGTCGCAGTGACAGATCTCTTCGGAACTCCCAAGCCGGAAAAACTAGTCAACAGAGTACTACAGCTTGCTACGAGCCGGGGCGACCTGGTTCTCGATTCGTTTGCCGGTTCCGGTACGACCGGGGTCGTCGCCCATAAGATGGACCGGCGCTGGATCATGGTCGACCTAGGGGAACATTGTCACACGTACATCATCCCCCGGCTCCGCAAGGTGATCGACGGCCAGGACGCCGGAGGCATCACGGAGGCAGTAAATTGGAAGGGCGGCGGGGGCTTCCGGTACTACCGGCTCGCGCCGTCGCTGCTCGAGAAGGACAAGTGGGGCAACTGGGTGGTGAGCGCCCAGTACAACGGCGCCATGCTGGCCGAGGCCATCTGCAAGCTCGAGGGCTTCGACTACGCCCCGAGCGACACGATCTACTGGCAGCACGGCCGCTCGACGGAGCGCGACTTCATCTATGTGACGACCGCGACTCTCTCGCACGCGCAGCTCGAGCAGCTGTCGGATGAGGTCGGCCGCGAACGCACGCTCCTCGTGGTGTGCAGCGCGTTCCGCGGCCGCAAGGACGGCTATCCGAATCTCACAGTCAAGAAGATCCCGAAGGCCGTGCTCGGACGCTGCGAGTGGGGCAAGGACGACTACAGCCTCGCGGTGGCGGAGCTGCCCGCAGCGCCGCCGAAGCCGGGCCAGCAGGACCTCGGGCTGTGAAGCGCGCGCTCGTGATCGCGGGCCCGAACGGAGCGGGCAAGACGACGCTCGCCCACGAGTTCCTACCTGCCGAAGCGGGCATGCCGATCTTCGTGAACGCCGACCTGATCGCCGCTGGCCTGTCGCCCTTCGACCCGGACCGCGCGGCGGTGCAGGCGGGCCGATTGATGGTGCGGGCGATCCGGGGCCATGTTGCGCGCGGCGAAGACTTCGCCTTCGAGACGACGCTCGCAGGGCGCCGCTACGCGCGAGCGATTCCGAGCTGGCAGGCCGTCGGTTACCGCGTCGGGCTGATATTTCTCGCGTTGCCGTCTCCGGAGTTTGCGATTGCGCGCGTGGCAGCGCGGGTCCGGCAAGGAGGCCATTCGGTTCCGGACGATGTCGTCCGCCGGCGCTTCGCTTCCGGCCGCGAGAGCTTCGAACGCATCTACAAGGCGATCGTCGACGAGTGGCGGTTGTACGACAACACGGGGTCGCGGCCAGTACTCATCGATCAAGGAGAGAAAGGGTGAGCAAGAAGGCTTCTATCGAGCCGAGTAGCTCGTGGTTTCCAGATGCCCTGCCGGCGTTGATCCGGGCGCGCAAGAGCGCGGAGGAAACTGCACGGCGAACTCGCACAGTGTTGATCGAGGCAAGGGGGGGCAAGCCCGTGCAGGTACGCCCATCGCCCCGCGCCAAGCGCAAGTCTTAGTGAGCGCGCCTCTGCGATGAACCCGCACGTGAACGCGATCGCGGGGCGTCTCTCGCTGCGCGCACCACAGCGCGAGGCGCTCGAGATTCTCGATCGCATCACGGAGCTCGCGGCGCCGAAGAAGGGAAGTGATGTCGCAGCAACGCTCTCGGCGATTCGCGCCGAGTTCCCGAGCGTCAGCGACTTCGAGCGCGAGTTTCCTTCGCTCTGCTTCGCGCTCGCGACCGGCGTGGGCAAGACGCGACTGATGGGCGCGTTCATCAGCTACCTGCACTTCGCACACGGCATCAACAGCTTCTTCGTGCTTGCACCGAATCTCACGATCTACCGGAAGCTGATCGCGGACTTCACGCCGAACACGTCGAAGTACGTGTTCAAGGGCATCGCCGAGTTTGCGGTCAATACGCCGCGGATCATCACGGGCGACAACTACGAGCAGCACGATCCCCTCACCGGTGTTCTGTTCGGCGGCGTGCGCATCAACATCTTCAACATCTCGAAGATCAACACCGAGGTTCGCGGCGGGAAGAGCCCGCGTATCAAGCGGCTCTCGGAGTACATCGGCGAGAGCTACTTCGACTACCTCGCGGGCTTGCCTGATCTCGTGCTGCTCATGGACGAGTCGCATCGCTATCGCGCGTCGGCGGGCGTTCGTGCGCTCAACGAGCTGAAGCCGATCCTTGGGCTCGAGCTGACGGCGACGCCGTTCGTCGAAGCGAGCAAGGGCCCGGTCGCGTTCCAGAACGTGGTGCTGGACTACCCGCTCGCGAAGGCGATGGACGATGGCTTCGTGAAGGAGCCGGCCGTCGTCACGCGTAAGGACTTCAATCCAGCCGGAATGAGCGCAGAGGAGATCGAGCGGCTCAAGCTCGAGGACGGCATCCGGCTGCACGAGCAGACGAAGGTGCAGCTCGAGACGTACGCGCGCGAGACCGGGCAGCCGATCGTGAAGCCGTTCGTGCTGGTGATCGCGCGCGACACGACCCACGCCGCGCAGCTGGTAGGGCTCGTGAGGAGCGAGGCGTTCTTCGAGGGCCGCTACCACGAGCGGGTGATCCAGATCGATTCGAGCGCTTCCGGCGCGGAGAAGGACGAGAACGTCGAGCGGCTGCTGCGCGTGGAGCGCGCGGATGAGCCGACCGAGATAGTAGTTCACGTCAACATGCTCAAAGAAGGCTGGGACGTGACGAACCTCTACACGATCGTCCCGCTCCGCGCGGCGAATGCGCGCGTCCTCATCGAGCAGTCGATCGGCCGCGGTCTCCGCCTTCCATACGGAAAGCGCACAGGGGTTCCCGCAGTCGATCGACTCAGCATCGTCGCGCACGACCGCTTTCAGGAGATCATCGACGACGCGAACAAGCCGGACTCGCCCGTACGGATGCGCGCCATCGTTCTCTCGGGCGACGAGCTCAGTCAGAAGGCGAAGACGATTGTTGCTCCCTCACTCGCAGACATGCGGCTGGGCGTACGACCGTCTGCCGGTACGCCGCACGCAGAGGTTGCCGACGGCGGCATCACGTCCGTGTTCGACACCCCAGAAGAGCGGGCGATCGCCGAGTTCGTCCGAGATCGAATCTTCGAGCTCGCCGCTGATTCAACAACCGTGCCTTCTGTCTACTCGCTCGACAGCCCCGAGATTCAGGCGCAGCTGACGCGAGACGCGGAGGAGTTCTTCCGGCCGCAGCAGGTCGAGCTGGAGGGCATGGCGAGGGGTCCCGACACCGCCCAGATCGTGAAGCAGACCTCCCAGATCGTGAAGGAGGGGACGATCGACATCCCCCGGGTCCTCGTGGTGCCGAGAGGCAAAGTTCGATCCGGCTACCGACCGTTCTCGCTCAACCTGGGCGCGCTGCGATTGCAGCCACCATCCGAGGAGATCTGGATCCAGTATCTCCGGACGGGTACCAGCGAAGTTGTTGGGCTCGGGGATGGAGGGATCGAGGAGAAGCGCCTCGAGGACTACGTGGTACGGGGTCTGGTCGACTTCGACGATGTGGCCTACGACGATCACGCCGATCTTCTCTACGCCCTGGCGGAGCAGACCGTTGCCCACTTCCGCTCGTATCTGTCCGAGGATGAGACTCGCCGCGTGCTGCGTTTCCACGAACGAGAGGTGGCGAGATTCATCCACGCGCAGATGCAGGAGCACTACTCGGAGGAGGCGGAGGGATACGACGTCCGAGTGAGCAAGGGATTCGTCCCGATCAAGGAAAGTGCCTACACCGCGATCGGAGGCGAGGCGATGCTCGACTTCCGGCGTCCGCCGCCGGAGAAGGGAAGCATCGGGAAGCACGTCTTCTCGGGGTTCCAGCGCTGCCTGCACGCTGCGACGAAGTTCCAGTCCGACACGGAGCGTGTCGTGTCGGTCATCCTCGACCGCGAGGCACTCAGGTGGTTCCGGCCCGCGAGGGGCCAGTTCCAGATCACCTACCGGGTCGGGATCGATGAGCACGAGTACCAGCCGGACTTTGTGGCAGAGACCCTTGACGCAATCTACATGCTCGAGACGAAGAAGCGCAGCGACCTCGAGGACGTCGACGTCATTGCCAAGAAGCAAGCGGCCCTCGAGTGGTGCAAGCACGCGACCGACCACGCTGCGACCTACGGTCGCAAACCGTGGGTCTACGCGTTGATCCCGCACGACGTCGTCGCGGAGAACATGACGATCGCCGGGTTGGTGAGCACCGCGAAGTGAACGCGGCCGATTCCGTCGGTGGCGCTTCAGACCGGCAGGAGCACGGCGGTCCTACTCGAAGATATCCTCGTCCACCCAAAGCAGCGTCAGGACTGCGTTGTAGTTTGGCATCGCGATCGAGTGCTCCTTGATCATCCCGTCGGTGCGAAAACGTCCCGGCGCGAACCACGAGACAGCGTCCACGCGGCCCGGGATCCTCTGGATTGGCCGACTCCTGAAGAAGCCCGAAGCGATCGTGTACTGGTCAATCGGGCCGAGCGAGATCCAGAGCCCGTAGTCCTCCATATCCTTGCTGCGCTGGAACCACCTTACCTGGGCGTCCTGCGAGTAGGCGATCGCACACGCCTCATTACAAACGCGCAGGTAGGCGATGCCGGCGGCTGTCAGGGAGACATTGAAGCGATCGGCCAGCTCGCGAACGACGTCCAATGTCGGCGCAACGCCCTTTACTATTTCGGCGGAGAACCTGTCCGGAATCAGCAGATGGGACGCGAACTCGTTCGCCTCCGACTCCCGGCGGAGTGCCTCGTCTCGCAGCCGACCCGGCGACGGGCGCTCGATGTCGTCGGAGACGCAGATGGAGAGCCCACTGTCCCCCTTGTGCATCTCAAAGTGCCCCAACTCGTGCGCGATGGCGAAACGTCTCCGCCGGGCGTGATTGAGGTTCGCCGACACCGTGATGACTGCGCGACCGCCGACAACCGCGAGCCGCGCCTCGGCCCCCGCGATCACGGCGTCGCGGATAAGTGCGCCCCTCTCCCATGCGATGTCTTCGAGCCTTGCGAGGTCGCCTGCGTCCGAGATCCCAAGATCCACGAGGACGGCGTTCGCGTTCATCCGCGGATGCGCCACTTGTCGCTACTCGCTTTCTGCGGAGGTCTCTTCCTCCAAGAACTCGAGTTCCACGAGGAGTTCTGCGAGGTCCTCGTCCGTAGCAGTCTCGAAGTTCCGAAAGTGCGCCTGGACAGTCGGTGCGCCTTGGAGGCGAGGTGACCGCGAGACGATGGCGTTGATCTCGCGCACGATGTCGTCACGGCGCCTGGGTTGCGTGGCGATGGACCGCTGGGCGAGTCGCCGCTCGGCCTCGAAGCGCTGCTCTCGGGCCCGCTGCCTCCAGTTGAGCGGCGATCGCCGATAGGCGTCCTCCGCGATCGCGGCGATTTTCGCTCCGACTTCTTCGGGATCGAGGCCGGCAGCGCGAAGCCCGTCATCGACCACCTCGGGGGACTCGTCCGGGTCCTCCTGCTCCAACAGCTGGGCGATCGAGTTGATCAGATCCTGATCGGTCTCGGGCTTACGCTTCATGGTCGCGACGCTGCTCGATGGCCTTCCGGCGTAGGTGCCGGAGGCGGTTGTAGATCTCCTTCACAGGCACGTGGAGATGATCGGAAAGATGACGCGGTTCAGGCTCACACCCTTCCATGATCGCTTCGATCACCTCTTCGAGGGCCTTCTCGCTGCTTACCGCGTTGAAGAACGCTGCGACCCGAGCGCTCGCGGCATTCGCCTGCTCGGCGCTCTCGAGGGCAGCATGCGGGTCATCGGGGAAAACAGTCGGATCGGCGCTGAGCGCTTGGCCTTCATGGGTCTCGCGCTCCCCAGGATCATCAGGCTCGGCCCGCTCCCGACGGCGAGCGCGCTTCCTCCAGAGATGATCCAGCTCGCTCTCAACCATGCGCCGGAGAGTGGGCAGCAGCTCGCCGCGCGTGGGGTCCCACGTGCGCTCGCCGGCGAAAAGCTTCGTGACGACGTCGCCGACGATGTCCTCCGGCGACTTTCCCAGGCCGAGCACGATCTCCTGCCCCTCTCTCCATTCTCGGATCCCGGACCGATGACACACGTGAAGCACCAGGAGCCGGCCGAGGCGGTTCCAGTCCTGTTTTCTCAGCTTCTCTAGAACGTCGGGGTCCACCGTGGCGCGCCGTTCCTGCTCTCGACTTCTACCCCCGACCCGAGGTTTCTGGCCAGGACTGCTTCGTGGCGAAAAAGCGCGCGTCGCGGGTAGTGATCCGTAGGGGGGTGCGCCGATCGAGGCCATCGCTCGCAACCAGCCGAAACGCCAGAAGAAGTTCGAGGCTCAGGGGGTCTGAGCCCGCTGGCGCGCCTGCCCCGTGAATAGGAGATCAGAGAATTGGACTATCGAGTTGTGTGCACCGAGCAGGTTCCGGCGGCCGCCCACCCGCGCAATGCGAAGATCGTGGCCGTCGGTACAGGAAGCGACCCGGACCGAGCGGACCAGAAATGGACCGTCGCGGAGGTTGTTTCGGCAATGGATCGAGGGGACCGCTTCTACACGCGCGGCAAGGCTAGCGGGGTCGTAGCCTGGGTCGAGAAATATTGGTGCGGCGTGTGTGGAACGTGGCACATCCGCACCGGGCCGGACGCTACCTTGGAGAACAATCTCGACTACCTGCGGGCCTGCAGCTGGCGGGTGTGACCCGCATCTCCCCGGCATCCGGAGGAGCGATCGGCGCCAGCGGGTACAGGTACCTCAGCGAGGAGATCTTCAGCTAGCGCTGCAGCACCCCGAGCTTCACCATTTCGTCGAGGAAGTCGTGCACGTCGTCGGCGAGCTGCGCCACCTCGGGGTGCCGCTCGCGCAGCGCGGCGGCGATCGCGATCGCGTTGCGCTTCCCATCGCATAGCGCCAAGATCTCGCGCCCGCTGCCGCCGAGCTTCACTGCCCGCTCGGACAGCACCACCAGCGGCTCTGGGTCGTCGAGGCGCGGCTGTGCGCCGCGCGTGAAGAAAAGTGGCGCGTGCGCCGCCTCGATCGCGTCGAGCAGGCTCCACAGGATCTCGCACTTGCGCTCGAGCGCGGCGGCGCAGCGGTCCTGATCGGCCGGTGCGCGCGCGTGTTCGAGCACGAACGTGAGCCCGAAACGCGCGTCGTTCGGGGCCTGCACGGTGCGGCTGCGGAAGTAGCGCAAGCCGTCGGCGTCGACCCACGGGTAGTGTCGTTCGAACGCGGCGATCCGCTCGCCCATGATGTCGCCGGCGAAGAGTTCGGTGAGAGACGCCGCCACCGATTCGAGCAGGTCGTGGCTCTCGACGAACGCGACGTAGGCGTCGCACGCGCGCCGCACCCCGGGCAGCACGCCGGCGAGCGAAGCAACCCGCTCCGGGTCGAGCCCGACCGCGCTCGCGAGCGCGAGCCAAAGTGCTAGGCCGCCCTCGCGGTCGGCCGTCCCGTCGTGGTCGTGGATGCGTCCGATCCAGTAGCGCCGAAACGCCGGATCCGCCGACTTCGCGAGGATCAGCCCGTCCTTTTGCGGGATGCGCGTCTGGTAGTAGTAGCGGTTCGCCACCCAGCTGCGGATCTCGTCCGGCGAGAGCTCTCCGGCGTGCATGCGCAGGTTGAACGGATGGCGGTGGTGGTAGCGCGCCGCGCCGATCGCGCGCAGGCGCGCCTCGAGCCCGGTCTCCGGGCCGGCCGCGGCACCGCTCACAGCTCGAGCTCCAGGCCGTCGCTCGCGATCTCGATGCCCGCGCGCCGCACGCGCAGACACTCGGGTGAGGCCGCGTCGAGCACCGGATTGGTGTTGTTCATGTGGATGTAGTAGGTCCGACCCGACAGCTCGGCGAGCGTCGCGAGGCTCGACTCGGGACCGGAGATCGGTACGTGGCCCATCGCGGGCGCGTCGGGTGCGCCGGGCTTCATCTCGCGCAGCTCTCCGGCGGTGAAGAAGGTGCCGTCGACGAAGCGGATATCGGCGGCGGCAAGCTCGGCCGTGGTGGCGGAGTCGAGCGACTTGAGGCCGGGCACGAACGCGAGCCGCGCGCCACTACTGCGCTCGGTGATGCGCAGGCCGGTGGTCGTCTCGGGGTGCGGCTTCGCTACGTCGCGCAGGTAGGCCGGCACCTTCGGCGCGACCGGGAACCAGCGCGCCTCGAGCGCGCCGTCGCGATCCAGGACCACGGGCGTGTCGAGCACTGCCGTCCCCCAGGCCGGCTCGAGCAGCCGCCACGCGGCGTTGTGTTCGAGGATCGCGTCCCGGACCCAGCGCGTGGAGACGATCCGATACGAGAGCGCCTCCCGCATCACGAGCAGGCCGAGCACGTGGTCGAGCTCGGCGGAGGTCAGCGCCACCGTGTCGAGCGGGACATCGCGCGTGCCGGGCCTCGGGTGCAGGCCCGGGAACGCGGCGAGCTGATCGCGGACATCGGGGCTCGCGTTGAGGATCGACCAGCGCTGGCCGTCGGCGGACACGGCGAGCGACGGCTGCGTGCGCGGCGGGACGTCCGGGTCGCCACGCCGCGCCCGTACCGAGTTCGCGCCGCCGCAGTTCCACTGCGGGAGCCCTCCCCCGGCACAGGAGCCGAGGACCCGGACCTTCACGCGGGAGCCACGCGCGCGAGCAGGCGCCGGTCGAGGTCGAGGCGGCCGGTGGCGTTCTCGCTGATCCGCCGGGCCGAGTGCTCGACGTTCACGTCGCCGCCGGAGCGCAGGTGCAGAATCGACTGCCAATCCACCAGCGGCACCAGCCGGTCGAGATAGAGGCGCATCGTCGGAACGAAGTAGTCCGCCAAGGAAGCCTCCTCTGCCTGGCGCGACCGCGGCGAGCGGATGGTAGCTTATGCGCCCCATGAAGAATGGCGGCGTCTTCGAACGCGTGGCTCCGGTCGTGGATTTTCCCGACGCCGAGTCGCGGATCCGCTCTTTCTGGCGCGAGCGCGACATCTTCGCGAAGTCACTCGCCTTGCGCCGCGACGCGCCGCGCTTCGTTTTCTACGAAGGGCCCCCGACCGCGAACGGTTTGCCGCACAACGGGCACGCTCTGACTCGGGTGATGAAGGACGTGATCCCGCGCTACAAGGCGATGCGCGGCTTCCACGTGCCCCGGCGCGCCGGTTGGGACACCCACGGCCTCCCGGTCGAGATCGAGGTGGAGAAGGAGCTGCGCATCTCGGGAAAGGACGCGATCGAAGCCTACGGGGTCGAGCCGTTCGTGCGCCGCTGCCTCGACAGTGTCTTTCGTTACACCGAGGAATGGCAGAGCTTCACCGAGAAGCTGGGCTTCTGGCTCGACATGGGCGACGCCTACGTCACCTATCACCAGTCCTACGTCGAGAGCGTCTGGTGGGCGCTGTCGGTGCTGTTCGAGCGCGGCCTGCTCTATCGCGGCCACAAGGTGGTGTGGTGGTGGGCGCAGGGCGGCACGGTGTTGTCGGCGGCCGAGGTGGGCGAGGGTTATCGCACGGTCGACGACCCGTCGATCTACGTGCGCTTTCCGCTGGCCGACGAGCCCGACACGTCGCTGCTGGTCTGGACGACGACGCCGTGGACGCTGCCGTCGAATAGCTTTGCCGCGGTGAACGCGGCGGAGGAGTACGCCGTCGTGCGCGACGGCGAGCAGCAGCTGATCGTCGCGGCGGCGCTGCGCGCGAGCCTCGCCGAGAAGGTGGGGCGAGAGCTGCCGGTGGAGCGCAGCCTGCGCGGGGCGGACCTCGTCGGCCGCCGCTATCTGCCGCCGTTCGACTGGTTCCGCGACCGCGCGGCGGGCGCCGCGTTGTGGCGCGTGGTCGCGGCCGACTTCGTCGCGCTCGACGCCGGCACCGGGATCGTGCACGCAGCGCCGGCGTTCGGCGAGGACGACTTCGAGCTGCTGCGCCGCGAGCAGCGCAGCGATCCCGCGCTGCCGCTCCTGTGCGCGGTGCGTCCCGACGGCCGCTTCGACCCGGAGATCGCCCCTCCCGCCTACGCCGGGCGCTGGGTAAAGGAGGCCGATCGCGACCTGACGCGCGCGCTGCGCGAGCGTGGCCTCGTGTGGCACGCCGAGCAGATCCGCCACGAGTATCCGTTCTGCGTGCGCTCCGACGCCGACCCGCTGATCCAGTACGCGCGCCCCGCCTGGTACATCCGCACGACAGCGCACGTCGCGGAGTGCCTGGCCAACAACGCGCGCATCCAGTGGCTGCCCGAGCACATCCGCGACGGCCGCTTCGGCGACTTCCTGCGCAACAACGTCGACTGGGCGCTCTCGCGCGAGCGCTACTGGGGCACGCCGCTGAATATCTGGGTGAACGACGCGACCGGGCGCATGGAGGCGCCGGCGTCGGTGGCGGAGATCCGCGAGCGCAACCCGGATGCGTTCGCCGCGTTCGAGCGCGCGCGCGCGCAGGACCCCTCGCTCTCGCCGCACCTCTGCGTGCACAAGCCCTGGATCGACGACGTGACCTGGACGCGCGCCGGCGAGCCGGGTGTCTACCGCCGCGTGCCCGAGGTGATCGACGCGTGGTTCGACTCGGGCTCGATGCCGTTCGCGCAGTGGGGCCATCCGCATCGCAACCGCGAGCAGTTCGAGGCGAGCTTCCCGGCCGACTTCATCTCCGAGGCGATCGACCAGACGCGCGGCTGGTTCAACTCGCTGCTGTGGATCTCGACGCTGCTCTTTCCCGAGCGCGCGCTGCCCCATCCCTACAAGACCTGCATCGTGCTCGGCCACGTCGCCGACCGGCACGGGAAGAAGGAGTCGAAGAGCAAGGGCAACTACACGCCGCCCGAGGTAATCCTCGACCGGGTGCGACTCGAGTTCGCCGCGGTGGCGCCCGCGGCGGGCGAGCTGTCGCCCGGCACCGCTCTGGTGGCGCGCGAGGACTACGAGGGGCTCGACCTCGGCGGGGAGTCGGCGCGCGTGCTGCTCTACCGCGGCGATTACCGCGAGCGCGCGTTCGAAGTGGCGCTGCGCCCGGCGGCGCTGCCGCGGCGCGTGATCCACCTCGCGCGCGAGGACGCGGAGCGGCTGGGTGTCGCGCTCGCGCCACACGACGCGCTGATCCTGCCGCGCGAGGTGCCGGGTCTCGCGCCCGAGGCCAAGGTCTGGGTCGACGATCCGAGCTCGCCGGCGCCCGGCGCCGACGCGTTCCGCTGGTTCTTCTACTCGCAGAACCCGCCGTGGAACCCGACCCGTCATTCGCTCGCCGGCGTGCGGGCCGCGCAGCGCGAGCTGCCGCTGAAGCTGCGCAACGTGTACGCGTTCTTCACGATCTACGCCGAGATCGACGGCTTCGACCCGGCGAGTGCACTGTGCGTGGCCGGGCGGCGCCCGGCGCGCGAGCGCGCGCTGATCGACCGGTGGATCCTGTCCGAGCTCGCGCTGACCACCCGCAAGGCAAGCGAGCAGATGGACGCCTATCGCGT
>Ga0184637_10000854_pt1 | contig 21637 bp, 17 predicted proteins | sample PLM3_127_b2_FD_133143 | JGI IMG/M metagenome (GOLD analysis project Ga0184637, IMG submission 133143) | Groundwater sediment microbial communities from an aquifer in East River, Colorado, USA - PLM3_127_b2 | ecosystem: Environmental > Terrestrial > Soil > Riparian zone | place: USA: East River... | reverse complement strand
GAGCGCGTCGAAGCGGAACAGCCCGTAGACGGCGTCGCCCGCGCCGAGGGTCCCCAGAGTCGCCGCGCGCAGGCCCTCGTAGGGCTCCATCTTCACCGTGTCCAGGGCGGGACTCTCGGTCCCGGTGGGGGACCCGTCGACATCCACGTGCACCGTCCGCGCGTGGGCGAGCACCGTCCCGGGGTTCTCCTCCACCACCTCGGCGAGGCGCTCCAGCCAGTCGGGGGCCACCCAGTCATGATCGGAGAGCCATGCGAAGTAGCGCGGGGCGTGGGCGTCCCCGGCGAGCTCCGCCACGCGCTTCCAGGCGTTGACCAGGCCCGTCCGCGAATCATTTCTGAAGAAGGCAATCCGGCGGTCTCGCCGGGCGTAGTCCCGGGCGATGGACTCCGAGCCGTCGACTGATCCGTCATCCAGAAGGACGACCCCGAAATCACCACGGGACTGGGCGAGCAGCGAATCGAGGGCCTGCTGAAGGTATCGGGCCCCGTTGTGGATGGGCAGGCCGATGGCGATCCCTGCTCCCGCCATCAGCCGCGCGCTGTCCGAAGCGACCGCCTTCCCGCGGTTCGGCGCTCGGGCCGAGGCGCGGCCTCGCTCAGGCGTTCAGACCCGACGCGGAGCTTCGAGCACTCGCCGATTCGCGCGTTGAGCATCACCGAATGGGTTCCCGCGAGTGCGCATTATACAGCGGGCCACCCGAAATACGGGGATCCGTGCCCGGGTGCGGCGGACATCGCGCATGCGTGTTCCGCCGGGACCCCGCCGATGCCGGCGCGGCGGCGATGCGGTCCGACCGTCGAACTCGACCGATTCGCCCGCGCCATTCTTGACACTGAAACAGCCGAGCCCAGATAATCGGCCCGGACCATGACGGTGGAAGCCTTGATACCACGCGAGCCAACGCCGAGACGGGCCGTCGTGATCGACGGCCAGTTGATCTGCGACGAGGCGCCCTGCTGGGTGATCGCCGAGATCGGGCACAACCACCAGGGGGATCTGGAGACGTGCCGGCAGCTGTTCCGCGAGGCCAAGGCGGCCGGGGCCTCCGCGGTCAAGCTCCAGAAGCGGAACAACCCGACCCTGTTCACCCGCGAGATGTACAACCGACCGTACGACCACGAGAACAGCTTCGGGCGCACCTACGGTGAGCACCGCGAGTTCCTCGAGTTCGGAGCGGCCGAATACGCGGAGCTCCAGCAGTGCGCGCGCGAGCTGGGCATCACCTTCTTCGCCACGGCGTTCGACCTCCCCAGCGCCGACTTCCTCGCCCGGCTCGACATGCCCGCCTACAAGATCGCGTCGGCCGACCTCCGCAACATCCCCCTCATCACGCACGTGGCGCGGCTGGGCAAGCCGATCATCATCAGCACGGGGGGCGGCACGCTGGACGACGTCCGGCGGGCCCACGACGCTGTGATGCCGATCAACCGGCAGCTCGCGATCCTCCAGTGCACGGCGAGTTACCCGGCCGCCTTCGAGGAGCTCGATCTCCGGGTGATCGAGACCTACCGCCGTCTGTTCGGGGACGCCGTCGTCGGGCTCTCCGCGCACGACAACGGGATCGCCATGGCCATGGCCGCCTACGTGCTGGGGGCGCGGATCATCGAAAAGCACTTCACTTTGAACCGGGCCATGAAGGGGACGGACCACGCCTTCTCCCTCGAGCCGGTGGGGCTGCGGAAGACGGTTCGAGACCTCACGCGGGTTCGGGTGGCCCTGGGCGACGGGACCAAGCGCGTCTTTCCCAGCGAGATCCCCGGGATCACCAAGATGGGCAAGAAGCTGGTGGCGGCTCGCCCCCTCCGTTCCGGTCAGGTCCTGGACTCGGAAGACGTGAGCATCAAGTCGCCGGGTGGCGATGGGCTCGCGCCCTTCGAGCTGGCCCACGTCATTGGCCGCGTCCTGCGCAAGGATCTCGACACCGACGAGGCGATCCAGCTCGACATGCTCGGCCCGCGCCCGTGATGCGGGCCGGGGATCTCGTCGGCGAGGTCGCCCTGGTCACGGGGGCCCTGGGGCGGCTGGGGCCGATCTGGATCGAGGGTCTCCTCGAGGCCGGTGCCCGGGCCGTCGGGCTCGACCTGGCGGAGGCCAAGATCCCCGACGCGTTCGCGCGGCTGCTCGACCGCCATGGCGAGGAGCGGCTGCGCCTGGTGCGGGCCGACGTCACCGACCGCGAGTCGCTGCTCCATGCGCGCGAGTGGTGCCGGCACCAGGGCTGGAGCCCCTCGGTGCTGCTCAACAACGCGGGAATCGACCAGCCGCCCACGATCCTTCCCCGGAGCTATCGCGTCGAGGACATCCCGGCGGATCTCTTCCGCGGCGTCTTCGACGTGAACGTGCTCGGCGCCTTTCAAGCCATCCAGTCATTCGGCCCCGACATGGTGGCGGTCCGGCACGGCTCGATCATCAATATCGGCTCCCTCTACGCCGCGGTCGCGCCCGACCAGCGGTTCTACGATCACCTCCCGACCGACCCGCCCTTCCTGAAGCCCCCCGCCTACGGCGCCTCGAAGGCGGCGGTGGTCAACCTCACGAAGTACTTCGCGGCGCTGTGGGGGCCCTACCGGGTCCGCGTGAACGCCCTCTCGCCGGGCGGGGTGGCGGGTGGCCAGGACGAGGCCTTCACGCGCAAGTACGTCGCGCGCGTGCCCCTCGGGCGCATGGCCGAGCCGGCCGATCTGGCCGGGCCGCTGATCTTCCTCGCGTCCGAGGCGGCGCGGTACGTGACGGGCATCAATCTGAAGGTGGACGGCGGCTTCACCGTCTGGTAGAGCTGATCCGCATGTCGAGCGCCACCCCCAGCATCGTCGGGCTGATCCCGGCCCGGTCCGGTTCCAGGCGCGTCAAGCACAAGAACATCCGTCGCCTCGGCGACCACCCGGCCATCGCCTACACCATCGCCACCGCCCGGGCCAGCGGGGTCTTCGACGCGGTCCTCGTCTCGACGGACTCGCCGCTCATCGCCGACATCGCCAAGCACTACGGCGCGGAGGTGCCGTTCCTCCGGCCCGACGAATACGCCACCGAGACCTCGCCGGACATCGAGTGGCTCGAGTACACTCTCCGGCGGCTGGCCGACGAGGGGCGCCGGTACGACTGCTTCAGCATCCTGCGGCCCACCAGCCCGTTCCGGGCGCCGGAGACCATCCAGCGCGCGTGGCGGGAGTTCCTGGCCGAGTCGGGTGTGGACTCGCTCCGGGCGGTGGAGAGATGCCGGCAGCACCCCGCGAAGATGTGGATCGTCCGCGAGCGCCGGATGCTGCCGCTCCTGCCCATGGGGCCGGCCGAGCAGCCGTGGCACAGCAGCCAGTACGCCTCGCTGTTCGAGGTGTATGCGCAGAACGCGAGCCTGGAGATCGCGTGGACGCGCGTCGTCTTCGGAGGCCGCACCATCGCCGGCCATGTGCTGATGCCCTTCCTCACCCACGGGCTCGAGGGCTTCGACATCAACGACGCACGGGACTGGCGCCACGCCGAGGAACTGCTCGGCAGCGGCGAGGCGAGGCTTTTCCCCGTGCCGCAGCTGCCGGTCCCCATCGAGATACCAGGCGACTGAGGGATCGCCAAACTCTGGCGCCCCCCGAGGGCCGCTGATGGCCGATCTCCTCTACGTGCCGCTGTCCGAGCTGGGCCGCCTGCGGGGGCTCGAGGCCACGCCGGAGCGCCTCGTGTCGGCCTTCGCCGCCGCCTGTCGCATCAACACGCTCTACATGATCGCGCGGGCCGGATCCGGTCACATCGGGACTTCCTTCAGCTCCATCGACCTCGTGAGCTGGCTCTTCCTCGAGGAGATGCGGCTCCCGACCGACGGGGGTGCCACCGGCGACCTCTACTTCTCCTCGAAGGGTCACGACGCCCCTGCCCTCTACGCCGTGCTCACCGCGCTCGGGCTGCTCGACTTCGCACTGATCCACGGATTGCGTCGCCTCGGCGGCCTGCCGGGCCATCCAGACGTGGCCACGCCCTTCGTGGAGGCCAACACCGGCTCGCTCGGCATGGGCATCTCCAAGGCCAAGGGGATGGCCTTGGCCAACCGCCTCCTCGGCGCTCCCTCGCGGATCTACGTCATGACCGGCGACGGCGAGCTCCAGGAGGGCCAGATCTGGGAGTCGCTCCCGTCCGCGGCCGCGCTCGGGCTCGGGGAGATCTGCGCAATCGTCGATCATAATAAGATCCAGTCGGACACCTGGGTCGCCGACGTGAGCGATCTGGGCGACCTCACCGCGAAGTTCAGCGCCTTCGGATGGCACGTGGAGCGCGCGGACGGGCACGACTTCGGCGCGGTGGCGGCGGCGTTCCGCCGGCTGCGGGTGATCACTGACCGACCAAAAGTGTTGATCGCCGATACCGTCAAGGGCAAGGGCGTGTCGTTCATGGAGCCGGCGGGCATGGAGGCCACGGATCGCATGTACCGGTTCCACAGCGGAGCGCCGAGCCCCGAGGTGTACGCCAAGGCCGTCGAGGAGCTGATCGACACGGCCAGCGCGCGGCTCCGCGAGCTGGGAGGGGGCGAGCTCCGGCTCGAGCGGGAGTCTCGCCCCGAGACTGCGATCCCTGGACGCGTGCACCGACTCGTGACGGCCTACTCCCGCGCACTCGTGCGCCAGGCCGAAAGCAACCCCCGGCTGGTGGTGCTCGACGCGGACCTGGTCCTCGACTGCGGCCTGATCCCGTTTCGCCAGCGGTTTCCCGACCGCTTCTTCGAGTGCGGCATCGCCGAGCAGGACATGGTCTCCCAGGCGGGCGGCATGGCGCGACGCGGCCTCCTTCCGGTGGTGCACTCCTTCGCGTGCTTCCTGTCGGCGCGGCCGAACGAGCACATCTACAACAACGCCACCGAACGCACGAAGGTCGTCTACGTCGCCTCCCTGGCGGGCCTCCTGCCGGCTGGGCCCGGCCACAGCCATCAGTCGGTGCGCGACATCTCGGCGCTGGGCGGGGTGCCGGACCTCATCATGATCGAGCCGAGCACCGAGGACGAGGCGGAGGAGGCGCTCGACTTCTGCGTGAACGTGGCGCCATCCTCGTGCTACCTCCGGCTGGTGTCGGTCCCCGCCGAGATCCCGTACGCGCTCCCGGCCGATCACCGCTTGAGCCTCGGCCGGGGCGCCGTGCTGCGCGAGGGGCGTGACGCGGCCCTGATCGGGTACGGGCCGGTGTTGTTGACGCAGGCGTATCGGGCGGCCGAGCTGCTGGCCCGACAGACCGAGATCCAGGTCGCCGTGATCGATCTCCCCTGGCTGAACCGCGTCGACGGAGACTGGTTGGCCGAAGTCGCCGGGCACTACCCGTGGCTCTTCACCCTCGACAACCACTACGTGCACGGCGGCCAGGGGCAGATGATTCTCGCCGCCCTCGCCGAGCTGTCCGGACGGCCTTTGCCACGGGCCCGTCGCCTGGGCGTGACGCACATTCCTCTGTGCGGGGACAATGTCGAGGTGCTCGGCGCCCACGGTCTCGACGCCGAAGGTATCGCCGAGCAGATACGCCAGGCGCTCGCGGGCGAGCGATGACGCTCGTTCTCTGCTGGGACATCGACGGCACGCTGCTGAGCACCGGGCGAGCCGGGATCTTCGCGTGGGAGGACGCGACTCACGCGGTCATCGACCAGGCGGTCGACTTCTCGGCTCTGGATACCGCCGGCCTCACCGATGTGGAGATCGCGGCGCGGATTCTGGAGCGTTTCGGACGGGAGCCGACCCCCGACGCGGTGGGCGCGCTGCTGCGGCGGTACGAGGCGTTGCTCCCGGACCGGCTGCATCGGCGCGCAGGCCGTGTGGCTCCGGGCGTGCAGGCCATCCTTGAGCACCTCCGCGGACAGTCCGGAGTGCTCTCCATCCTGCTCACGGGCAACACGGAGGCCGGGGCGTGGGCCAAGCTCCGCCACTACGGGCTCGACGGCTTCTTCCAGCGAGGCGCCTTCGCCGATGGCGTCCGCGACCGCAGTGCCATCGCGCGGCGGGCGCTCGCCGTCGCGCGCGAGGTGATCGGGCGGGAACCGGAAGCCCGGAACACGTATGTGATCGGAGACACGCCGCACGACATCGCGTGCGCGCGGGCCATCGGCGCCCGCGCCATCGCGGTCGCCACGGGCTCCTACACCATGCCGGATCTGGCGCGCCACGAGCCGTGGTGGCTGCTCCCCGCCCTCCCCGAACCGGAGGCGTTTCTGGGACGGCTCGCGACGAGGCCGGCCTGATGCCGCTCCGCGCCTTGCTCAAGCGCTCGGTCCGGCTGCGCCTTCTGGCCCGCTGGTTGCGCGCCCGCACCTACGCGTACCCGGACTGGAAGCCGATTGTGGGGCGGGACCGCGCCTGGTGGGACGAGGCGCGCGGTCGGGCGCGGGGCGGCCCCCGCGTGCTGATCGCCACCGGCGTCGGCGGAAGCCCCAACGCCGTCACGCTCGAGAGCCTCCTCGCCGTGGCCCTCACTCTGCGTGGAGCGGAGGTGCACGTCCTGCTCTGTGACCGGCTGCTGCCGGCCTGTGAGCTGACCGAGACCACCTGGTTCCCCGACCATCGGCAGTTTGTCCGCGCCGGCCCTCAGCGCAGCCTCTGTCACGTCTGTTTCTCGCCCGCGCGGCGCGCGTTCGCGCCGCTTGGATTGCCCCTCCACCTCTATCGGGGCCTGGTCACGGCTGCGGAGCAGGCCGAAGTCGACGAGCTGGCGGCCACCTTGGGCCGCGCGGAGATGGCGCGGTACGTGCGGGACGGGATCGCGATCGGAGAGCACGCCCTGGCCGGGGCCATGCGCTTCTACGCGCGGGGCACGCTGGAGGGCGAGCCCCACGCCGACGCCGTGCTGCGCCGGTACTTCCGTGCGGCCCTCTTCACCACCCTCGCCATGCGCCGGCTCTTCGCGACCACGCCATTCGAGGCGGTGGTGTCCCAGCACGGGATCTACGTGCCGCAGGGGCTGGTGGGCGAGACGGCGCGCCACGCCGGTGTGCGCGTGGTGAACTGGAACGTCGCCTACCGACGGCGACGCTTCATCTTCAGCCACGGCGACACCTATCACCGTACGATCATGACCGAGCCCACCGCGAACTGGGAGCGACTCGAATGGACGCCCCGCCTCGAGCGGGAGGTGATGTCCTATTTGGACTCCCGCCGCCATGGCGGGCGCGACTGGATCTGGTTCCACGAGCGCCCGGTGGAGGACGTCCGCGAGATCGCGGGGCGCCTCGGCGTGGACTTCTCGCGGCCGTGCGTCGGCATGCTCACCAACGTGATGTGGGACGCGCAGATCCACTACCCGAACAACGCCTTCCCGAGCATGCTCGACTGGGTCCTCCAGACGATCGCCTACTTCGAGAAGCGGCCCGAGCTGCAGTTGCTGGTCCGCGTGCATCCCGCGGAAGTTCGGGGGACCTTGCCCTCGCGGCAGCCGATCGTGGCGGAGATCCGGCGCCACTTCCCGGCGCTTCCGCGCAACGTGTTCCTGATCGGTCCCAAGGATCCCATCAGCACGTATGCCGCCATGCTCCAGTGTGATGCGGTCATCATCTACGGGACGAAGACCGGCGTGGAGCTGTCGAGCCAGGGGGTGCCGGTGATCGTGGCGGGCGAGGCATGGCTCCGGGGCAAGGGGGTGACCATGGACGCCTCCTCGCCCGAGGACTACTTCCGTCTGCTCGACGAGCTGCCCCTGGGGCGCCGGCTCCCGGAGAGCGTGGTGCGGCGCGCCCGCACCTACGCCTATCACTTCTTCTTCCGCCGTATGATCCCGCTGGAGTTCACGCGGCCACTCGAGGGCTGGCTGCCGTATCGGCTCGAGCTCGAGCGCCTCGAGCAGTGCGCGCCGGGGCGCAGTGCCGGTCTCGACGTGATCTGCGACGGGATTCTTCATGGCCGCGCATTCATTTATCCCGAGGAGGAGGGGCTTGTCGCGCCCGAGTGAGCCTGGACTGCGCCAGGAAGGAAGCGACGCGGCATTTCGACGACGCTGAGAACCCCGCTGGCTCGCGCGCCGCTCATCGCGCTGGCCGTGTTCGGCGTGACCGCTCTCGCGCTCCTGCCCGATCTCGGCGGCCAGTACGTCTGGTCGAAGGACGAGGCGCGCGATGGGCTCGTCGCCCGGGACATGGTAGAGCTGGGGCACTGGCTGATCCCGCACATCGGCGGCCGCGTCTACCCCTATAAGCCGCCACTCTTTCATTGGCTGGTCGCGCTGATATCGCCGGGGGGCGTGACCGAGTGGTCGCTTCGCTTGCCGTCAGTGCTGGCCGCCGCTGCCACCGTGGCGCTGACGTTCATGATGGGCGCCCGGCTCGGGACACCCACGACCGGGCTGGTGGCCGCGGCCGTCCTCGCTTCGAGCCTCACGTTCGTCGAATGGGCCCGAACCGGTCGGCTGGAGATGCTCCTGGTGTTGTGGCTCACCGTGAGCCTCTGGAGCGCCATGAGGTGGCTCGACGAGGGAGCGCGCCGCCACGTTCTCCTTCTTGGTCTCGCCCTCGGCCTCGGCTATCTGACGAAGGGGCCCATCGGGCTCGCGCCCCTCGGCGTGCTCGTGGTGGCGCTCGCCTTCCTGCGACGCTGGTCGCGACGCGTCCTCGCCGACATTGGCCGGGCCGCGGCGCTCGCCGTGGCCCTGCCCGGCGCCTGGCTGGCTCTGGCGGCGGGCGTGCGCGGGGGGGTGCCCGACTATCTCAGCGAGGTCATCGCAAACTTTGCCAACGAGGTCAGCGTCCTGCGCGATCGGCATGCCTTCTTTGCGGCGGAGGCCATCGGGGTGGGCTTCCTTCCCTGGACCCTTCTCCTGCCCGGGGCCTTGCTCGTTCTCGTCCGGAGGTGGCGGACCTCGTGGCGCGCTCTCCTGCTCCCGCTGCTCTGGGCCGTCTTCTTCCTCGTCGTGTTCACCGTCTTCATCTCGCCACGCGAAGTCTATTTCCTGCCGATCTATCCGGCGCTGGCCATCCTCGTCGCCTCGGCGTGGTCAGCGTGCTCCGTCCCGGAGCGACGCTGGATGATGTATCCCCTGGCCGTGGCGCTGGCGGCGGTCGTGGTTGCCGGCGTCGGCCTGACGATCTGGCCACTGGCGATCGAGTCGCCGAAACGAATCACCGTTCTCGGCCGCGCGGTGGGGATGGCGAGCGCGGCGATTGCCGGCGCCGCCGGGCTCGCCGCCGTCGCTCTCCGGGCGCGACGACGCGTGGACGCCGTGCCCGTCGCGGTCGGGGCGGGAGCCTTGCTCCTGTTCGTGCTGCTCCATGTGACGGTCTACACACCCGGAGTCAACCGCGCGTATCCGACGCGGGAGGTGGCAGCGCGCTTTGCCGCCAAGCTGCCCCCCGGTGCCGAGGTCGCATACGTGGATCTGAAATTCAGCACCGCGCTGATGTTCTACCTGCAGCACCGGCCCGTCGAGTTGCTCAAGCTACGGGCCATCACCGACCTGGCCCCCCACCCACAGCGCTACGCCCTCATCCTGCACGAACAGATGACGTGGCTGATCCGGAAGCAGTGCTCACCGCCACTGCCGCTCGGCGAGGAGACCGTCTTGGGCGGGCGGTATGTCCTCCTCAGCCTGAACGGGGCGGAGCTCACTTGCCCGTGGGCACGGCGCAGGTGACCGCGACGCGGGTCATCAGGGCGGGCAGGCCCGCATGATTGTCGGGAGCGGGCGGGCCCACGTGATAGTCGACGACGTCACCAGTCGCCGGTCTTCTCGAACTGGACGTCCCGGACGATCCCGGCGGCGTCGACGGTGACCACCAGTTGCTTCCGGGCGAATGGCGCGGCGCCTTTCCTCTGTCCGTACAAGTAGACGAGCGCACGCTCGGCAGGGGTAGGAGTGAGGGGGTAGATGTACATGCCGCTCGGCCGCCCGACCAGGTGGTCTCTGACCTCTGCTTCGGTGGTGACACCCCGCGTGATGTCGGATACCCGGGTGTCGTTGAAGTCCGACGAGTCGGCCTTGAAGGTCGAGATGGACTCGTACCCGACCAGCACGTCCCTGGCAAAATACAAGGCCATGGCCTTCGCGGCCGAAACCCCGGCGGCCGAGGCCGGAGCACCCGGGTCTGCGTAGCTGTAGGAGAAGGACGCGACCTCGATGCCGTCCTTCATGACTTTTCCCCGCTGCTGGGGAGGGCCGAATCGAGCCAGGATGTTCGCCGATGTCGTCTTGCCCAGGGCCAGCTCGTGAGGTTGGGGACGCACGAAATCGCGGGCCCCCCCGGCACAGCCGAAGGCGGCCACGAGGACCCCGACGAGGAACAGGGTCTGGTCGAAGCTGAGATGGTCGCGCATCGTCGTGACCCCGGGGTCGTCCCGGTACCTTACTGCCAAACTGCCTCCGGCCCCAGAGCGTTACGCCGTACTGCCAAGCTGTCTCCGGCCCCAGGGCGTTACTCCGTTGACGGCAGGGATGGCTTCGCGTACGGTCGGCCCATGAACATGCGGATGCGCTACTCGCGCTGGGACGGGACGCAGAAGATCGGAGACTTCGACGCCGAGGACCTCCTGGACGCCATGTCCGAGGAGCTGATGGCCGAGGGCGACCTCAAGAGCGCGCTCCGCCGGCTGTTCCAGCGCGGCATGCAGGGACCTCAAGGGCGGATGCCGAGCCTGCGTGACCTCATGGAGCGTGTGCGCCAGCGGCGCCAGCGCGAGCTGGACCGCTACGACCTGGGCTCGGCGCTCGACGACATCAAGCAGAAGCTCGAGGCGATTCGAAAAACCGAGCGCGAGGGCATCGAGCGGCGCCTCGCCGAGACGCGCGAGCGCGCCCAGAGCGGAGAGATCCCGCAAGAGGGTCTCCGCCAGCTGGAAGAGATGGCCGCCCAGCGGCGCCAGGCCCTCGACCAGCTTCCCTCCGATCCCGCCGGGCAGATCATGGAGCTGTCGAAGTACGAGTTCATGGATCCCGAGGCCTGGCGGATGTTCCAGGAGCTGATGCAGTCGCTCCGCCAGCAGATGCTGAAGCCCTTCATGCAGGGCATGCAGCAGGCGCTCCAGGGCATGGGGCCACAAGATCTGCAGCGGCTCCGGGAGATGCTGAAGGACCTCAACCGCATGCTTCAGGATCGGGCGGAGGGGCGCGAGCCGAACTTCCAGGATTTCAAGAACAAATGGGGGCAGCACTTCCCCGGGGTCGAGAACCTCGACCAGCTCCTCGCCCAGATGGCCCAGCAGATGGCCCAGATGCAGTCGCTGATGGAGAGCATGTCCGCCGAGCAGCGCCAGCAGCTCCAGGAGATGATGCGCTCTCTCCTCGGCCGCGACGAGCAGCTCGAGCGTCAGCTCGCCCAGCTCGCCGCCAATCTCGAAGAGCTGCTCCCCATGGACGAGCTGCGGCGGGAGTATGACTTCCGGGGAGAGGATCCGCTGACCCTGCGCGAGGCCATGCGCCTGATGGAAGAGCTGCAGCAGCTCGATCAGCTCGAGCGCCAGCTCCGCGGGGTCAAGAGCCCGGAGGATCTCCAGAAGGTCGACCGCGAGCAGTTCCAGCAGCTCCTCGGCCCCGAGGCCACGCGCGATCTGGACGATCTGAAAGACGTCACCCAGAAGCTCGAGGAGGCGGGCTACCTCGAGCGCGACGGCGACGAGCTGAAGCTCACCGCCAAGGCCATCCGCCGCATCGGTGACAAGGCCCTGCGCGACATCTTCTCCACCCTCAAGCGCGATCGCTTTGGCGGCCACGCCATCCATCGGCGCGGCGGCGGGGGCGACCAGGGTGACGAGACGAAGGCCTACGAATTCGGCGATCCCTTCCTGCTCGACCTGAAGGAAACCGTGATGAACGCCGTCGAGCGCGCGGGAACGGGGACACCGGTGCGGTTGGCCCCCGGCGACTTCGAAGTCTTCCGCACGGAGCTGCGCACGCAGTCGGCCACCGTGGTCATGCTCGACCTCAGCCGCTCCATGCTCAACAACGGCTACTTCGGCCCGGCCAAGAAGGTGGCCATGGCGCTGGCCTCGCTGATCCGCACCCAGTTCCCGCGCGACAGCCTGTACGTCATCGGCTTTTCCATGTACGCCCGCGAGTACAAGCCGTACCAGGTGCCGCGCCTGTCCTGGAGCGACTGCGACTACGGGACGAACATGCACGCGGGCTTCGCCCTCTCGCGGCGTCTCCTGGCCCGGCATACGGGAGGCAACAAGCAGGTCCTCATGGTGACCGACGGCGAGCCGACCGCGCATCTCATGCGCAACGGCCAGGCCGACTTCAACTACCCGCCGACCCGCGAGACCATCCAGGAGACGCTCCGCGAGGTCCAGCGCTGCACGCGCGTCGGCGTCACCATCAACACCTTCATGCTCGAGCGCAGCTCGTGGCTGACCTCGTTCGTGGAAGAGATGGCGCGCATCAACCACGGCCGCGCCTTCTTCTCGACGCCGGATCGCCTCGGGGAGTACCTGCTGGTCGACTACGTTCGTTCCAAACGGACCAGGCTGTAGATGGGGGGCCTCGAGAGGGCCCCCATCGACTTGGAGGGGGCCTGGACCCCCTCCAAACCTCCCCTGTTGCGCGGGGTGCCACATCCACCCCGGCGAAGCCGTGGCGCCCCTCGATTCCGCGCGTGGTTTGGGTGGCCCGACGTGCGTCTGCTCTTCGATTGAAGATCGTCTGCGTCGGGGGCGGGCCGGCCGGATTGTATCTGGCCATCCTGCTGAAGAAGGCCGATCCCGCCCACGCGGTCACCGTCCTCGAGCGCAACCGCCGCGACGACACGTTTGGCTTCGGCGTGGTCTTCTCCGACGCCACCATGCATCGCTTCGCCGAGGCCGACGGCGAGAGCTACGAGGCCATCGCGCAGCGCTTCGCGCACTGGGGCGACATCGAGGTCCACTACCAGGGAGAGGTCCTGACCTCGTGCGGCCACGGCTTCGCCGGACTCTCCCGCCAGACGCTGCTCGACATCCTCCAGCAGCGTGCCGAGGGCCTCGGGGTGGGCGTGCGCTTCGAGACCGAGGTGGACGATCTCGCGCGGCATGCGGATGCCGACCTGATCGTCGGCGCCGACGGGGTCACCAGCACCGTGCGCGCGGCCCACGCCGAGCACTTCGAGCCCACCGTCGACTGGCGCCCGAATCGCTTCGTCTGGCTGGGCACGACCTTTCCGTACCGGGCGTTCACCTTCCTCTTCAAGGAGAACGAGAACGGTCTGTGGCGGGTGCACGCCTATCGCTACGACAAGGACGCCTCGACGTTCATTCTCGAATCGACCGAGGCCACCTGGCGGCGCGCGGGGCTCGACCGGGCCACGGAAGACGACACCGTCGCGTACGCCGAGCGGCTCTTCACCCGGGAGCTGGAGGGACACCGCATCCTCAAGAACCGGTCGCTGTGGCGGAGCTTCCCCACGGTGCGCACCGCCCGGTGGTACTGGCGAAACGTCGTGCTCCTGGGCGACGCCGCCCACACCGCCCACTTCTCCATCGGCTCGGGCACGAAGCTGGCGATGGAGGACGCCATCGCGCTGAGCGGCGCCGTGGCGCGACACCACGACGTGGAGGCCGCGCTCGTCGCCTACGAGGCGGAGCGCCGGCCCGAGGTGGAGAGTCTTCAGCGAGCCGCCGAGGTGAGCCTGCGCTGGTTCGAGGAGACCGAGCGTTACCACGGCCGCCTCCCCCCGATCCAGTTCGCCTTCAGTCTCCTCACGCGGAGCCTCCGCGTCACCCACGAGGATTTCAAGCGGCGCGACCCCTCGGTGGTCGAGGCGGTGAACCGCTGGTTCGCTGAGCAGGCATGCCCTGACCGCGCGACGAGCCATCGCGCTCCACCCCCGCCGATGTTCACCCCGTTCCGGCTTCGCTCACTCGTGCTCGCCAACCGCGTGGTGGTCTCGCCCATGTGCCAGTACTCGGCGGAGGACGGCACCCCGACGGACTGGCACCTCGTCCACCTCGGGAGCCGCGCCATGGGAGGGGCTGGGCTCGTCATCGCCGAGATGACCGATGTCAGCCGCGACGGCCGCATCACGCCGGGCTGCACGGGCATGTACAAGCCCGAGCACGTGGAGGCCTGGCGTCGCATCGTCGGTTTCGTGCATGCCCACGGCGCGGCGAAGATCGGACTTCAGCTCGCCCACGCCGGACGCAAGGGCTCCACGCGGCGACCGTGGGAGGGAGGCGAGGACGCGCCGCTCGCCGCGGGAAACTGGCCGCTGATCGCGGCCTCACCGATCCCGTATCGAGAGGACAGCCAGATCCCGCGGGCCATGGATCGCGCCGACATGGACGACATCCGCGACGACTTCGTCCGAGCGGCCCTGATGGCTCACCACGCCGGCTTCGACTTGCTGGAGCTGCACTTCGCCCACGGCTACCTGCTGGCCAGCTTCATCTCGCCGCTGATCAACCGGCGCGACGACGAGCACGGCGGGCCCCTCGAGAACCGGATGCGCTACCCGCTGGAGGTCTTCGACGCCGTGCGGCGGGTGTGGCCCGGTGACAAGCCGATCTCCGTGCGCATCTCGGCCACGGATTGGACGGACGGGGGAACCACGGGTGACGATGCGGTGCGGATCGCCGCGATGCTCCGGGCTCACAGCTGCGACATCGTCGACGTCTCCACCGGCCAGACGGCGCCCGACACACGACCGGCGTACGGGCGGCTCTACCAGACGCCGTTCAGCGAGCGCATCCGGCTGGAGGTGGGCATCCCCACCATGACCGTCGGCGCCATCGCCTCCTACGCCGACGTCAACAGCATCCTCGCCGCGGGACGGGCCGACCTCTGCGTGCTGGCCCGCGCCCATCTTTACGATCCGTACTGGACGCGCCACGCGGCCTACGAACAGGACTACGACCTGCCGTGGCCCGATCCGTACCTTCCCGTCAGGAGCTTCACGCCCCGCCCGAGCTGAGGGCTGGGAAACGGATCGCGGTCCACCTTGTGGGGCCGCCGCGGCGTGGTCAATCCGAGCTGCTTCGAGAGGAAGTCGGCCCGGTCCATGCGCCGGAGGATGCTGGCCACGCGGCGCTGATAGGCGCGGCTGGTGGTGCCAGGATGCCAGACGATGGGATTCGGTAGACTGGCGGCCAGCTGAGCGGCCTCGGCGTCGCTCAGATCCGCGGCGGCCCTGGCGAAGTAGCGGCGGCTGGCCGCCTCGGCGCCGAAGATCCCCGGACCCAGCTCCACGACGTTCAGGTACAGCTCGAGGATGCGGCGCTTGCCGAGTCGCCGCTCAAGCTGCCAGGTGAGCACGGCCTCCTTGAGCTTGCGGTAGGGGTTGCGCGAGGGCGAGAGCCAGAGGTTCTTGGCGAGCTGCTGGCTGATCGTCGAGGCGCCGCGGGGCGGCTCGCCTTCGTCGATGGCCTCGCGCACGGCCTTCTCGATCTCCGCGAAGTCGAAGCCGCGGTGCGAGAAGAAGTTGACGTCCTCGGCCACCAGCACGGCGCGCTTCAGCGACGGCGCGATGGCCGTGTACGGAACCCAGCGCCAATCGACGCGGTCGCTGCGGCCGCGCGCGCGCTGCTCCTGGCGATAGCGCTCGATGAACGCGGTCGTCGCCGGCCGCCCTCGCGCGAGGGCGGCCACGTCAGGCCAGGTCCAGACCTCGTACGCGAGCAGGGCCACGAGGGCGAGCGCGCCCACGAGGACGAGGCGACGCAGGATGCCGGCGCGGCGCCGCGCCCTCGAGGAGCGCCCCGGGGAACCCGGGGCGCGACGAGCGCGGAGGGCTTGGGGGGCCCGAGCTAGGCCCCCCATCTCACCCGTCGGCCGGGTCCCAGGGGGGTGCGCTCAGAGCCTGTGAACGAATCGCATTGTCGAGGGGCGCCACGGCTGCGCCGGGGCGTCCCGAGCGACGGCGGGCTTGGGGGGCGCCCGGAGCCCCCCATGTTCTCAGGCGTCGCCGGCCGTCGCTGGCCAAGCTCAGCGTCGGATCGCCGGGGTCGATCAGGCGGTCCCAGAGCTTGCACGTGACCTGCTTGTGGCGCTGGTCGAGCCCCTCGCAGTAGTTCGTGAATTCGCAGCGGCGCACGAGATGTCCCAGACCGAGGCGGATCTTGCGGAACCAGTCGGGGTCGGCAAGGGTTTGGCGAGCCGCCGCCGCCGCGTCGGCGTCGCCGCGTCGGAGGATGGCCTCCGCCTGCTCGAAGCTGCCGATGCCGCCGCTGGTGACCACGGGCGTGTCGAAGCCCGCGTCGCGCAAGGTGCGCTTGATGCACGCGGCGAGGGGAACGTTGCGGCCGAAGGGGCCCCGCTCGTCGGAGATGACTGTGGGCATGCACTCGTAGCCGGACTCCCCGGTGTAGGGGTACATCGCCTCGCCGATCTTGGGTTGCCGGGCGTCCTCGAAGCGGCCTCCCTTCGAGACCGACAGGTAGTCCGCGCCGCCTTCGGCAAAGCGGAGGCCAAACCACGCCGCTCGGTCGCGGTCATCGTCGGTCAGCACCGGCGACGGCCGCGACCACGGCTGATCCAGGGATGACCAGGCCCGAACGGACAGCTCATGCGGTTCTCGCGGGGGCGGGCGCGGAGCCGTCGATCACGATGGCCTCGCCGTTGGTGCCGTCATCGCCGAGGAGCTTCACCGCAGCCGCCGCGACTTCCTCGGGCTGGACGAGGCGCCCACCCGGGTTCTCGCGCGCCAGGAGGGCCACTGCGTCGTCATAGGAGCGTCCGGTTCTGGAGGCGATGTTGCGCGCGCTGTTCCAGACCATGTCGGTGGCGACGTAGCCCGGGCACAGAGCGTTGACCGTCACACCTTTGCCGGCCACCTCGACGGCCAGCGCGCGGGTGAGCCCGACCAGTGCGTGCTTCGAGGCCACGTAGGCCGTGACGTAGGCCGCGCCCGAGAGACCGGCCAGGGAAGCCACGCTGATGACGCGCCCCCAGGCCCGCTCGAGCATGCCCGGCATCACCTCGCGCGCGAGGACGAAGGGTGCGGTGGCGTTGATGCGCAGGTGGCGCTCCCACAGGTCGACACCCGTCCGAGCGAGGGGCGCCGACTCCGCGATGCCCGCGTTGTTCACGAGCACGTCGACGGGGCCGAGGTCGGCGGTGACGCGGGCCACCGCGCGCGGGATGGCCACGAGATCCGCGACGTCGAGGGGCACGGCGAGGGCGCGGACACCGCAGCACCGCGCCGTCTCGGCCGTCGCCTCCAGGAGCGACGTGGACCGGCCCGCGAGGGCGACGTGCACCCCTGCGCGCGCGAAGGCCTCGGCGATCGCGCGCCCGATCCCGCGACCGGCGCCGGTGACGAGCGCGACACGGGCGCTCACTGACTCTGCATGCAGAAGAAGAAGAACATCGGTTGCGCGTTGGGATCCTGCCCCGGCGAGCCGGCCGGGGGAGGCGTCAGGCAGCGAACGTCGGGGGCTCGGGTGGCGCGCGGAATCGGGTCAGACGCCACGCCGCTGCAGGCGGATCCGCACGCGACGAGCAGCAGGAGTACGCCCAGGGACAGACGCAGGTTCATGCCCGCTATCGTAGCCCGAAGGGCCGTGGGGCGCGGAGCATGGACGCCGCTACTTGACGGTCCGGAGGACGATCTGGCCGTACCAGGCGACGGCGGTCTCGCCGGCCTCGTCGGTGTCCGTCATGATGCCCACCCCGGCGATGGGGAACGGCTCCCGTCCGAACGCCTGGCGGTAGTCCTCGTAGACGTTGCGCTCTTCCTTCACCCAGCGGCCGGTGTCCTCGGGCCCGCTGCGGAGCACGATCAGTCGCTCTTTCCTCGCGTCAGGGACATCGTGAGCCGTGCCCCGTGGAAGCCGACGATCCCAGACGTAGTGCAGCACGCCAGCGTGGGGGTACTCGCCGTACCAGGTTCGATACGCCCAGTACCTCGTGCGCTCCCACAGCGATGCCTTTGTCCGGTCGTAGCGGAACTTGACGTAGACCTGCGCGGGATGGTCGCCGCCGCTCTTCACCGGCGAATCACCCTTGACCAGAACCTTTTGGATCTTCCATCGCCACGCCATGACCCGGTAGATCGCCGGATCGACCTCGAGGGGCCGGTAGAGACTCGACGCAGACGCGCGACTCTCGGCCTGGAGCACATCGGCGTCGGCCTCGCGCACCATTCGGTAGCGCGTCGACGCCACGGTCTTGCTCGGCGGGACGTGTTGCCATCCCGCCGGCAGGCCTTCCACGCCCGGCGACGCGCTCGGCCCCACGACCAACATCTCCGCGGGGAAGCCCCGACCGGCGGCCAGAACGCCAGCCAGGAGACCGGCCAGGATCGGGGCGGTGAGCCTCATGTGATGTGAGCGTATCGTAACATTCTCGTGAGCTCGGGCCGGGCCCTGGAGGGTATGCACTGATGAAGAGGCTCACGATTCGGCAATGTCTTCTCGCTGTCGGCGCACTGGCGGTGGTCACGGCGTGCAGCACGGCGCCGCCTCAGGTCCAGCCCGTCAGCGCCCCCGTGACGAGCCGCGACGCAGAGGCCGGGGCCCGCGCGCTGCTCCAGGCCGCCTGTGAAGTGACCGACCGCAGCGTGGGCGCCTGCACGTTGACCTTGGTCCCTGCGGGGTACCGGCTCGTGATCGAGACGGTGACCGGCCGATTGGGTCGCTTCCGCAGCGGTGAGACGCTGGCGGGGCCGGCGCTCCAGACGACACTGAGCGGTGTCGCTCAGCGACACTGGCTGGCCCGAGAATTCGTCGGGACCAACGCGACGCTCAACCTCGATGTCTACATGGTGACGCATCATCTCCGTCTGTACGCGGACCCGGGGACGCCCGTGGTGGTCGAGACGCCGGACGCCCTCGGGTCGTTCACGATCTCCGGCTATCTCGTGAAGTTGCCGTAGCCTCCAGCGAGAGGAACGACGGCCGCCGATCGCAGGCCTACGCGGCGTTTGAGCTCGAGGACGGCGGGGGAAGAGCGGTCCGGAGCACCAGATATCCGCAGACCCCCGCGGTCGACGACGCGACGAGGATGCCGAGCTTGGCGGCGTTGAGCAGCGCCTCGGCGTCGAAGGCGAGTTCGCTCACGAAGAGGGACATGGTGAATCCCACCCCGCCCAGCAAGGCCACCCCTGCGATCTGGAGGCCCGTCACGCCCTCGGGGAGGCTTGTGTAGCCGCTGCGCACGGCGAGCCAGCTCGAAAGCCCGATGCCGAGGAGCTTGCCGAGCACCAGGCCGACGATGACCCCGAGGGTGACCGGCTCCACGAGGGCATCCCGTCCACGCCCGGTGAGGTCGACCCCGGCGTTGAAGAATGCAAACAGGGGCAGGATGAGGAACGCCTGGATGGGGTGGAAGAAGCGCTCGAGGGTGAGGCCCGGGGGGCGCATGTCCGTGGCCGCGTCGTCGAGCGTCACGAGGGCATCGAGCTGGGCTTCATCGGCGAGGACGCTCTCCCGGGTGAGATCCGCGGTGCGCAGCGCTTCGAGCGTGTCGGAGACCGTGCCGAGGAACGCGACCGGGGCCAGGCGGGGCCGCACGGGCACGACCATGGCGACGAGGATTCCGGCGACCGTGGCGTGCACGCCGGAGGCAAAGACCGCTACCCACACGCCCAGGATGGGGAGGGCGTACAGCACGGGCCGGCGAAGCCCGGACCGGACGGCCAGGGCCACGAGGAGCAGGAAGAAGAGGGCGGCGCCGAGGGCGCCCCAGCGGATCTGTTCCGTGTAGAAGAGCGCGATGACCAGCACGGCTCCGAGGTCATCGGCGATGGCGAGCGCGGTGAGAAATACCTTCAGCCCGGTCGGGACGCGCGAGCCCAGCAGAGCCAGGATGCCGAGGGCGAAGGCGATGTCCGTGGCCATCGGCACTCCCCACCCCCGCGCGCCAGGGCCGCCGGTATTGAAGGAGAGATAGATCGCGGCGGGAACGACCATGCCCCCCACGGCGGCGGCGACGGGGAGGACGGCCTGGCGAAGGGAGGAGAGATGCCCCACGCTCAACTCGCGCTTGATCTCCAGACCCACGACGAAGAAGAAGGCCACCATGAGCCCGTCGTTGATCCAGTGCTGCAGCGACAGGGCAAACGTGGAGGTCCCGAAGACCAGCGCGAGCTTGGTATGGACCAGCGCGAAATACGCCGCGGCCCACGGCGAGTTCGCCCAGACCAGGGCCGCCACGGTGCAGGCCAAGAGGATGACGCTCCCCGCCACCTCCGAGCGGACGAACCAGTCGAGGACGGTGCTGCGCGAGGCGCGGGTCGTATCGCCCACGTCGTTCAACGACGCCCAGAGTTCACCGGTTGCCCTCCGGTGCCGGTCCCGCGCTCGGCCGCCAGATGCGGGAAATCATAGCCGGCCGAGCCGTCGAGGGAGCTCGATGAGTGGCCGCGGCACCGACGGTATAATGCGCGCCCATGGCCCGCGCCTTCGTCAGGTGCTCGCTGAGCGAGGCAGTGGGGCGTCTCGTTCCGGGCATGCGCGTGCTCCTGCCGCCTGGCTGCGGGGAGCCGGTGGCCCTCGTCGGGGAAATCTGCCGGCAGTCCGACCGCTTGACTGGACTCACCCTGATGGGTGGCCTTCACCTCGGCGACTATCCTTTCGTGCGGGCCGAGCATCCGTTGCGTTTCGTCACCTGGCACATGTCGCCGCGGCTCGAGGACGCGCGCCGCCAGGGGCGTGTGGAGTTCGTGCCGCTGCGCTACTTCGACTTGGTGACGCAGTTCGCGGGCGGCGGGCACTGGGCCCCTGACGGCGTGCTCGTGCACACCTCGCCCCCCGACGCGAGGGGCTACCTGAGCCTCGGCGTGTCCACCGGCCTCACTCTTCCCGCGGCGCGCGAGGCGCCTGTGGTGATCGCCCAGGTGAATCCGAACATGCCGCGCACGCGCGGCAACGCCTTCCTGCACCGGAGCCAGATCGACGCGTGGGTGGCCGTGGACGAGCCGCTCGTGCCGTATCCGCCCACGCGGGTGGGCGACATCGAGCGCGCAATAGGCCAGCACGTCGCCGCCCTGGTCCCTGACGGGGCCACGGTGCAGGTCGGAATCGGCGCCATCCCGCAGGCCGTGCTCGAGGCTCTCATCGATCATGTCGATCTCGCCGTGCACTCCCTCCTCGTGGACTCCGTGGTGGCCCTCGTGGAGCGCGGGGTGGTCACGGGCGCGCGCAAGTCGTTCCACCGGGGCCGCATGGACATCGCGGAGGCCATGGGCACGCGCCGGCTCTTCGAGTTCATCCACGACAACCGCGCCGTCAACATGGACTCCTCGGCCTTCGTGCACGATCCGGACATCGTGGCGCGTCTCGATCGCTTCGTGTCCATCAACTCCGCGCTCGAGATCGACCTGACCGGCCAGGTCAACGCGGAGAGTCTGGGGCCGCGGCAAGTCGCGGGCATCGGCGGTCAGTTCGACTTCGTGTTGGGCGCGTCCCGTTCCCGCGGCGGGGCGAGCGTCATCGCCGTGCCGTCGACGGGACGCGAGGGGGCGGTCTCCCGCATCGTGGCGCGCCTGGCCCCCGGGTCGGCGGTGACCACGCCGCGCTACGTGGCCGACGTGGTGGTGACGGAGCACGGGACGGCGCGGCTGAAGGGGCGGGGAGAGCGGGAGCGGGCGGCGGCGTTGATCGCCGTCGCCCATCCCAGCTTCCGGGGGGACCTCGAGCGAAGCCTTACGACTTAGCGGCGTCGATCTGCTCGAAGATCTCCTCGTCGGTCGGGAAGCGGTACGTCGTCTGATTGGAGTAGACGCTCTTCCCGTCGATGAAGACCTCGAAGATCCCGCCCGCGCCCATTTTGAGGGTGGCGGTCATGCCGT
>Ga0184637_10000853_pt1 | contig 21643 bp, 19 predicted proteins | sample PLM3_127_b2_FD_133143 | JGI IMG/M metagenome (GOLD analysis project Ga0184637, IMG submission 133143) | Groundwater sediment microbial communities from an aquifer in East River, Colorado, USA - PLM3_127_b2 | ecosystem: Environmental > Terrestrial > Soil > Riparian zone | place: USA: East River... | reverse complement strand
GGGCGCCCCGCGTCGAGCATCGCGCGTGCGACGAGGTGCATCGCCGACGGATATCCCTGGGCGAACACGGCCGGAGGGCGGTGGATCTCGTCGACGTAGTGTCCGAGGTTCTCGGGGGTGCAGTGATACAGCGAGAAGAGCTTCTGGCGGTTCCAGTGATTCGTCCGCCAGAAGGGCGGGCGCGTTTGATCGAACGGGACGATCGTCTGGCCGTTGAAGGTGAGGTTCGCGTCGTAGAGGTCGGCGCCCGCTGCCCGCCGCCCGCGCCAGAACGTCGCGAACTCCTCCGCGAGCGCTTCGGGGGTATACCAGAGCGGCAGAGCGGTGCCGGTCGTTCCGCTCGTCTTGCCGCGGATCAGCTGGCGGCGATCGAGGTTGCGCGCGACGAACTCGTCGCTGCGATCGCGATACGTCCGCTTCTCCAACGGCTCGATTCCGGCGAGCGTCGCGCGGATCGCCAGCAGCGGGTCCGCCGCCTGCGATGCCGGCGCGAGTCCCGCGTAGAACGGCACGTGGCGGCGCGCGTGATCCACCAGCCGCTGCAGCCGCTCCCACTGGATCCCGTGCAGCGCATCGAGCGGGAAAGAGCTCGTCCGCTCGAGCTCGGCCAGGGTGCGATGGAAATACCGGGAGAATCGGATCCGGGTGCGCCGGAAGCCCGCCCACGTGCACGCCAGATCCTGGGCGAAGACGGGCAGCGCCTCGTACACGCGCATCATCGCGCGTCAGTTCGGAACGTAAGCGGGCAGCAGCGGCACCACGCTAGCGGCGAACTCGCGGAACTCTTTCTCCACCGCCTCGTCGCCGCGGCGGCCGAACGGAAGCGTGAACCGCACCAGCGCCCCGTCCGTGCGTCCGCGCGTCGCCCGGTCGTAGCCGACATAGAGGATCTTCTGCCAGTCTTCGGCGACCACCCGGCCCGACATCTGGTACCAGTAATAGACGAGCTGGCGATATTCGCCCTTGGCGATGATCAGGCGTTTCGCCTTCGCGTCCGGATCCGGTAGTCCGTCGAAGTCGAGCGGCACTGTGCGGCTGTCGATGATGTCCCAGCCGGAGCCCGGCAGACAGTGCGCCGGGGGGTGGATCGAGTTTTCGTCGGAGCCACCGCCCTCCTCGCGCACCTGCGTCGCGTGGTATCCGACGTAGAGCCCGATCACCCTCGCGCGGTCGTCTCGGAGGTACTGGCAGACGAGCGTGTCGGTGGCGCCGAGATTCGCCTTGACGTCGGCGTCGAGGGGCTCGTTGCGCCCGCAGCTCCAATCGCCGATGCGCAGCGGAAAAGACGCGAAGAGCTCGCGCGGCGGAATGACGGCACTCCTGGCCATGAAGTGATAGGTGTAGAAATTGAGCGACAGGAACGCGATCGCGACGATCAGCTTGCTCATGCGGCGGCGCGCCTCCGTCTGGCGATGATCCGCAGCAGCGGCGAGAGGAGCGATGCCTCGAGCATCAGCAGCGCGAACGCCATCGCGAAGGTGAAGAATCCCTCCGTCTGGTGGATCGCGCCCTCGGCCATCTGCGGCCCCCATACGTAGGTGAGCACGCTGGTCAGCGCGACCCGGATCGCATTCACGACTACGGCGATCGGAATCGTCGACGCGACCAGGATCACCCGCTCCAGCCACGACTTCCGGAAGAAATACGCGAACACGATGCCGAGCGTGCCGAGCGCCATCAGCGAGTGCAGGCCGCTGCACGCTTCGGCGACGAACAGCCGGTAGCTGGGAAGGTGCAGGATGTTGCCCTCGCGCAGCACCGGGAGACCGAAGGAGTGCAGCGCGCTCACCGCGAGGTCGGCCGCGACGAGCTGGAGCGGGAACGCGATGACGTTCACCAGCGATTGGGGCAGCGGCACCATCAGGAACAGGAAGCAGAGCGGGAACGCCAACAGGCGGCTCATCCGCAGCCCGAGCAGCAGCACCTGGAGCCCGATCAGCGTCAGCACGAACGCGACCCGCATCGACATCAGCTCGACGCCGAGCCGTCCCACCATCAGCGCGAGCGCGCCGAGCGCGATCGGGATGATCCCGTACCAGCTCGGCTCGATCGGCGTCTGCGCGAGCTTCCGCCGCCGCTCCCACGCGAAGTAGATCGCCAGCGGGACGATCAGGTATCCGTGGGAGTAGTCCGGCCCGGCGCCCCAGTGCAGGACCATGTAGTAGAGGATCGGTGCGAAGACGGCGATCGCGATCGCACTCGTCACCGCCGACGCGATGATGGCAGATCGCCGAGACCCGATCCCGGCGCGGAGAACGCCCGCTTCGACCTCGGTCGCCAACCTCGCCTCAGAACAGCGCGTAGATGAACGGCGCGACGGCCGAACCTTCGGTGAGGACGATCAGCACCGAGAGCAGGAGCATCGTGACCACGATCGGCCCCAGCCACCACTTCTTGCGGATCTTCATGAAGGCCCAGAGCTCACCGAAGATGGACGAGCGGCCGCCCTTCGACTGCGCCATGCTTTTTTCTCCTGATATCGTGTCCTGGGAGTCTGTCCGCCGGGTTCAGTCGAGAGCGTAGATCTCGCGCCAGTCGACGTCCTCGTGGAACTTGGGTTGGTCCTGCTTGCGCAGGATCTGGTGGCCGAGCACCAGCGTGTCCATGTCCGTGCGCATGAAGCAGAGATAGGCGTCGTGCGGGGTGCACACGATCGGCTCGCCGCGCACGTTGAACGAGGTGTTGATCATCACCGGACAACCGGTCTGGCGGTCGAACTCGGCGAGCAGATCGTAGAAGTCGGCGTGCTGAGCGCGGGTGACCGTCTGGAGGCGGGCCGAGCCGTCGACGTGGGTGACCGCCGGAATCTTTCGGCCTTCTTTCACCGGGCAGACCAGCAGCATATACGGACTCTCGCGGTCGATTTCGAACCAATCCTGGGCCTTCTCTGCGAGGCACGCCGGCGCGAACGGCCGGAAGCTCTCGCGGAACTTGATCTTCAGGTTGACACGCTGCCAGTTCTCTTGGTTGCGCGCGTCGGCGAGGATGCTGCGGCTGCCGAGCGAGCGCGGGCCCCACTCCATGCGCCCCTGGAACCATCCCACCACGGCCTGCTCATCGGACAAGAGGCGAGCCGTCTCGCGGATCATCGCGTCGCGGGCGAGGCTCTGGTAGGGCGCGCCGCGCGCATCCAGATACTTCCGGATCGCCGCGTCCGAATACTCCGGCCCCCAGTAGCAATGGTCCATCCGGAACGCGCGGGGCTTGCCCAGCACCGCGTTGTAGGCGAACAGCGCGGCACCCAGCGCGCCGCCGGCGTCGCCGGCCGCCGGCTGGACCCACAGGTTCTCGAACGGGCCCTCGCGGACGATCCGTCCGTTGGCCACACAGTTGAGCGCGACACCGCCGGCCATGCACAGATTCGGCAGCCCGGTGCGCCGGTGAAGATCGCGGACCATCGCCAGCACGATCTCCTCGGTCACCTTCTGGATGCTGGCCGCCATGTCCCAGTGGAACTGCTCCATCGGCCCTTTCATGTCGCGCACGGGCTGGCCGAACAGGCGCGCGAAGCGGTCGTTCGTCATCGTCAGGCCGTAGTCGTAGGCGAAGTACTTCATGTTCAGCTTGAACGACCCGTCCTCGCGCAGGTCGACGAGCTGGTCGAAGATCACCGCTGCGTACTTCGGCGTCCCGTAGGGCGCCGCTCCCATCACCTTGTATTCGGCGCTGTTCACCTTGAAGCCCAGGTAGTAGGTGAACGCGCTGTACAAGAGACCTAGCGAATGGGGGAAGCGGATCTCGTTGATCAGCTCGAAGCTGTTGCCGCGCCCGACGCCCTGCGTGGTGGTCGCCCATTCGCCGACGCCGTCGCAGGTAAGGATGGCGGCCTCCTCGAACGGGGACGCGAGGAAGGCCGACGCGGCGTGGGACTGGTGGTGCTCGGCGAACAGCACTTCGCCTTCGTAGCCGAGGTGCTGGCCGATCAAGCGCGGGATCCAGAGCTTCTCCTTCATCCATACCGGCATCGACTTCGCGAACGACGGTAGCGAGCGCGGAAACGTCGCGATGTAGGTCATCAGGATGCGCTCGAACTTGACGAACGGCTTGTCGTAGAAGACCACGTAGTCGATGTCGCCGATCGACAGCCCGGCCGCTTCGAGGCAGTACTTCACGGCCTGCTCGGGCAGGTTGGGATCGTGCCGCACGCGCGTGAAGCGCTCCTCGTGGGCGGCCGCGACGAGCTCGCCGTCGCGCAGCAACGCCGCCGCCGAGTCGTGGTAGAAGGCGGAGATCCCGAGGATGTTCAAGTCCGTGCTCCGTGGGGAAGCCGCGCGGGCGCGTGATGGCCGGGTTCAGCTCAACAGCTTGGCACGTTCGAGATCCGCGCCGCCGCTCTCGCTCTCGCGCCACGCGCTGCCGTTCTTCCAGAGATCGCGCTTGTCGAGCTGATCCTGCCGCCCCAGCGCCTGCAAGATCGAGACCGGACCGATCAAGGCCAGATACACGAGTACGAGCAAGAGCAGCGTCTGGACGCCCCCGAACCGCCCGGCGATCACCATCCAACCCTCGAGGAGTCGGCGCCAGAGCGGTACAGGCTCGCTGCTCAACTCGAACTCCGTGCTCGCCACCGTCGTAACGGGTCGATTCATCACAGCAATCAGACGCCGATCCACGGCGGATCCCGGAGTATGGCCCGTGGGTCGCCAAATGGAAACAGAGGCCATCGCCAGGCTATGCCAAGGAACGAGTGTTCTCTCGAGTAAAATTACTTCCCAAAGAAGGAAAGATCTTACACACTGGGAGAACCCCTTCAATCGAGCCGGCTCTGCAGCGGCGTGCTTGGACCGCCGGCTCGCATACGGGTGGAGACGGCTTCCATGCCCCAACGCGTTGTTCAGCAGTCCCCGGAGGCGGCCGAGCCCTTCCGCGTCCTCGTCATCGACGACGACCCCGGTGTTCGCGACTACATGGAGGCGCTCGTCTCCCGCCAGGGCTATCGCGTCTTCGTCGCGGCCGATGCCGAGCAGGCGCTGTCCGGCCTCGACGAGACGCGGCCCGACATCGTCACACTCGACGTCGTGTTGCCCGGCATGGACGGTCTCGAGACGCTCCGGCGCCTCAAGCAGCGCGTCCCCGACGTTCCGGTCGTGATGCTCTCGGGCCACGGACAGGCGCGCAACATCGTCGAGGCGATGCGCCTGGGTGCCTCGGACTTCCTGCGCAAGCCCTTCGAGGTGGAGGAGCTCGAGCTCGCGTTCCAGAAGGCCCTCGAGAAGCGCGCGCTCAAGCAGGAAGTCGAGCGGTTGCGCGGCCGCGCCCGCTCGGAGACCGAGCTTCTACTCCTGTGCGGAGACAACCAGAAGATGCGCGAGGTGCGCGACATCATCGAGCAGGTCGCCGATACCGACATCACGGTGCTGGTGCGCGGTGAGAGCGGAACCGGCAAGGAGCTGGTCGCGCGCACCCTGTTCCAGCTCTCCGGCCGCCGCGAGCAGCCCTTCGTCAAGGTGAACTGCGCGGCGCTGCCGTCGGAGCTGCTCGAGAGCGAGCTGTTCGGCTTCGAGAAGGGTGCGTTCACGGGCGCCCAGAAACGCAAGCTCGGCAAGTTCGAGTACGCCAATCACGGCGCGATCTTTCTCGACGAGATCAGCGAGATGCACCCGTCCCTCCAGGCGAAGCTCCTCCAGGTGCTCCAGGACGGAGAGTTCTCCCGGCTGGGGGGCGAGAGCGACATCCGGGTCGACACCCGGGTGATCGCGGCCACCAACCGCAACCTGGAGGAGGCGGTGGGGGACGGGAGCTTCCGCGAAGACCTCTACTACCGCCTCAACGTCGTCACGATCCACATCCCTCCGCTGCGCGACCGGATCGACGGAATCCCGCTGCTCGTGGACCACTTCCTGCGCAAGAACAACGAGCAGTACCACAAGGATCTGAAAGGCCTCACACCGGAGACCATGGACGTCTTCCTCCGGTACCACTGGCCCGGGAACGTGCGCGAGCTCGAGAACATGGTCCGGCGCATGGTGGTGCTGGGGAACGAGTCCACCGTGCTCGATGAGATCTCGTCGCGGGGAAGCGCCCCCAGGTCGCGAGGCGAGCTGGCCGAGGCGCCGCTCGACCTCGGCGCGTTCGGCGTGGATTTCGCGAAGGGCGAGACGATAGATCTCAAGGCGATCTCGCGACGTGCCGCTCAAGTTGCGGAGAAACGTGTGATCGAGCGCGTGCTCCAGCAGACCCGTTGGAACCGGAAAGAGGCGGCCGAGAAGTTGCAGATCAGCTACAAGGCCCTGCTCTACAAGATGAAGGAAAACGGGCTCAGCGAAGGTCGTTAGGCGCTTCGCGGTTCCAGGGGGTGCGGTCGGGACATGCGCGTTCGTGAGAGTCGGGGTCGGATCGTTCGGGGACGGGGCGTCGCCGCTCGAGCCGTCATCGCGTGTTGGCTCGCGATCGGCTGCTTCGGTCGGTCGCTCAGTCCGCCGCCCCCCGACCCGACTCCCATGGACCGCGAGCCGTACACGATCGGTGTAACGGACGTGCTTCGGATCAGCGTGTGGAAGAACCCGGAGTTGACGGTAGATGCTGTTCCGGTTCGCCCGGACGGGATGATCTCGGTGCCGCTGATCAACGACGTCCAGGCCGAGGGACTGACTCCCGAGGAGCTCAAAGAGGTGATCGCTCGCGAGCTCACGGAGTACGTATCGGCCCCCGACGTAACGCTGATCGTGCTCCAGATGAACAGCCGCTTCGTGTCCGTGGTCGGCGAAGTCGGGCAGGACACGCGCGTGCCACTCACGCGTGACCTGCGCGTCCTCGAAGCGATCGCGAGCGCGGCCGGCTTCGGCCCGTTCGCCGACAAGTCGGACGTGCGCATCGTGCGCCGCAATGCGGACGGAACCGAGTCGGAGTACCGCTTCGACTACAGCGCCTACATCCGGGGTCGAGCACCGGGGACCAACATCGTGCTCCAACACGGGGACACGATCATCGTCCCCGATTGAGGCCACGATGATGCAACGCGCGATCTCTGTCACCCTGTTCGTGCTCTGCGCCGGCGTACCGGCGCTCGCAGCCGACCTCGCGATCTCGGCGAACGGCGATGTCGAGTACGACGACAACGTGTTCCGGCGCGACTCGGATAAGGAAGACGACATCCTGTTCCGCTTGCGGCCCGGGGTGCGCGTGTTCGAGGACCGGGGAGACGATCTGAACTTCTCGCTCGGCTACGAGCTTCCGGTCGAGTTCTCCGTCGACAACAGCGACGAGCTGAACGAGGTCGATCACTCCTTCAACGGCCGTTTCGATTACCACGTGAACGATCGGATCGACATCTTCGGCAACGACCGGTACGGATACCTGCGCAGCACGCTCCGCGACCAGGCCGTGGCGAGCGATGAGCTGAACGCCAACCAGGCGTTCCCGGCGTTCACGGAACAGCGGGATCGGGTGAAGCTGAACGACGCGTCGCTCGGCGCGAACTACCGCTTCTCGCCGCGCCTGGTCGGCCGCCTGGTCGGAAGCACCGACTTCTTCGACAGCACGCGCAGCGACCGCGCGCGGGTCTACTCGGTCGGCGGCACGGCCGATGCGCACTATTCGCTGACGGTGAAACACCAGGTCGGAGCCGGTGGCGGTTACACCTTCCAGGATTTCGACGACCGGGAGGAGGTCCCCGGCAGTCAGACGAACATCTACCGGGTCTTCGGGACCTGGCGCTGGCTGATCGACGAGACGCTGAACCTCGAAGTGCAGGCGGGTCCGTCGTACCTGGAGACCCAGCAGGACGATCCGAGCGCGGTCCGGTCGGCGTCGGCGATCCCGTTCGCGGTGCTGCCGGCGGCCATCGTCACCGGCTTCTTCGACAAGACCGGCGCCGCGCTGCCCGCGGGCACAGCGGTGGCGGCGAATAGCCTGCTGATTCCGAGCTTCTTAGTGCAGCCGGGGGGCGGGGGCTCGAACTGCGCCACCGTCAACGGCGTACCGGTGGCGACGGGCTGCCGCGGCAACATCGTGCTCGATGCGATCTCGGACGCGGCGCTGGTCAGCAGCGTCCGGGACGCCTCGGTGCTGGTCACCCACGTGAATCCGCGCGGCGTGAGCGACCACAACGTGAATCTCTTCGCCGACGTCGTGCTCACCAAGCGCTGGTACCCGACCTTCGCGTCGGCGCTGCGCTACGTGCGCCAGCAGAGCGCCGCGTCGGGGCTCGGCGGCACGGTGATTCTGGACGCGGTTTCGCTCTCCAACACCTGGGATTTCCTCGAGCGCTGGCAGCTCGCGGTGAGAGGCGACTGGACCCGGCGCGAGTCTGCCTTCGACATCGAGCGGACCTTCGACCAAGTGACCGGGACGAACCCCGCGGGGATTACGGTACCGGGGGGTGTCGCGACCCGGAACGGAACGGCCTTCAATTCCACCGAAGACGCCGAGATCGACACCGACCGCTGGGGCGTCGCCGCCCGCATCACCCATCAGCTGTTCCGGTCCACATCCCTCTATGCACAGGTCCGCTACGACCAGCAGCAGTCGCGCAGCGACACGCTGGGCAACAGCTCCGATTTCGAGAACATCCTCGCTACCTTCGGCGTCTCTCACTCATTCGAGCCGATCAAGCTGTGGTGACCTGACCCCCACTCCGGATTCTCCTCCATGAACGTCGACGGCGGCCTCCAGATCAGCGACCTCGGTGGAATCCTGCGCCGACGCGCGAAGGTCGTAACTGCCACTGCACTGGGCGTGCTGCTGGTGGCCTACTGGATCGCGATGGCGCTCCCCAACGTGTTCACGAGCTACGCCACGGTGTTGGTGGAGCCGCAGGCCGTCGCGGAGGATCTGGTCAAGGCGGGCGTCGCGCAGAGCGACCTCAACCAGCGCTTGCATCTGATGACCGCGCAGATCCTCGCGCGGCCCCGCTTGTCGCGCATCATCGACGAGGTCGGTCTCTATAAAGAGGAGTCGGAGTACCTGCTGCGCGAGGAGATCATCGACCTGATGCGCGAAGACGTGCGCGTCGAGCCGGTGGTTCCGGAGCTCGAGCGGAAGGCCTCGCGGAATCAGGAGCTCGAGATCAGCGAGTTCAAGATCTACTACGACAACTACGACGCGATCGTCGCCCGCGACGTCGCGCAGCGGCTGGCGAACGACTTCATCGAGACTCACATCAACGCGCGGGTCCAGACCTCGCAGAAGAGCCTCGAGTTCATCCAGGGCGAGCTGGAGCGCCTCTCGAAGCGCGTCCGCGAGGTCGAGTCCGAGATCGCCGACGTGAAGAACCAGAACCCGGGCATGCTCCCTGAGGACATGGATTCCACCCAGCGACGCCTCGACCGCGTGCTCGGCGACCTCGCGCTGGCCCAGCGCAACTACGACGAGTCGGCGAGCGACAAGTCGTTCTATGACAGCCAGCTGGCGGCGGCCAAGGTCCTCGGCGCCACGAACGACGAAGCGAGTCCCGCGCGCCGGCTCGAGCTACTCAAGCTCCAGCTCTCCGGGTACGAGTCGCGGGGCTTCACCGATAAGCACCCCGACATGATCGCCACCCGCGAGGAGATCGCGCTCGTCGAGCGGTCGATCGACAGCGACGAGGCCGCAGACCACGAATCTCTGGTGTTGAATCCGATCGCGCAGCAGACCGAGGCGCAGGCGCGCCGCTCGGCGCTGCGGCAGACGGCTGCGCAGACCGAGATCGACCGCCTCCATGTGATCGGCGAGGAGCTCCAGTCGCAGATCACCGCCACGCCCGCCGTTGCGAAGCAGCTCGACGGGCTGAACATCGAGTACGAGCATCTCTTCAACACCTTCCAGGATTTCGCGAAGCGCCACAACGAAGCCACCGTCCAGGCACAAATGGAACGGCGCCAGCTCGGCGAGCAGTTCCGGGTGCTCGAAGCCGCGTTCAAGGCACCGGAGCCGAGCGCACCCAACCGGGTGCTGATCCTGATCCTCGGCTTGGTGTTCGCACTGATGGTCGGCGCGGGGGTGGGGGTTCTCAGCGAGGCGCTCGATACCTCGCCGCACGACGCGCGGCAGCTCCAGACGCGGCTCGCGCTCCCGGTGCTCGCCTCGATCCCAGAGATCTGGCTCGAATCGGACCGCTTGCGCCAGCGCCGCGCCAACATGCGCACCGCGCTCGCGACCACGGGGGTGGTGATGTTCGCGCTGGTCGGCGGCGCGGCGAACTACCTCTGGGTGAACGGCGTTCCCCGCTTCCTGCAGCCGGAGATCGCCGAGGAGGAAGCGGTCGAGAAGCCCGCCACCGAGAAGCCCGCCACCGAGAAGCCCGCCACCGAGAAGCCCGCCACCGATAAGCCCGCCACCGATAAGCCTGCCGCTGCGAAACCCGCTGCCGCAGCCGAGGGCTAGCGGGATGTACCGCGACTTCTACGGCCTGGTCCGCGCACCCTTCGAGATGACGCCGGATCCGTCGTTCCTCTACCTCGGCGACGCGCATCGCGAGGGGTTGGCGATGCTGCACTATGCGTTGGAGGCGAGGAAGGGCTTCGTCGCGCTCACCGGGGAGGTGGGGACGGGCAAGACCACGCTGATCCACGCGCTGCTCTCGCAGCTCAAGTCGATGATGCCGTCGGCCTTCATCTTCAATCCGCGTCTCGAGCCGCTCGACTTTCTGCGCATGCTCTTCGACGAGTTTCGGATCGAGGTGGAATGTCGCACCAAGGCCGAGTATCTGATGGCCCTCAATCACTTCCTGATCGACTGCCTGAGCCGCGACCAGATCGCGCTGCTCATCATCGACGAGGCGCAGCTTCTTTCGCCCGAGATGCTCGAGGAGGTGCGTCTGTTGTCCAACCTCGAGACGCCCACGTCGAAGCTGCTCCAGATCATGCTGGTCGGCCAGCCGGAGCTCAACGACATCCTCGATCGCCCGGAGCTGCGCCAGCTCCGCCAGCGGATCGTGCTGCGCCACCATCTGCTGCCCTTCGACGCGGAAGAGCTCGAGCACTACGTCGACGAGCGGCTACGGCTTGCGGGCTACACCGGAAAGGGAATCTTCAGACGCTCGGCCCGGAAGGAGCTGTTCGCGGTGACGGGTGGCGTTCCGCGGCTGGCCAACGTGGTGTGCGATTCCGCGCTGCTCTTGGGCTACTCCCGGGAGCAGCAGGTGATCGGTGAGGAGATCATTCGCGAGGCGGCAGTGGAGCTGCGCCTCGTCGCCCCGGAGCCCCGGCCCGCACCGCGCAAAGCGGCCGAGTCCGAGCGGGTGGTTCCGGAGCGAGCGGGACAGAGACCTTCCGAGGCCAAGGCCCCGTCGCGTGTGCGGCGCTTCCACTGGTTCGGGCTGTTCGACTAGATCGAGGACGACTCAATGGCCAAGGTGTACGACGCGCTTCGGCGCGCGGAGCAGGAGCGGCGCAAGCTCTCCGACCCCGCGTCGCAGGCGGTCGCTCGCCTGGAGTGGGAGCCCGAGGTCACGGACGATGCCGTTCCCAGCCCGACGGTCGCGCGCGAGTCGCTGTTCCGCCGCCTGTGGCCGCGGCGTACGCACGGTGAGCTGGCAGGAGACTTCAACAAGCGCCGCATCTCGCTGCTCCAGCCCGACTCCTACGTGGCGGAGCAGTTCCGCGCGCTGCGCGGCCGGATCGACGCGATCGCGACGCCCTCGCGGCCGCTGCGCACGATCGCTGTGACGAGCGCGCTGCCGGGCGAGGGCAAGACCACGGCGTCGATCAACCTCGCGCTGGTCACCGCACTGAGCGTTGGCCGCCGCGTGCTGCTGATCGACTGCGACCTGCGGCGCCCCCGCGTCCACAGCGCACTCGGCCTGCGTCCCAAGGCAGGTCTCGCCGAGGTGCTGATCGGCGACGTGAAACTCGAGGACGCCGTCGTGCGCGCCGAGGGCGCCGATCTCGACGTGCTCGCCGTTCGCGATCGACCGGTGAATCCTTCGGAGCTGCTCGGCTCACCGAGCATGCACGATCTGATCACCGCGGTGGCCCTGCGCTATGACCGCGTGATCCTCGACACCCCGGCCGCCCTCGGCCTCCCGGACGCCAAGGCGGTCGGTGACCAGTGCGACGGGCTGGTGATGGTGGTGAGGGCCGACCACACCCGTCAGGAGGACGTCCAGAGCGTTCTCGAGATCCTCGGCCGCGAGCGGGTGCTCGGCGTGGTCCTGAACGGGACGGTGGCCGACCAGGGCCGGTACGGATACCAGAGCTGATCCCGAGCGAAGGTCGAATGAGTTAGGGTAGGGATACTCGCGAGCCCATCGGGGACGAACGAGTTCGGATGGACGCCATGCAAGGGCTCGAGCTCGCACTTCCGCTGACGGTCGCGTTCTTCACCGCGCTCGCGACCGCCCCGCTGGCGGGTCGGTTGGCGATGCGCATCGGCGCGATCGATCGCCCGACCCCCCGCGGCGTCAATCAGCGCCCGAACATGCCGCTGCTCGGAGGGATCGCGGTCGCCGCCGCGTTCTTCGCCGGGATGGCCGCTGTCGAGTGGAATTCGCCCGCAGTCGTGGACGCACGGCGCTGGGCCGGTCTGGTCGCGGGCGGCCTGGTGCTGGTGGCGACGGGCATCTGGGACGACCGCTTCGGGATGAAGGCGCTGCCGAAGCTCAGCTTGCAGCTGCTCGCCGCATCGATCGCGATCGCCTCCGGGTTCGAGATCTCCCGGCTCTCGAATCCCCACACGATGACGGTGGTGGATCTGCCGCGCTTCGTCGTGTGGCCCGCGTCGCTGCTGTGGATCGTGGGCGTCACCAACGCACTGAATCTCCTCGACGGCCTCGACGGCCTTGCCGCCGGTGTCGGAGCGATCATCGGCGCGACGCTCACCCTGATCGCGTGGCAGGCAGGTCAGCCGTTCGGCGTGTGCCTCGGCGTCGCGCTGGTCGGAGCGCTGCTCGGGTTCCTACCCCACAACTTCGCGCCGGCGCGGATCTTCCTCGGCGACACCGGCTCGCTGTTCATCGGCTACACGCTGGCGCTGCTGGCCCTCGAGGGCTACCGGCGCGTCTCGCTGATCACGTTCCTGGTGCCGCTCTTGGCCCTCGCGGTGCCAATCCTCGACACCACGCTGTCGATCGTGCGGCGCATGCGCACGCACGCGCCGATCTTCTCGGCGGACCGCCTCCACATGCACCACCGCCTGCTCGACGCCGAGGGTTCGTCGCGCGCCGCGGTGCTCCAGTTCTACTTCGTGACGGCGGCCTTCTGTCTGATCGCGCTCTCGTTCACGAAGCTGCACGGCGTCTCGGCGGTCGTCTTCCTGATGGCGGTCGCGATCCTGACGCTGCGTCTGTTGCGAAACCTCGGCGCGCTCGATCTCGGCGGTCGCGAGCGGGAGAGCGACAGGTGAGCAAAGCGCTGATCACCGGAATCACCGGCCAGGACGGCTCCTACCTTGCCGAGCTGCTGCTCGACAAGGGTTACGAGGTGCACGGTGTCGTGCGCCGCTCGAGCACCGAGACCTTCGAGCGCATTGCGCATCTCCGAGACCGGGTTCGGCTGCATCAGGCCGACCTGCTCGATCAGAGCTCGCTCGTCGAGGTGCTGCGCGCGGTCCGACCGCGCGAGCTCTTCAATCTGGCCGCGCAATCCTTCGTGCCGACGAGCTGGCTGCAGCCCTCCCTGACCGGCGAGTTCACGGCCCTGGGCGTCACCCGGATGCTCGACGCTGTCCGGCTGGTGGACCCCGAGATCCGTTTCTACCAGGCCTCGAGCTCCGAGATGTTCGGGATGGTGCGCGAGACCCCGCAGTGCGAGACGACGCCGTTCTATCCGCGCAGCCCCTACGCCGTCGCCAAGGTGTACGGACACTGGATCACCGTGAACTACCGCGAAAGCTACGGGTTGTTCGCGGTCTCCGGAATCCTGTTCAACCACGAATCGCCGCGCCGCGGGCGCGAGTTCGTCACGCGCAAGATCACGGAATCAGTGGCCCGCATCAAGCTCGATCTCCAGAATGAGCTGTTGATCGGGAACGTCGAGGCCAAACGCGACTGGGGCTATGCGCTCGAGTACGTCGACGCGATGTGGAGGATGCTGCAAGCACCCAAGGCGAGTGATTTCGTGATCGGCACGGGTGTGGCGCATTCGGTGCGCGAGTGTCTCGAGTACGCATTCGAGCACGTCGGCCTCGATCCCGACGACTTCGTGCGGATCGATCCGGGTCTGATCCGGCCGGCCGAGGTCGACACGCTGAAGGCCGATCCGCGCAGGGCAGCGGCTGAGCTCGGCTGGACCGCGCGAACCTCGTTCCGAGAGCTGATCCAGATCATGGTCGAGGCCGATCTCGAGCATCAGGAACGCACGACCGGGGCGAGGCGCGATCGCGGGAGGTCGCGTTGAGCAGGCCGGAACGCGTGCTCGTGACCGGCGCCGCGGGCTTCATCGGATCGACGCTCACCGAGCGGCTGCTCGAGGAAGGCAGGATCGTCGTCGGCCTGGACAACTTCGACCCGTTCTACCCCGAATCGCACAAGCAGGCCAACCTGGCCGCGGCGCTCCGATCGGAGCGGTTCACGCTCGTCCGCGCCGACCTCCGCGACGCCGCGGCATTGCGCCGGCTGTTCTCGGCGCACCGCGTCGACGCGATCGTGCACTTGGCGGCGCTGGCGGGGGTCCGTCCCAGCCTCGAGCGCCCGTCCGAGTACGCGGACGTGAACGTGCGCGGGACGGGAGTGCTGTTCGAGACGGCGGTGCGCTGCGGTGCGCCGCGCGTCGTGTTCGCGTCGTCCTCCTCGGTGTACGGAGAGCGCGACGACGGTCCGTTCCGCGAGAGCGATCCCGTCGAGCACCCCGTCTCTCCGTACGCCGCCACCAAGCGCGCCGGCGAGCTGCTCGCGCACACGTTCCATCACGCGTGGGGCCTGTCGGTGACGTGTGCCCGCATCTTCACCGCCTACGGGCCAAGGCAGCGCCCCGACCTGGCGATCCGAAAGTTCGCCGATCGACTGCTCGCCGGAAAATCGCTGCCGGTGTTCGGCGACGGTTCGTCCCACCGCGACTTCACCTTCATCGACGACCTGGTGGACGGACTGGTGCGCGCGACGGATCGCGATCTGGGCTTCGCGTTGCTCAACCTTGCCGGCGGACGCACGGTGACGGTGCTCGAGGTCGTCTCGGCGCTCGAGCGCGAGTTTGGGATCACCGCCGACATCGACTGGCAGCCCGAGCAGACCGGCGACGTGCGTCGCACCTGGGGCGACATCGCGAGGGCCCGCGAGGCACTCGGCTACGCGCCCCGGGTCGGTTTCGAGCAAGGGCTGCACCGATTCGCGGACTGGCTGCGGGAGGAAAGGAACGGATGAACATCGGAGTGATCGGAACCGGTTACGTCGGCCTCGTCACCGGAGCGTGCTTTGCGGAGTTCGGCGTCCAGGTCGTCTGCGCCGACATCGACGCGGAGAAGATCGCGCAGCTCGAGCGGGGAGAGGTTCCGATCTACGAGCCCGGTCTCGAGGATCTGGTCCAGCGCAACGTGAAACAGCGGCGCCTCACCTTCACGACGCAGACCTCGGAGGCGGTAGCGAACTCGCTCGTGCTCTTCATCGCCGTGTCGACGCCCTCGCTTCCCGATGGCAACACGGACCTGCGCTCGGTCGAGGCCGTGTCGCGGGAAATCGGCCGCACGATCGACGGCTACAAGGTGATCGTCAACAAGAGCACCGTGCCGGTGGGCACGGCGGTGCGCGTGCGCGGCTGGATCGACGAAGAGCTGCGCAAGGCCGGGCGCAAGGTCGAGTTCAGCGTCGCGTCGAACCCGGAGTTCCTGCGCGAGGGCGCGGCGATCGGCGACTTCATGCGCCCCGATCGCGTCGTGATCGGAACCGACGACGAGCAGGCGACGGCGATCCTCAGGAGCCTCTACCGCCCGCTCTATCTGATCGAGGCGCCGGTGCTGATCACCAACGTCGTGACGGCCGAGCTGACGAAGTACGCGGCCAACGCCTTCCTCGCGGCGAAGATCTCGTTCATCAACGAGTTCGCGAACCTGTGCGAAGACATCGGTGCGGACGTCCACGACATCGCGCGCGGCATCGGGCTCGACCGCCGGATCGGCTCGAAGTTCTTGCACCCCGGACCGGGCTTCGGGGGCTCGTGCTTTCCGAAGGACGCGCGGTCGATCGCGCAGTTCGCGCGCGAGACCGGAAACTCGCTCGCGATCGTCGAAGCGGTGATCGACGTGAACGCGCGCCAGCAGCAGCGCATGGTCGAGAAGATCGCCGCCTGTCTGGACGGGGACGTGCGCGGCAAGACCGTCGGAGTGCTCGGACTCTCGTTCAAACCCGAGACCGACGACATGCGTGATTCGCCCGCGCTGACGATCGTCCGCGCGCTGCAGGCCCGCGGCGCCCGCGTCCAGGCCTACGACCCCCAGGCGATGGACGCCGCGCGCAAGGAGCTGCCCGACCTCACGCTGTGCAGCGACGCGTACGAGGCGTGTCGCGGCGCCGAGGCGCTGGTGATCGTGACCGAGTGGAACCAGTTCCGGATGCTCGACCTCGATCGCATCAAGGCGCTGCTCGCGCGGCCCGTGGTCGTCGACCTGCGCAACATCTACGATCCGGCGCCGATGCGCGCAGCCGGCTTCGAGTACGTCTGCATCGGACGTTCGTGACGTGCCCACCGCGGCCCCCCGCATCCACGCGGTGATCCTCGCCGGGGGAGCCGGAGAGCGATTCTGGCCCGCATCGCGCAGCGCGATACCGAAGCCGTTCCTGCGGGTCGTGGGCAACCGCACGTTGCTCGAAGCCACCACCGCGCGGGCGCGGCGCGTCGCAACGCGCAGCGGTGTCTGGGTCGTGTGTGGTGCGGAGCACGCTCGGGCGATCCGCGCGGCGACGCAGCTGCCGCCTGCGCGGGTGCTGGTGGAGCCGGTGCGCCGCGACACGGCCGCCGCGGTGGCGCTCGCGGCGCTTCGCATCGAAGCGGCGGACCCCGAGGCGGTGATGCTGGTTCTGCCGGCCGATCACCACATTCCCGACGTGGGTGCCTTCGCGACGGACGTTCGGCGCGCCGCGGTGGCCGCTGTGGCTTCCGGCGCGCTCGTCACGCTGGGTGTCGCGCCGACGCGTCCCGAGACCGGCTACGGCTACATCCAGCGCGGTGACGCGGCAGGCCCGGACCACCCCGGTCTTTTCCGGGTGCGGCGCTTCGTGGAGAAGCCCGATCCGGCGCGCGCGCGGCGCTATCTGCGTCAGGGCGGATATCTGTGGAACGCCGGTATCTTCGTCTGGACGGCGCGCGCGATCCTGGCGGAGATCGCGCGCTACATGCCCGAGCTCTCCAACGCGCTCGAGTCGCTCCGAAATGCCGGCCGGCGCCTCTCCCGGACGGCACTCGACGCCGCGTATCGCAGCGCGCCCTCGGCCCCGATCGACACCGGGGTGATGGAGCGCAGCCGTCGCGTCTGGACGCTGCCTGTCTCCTGGCACTGGAGCGACGTCGGCACCTGGGAGTCGCTGGCACAGGAGCTCGGCGTCGCGACCGGCCAGTCGCGCGCAGTGGCGGGTGAGCTGGTATTCGACGATCGTGGCGGCAATCTCGTGTGGGGCCAGACCGGGCGGCCGGTGGCGCTGGTCGGCATCGAGGGCGTTGCGGTCATCGACGCCGGGGACGCATTGCTGGTGGCCCGGTTGGATCGCAGCAACGACATCCGCGAGGTCGTGAAGGTCCTAAAGGCCAACGGCCGGTCGGACGTGACGTAGGGAGATAACAACGAATCACGTGCCGGTAGCGAGGGGCTTAGCACTCGCTCACCGGTGGCATCGGTCCGCGGACGCGGTGGAAACCAGCCGCGGCGGCACGGCGTCGAACCCCGACAGATCGGGGGTACGAGATCACGATGGCTCGTCACAGCAAGGAGGCGCTCCAGTCGCTGCGTGCGATTCCGCTGTTCTCGGCCGTCAAGGACGAGGATCTGGAGCGGATCGCCGATCTGTTGATCGAGCGGCGCTTCCCCAAGCACAAGACGATCGTCGAGGAGGGACTCCCCGGCGATTACATGTACGTGATCTGCGAGGGCCGCGTACAGGTCTCGAAGCTCTCTGACGATGGGCGCGAGAAGATCCTCGAGTTCTTCGAAAAGGGTGCTTTCTTCGGCGAGATGTCGCTGCTCGACGATGCGCCGCGGTCTGCGAGCGTGCGGGCGCTGACCGACACGCGCATCCTGGCGCTTTCCCGGACCGACTTCCTCGCAGTGATGCGGCGCACTCCCGACGTCGCAATGGCGGTCGTCCAGGAGCTGACCCGCCGCCTGCGGGATACCGGCGAGCAGGCGAGCTCGCTTTCTTTCCAGCGCGTGAAGGAACGCACCCAAGGGCTGCTCCAGCGCCTTGCCAAGAACGAGTGCGGGCGCGTCGGGTACGGGATCACCCCGGTGCTGACCCACCAGCAGATCGCCGACATGATCGGCACCTCGCGCGAGACGGTCACGCGCGCGCTCAAGGGTCTGAAGCAGGAGGGGTGGCTTTCGCAAGAGGGCAAGCGCTACGTGGTGCCGGTGTAGTTTCGTCCGATCTCCGCGAGGCTCCGCCTCGCTGCGCGCCGGACGGCACGCACTCCAGCAGCGCCTCCCGCGCGCCGATCAGCCCAGCCAGCGGCCAGCGCGCGCAGCGAGCCGCAGGCGAGCGGAGATCGAACGCGAGCGGAGATCGAACGGGATGGACGTCGGTGACGCGGAGTTTGCGGCGGCCGTCTGGGAGCACTCGAGCTCCGGGATCTGCGCCGTCGACGCCGCAGGGTCGCTGGTCATGATGAACCCGGCCGCGCGCCGGATCCTGGGAGGATCCGCGGCACGCGCGCGCCTCCGGATGCCTTGCGAGGGGCCGCTCGCCGATCACCCGGCGCTGCTGCGCCTGTTGCGCGAAGCGCTCGCGGGCCGCCCGCCGCTCTCGCGCGCCGAGCTTTGTCTACAACGTGAGGATGGGCAGCGTCTCACGCTCGGCTTCTCGTTGGCTTCGCTCCCGGACGCTGCGGGTTCACTCCGCGGCGCGGCGCTCGTGTTTCGCGATCTCACCCCGATCGAACGCTCCGACGAGCGCGAGCGCTTGCAGCAACGCCTCGCAGCGCTCGGTGAGATGGCGGCCGGGCTGGCCCACGAGCTGCGCAATCCGCTGGCCGGCATGGAGGTACTGGCGGGCCTGCTCCAGCGGCGCCTCTCGGGTGACCCCGAAGCCCTCGGTCTGGTGATCGACCTGCGCGGCCAGCTGCGGCAGCTTGCGGAGACGGTGACCGCGAGCCTCGACTACCTGCGCCCGGTGGCACTTCGGCGCGAGCCCCTCGACCCGGTCGAGCTGGCCGAGGAAGCGCTCGCGCTCGGGCTCGCGCGGGCGCCGCGCCCGGCGCGTGTGGATCGGCGCTACGCGACGCCGCTGCCCCTGCTGGAGGCCGATCGCCCGCTGCTCGGCGTTGCGTTGGTGAACCTGGTCGTGAACGCGTGCGAGGCGATGGCGGGCGCCGCCGGGCGCGAGTCGTGTCTCGAGATCGCGATCGACGTGGGTCCGGCGCCAGAGCTCACCCAGGCGGTGCGCATCGATCGCGACGAGGTCGCCAACGGTTTCGCGTCTCGCGAGCTGCGGATCGCGATTCGCGATACCGGACCCGGGATCCCCGACGAGATCCGCGACCGCATCTTCGACCCGTTCTTCACCACGCGGGAGAGCGGCTCGGGGATCGGGCTCGCGAACGTACAGAAGATCGTGCTGGCCCATCAGGGATCGCTGTCGCTACAGACGTCGTGCGACGGCAGCGTGTTTCGCCTGCATTTGCCGCTGCTGGCGGAGCCGGGGTGAGCGAAGGCGCGGCGCGAATCCTCGTCGTGGAAGATCACGCCACGCTGCGCCGCGGGATGGCGGTGGCACTGCGCGGCGCCTGGGGCCACGCCGACGAAGAGGCCGCCGGCGACGCGGCGGTGCGCCGGCTTGCCGATCCGGCGGGCGAGCCCTACGACGTCGTGGTGACTGATCTGCGTCTGCCGGGAGCCGATGGCCTCGCGGTCCTCGACGCAGCGCGCGCGCGCGACGAGCGGACCAGCGTGCTGCTGCTGACGGCCTACGGAACCGTCGACACGGCGGTGCGCGCGATGCGCGCGGGTGCCTTCGACTTCCTCGAGAAGCCGCTCGATCTCGACCAGCTCGAGCTCCGGGTCGCGCGCGCGATCCAGCACAGGCGGCTTCTGGCGGAGGTGAGCGAGCTCCGCGCGGAGCGCGCGGGGCGTCGGGCGGCGGGCGCGATCGTCGCGACCAGCGCGGCGATGCGCGCCGCTGTCGAGCTCGCTCGCCGCGTGGCCCCCACCCGCTCGAACGTGCTCGTGACAGGCGAGACCGGGACGGGCAAGGAGCTCTTCGCGGGGCTGATCCACGAGGCGTCGCCTCGCGCCGCCGGTGCGCTGGTGAAAGTGAACTGCGCGGCGCTGCCCGAGACCCTGTTGGAATCGGAGCTCTTCGGGCACGAGCGCGGCGCGTTCACGGGTGCCGATCGCCGGCGCGTCGGGCGCTTCGAAGAAGCCAGCGGGGGTACGCTCTTCCTCGACGAAATCGGTGAGCTCTCTCCGGCGATCCAGGCAAAGCTGTTGCGGGTGCTTCAAGACCAGGAGTTCCACCGCGTGGGCGGAACCCAGACGCTGCGAACCGACGCCCGCCTCGTGGCCGCCACCAACGTGGATCTCGAGGCCCAGGTGCGGCGGGGCGCGTTCCGCGAAGACCTCTACTTCCGCCTCGACGTGATCCGCATCCATCTGCCCCCGCTGCGCGAGCGGCCCGACGACGCGATCGAGCTCGCCCACCGCTTCCAGCGCGAGCTCGGAGTGGGCGCGGGCGCACCGCGGGGCTTCGACGCCGATGCCGTGGCCCGACTGCGAGCGCACCGTTGGCCGGGCAACGTGCGAGAGCTGCGCAATGCGATCGAGCGCGCCCAGCTGCTGGCCCCCGGGCCGCGGATCCGGGCCGTCGATCTGAGCCTGACTGAGCCAGATTTACTCGCAGATCCAGGTACATGGCGGCCCGTGCTTCCCCCGCCCGGGTGGAGCCTGCGCGACTGGGAGCGCGCGCTGATCGAGGAGGCCCTGCGCCGCGTCGGGTACGTTCAGAAAGAGGCCTGCCAGCTCCTGGGCATCAGCCGCCGGAAGCTCAACTACATGATCCGCACGATGGGCATCACCCACGGTCGCTGGCGGCGCAACCGGCCCGCGCCGGAGCCTGCGCACGGGCTCGACGCGGGCCTTGATTCCCGCGACGCTTGATTGAACCCTACGGGCCCGTTCGGTTTCGAAGCCTCCGCCTCTGGAGTCGGCCTTGTTCCGATCCCGGGGCCAATCACATGGAGCGTCTGATGCGTATCTGCTCGTTCTGGATCGGTGCCCTGGCCGGGGTTGCCTTGTTCGCCGGCTGTCGCTCGAACGACGAAGCCCTCGCCGAGCACTTCCAACGCGGCGAGCAGTATCTCGAGGAGAAGAAGCTCCCCGAGGCGATCATCGAGTACAAGAACGTGATCCAGATCGACCCGAACCACGCCGACGCGCACTACGGTTTGGCCCGCTCCCACCTCCAGCTCGGGCAGGGGAAGGAAGGGTTCTGGGAGCTGCGCGAAACCGTGCGACTCGATCCGGGCAACCACGCTGCCGTGGTGCAGTTCGCTCAGATCTCGATCTACGCGGGCGAGGTCGAGGAGGCGCTGAAACGCGGCGACGCCGTCCTCGCCGAGGACCCGAACAATGAGAAGGCCTGGCTCGTGAAGGG
>Ga0184637_10000852_pt1 | contig 21655 bp, 16 predicted proteins | sample PLM3_127_b2_FD_133143 | JGI IMG/M metagenome (GOLD analysis project Ga0184637, IMG submission 133143) | Groundwater sediment microbial communities from an aquifer in East River, Colorado, USA - PLM3_127_b2 | ecosystem: Environmental > Terrestrial > Soil > Riparian zone | place: USA: East River... | reverse complement strand
CGTCAAGATCGCCGCCGCGAGCTCTCGGGCGCTCGTCGGAGAGCCCGTCTGATCCGCAACGAGAGGAAGATCCTCGCTCCGGCGGAGACGCTCCCGCACCCAATCGACGAAGCCCTTCCCGGGACCGTAGAGCCAGCCCGTCCTCACGATGATGTGACTCTCGGGACAGGTCTCGGCCACCGCTCGCTCGCCCTCGAGCTTCGACCTTCCGTAGCTCGAGAGCGGAAGAGGAGGTTCCCCCTCGCGGTAAGGAGCCGTGGCCTCCCCATCGAAGACATAGTCCGTGCTGACATATAGAACCAGGGCCCCGACCTCGCGCGCGCCCTCGGCGACCACCCGGGCGCCCGTGGCATTGACTTCCAGGGCTTTTTCGGGCGCACGCTCGGCGCCATCGACGTCGGTTTCGGCGGCGCAGTGTAGCACGGCTTCGGGGGAAAACTCCCGGAACGCCCGGAGGACGCCGTCCCGATCGACGACGTCGAGCCGGGCGCGGTCGAGGCCGAGCACCTCGTGATTGGGAGCCGCGAGGCGCACCAACTGCCCTCCCACGAGGCCAGCGGCTCCGGTGACGAGAATCCTCACGGTTTAGTAGTTCGACGATCTTGTGCCGCCGAGAGACGTGCCGAAGCTTCCGATGTTCGCGAGAGTGATCCCGAACCGAAACGTGTTCTCGTCGCGGAAGTTGCCGAAGTTGTACCGGTTGTAGTCGAAGAGGAAACCGCAGCATTGCACGTCGTACTCGACCCCGGCGCGCATGTGCCGAAGGATCTTGAGCGACCAATCGTAGCTGGACTCGAAGTTCGCCCGGAGCCCTGAAGTCAGGTTCACCCGTCCCCCGAGGCGGAAGCTCGACCTCACGATGCCGCGGTCGGGGATGTTCCGCCGCGTCCAGACGCCCGAAACCGATCCCCAGTCTCCCGAGAAGCTCCCCGCGGTGCTGGCCGAGCGGACCGCCTTGAAGCTGACGTCGTAGTCGAGATTCCAGCTCGCGGTGAGCGATCGCGACGGCCGAAAGTTCACCCGGGAAGTGATGGGCGAGTAGCTGCTAGGGGTGCCATCGGCGGTGAAGTAGGGGGTCGAGAACTGCGCATCGTACAATGAGGCGTTGACGTCGAAGAAGTATCTCTGCGAGACCACCCAGGTGAGCATTTCCGTCGGGTTGGCCTGCTCCTTGCCGTCGACCATCCGCTTCGCGAGGAATCGGTTCACGATAGAAAAGGCCACCTGGTTCGTCCCGGGAATGTAGTCGTTGCCGTCGAACTTCGGTATGAGGTCGAAGTCCTCGATCCGGCTCCGGTAGCTCCAGACCATCTGCGGCTCGATGACGTGCTTGAAGCGCGCGGCATAGCCGTTGTCGGGGGTGTTGAAGATCCGGGCGAACGTCGGACCCCTCATGTCGAAAGCGGTCTCGACGTACTGCCGAGCGATGGCCTGGTCCTCGACGAAGGCTCCCCTTGCGGTCTGCGAGGACGTGTAGTGCGTATAGCGGCCGGTGACGCTGGTGCGAAACGTGAGGTAGCTGAGGCCGGTGAAGGGATAGGAGACCGTGGGCGCTACGTCGAACCTCTGGTACTCGAAGAGCTGGCTTCCGCTGGTCCTGGACAGAGACACGACCTCGCTGTCGAAGCCGAAGAGGATGGGGGTCGGCCCGATGCGCGTCGCTCGTCCGCCGAGACTTACCTGCGGCAAGACCTCCCGCACCGCGACGCTTTCCCCGAACGCGGTGTCGTTTCGATCGAAGAGGACGCGGAGGCTGTACTGGCCGAAGGATTTCGCGATCGTCCCCGAGGCGCGCTTCGACCTCTGGGTGGCGCGATCGTAGTTCTCCTGAAAGCTCTGCTGAAAATCGAAGCTCGAGAAGTAATCGACCCGCGCCACCGAGCGGAAACCGAGAGGCAGTTCCTGGTTCGCGGCGCCGAGGATGGTGTACTCGCGCGCTCCGGTCTCTGAATCGTTGAGGAAGAACGTATTCACCTGCCCGCGCGAGGCGTCGCTCGCGACGTAGCGGTACTCGGCGGAGGCCGCGTTTCCCACCAGGGAGAAGCGCTCGTACGCGAAGGTCGCGTCCATGGAGCGGCTGATGGCCCAGAAGAACCCCTGATCGATGATGAATCCTTTGAGGGAGGAGTTCCCGATCTGCGGTAGAAGAAATCCCGTGGCGCGCCCTTGCTCGTCGATGGGGTAGTAGAGAAACGGTGCGTAGAAGATGGGAATCGACTTGAGCTTCAGGAGTGTATGGTGGAGGGCCACGTGGTGGTCTCGTTTCATGCGGGCTTTCCCCGCGGTGAACTGCCACCGCGGGGTCGGCTGGGCGCAGGACGTGAAAGCGCCGCCCTCGATCGCGTAGACGTCCTCGGACTCCTTCTCGATGATGTCGCCGTAGAAGTACAGATCCGCTCCGGCGCGGCCGTGGGCGTTGAAAAAGCGGCCGGTCTTGGTGTTCAGGTCCGCTTCCATCCGGGTGGCGATGATCTTCTGGTCGCCCTGCTCGTAGACGACGTTGCCCTCGGCGATTACCCGCATTTCCTCGTCCCAGAACTCGACCCGGTCGGCGGTGATGTGGACGTCGCCGGAGCGGAGATCGACGTACCCTTCGGCTCTCGCGTGACCCTTCGCGACCTGCTCCTGGTACTCCGCTTTGAGGGTGACGTCCTGAGCTTCCTGACCTGGGCTCTGGGCGAAAGACCCTCTGGCGGCGAGGACCAGAAGGAGCGGAACGGGAGCAATGGGACCGATGGGGGCGATGAGCATGCGCGTCCGAATTATACTAAAGGTATCGTGAAGCGACGGCCGGTGCTGCTTTTGTCCTGCTACGAGCTCGGGCATCAGCCTTTGGGCCTCGCTCTGCCTCTGGCATTTCTGCGGAATGCCGGGCTCGAAGCGCGGGGCATCGACCTCGCCGTCGAGCCCCTCGATGAGGACGCCGTTCGGGGCGCTGATTTCATCGGGATCTCGGTCCCGATGCACACCGCCCTTCGGATCGCGCTCGGCCTCCTCCCGCGGCTTTCGGCTTTGAACCCGCGAGCCCACCTGTCGTTTTACGGCCTCTACGCCACCCTCAACGCAGAGCTCCTGCTGTCCTCGGGCGCGAGCTCGGTCCTGAGCGGCGAGCTCGAGGAGGAGCTGGTGGCGATCGCCCGGGGCGCCCGGGGAGCCGCGCCGGGGCCAAGGGCGCCCATTCTGAAGCGCCTGAGCTTTCCCACCCCGGCCCGGAGCGGCCTCGCGGCCCTCGATCGATATGCCCGGCTCGAGACCTTCGACCAGGCGCCAAAGACAGTGGGCGCCGTCGAGACCACGAGGGGCTGTCTGCATCTCTGCCGGCATTGTCCCATCCCTCCCATTTATCAGGGACGGCTCTTCGTCATTCCGCAGGAGACGGTTCAGGGAGACGTGCGGCAACTGGTCGAGGCCGGCGCGAGCCACATCGATTTCGCCGACCCCGACTTCTTGAACGGTCCGGGCCACGCGCTCTCGGTATCGCGCGCCCTCCACGCCGAGTTTCCTCGCCTGAGCTTCAACTTCACGGCGAAGATCGAGCATCTCGTGAAGCACCGCCGGCACCTCGGTGAGCTTTCGGAGCTCGGCTGCCTTTTCGTGGTCTCGGCCGTGGAGTCCCTGAGCGACCGGGTCCTTCGGGAGCTCGACAAGGGCCACGACCGCGAAACCGTATTCGAGGCCCACCAGGCGCTTCGTGAGGTCGGGATCGCCCTCAGGCCCACGTTCGTCCCCTTCACCCCCTGGACGACTCGCGAAGACTACGCGGATCTTTTTCACTGGATCGCGCGGGAGGGCCTCGTGGAGCACGTCGACGCCGTCCAGCTCACCCTGCGGCTTCTCATCCCTCCGGGCTCGCTTCTCCTCGAGAACGAGAGTCTAAAGTCGGTTCTGGGAGAGCTCGACCCTCGTGCCTTGACCTACCGATGGACCCACCCCGATTCGGAGATGGACCGGCTCCAGGAGGCCGCCGTGGCCCTTGTCGAGGACGGGTTCACCCGCGGCCGCTCGAACCACGCGATGTTTCATGAGCTCGCGGAACTGGCCCTGGGTGAGCTCGTGGAAGCTTCCCCATCCCCCGCCCGCGCCCCCCGGCTCACCGAGGCCTGGTTCTGCTGAGCGGAGCCCCAAGGGGACCGGTTCGGTCCCCGGAGCGGGTAGGCGAATACAGTATAATCGTGGCATGGAAGAAATTCGCATCACCGCCGAGCCCAAGGACAATTCGAATTGCCGATTCGTCGTCGACCGTCCCTTGTACCCCGATGGTTCGGCGTTCTTCGGAAACAAAGAGCGCGCATCGGGCTCCGGCCTCGCGGAGAAGCTCTTCGCCATCGAGGGCGTGTCGTCGGTCATGATCCAGGACAACCTCGTGACCGTGACCGCCGAGAGCGGCGGAAACTGGATGCCGATCGCGAAGCAGGTGGGAACCACCATCCGCGCCCTCCTCGGGAGCGGAGAGAAAGCGGTCTCCGATGCAGTCCTCTCCTCGATTCCGGATGCGGACGCGATCAAGAAGAGGGTCCAGAGCGTCCTCGATCAGGAGATCAACCCCGCGGTCGCGGCCCATGGGGGATGGGTGGAGCTCATCGACGTCAAGGGGAACGAGGTCTTCATCCGTATGGGCGGGGGTTGCCAGGGCTGCGGAATGGCGGATGTGACCCTGAAACAAGGCGTGGAAAAGTCGATTCGCCAGGCGATCCCCGAGGTCGGCGCCATCATGGACACGACCGACCATGGGTCGGGCCGCAATCCTTACTACGCTCCCGCCAAGTAGCTCAACGAATCTCGAACGACAGACGCGCGTGCGCCTCGCGAAGCGCACGTTCGACGCTTTCGGGGTCCGCGGCGCGCGCAAAGATGAACCCGAGGTAGCTCGACCCTTCGGGAAGCAGGACCAGGGTCTTCTCCGGATGCGCGGTGATGGTTACCTCCTCGATCCCGGAGACCGCCCGGGCCTCCTCGAGCCCGCGCGTCTCCTTAAGCTTTCCGCCTTTCGGGATCGGGATCATCATCACCCCCGAGGCTCCCGCCTCACGCGCGAGCTCCTCGACCTCCCGGCCCAGGGCGTGTCGAAGGAGGAGCTCTTCGAGCGAGATCCCGAGGCCGAAGCGCAGCGTCCGCGAGCATAGCCCTCCGATGGAGCGCCCGGCGATCTCGATCATGACTGGCGCGACCGGCGACTCGCCCCTCAATCGAAGCTCGGCGTGAATCGGACCGTGGCGAAGCCCTATCGCCCGCGCGGCGTCGGCGCTCACCCGGGCAATCTCCTTTTGGACCGCTTCCGGGAGCCGTGACGGCGTCACGTAGATCGTCTCCTCGAAGAACGGCCCTACCAAAGGATCGGGCTTGTCGAAGATCGCGAGAGGGCGGAGCCTTCCGTCGGTGAGAAGGCCTTCGAGAGCGACCTCGCGTCCGTCCACGTACTCCTCGATGAGCACCGAATCGCCTTCGTCGCCCCCGTGCGCTCGCATCTCCGGAGTCGCCAGAAATCCGGAGAGCCAGTCGAATCTTCGAACGAAGCTCTCCCGGTCGTCCACCCGAACGACCCCGCGGCTGCCCGAGAGAAACACCGGTTTCAATACCAGCGGATAGGTGAGGCCGCGCGCGAGGAGACGCGGGTCATCGCCGGTGCGAGCGAGGGTGAAGGACGGTTGGGGAACGCCGCCCGCGGCGAGGGCCTCGCGCATGCGGTGCTTGAGACGCGCCCTCGACGCGGCCGCAGGCGGGTTGTGAGGAAGGCCGAGGGCTTCGGCGATGGCCGCGGCCACGACCGCCGTCTCTTCGTCCACCGCGATGACCGCGTCGAGAGGACAACGGGCGTGGAACCGAACCGCGCTCGAGGCGGCGCCCGCGGGGTCGAGAAAGTCGAGAGTGAGGAGGCGCTCCGGCTGGTAGCTCTCGAGGGTGCTCGTCTCCTCGGAGCCTACGACCGCTTCGACGCCGAGACTCTCGGCCGCTTGCAGGAAATCCCGCGTTCGATAGGTGGAAGTAGGCAAGAGCAAGAGGACACGCTCGACCCGCATTAGCTGCACGTTAGCACGGAAGCGGCGCGACGTTTCCGCGGATCGATACTTCAATGATTTGAAATTGGATTCAGAAATCGAAACTCGCGCGAGCGTCGTTCCAAGATCGCGGAGATGCATCCATGCCGCCGGATCGCTGAGCCGTGCGCGCGGGTCGCACTCCGCGAGTGAAGTGCCCGAAGTGCCCAAAAAGCGAAGAGCTCATCGATTTGCTCGAGACCCCCCCGAGCGGCGCGACGTGGCACGTCGGTTGCAGTTTGGGATCGCCGGCGCGTAGCGCTCGATCTCCCGTTTCGATCTGGCGATTCAAGAATCCAAATCGAAGGTCCTCGGGCTCTCGCGTCTTCCGTGAAAGGAGATGCATTTCTCATGAAGAAGAAACTCTTAGCTCTCGTTCCGGTGGTGCTCCTCACCCTCGGCTCTCTCGCTTCGGCGCAGACCGCGGGAGAGATCCAAGGTGTGGTGACCGACACGCAAGGCCTCACCATGCCCGGCGTCACGGTGACGCTTGGAGGAGAGGCGGTCCTCGGAGCGCAGATCGCCATCAGTCTCGAGGACGGATCGTTCCGCTTCCGGGGACTCCGGCGAGGGTCGTACAGCCTTCGCTTCGAGCTCCAGGGTTTCCAGACGCTGAACCGCGAGGGCGTCATCGTCGAAGGCAACCGCACCGTCACCTTGAACGTGGGCCTCGAGCTCGCGACCATCTCGGAAACGGTGACCGTGACCGGCGAGTCGCCGGTGGTGGACGTCAAGAATACGTCCCTCAGCAACGAGTTCGGCGCGGCGGAGCTCTCCGACGTTCCGAGCGCGACCGACGTCTGGTCGGTCTTGAGCCAGACACCCGGCGTTCGCATGCGCGGCTACGACGTGGGCGGGAGCCACAAGAGCCAGCAGATCGGCTACGAAAGCTTCGGCGTCCGCCGGCAGAACCGGGTGATCTCGGACGGCGTCGACTCGACCGAAGGGACCAGCGGCACCGGGTTCTATTACGACTACTACTCCATCGACGAGTTCACGACGTCGGCCGCGGGCGCCGACGTGGAGATGAACTCTCCCGGCTCTCAGGTGGTAATGACGCTGAAGAGCGGGGGCAACGAGTTCTCCGGCCTCTACCACGCCGACTACGAAGGAGAGAACTTCGTCTCCGACAACCTCGACGACGACCTCAGAGCCCGAGGCTATACCGGAAACCCGAACCTCCTGTTCTGGGAGACCCACTTCGATCTCGGAGGACCCATCGTCACCGACAAGGCGTGGTTCTACGGCTTCTACAACCATTTCCGGATCGACAAGCAGATCTCGGGCGTCAACCCGGACGTGGCGACCGATCTCGGAGACTTCGATCAGTTCGGAGGAAAGCTCACCCTGCAGCTCACGCAAAAGGACCAATTCATCGGCTACAGCCAGTGGGGCCTGAAAGAGAAGCCGCTTCGGGGCCTGTCGACCTTGATTCCGCCGGAGTCGATCCTGGCCCAGGCGAGCTGGTCGTGGGCCCACAAGGCCGAGTGGCAGAGGGTCTGGAACGATCGAGCGTTCAGCAACGTTCAGGTCAAGTATTTCGGCTTCGGCTGGCCGATGGTGCCCGCCGTGGATCCCGCCAGCAACCCGCCGCGCATCGACAGTGCGACGTCGCTCCGGAGCGGAGCCGGTTGGAATAACACCAACCCTCCCTTCACCCTCGACCGATGGAAGCCGCAGGTCACGGCGACGATGAGCTACTACATGCCAAACCAAGCCGGGAGCCACGACTGGAAGTTCGGCTTCGACTGGCAGATCGACTCCTCCCAGTACGGCTCGAACGGGAACTCGGGTCCCATCCGCTACTTCGACAACAGTCTCCTCGGCCGTCCCGAGAACGTCGACGAGATCGCTCTTTTCAGCGTGCCCGCGGAAGGGCGCGTCGGGGCCGACAACCGCGACAAGACCACGGCGTTTTTCGTGCAGGACACGTGGACGCTGAACGACCGGCTCACCATGAACCTCGGCTTCCGCTTCGGACGCCAGCAGGCGTACTACCTGGACTCCGAGCTAACCCCGTTCTTCGCGGAATTCTTCCCCACGGGGACCATCGAGGGGCAAACGCTCACAACGTGGAACAACTTCGCTCCCAGGCTCGGCGTCACTTACGACATCAGCGGCCGGGGCAAGACGATCGTCAAAGGTCATTACGGCCGCTATTACAACAACATCGCCGACACGTTATCGACGGGGAATCCGGCAAACGTGGCCTGGGTCCGGCGCAAGTTTCTCGATCAGAACCAGAACGGACTTTATGACGGACCGGCGGAGCTTGGAAACGTCGTCACTCAGGCGGGAACCGCGGGCTCGAGCCTCGCGGGAGCGAGGGGAACAGCCGTCAATCCCGATCTGAAACCCGCTTTCGCCGACGAGTTCAGCGGTTCGCTCGAGCACGAGATCTCGACCGACAGCTCGCTCCGGTTCTCCTACGTCCGCAAGCAGCAGCGAAACGACTACGGACAGTGGAACCGGGCGCAGCAGAATCCGCTGTTCGCGGGGCAGGGTATCCCCTGCGGCGACTCCGTCTTCCCCTGTCCCCTCGATCCTTTCACCGGCCAGCCGCTTCGCGTCCAGCGAGTTGCCTCTTCCGCGGCCAACGTCCAGGACCAGGTCATCGACACCTTCCCCGAGAGCGACGGCAACTACGACACCCTCCAGCTCGCGTACACCCGCCGCTTCGGCGACAACTTCTTCATCCAGGGGAGCGGCGACTATCAGTGGCGCGACGAGCTGCGGCGGGCCGACGCCGAGGCCCAGGACCCGCTCACGGCCGATCCTCTCGACGTCGGCTGCGACGTCGGCGGGGCCACCACCTGCTGGCAGAACCACAGCCTCGACGTCCCCTTCCGCCAGGAGAACACCAACTGGGGCGCGCGCTTGCTCGCCCGCTACGTGTTCCCGCAGGAAATCGGGCTGTCCGGCAACGTTCGCTACCAGAGCGGCTGGCCCTGGGCGCCGATCCATCGCGTCAACATCCCGGGCTCTGGAACGCTACCCATCTTCCTCGAGAACGTGGACCAGAACCGCTCTGAAGACGTGACCATCGTCGACCTCAGGGTAGAGAAGGGCTTCACCCTCGGCCCCGGCCGGCTCACGGGCATGCTGGACCTCTACAACCTCTTCAACAGCAACTCGGAGGTGAACTTCAACCTTCGAACGGGCACGAGATTCCGCAACATCATCGCGGCCCTCGACCCGCGCGCGTTCAAGATCGGAATCCGCTACCAGTTCTGAAGCAATCCCGGTAGCTCGATCAGGGGCGGAGCTTCGGCTCCGCCTTTTTTTTCGTCTTCACGTCGACGCGCACCCGGAGTTGCTCCGCGCACCCATTATTGGTCTGCCTACCGCAACGGTCGCACCGCCGTCACGAACGAGATCGCCGGGTACCGCATCCACGGCTTCCCACCCGTTTCGCTCCACGTCATCCGGGGCGGTAGCCGCCACAGCGCATTCCACAAAACGGGCAGGCCCATCGCCTGAGCGCTTGGAGCCAGCTCGGTGGTCAGCCCCTCGTGCCGCCGGTAGCTCTCCTCCAGAGATGGCCGGGGTTGGGCATTCGCCGCTGGCCGCGCGTGTACCAGCACCAGCATGTTGACCAGGAACGCGTGCTCATCCTCGTCGAGGAGCCCGGTGAAGGCCGCTCCATCGGCGCCCGCGACGGCATCGAGGCCGCTCCGCCACCGACGGCGGACGCTGGCGCTGAGCGTCGACACCTTGGCCGGGACGAACACCTGCCGCTCCTCGGCCAGGACCACGAGCTTTCGGCGTCTCGTTCCGACGGGAGGAAACGGGTCGCGGCCGATCACATAGTCGTACACCGACCCCTCCAGCCAGAACGTTGGCCAGCGACTTGAGGCCGGGTCGCCACCTCGACGGCGCACGCGCTCGCGGATCAACCTGGGGTCCCGAAGCGCGCCCTCGAAAGACATGGACATCGTCAAGGCAAGCGTGCTCGCCATTCGCATGCCGGTGCCCGTGAAGGCGAGCGCCCCCGTCGCATCGTGCGTGCGGCGGCAATGGCTCGCGAACGAGCGCATGAGCCACGTGAGGCAACTCGCCAGTCTGGCGCCGCCGGCGAACGGCGGATCGAGCCCCGTGATGCAGGCCTCGCCGTTGAGGGACCAGCTTTCCCAGTGGACCCCTGACTCATGGCACCAACCGGGCGTCCGCCAGTCGAGCGCTCGGCGCCAGGCCCCTTGCTGCTCTTCCTCGGTCATCCCCGCTCCGGCACCCGCGCGATGAGATCGCTCCACTCCAGGAACGTACTTGTTTACGAACTTTTTGCCGAAATTCGACCGCGCGCGCCGTGTCTCTTGGTCATCACTCCGCTGTTGTCGTCGATCATTGCGGAATCGCGCAGGAACGCGCGGAATGCGTTCCACGTGGTCCGGAAGCGCCGGAAGACCCTTTGGGAATCCGACATCTTCCTCCGAAACTGGTACTCGGAAGGGCCGCTGCCGAATGAGTCCAGGACGGCCTTCCCCTTCGGAGCGTCGTAGCACATGACCAGGGACCCGCATTGAGATCTGAGTAGACGCCGGACATCGTGCGAGGCGAGGCGCCCCGCGCCTTCAAGCGCATCGTGAAGCGTGCCATGGCGTCGACGAGGATCTCGCACGCCCTGGCGTCTGCGTCGAAGGCGCCCTGCCAGTTGCCACACCACCCGAGCATCCCTTCCCGTTCCGCCGGCGACAACTCCTCCGGGGATCGAAGATCTTCGACCAGCGCCTTCAGTTCCTGCGCCGCAACTTCCTCCGACAGGTCAACGAGCAACAGCACGTACTCGCAAGCGCGCGCGAGGTGCCGGTGCTCGCTGCACCCGGTCCCGTTTCGTCCGAAACCGCCTCGCGTTCTCAGCCTCTTGACGGGCGTGAAGAGGGACTCGAGGTGGCCCGAACGCGCCTGCATGTCGAGCGGGTGCGCCCACAAAGCCACCGTCTCTCCGGATCTTCGGCAGAGATCGAGCCAGCGAGCATCGCTGGCCGGCGCCCACGGCAACGTCACCACGTCGGCGCCCCTGGCTCTCACGAGTTCCTGCAGGGTTCTATCCGTGCTGCCGTCATCAACCAGGTCGACGAAGCGAAGCCCAAGCTCGGTGCACACCCGTCGCCCGAGCGCCGACTTCCCGGAGCCGGGAGGTCCGACGAGGAACACCATAGGAGCGCTGTGCGGCTGCGACCCGCGCGTTCGGTCTCTTGCGGCGCCCGCGGCTCCGGCCGGGCTGCGAGCGCTTTCCGTGGCCGTCATGCCTGTGACTTGCGCCAGGAGGAGATCAGGCGACCGAGAAGCTCGTCGGGCGTCATCCCTTCCTTCACGGCCAGGGCGGTGAGCTTGCGGTGGCCGGCTGCCGAGAGCTTCTCACGGGGTCGACGCCCCATGGCCGACGCCCAGCGCAAGACCTTTCCGTCGAGACAGAACCTGTCGGCGTGCTCTCGAAAGACCTGTCGCTTCGCACTGTTCCACGCAGCGTTGACGTCGCGGGTCTTGGACATCTGGCCGAGGAGGCCGAGGTACTGCACGACAACCTCCTTCGAGGGTGTCGACGCGGACGGTAGCTGGAGGAGCACATCGACCATTGCCTTCGTGAGCTTCCCGGTCGACAGGCTGATGTCGAAGCCAGCGCGACGGACCTGCGCGAAATATCCTTTTATCATCCTTGAGCTTTCTTCGACGCGGCCGGACGCGATTGAGGTCCGACGTCGGCCATCAGCTTCGGCTTCCGATTCTCCAGCGCGGCGACCTGGGACTTCGGCCGCTTCAGCTCACGGTTGACCCGCGCGAGCTCCGTCTTCGCCTGCTGGTTCTTCAGGTAGTCACCCCCGTGCTTCTTCTTGACCAGCGCCTCGACCTCACGTCGAAGAAGCCGCAGAACCATGCCGCCTCAGGTGACGGAGCAGGTCGCCCGTTTTCACTTCACGGTTACCTTCTCGAGAACCGCATCCTTCGGAATTCCGCGCAAGCCATCCTCTCGTCGGTCTTCCAGAATCAGAGAGATGGCATCAGACAGGCTCTGCAAAGCGTCTTCCTTGGACTTCCCTTGTCCGTTCGCACCTGGTACTTCCGGAGAGTAGGCGATGTACCAATCGTCGTCCCGTTCGACCACTGCCGTGAATTCTGCGCTCATAACACGCTCCCAAGCGACTACTCCGTAGTATGGCCCGCCTGGCGCGCGCCGGTCTAACGCAGTGGATCTATTTCGAAGCTCGCTCGGCCTTCAGCCTCAGGACGAGCTCCCTCACCTCTGGCTGAGCGGGGTCGAGGGCGAGGGACTACTCGAAGAGCTCGAGCGCTCGCGCGGCATTCTGAAGCCGATACTGAGAGCTCGCGAGGGCGTTCAGCAGCGAGGACTGGGGTCGTCGGAGCGGGAGCGCCATCTCCAGCCTCTCCGAGCGGAGCCAGGATCTCGTAGCGGTCCTTGACCTCGGCGTAGACGGGCTCGAGAAGGGTCACGACTCTCTCGTAGTCCCCGCCTGGAGGGCGAGCCGGGCCAGACGCTCCCGAGCGAGCCCGAGCGAGCCCGAGCTTCGGGTTTTCCTCGAGAGCTCGCTCCAATCGCTCGCGCGCTCTTGTGACCCTTCGCAGAACTCAAGGTCGGGTGGGGAACACCTATGGAGACTCGACTCGGACTTTGGGAACGGCATGGCGTCGTCTAACGGTTTGCCGATAACCCGCGCCGAGCGAAGCGAGGGAACCGCTGCGCGCGCGTCTGCGCCGAAGAGGGGGCGGCGGTTTCATCGGCACAGAGGGGGCGTGTTATGCCGTCTTGTGACCGCTGCGTCTTCGGTGCTGCTGCAGCATCCTGGCGACTGCCCTCAGTGTTTCGTTCACCTGCTCCGCAGTTTGAAACTCACGGGCCACGTCCGGCTGCAGAACGACGACGTTAGTGCCTTCAGCGTATTTGGCAGCGTGCTTCCCGCGGACTCCTCCGCTGAAGTCGTACTCTGGACGCATGGTGTCTTTGTCTTCAAACCGCTTTGCCTTAGTCTGTTTCTTCATAACTCTTTCGTTCAGCTCGGGTCGCAGGGCGCGCGCTTATGATTCGGATTCTGTCTTCACGTTCTGTGTACGATACCACAAGCAAAGGCTCACGATGCGACCTGCCAATGTCCATGAAACGGTTCTCAGATTCCGAGTGTTCGGGATCTCCAATAGTAATTGAAAGAATGTCCTGGAACACTGTCGTCGCTTCGTCGAACGACACGCCATGTTCCTTCTGGTTGTTGGCGGCTTTGCCAGGGTCCCACTCGAATTCGAGCCCATCCACGAACTCTACATTAGGCCAGATCTATTTCGAAGCTCGCTCGGCCTTCAGCTTCAGGACGAGCTCCCTCACCTCTGGCTGAGCGGGGTCGAGGTCGAGGGACTGCTCGAAGAGCTCGAGGGCTCGCGCGGCATTCTGGAGCCGGTACTGAGAGCTCGCGAGGGCGTTCAGGAGTGAGGGCTGGGGCCGGCGGAGCGGGAGCGCCATCTCCAGAAGCTCCACCGAACGGGCGAAATCGCCCCGGCGGAAGTAAGCTTCTCCGAGCGGAGCCAGGATCTCGTAGCGGTCCTTGACCTCGGCGTAGACGGGCTCGAGAAGGGTCACGACTCTCTCGTAGTCCCCCGCCTGGAGGGCGAGCCGGGCCAGATGCTCCCGAGCGAGCCCGAGCTTCGGGTTTTCCTGAAGCGCTCGCTCAAATCGTTCGCGCGCTTTCGTGGGGTCGTTTCGGTCCAGGTACTGCTCTCCGAGCATCGAGGAGACGAGCCCGGGAATTTCGGGGCGGACCTGCGGCGCCGCGGCGCGCGAGAGCGGCCGGGGAATCGAGGTCCGCGGGGAAACGGTGAACGGAGCGGAAGCCTGCTCGAGAACGCTTCCGTTCTCGTCGACGAGCTCCGAGCGCAGGAGGAATCGGCCTCCCTGAAACTTCTCGAGCGAGAGCTCCTGGACGAGGGGGCTCGCGATCCGCTCCTTGAGCTCGACACTCTGGTCGATCATCGTCCCGCCCCCGGGCTCCTGGCTCTCCACCAGGAGCCGGATCCGAGAAGTCGGAGGCGCGTCATGCGGGATCGCCACGGTCATGGTCTCTCCGATGGCGAATACGGCGCTCGGGTTGGGAAGGATCTCGATCGTCCCGAATCGGTACGCGCGATACATCGGCGCTCCCGGCTTCAGTTCGGAGCCATAGCCGAGGAGGAGCCCGCGGAGTGCCTTCCCCGCTTCGGCGGGCACGTCGACTTCCTTGTCGAGGAGCGTATAGCTCTTGGCGCAATCCTTCTCGACGCGGCTCGGGCAGGCGCGGTTTCTCAAGATCACCCGAAAGTTGTACGCGCCGGGCACCAGTGGAGTCATTCCCGAGTACGCGAATGGACGGTGGAGGGACGCCTGCTGCGCTTCTTTGAGCGTGACGAAGGACTCGTTGCGGCTCTGGAGCACGACGACGTTGGGATCGTCCCGAAGAACCGCTTCGACCGATACGATGAACGCCGAGCCGTAGACTCCCGTCTCTTTATCGAGCACGAAGGCGATGTTCTCCGGCGGGAGCTCGATGACCCAGTGGACGAACGAGACCCCGCCGTCTGCCTCGAGGACGTCGACCGCCCCGGCGCTGGCGACGTATCGGAAGAGATAGTCGCTTTCGACCGCCCCGCGCTCGAAGTCCAGCCTCTCGGCGTAGCTGGTGTCGAGCCCGTGGAAAGGGACCTTGACGATCTGATCCATGAGCTCCATCGTGCCGAAGGAGACTCCCGAGAACTGGGCGGTGTCGCCTTCGTCGGTGCGGAAGGACAACGCCGCCTGCGCGAGCTCGGGGTCGACCTCGTAGAGCTTGTCGTACGCTCTCTCGACGTCCTGGCGGAAGTCCGCGCTCTTGGAGTCGGGGCCCGTGAGAAGGGTCTGGGGACCATCGAGGACCGGGCTGTAGATTTCGAGCTCGCCTGCGCCATGTCGCTGGAAGAACAGCAGGGAAAAAAACGGCGGAAGACCGTAGCGCTTCAGATCGGGATTGTCGTAGAACCAGAGCTCCGAGGGGTAAACCGCGTCGCTTCCATCGAAGTTCTGCCGGTTGCGCGGAGGGCCGAGGAGGATGTAGTAGCGGCCCCGGTCCGTCTCGAAGCCTTCCCGGAACGTGTCGCGACCGAAGAACTCATTGACGTAAGCGAGCCTCTTGTAGTGCTCGTCCTTATACTCGTTCTCGAGCGTCGCCGGGTTCTCGTCCCGTTTGCGCCAGAAGGCCTCGACGAACGCCTCCCGCTCCTGCTCGGATTCGAGACCGAGGAACACGTCGCGCTCGACCTCGCTGATGAGGTACGGGACCTCTTCCATAAGCCACTTCTTGTGGTGCTCCGGGAGCCCCTCGACGCGGTCCTGGGGCGAAGCGAGAAGAGCGCCCGCGAGGATAAGGCCGAACATTTGCACTAGTATAGCGTGATGGCGCGAGCGAAGATGGCTGCGGCGATCGCCGTCCTTGCGCTCGCCGCTCCACTGCTCTACCTGACGATCCAGCGCGACCGCGAGAGCGAGCCTACGGGCTGGAACCTCGTCCTGGTGAGCGTCGATACGCTTCGCGCCGACCACCTCTCGAGCTACGGGGCCACATTCATCCGGACGCCCCACATGGATCGGCTGGCCTCCGAGGGCGTCCTCTATGAGAACGTCTCGACCGTCGCTCCCACGACCCTTCCCTCCCATGCATCGTTATTCACCGGCTTGACTCCGGTCGCGCATGGAGTCCACGACAACGTTGGGTTCTACCTCGACGACCGATTGCCGACACTCGCGGAGCACCTGAAGGGCCAAGGGTACGAAACCGCAGCCTTCGTTGGCGCATTCGTCCTGGACTCGCGCTTCGGACTCGACCGGGGGTTCGATCTCTACGACGACGACGTCGAAGGTGGGGAGGAGGACGTCGCCTCCGGCTTCGTCGCCCAGAGGCGAGGCGCCGAGGTCCTCGAGAGCGCTCTCGCCTGGATCGGGTCTCGCGGCGAGACCGAACGCCCGTTCTTCACGTTCGTTCACTTCTACGACCCGCATACCCCGTACGAGGGCTCAGGGGGGTACCGAGCCGAAGTGGCGTACGTCGATTCTCTCGTGGGCCAGCTCCTCTCTTTTCTCGACGCGCGAGGACTGAGCGAACGAACCCTCGTCGTCCTCACCGCCGACCATGGGGAGTCGTTGGGGGAGCACGGCGAGGCGACTCACGGCCTCTTCCTTTACGAGTCGACCCTCAGGATCCCGTTGATTCTCCGTTACCCCGGAGCCCCGGCCGGAAGCCGCCTCTCGCGTCCTACCCACATCACTGGCGTCGCCGCCGAGGCCCTCGAGATCCTGCGGGTTCCGCCGATGTCCGTTCGAAGGGAGCAGCCCTTCTACGCCGAGACCTTCCTTCCCCGGCTTCACTACGGCTGGAGCGAGCTCCGGAGCCTGACCCGCTGGCCGCACAAGCTCGTGGTGGCTCCCAAGCCCGAGCTTTACGATCTCTCGAAGGACCCGGCGGAGGCAAAAAACCTCATCGAGGAGCTCCCGGCGATCGCTCTCTCTCTGCGGAGCGATCTCGATAGCCTGGTCGTTACCCCGGTCGAGCCCGAAAATGTCGATCGCGAGACCCTCGAGAAGCTGAAGAGCCTCGGATACGCGGGCCCGACGGTTCCCTCGACCGGCGATCTTCCCGATCCCAAGGACCGCCTCGAGAGCTATCGCGTGCTGAACGATCCGATGATCCAGAGCCTTCGTCCCGAGGACGGCGCCGCGTTCGGGAAAGCTCTCTCGGATCTGAAGGGAGTCCTCACGCGCGAGCCTCGTATTCCAAGAACGTACGCGCTCTACGGCGAGATGTTGCTGAAAGCGCGCCGAGGGAGCGAGGCCGCGCAAGTCTTCCAGGCCCTCGTCGCGCTCGACGAAGAGAGCTTCGAGGGTCACTACGGGCTCGGAGTCGCGCTCCAGAGTTTGGGTCAAGAGGGTAAGGCCATCGAGGCCTTCGGGAGCGCGGTCGAGATCGATCCTCGAAACACGAAGAGCTATCTGCGCCTTTCGGAGGCCGAGAGCGCCCGCGGGAAATGGGACGCCGCGGAAGGCTGGCTGCGAAGGGCGATCGCCGTTCACGAAGACCGGGTGATCGTGGATCGTCTCGCCCAGGTGCTGCTGCAATCGGGCCAATCGGGGAAGAGCGCGGAAGCTCGTGCGCTCCTCGAAGGGCTCGCCGCGGATGCGCCGAACGACGCTCTCGCGGCCTACAACCTCGGACAGCTCCTGCTCGTGGAAGGAGAAGCGGAAAACGCGCTCGTCGAGCTTCGGCGAGCCGCCGCTCTCGCGCAGTCCGATCCCGACGTGCACCAGGCGCTCGGAAGCGCTTTCGCGCTTTTGGGCAGGCGCGAGGAGGCGGTCGAGTCCTTCCGCCGGGCGGTCGAGCTCGCCCCCTGTTTCGCCGCCGCCCAGGCGAATCTAGGGGCTGCATATGCCGAGCTGGCCCGCCTTCCGGAAGCCGCGGCCGCGCTCGAAAAAGCCGTCTCTTGCAATCCCAATTACGCCGCGGGATTCAAGAACCTCGCCGCGATCCAGCTCCAGATGGGGAACCTGGACCGGGCCATCACCGCCATGCGAGGGGCTCTGAGAGCGAGCCCGGCAGACCCGGAGATCCAGAAGAGCCTCCAGGAGCTCATCGACTTCCAAACCCGATCGAGTAGACCGTGAGCTACCGTAGGTGCGTACACCAGGGAGGGAGCGTTGAACGCCGAGAGTCGCGATGCTAGGCTCGAGCCATGAGCGTTGACGTTGAGGAAGAGTGGGTCGCCGATTTCGAGGCGGCGGCCCGCCGCACGCTCGAGGAACGCCTGCGCTATGCCTTCATCCATACCTACAAACCGGTGCTGGACGACGCCCCGTACCGCTCGTTCGAAACCATGGAGGATTACCGCCGGTGGTGCGAAGAGAATCTCCCCTCGTGGCTGGGGTATGGCCGCTCGGTTTGAGTACCGGCAGGCACAGGAGATTGCCGCGGCTTTCCGCCGGCACCTGGTCCGTTATCTCTTCATAGGAAAGTCGGGAGCCATCCTGCTCGGGTATCCCGACACCACCCAGGATGCGGATCTCTTCCTGGAGAAGAGTCCGGAGAACGGCCGCGCGGTGGTGACGGCGCTGGTCGAGCTCGAATTCCCACTGAGCGGCGAACAACGCGCGGAGATCGAGCGCGGCAAGGACTTCGTACAGTTGCGCCAGGGCCCTTTCGATCTCGACCTGGTATTCGCCCCCGATGGGATCGAAAGCTTCGAGGAAGCGGACCGCCGGGGGCTGACGGTCGAGGGAATGCGGGTCTCCCACATCGACGACATCATCCGAAGCAAGGAGGCGACCGGCCGAGTGAAGGATCGCGAAGCTCTGCCACGTCTCAAGGCATTCCGCGAGTGGTGGATGGAGCGAAGACAGAACTGACAATTGAGCTTTTCGTAACCGACCACCGCCCCCGTGCGTGGGTCTTCTCGTCCAGGAGATTGAGCCCTCGCCCTTCCCTCAGACATACCGGCATTCATTCGCGCCCGCAATTGGGCCATGCATAGCAATATTGCGATTGACAAAATCGCAGGATTGCGATATTAGTATGAAAAGGGTGGAGCTGGTTGCCGGAAACGCAGGTGTTGCTGTTCGCAGACACGGATGGGTCCGCGCCCTTATTGACATGGCTGGACGACTTGCCGGAGAAGGTGCAGATGAAATGCCTCGTACGGATAGAACGATTGAAGGCTATGGGACACGAGCTGAGGCGACCGGAGGCGGATCTGCTTCGGGACGGAATCCACGAGTTACGCGTCCGACATGGTCACGTGAACTACCGGATGTTGTATTTCTTTTCTGGCGGGCAGGCGGTGATTTCCCACGGATTGACCAAGGAGGATGCGGTACCGGACGTCGACATCGAGCGTGCGCTTACGAGGAAGACTCAGTTCGAGAGCAACCCACTTAAGCACGCCTATCGGGAGTGAGGAGGATATGGAAAAGAAGGCTAGGAGTAACGACGCAGTGAGCATCCTCCACAGACGGTACGTGAAGGATGACCCCAGGCGAAAGGAACTCGTCGAGCAGGAACGGAGCAACGCCGAGATTGCTAGCCTGGTTTACGAACTCCGAAAGCAAGCTGGGCTGAGCCAGCGCGAGCTGGCAGACCTAGTAGGAACGACCCAATCCGTCATCAGTCGTCTCGAGGACGCTGACTATGACGGACATTCGCTATCGATGCTCCGCCGCATTGCCGCAGCGACAAAACAGAAACTCGCTGTGGTCTCGATACCCGACGACCCTGAAAAGGGGGCAATCCGGGACGCGTTTCGGTTGTTTGTGCAGCTCCTCCGGAGAAATCAGAAACTGACTGTTGACGAGCTAGCCAAACGAGCAGGCATAGATCGGTCAGAAATCGTTTCGATGGAGAGGACCATCGGATACCGGCCGAGCCCTAGAACGCTCTACAAGCTCAGCCGCTTTTACGTGATTCCCGAAAGCCGGTTCCTCGTGCTAGCGGGCGCAGTGAAGGAAGTTCCTGAGAGCTTCCGTGATCAAGCATCTCGCTTCGCCGCCCAGTCTGACAGCTTCGCGACACTGACTAGTGACGAAAAAAAAGCTTTGGATGAGTTTATGAAGTTTCTCCGAACCGAGGGAGAGGAACGCAAAGTGAGACGTTGACTAATAGCTCCCTCTCCTCTTTTCGCCGGGTGAGCTTCTTATCCTCGATCTCGCCCGCGAACGTAGCATTGTCGAACTCGAGAACCTTCTGCCCGGCGCCGACGAAAGCCCCGTCCTCCTCCATCCACCGGGTCTGGAGCTCGCTTACCGGAACGTTGGGAGCGGTCAACTGCGTGGACCGGACGGCCTCGAGGTTTCCCGTTAGTTAGGAGGAGGAGGAGATAGCTCTCGAAGTCGCCGCGATGGACGGGCCCGTCGGACGCCGGCCGGGATTCCTCGAGTCGGGGCTGATCGGCATCCACGCCCGCGCAGGCGGAGGCCAGGCTGAGACCGAGGATTGGAGCGAGAGCACCAGCTCTCGACTCATGACCGCTTTTCCGGTCCATTTTGCCGGAAGGCATCCGGCAAACCGAGAAAAACTGAGGGGCGCGGCCGAAGCCGCGCCCCTGCTTAGGAAGCGAAAGACTCGCTTAGAACTGGAAGCGAACGCCGAGCTTGAGGACTCGCGGATCCAGAGCGGCGACGATGTTGTTGAACGTCCTCCCCGTCGTCATGAAGAAGTTCGTCTCCGTGTTGGAGTTGAGCAGGTTATAGACGTCGAACAGGCCGGTGACCTTGTAGCGCCCACCGAGGGTGAAGGCCTTCTCCAGTCTGACATCGACGAGGGTGACCGTGTCGGAGTAGTTGTTGTCGATGTCCTCGAGGAAGACGTTCACAGTTCCCGAGCCCGGGACCGCGACCGAGTAGATTGGCGCCCAGGGCCAGCCGCTCTGAATCCGCAGGTTCGCGGACAGTGCGATTTCCTTGGGCAAGACGTACCGGCCGAGGAGACGGAAGTTCCAGTTCGAGTTGGACTGGATGTTGTCGACTGCAGGGTTGTGGTTCTGCCAGAACAACACGCTCAGCGGATCGGCGACCAAGGGGCTGGTGCTCTGGCCATTCGCCCTTCGCCGCTCATCCCTCAACTGGTAGTCGAAGCTCGTCTGCACGAAGAAGTCCTGGCTGAAACGGCGCTGGAACGCGACCTGGAACGTGTCGTAGTTGTCGTCATCGTACCCGCCGGGGAACGTGTCGATGTTCGGCGCCTGGGCGTTGGCTGCCGCAGCCGGCACCCGCTCCAGGCTGAGCGTCTGATTGGCGAATGCGCCGGGGCAGCCGGTGCAGGTCGTGGTGTAGGGGACGCCACTCTCGAGGAGCGGGATCACCTGCGCGCGGTTCCAGCTGCCGAAATCGTTGCGGAGCTGCTTTCTTACGTAAGAGAACCGCAGTGAGGTGTCGGGCATGAGCTCGTGCTCCACCGAGGCGCTGAACTCGTCCGCGTAGGAAGGAGTCATGTCCGGATTCACCGGCGTCCCCTGCGCGTTCGCGAGGCTCGACCCCACCGTGCCGTTCTGTTCGACGCGGGTGCCGAGCTCGCTGTCGCCGTCGTAGAGCCCGTTCCGATTCTGATCGAGGAACTGGTAGGTCACGCGCGCGACGCCCGCGGGGTTGCCGCTCGACAGCCGATCGGCGATGTTCTGGAAGTAGCGCCCGTAGTGGGCCTTCAGGATTGTCTTTCCGGTTCCCGCGAGATCGTAGGTGACACCCAGACGGGGAGCGAAGTTGTTCCAGGTCAAGAGGTTCTGTCCCTCGATCGTCCCTGCAGGGAAGAACTGGGTGAACTCGGGGGAGAGCTCGGAGCTCTTGTAGCCAGCCGTCTGCCGATGGAACCGGAATCCCAGGTTCATCGTCAGCCGGTCGTTCGGCGCCCAGGTGTCCTGGATGAAGAACGCGGTATGGGTGTTGCGGTTGTCGTTCTGGTTCGCGCCGTCGGCCTTGACGTTGAAAAAGCGGATCTCGTTCGCGTTGAACGGCCGTCCCAAGTTGCTGTTGTCCATGTAGCGGATCGCGCCGGAGTTCGAGTTGAACCCGTACTGCGACGAGTCGATCTGCCAGTCGAAGCCGAACTTCCAGTCGTGGCTTCCGCCCTTGTTCG
>Ga0184637_10000851_pt1 | contig 21659 bp, 25 predicted proteins | sample PLM3_127_b2_FD_133143 | JGI IMG/M metagenome (GOLD analysis project Ga0184637, IMG submission 133143) | Groundwater sediment microbial communities from an aquifer in East River, Colorado, USA - PLM3_127_b2 | ecosystem: Environmental > Terrestrial > Soil > Riparian zone | place: USA: East River... | reverse complement strand
CGTTTAAAAAACAAAACTACTCTTTCCGTCAACTGATGTAATATGAATCTTGAAACCGAACGATTGATCTTGCGCGATTTTGTCAAAGAAGATTGGCAGCGGGTCTTGGAATATCAGTCCGACCCGCTCTATTTGCGTTATAACGATTGGACAGAAAGAACGCCAGAAGCGGTGCAGGAATTTATTGAAATGTTCCTAAACCACCAACGGCAGGAACCGCGCATAAAATTTCAACTGGCTGTCGTTTTGAAATCGAGCAATCAACTGATCGGGAACTGCGGCGTTCGTATGGGGGAAGTTAACGCACATGAAGCAGATATTGGTTATGAGTTGAATCCCAAACACTGGAATCACGGTTATGCAACCGAGGCGGCGCGTACCATTGTCGATTTTGGATTCAGTCACTTTGGTGTACATCGTATTTGGGCATCCTGCGTTGCTGAAAATATCGGTTCGGCGCATGTGTTGGAAAAACTGGGCATGCAACTGGAAGGACGCCTGCGTGAGCACAAATACTTCAAAGGCAGGTGGTGGGATACTCTGATGTATGCGGTGATCGTTGATGAGTGGGAGATACATAAACAGAATAATCCTGTTCAATAGAATGAGATTAAGGATTAGAGTTATGGAAAACTTTACTGATGTGAAACTGGAAATTTTCGTTCCCCAGGAACACGCGCTAAAAATCCGCGATGAACTGGCAAAGATCGGCGTCGGGCGGATCGGAAATTACGATCATTGCGTTGCAATAGCTCCCGTTCAGGGATATTACCGACCTCTTTTAGGAGCTAATCCGTTTGAGGGTGAAATTGGAAAGATCAGCGAAGTGATGGAGTATAAAGTCGAAGTTAATTGCAAGCGTGAATTGGCGAATGAAGCGATCAAAGTGATTAGAAGTGTTCATCCGTATGAAGAACCTCTGATCAATATCCTTCCGCTTGCGAATCATCTTTTTGGATCAGCATGAACACATACGATATTCATCACAGGTATGGGTGTGATGAATAAAGGTTCAGGAATAAAATGAACAAAGATTTTCACATTGTCTTTATAGACGAAACAGGATTTATGCTTAACCCATTAGTTCGTCGATCTTGGTCGCCCCGTGGACACACACCTGTTATTAAAGTATCAAATTCACATCATGATCGTATCTCGGTTATAGGTGCTATGACGATTACGCTAGAAACAAAGCAATTTGGTTTGTTATTTCACCTCTCACAAGATAATACTAATTTTCGGGGATACACTATAGTACCTTTTCTTAACCGTATACACAACAAACTTCATGGTGATATTAGATTAGTCTGGGATTCGATCAAAATTCATAGTGCCAAGCCAGTGAACAACTATCTTGCTGCTCATCCAGAAATTAGAGTGTTTTTCTTTCCAGAATATGCTCCAGAGTTAAATCCTGTTGATAATGTTTGGGGATATATCAAACACGATCGTTTAGCCAATTTCTGTCCCCATAATCTTGTAGAACTTCGCAGGTGTGTTATAGCCGAGTTGTTCAGAGTGCAAAAGATGCCAAATTTGCTAGAGTCCTTGTTTCGTCATACAGGTCTTGGTCTTGATATCTAGCGTCGCCTTTTTATGCTTGACCAAATATATCTTTTCCAATGTTTTATGGCTTCATCATCCCGCTGTATCGCTTGTCGTCTAGGGCGCTGGTTACTCCAGCCCATGTGCCTCATGATGTGCCATACTGAGCTAGGATGATACCGCACCTTAAATTTATCCCAAATCAAACCAGCGATGCGCTCCAATGTCCAGTAAATTTCTGTATATCCCTGTGTTTGTGCACCTTGCATTAATTCTTGCCGCAATTTTGCAAGTTGCTCGTCTGATAATCGTCTCGGACGTCCTATTGGACGACGATCACTTTCATCTAGCGGTTCTTTGGATTCTTTCTTCCAGCGATGAATGCTACGTTCAGTAACACCAATAACCCTTGAAACCTCTTTTACCCGCTTTCCACTATCAATGAGTTCCAACGCACGCCTACGTCGTTTTGCTAGTTGCTCGCTTTTTCCGTATGGTCTCATGTTTGTTATTATTACACATGTCGGTAATTAATTCATTAGAATTTGACGACTTAAGAATGTAAACGTTGAAGAATTGTAGAGTGTGTAATGGTTTTTGTAACAGAATCAGCCTCACCCGTCGCGAGAAGCGAGTCATCAATCTCCAATCTCTAATTCTCTAATTACAAAGGAGTAACAAATGCCAACCCAATCCTCATCTACCCATCTGCCTTTCGGCGAAAACAAAACTGCCGAGTGGTATGGCAAGGATATTATTTCGGTCAAACAGTTCAGCCGCGACGATCTGGAATATGTGTTCGGCGTGGCACACGAAATGCGCGGCATGGTCGAGCGCATCGGGACGTTTGATCTGCTAAAGGGAAAAATCCTGGCAAATATTTTTTATGAGCCATCCACGCGTACGTCGTCGTCGTTCACTGCAGCGATGGAACGACTTGGCGGTTCGGTCATCCCGATCAACGAAGTGAAGTATTCGTCTGTGACGAAGGGTGAGACGCTTTCCGATACTGTGCGCACGCTCGAATGTTATGCCGATGTGATCGTCCTGCGTCACCCCGAAACAGGCTCGGCGGCGATTGCAGCGAAGGCGGCGCGCAAACCTGTCATCAACGCGGGCGATGGCATAGGCGAACATCCGACTCAGGCTTTGCTCGATACGTTTACGATTAGCGAAGAACTCGGCAGATTGGATAACCTGAACGTGACCCTGCTCGGCGATTTGAAATACGGCCGCACTGTACATTCGCTGGCGCGTTTGCTATCCGCGTTCAACGGGATCAAACTCAATTATGTTTCGCCTGAAATTTTGCGCATGCCCAAGGAAGTGATGGACGAAGTGGCGGAGAAGGAAGTGCCGCAGGCTGAATATTTGTCGCTCGAAAAAGTTCTGCCCGAAACTGACGTGCTGTATGTGACGCGCGTCCAGAAGGAACGCTTCGAAGACCCCGCCGAATACGAAAAGGTCAAGGGCGCGTATGTAATTGACCCTGCGGTCATGAAACCCGCGAAGAAGGATATGATTGTGATGCATCCGCTCCCGCGCGTCACCGAGATCAGCATGGACTTCGACGACGACCCGCGCGCTGCGTATTTTCGCCAGATGGAGTATGGTCTGTATGTGAGAATGTCGTTGCTGGCGATGGTTCTTGGCAAAGCATAGTGTCACGTTCCAAGTTTCAGGTTTTGCGTGCTAACTTGACACATGGAACTTTGGAGAAACATGGAAACTTTCTTTTCTTTTCTTGAAAAACGTGTGGATGACTGCTCATCCCTCCTGTGCGTTGGACTCGACCCACACATTCCGGATCTCAAGGAGCCTACCGCCGCGTCTGCACTGGACTTCTGCCTGAATCTCGTTAAACAGACAGTTCCTTACGCTGCTGCATTCAAACCTAACGCGGCGTTCTTCGAGGTTTTCGGTGCCGAAGGTTGGACCGCGCTCAAGCAAGTGATCGAAGCAATTCAAGAAGAATCGTATCGTATGGGTTCGATGATTCCTGTCATCCTGGATGCGAAACGTGGCGATATTGCATCTACTGCGGAAGCATATGCAAAATCCGCATTTGAAAATCTCGGAGCACATTGCATCACGTTGAGTCCCTATCTTGGAAAGGACTCGATTGAGCCGTTCATCCAGGATCAGGAAAAAGGTGTTTTCTTGTTGTGCAAAACGAGTAATACAGGTTCAGGTGATTTACAGGATTTAACCCTCACCCCAACCCTTCTCCCATTGGGAGAGGGGCAAGGGGAGAGGGTGTTCTATCTTTACGAACACGTTGCCAAACTCGCACAAACGTGGAATACCAAAAACAATATCGGGCTCGTTGTCGGCGCGACACACATTGACGCGATGAAACGCGTCCGTGCCATCGCGCCCGATTTGTGGTTCCTGGCCCCTGGTGTCGGCGCGCAGGGCGGAGAATTAGAATCGGCGCTGAAAGCTGGATTAAGAAAAGATGGAATGGGCATACTGATTCCCATCTCACGTGGAATCTCGCGTGCAAAGAGTCCCACCAAAGCCGCAGCAGAGATACGCGACCAGATTGTGAATATTAGGCGACAACAAGGATACTAAATTGCAGAGACTCCCAGTTTGGAGAATTTTATGGAAAGTAAAGATATATCTGCTTCACAAGAGAACCCAATAATTAAATATTTCAAAACCATTCCAGGGATAAGCATAGTGATAGTATTGTTCATGTTGTCTCTTATTGCTTATATCTATTTATTGATAAACAGTACTGTTTTTGCCACTTATTATTTGGAAATAGGTTTTAGTTTTCTTGGGGCATATTGCGTTTTTTTGCTGGCAATGTTTATTTTGGAATTGAGACATAGACGAAGCGAATTGACGGTCACGTTGTCCTATGTGGGTCTTGGTTTAGCCATTTTCCATTTATTAATGACGATCTATTGGGCTCCAGAATGGGGAGGAGAAAATACGCTGAAAGCATGCTTTTACAATTTTCACTTAATTGGAGGCGTAATTATCATTGTGATAGACAGAAAAATTCAGAAATATCTTGGGACAACTCTCGAAGTGAATCGATTAGAAGCATTACCTGTAACAGGAATTGTATTTACGATAATTTCAATGCTTTTTCATGGGTCGGTGGCATTCATGAAATTCCTATTTACAATCCCGGGTTTATCTTGATAGAAAAAGATTCATATGACGCAACTTAACGTCCATCTCACATCCCTCGCTGAAGAACTCCTCTCCGCGGGCTGCATCAAATTCGGTGACTTCACACTCAAATCGGGACTCAAATCTCCGATCTACATTGATTTGCGGCAGATCATTTCCCACCCAAAACTTCTTGCAGATGTTGCGCAAGCCTACCTTCCTCTAATCTCCAATCTCCAGTTCTCTCGTATCGCCGGCTTGCCCTATGCGGCGATTCCCATCGCCACCGCCATCAGCCTCGCAGGGAATTACCCGATGATCTATCCGCGCAAGGAAGCCAAGTCCTATGGCACGAAAGCAGAGATCGAAGGCGAATACCACGCGGGTGAGACCGCCCTCATCATTGACGACCTCGCCACGACAGGTGGAAGCAAATTCGAAGCCATCGAAAAACTGACCGCAGTGGGCCTGGTTGTAAAAGATGTCGTCGTGCTGATTGACCGTCAATCAGGCGCGAAAGAGTCTTTGAAGCAAGCAGGCTATACTATGCACGCGGTGTTGGCGATCAGTCAATTGCTGGATTATTGGGAGGAGACAGGCAAGGTGGAGAAGGATAAAATTGAGGCGACAAGAGTGTTTTTGACCAAAAGATGATTTTTTTGTCTCAAAGATTTCTCGAAAATGAATTTCTAATTGTGGAAATTGAATATCCAATCAAAAGTCGTAATGTGCCGAGAAATAAGTTGTCAGTGAATTATTCTCGTTCAACAGATGCACAATGGGATTTAACCGAAAGATTCAAAGTGGTTGAAGAATAAAAATAAATATTTTGATTGCATAATGAACATCACGACCAAAAACAAACCTTCACAGCCATGATAAAAATCATCCCCTGCCAGGAACGTTTTGACGAACTTGTCCATTTTGTTACTCGCCTCAACAGTGACGGGGCACATCACATCGGCTTCTTTGGTGAAGGCGAAGCGGACGTGCGTTCCTCCTTGGCGGAGTGTCTCATTACACCCTCTGAAGGATTCATGCTGGCTTATGATGACGATCAACTCGTCGGCACCTTCGGGGTAGATGCAGATCCCGAGGTCAACAAGGCCTGGCTGTATGGTCCGCTCGTTGAACATGCAGAGTGGCATACGGTTGCAGATCAACTGTACGAGTTTGTTCTGCCACTCATCCCTGCGAACATTCGTGACCGCATTTTGTTCTGTGATGTGCAGAATATCCACATGGAAGAATTCGCCGCGCGGCATGGATTCCCGTTGCAATCTGAAAATACAATACTGATCCTGACGCGCGATAATTACAAACCATCTCCAAAAAGGGAGACACAAGTCATTGCGTATCAGGAAAGTTTCTTTGAGCAATTTGAAGAACTGCACAAAGTACTATTTCCAAACGGCTCCTTCAATGCGACTCAAATGGTTAAAAAAATAAATGAAACTCATCATATCTTCGTTGCCGTTGAAGATGAACATTTGCTCGGATATCTTTTTTGCAAAATCGACCCCGAAGCGGAATCAGGCTATGTGGATTTTATCGGCACCGACGCGTCCGCCCGAGGTCGTGGCATTGGCGCCGACCTGCTGGCTGCAGGCGTGGACTGGATGCTATCCGCGCCCACGACGCGGAAAGTCAATCTGACGGTCAATATTGATAATATTATCGCACGCAATTTGTATGAAAAGTTTGGCTTTGTCACCGAGCGCATCATGCGCGGATATCGTAAACAGGTTATTTGAAAAAGCCTGGAGGAATATTTTAATGAGCTGGAGCAAATTAGAGTCTCAAGCGCCAGAAATTGCTGAATTCGGAAAAGCGCGCCTGCATAATAAAGTCGCTTATCTTGCCACCATTCGCAAGGATGGTTCGCCGCGCGTTCATCCTTTCACGCCGATTATTGGCGAAGGTCATTTCTTTGTTTTTATGGAACCCACTTCCCCAAAAGGCAATGACCTCCGCCGTGATGCGCGTTACGCTGCCCATTGCTCCGTGACGGATACGAGCGGGGAGAGTGGCGAATTTATTGTTACGGGAAAAGCCAGGTTTATTGAAGATGCTGAATTGCGAGCACTGGCCGTAAGAGTTACTCCGTATCAACCTGCCGAGCGCTATATCCTTTTTGAATTTGAGGTTGAAAGTGTGTTAGTGACGGAGTATAAGGATGATGAGACTATTCGCACTCGCTGGAAAGCTGATGAATAAAGGAAATGTAGCATGACGAAAAAACATACTTTTACAGCCACCATCCAAAACGCAGGCGGAGGCGGCGCGTTCGTGGAAGTGCCGTTCGATGTGGAAAAGGCATTCGGGTCGAAGCGGCCCAAGGTCAAAGCCACGTTTGAGGGGGTCCCGTATCGCGGCATTTTGACGCGTATGGGCACGGAACGTCACCTGCTCATCATCCTCAAGGAGATCCGGGAGCAGATCGGTAAAACGTTTGGCGATGAAGTGAAAATTACTGTTGAACTGGATGAAGAGCCGCGCGTGATCGAAGTCCCTGCAGAGTTGAAGAAAGCATTCAAGATCGAGAAGGAAGCGAAAACCTTCTTCGACAAACTCTCCTATACACATCAAAGAGAATATGTGATGTGGATCAATGAAGCTAAAAGAGAAGAGACGCGCCAGAACCGGATTGTGAAAGCAATCGGGATGTTGAAAAAGGGTCAAAAAGCAAGATAATTCACGGAGGCGAAGCGTGAAGAGACGAGGGCAAGGCACACTACTGGAACAATTGAAACGCTCAAACAAGGCAAATCGGAAAAATAACCCCGATGAAGCGGTGCAGACCTGGCTGCACCTACCCAGAGGCAACAAAACAGTTCTGCCGCCGAGATTCCGACATGAGGATGTCCGTTCTTCGGAGAACATGCTGGAGTTTTTCGTGAATGAGTTTACGGAAAAAGGACAGATTGTCTTCGACCCTTTTGCGGGCTTTGGAACCACGCTGCTTGTCGCTGAAGAGATGGGCAGGATTGGATATGGTATTGAATATAGCAAACAGAAAGCAGACTATGTGCATGGGCTGCTCGATCACCCGCAGCATTTAATCCACGGCGACTCTCGCAACCTCATGGATTATGACTTGCCACTCTTCGATCTATGTCTTACGTCACCGCCATACACGAATCAGAACGATACGGAAAATCCGTTTGTAGACTATAGACAAAAAGGATTCGACTATCCATCTTATTTACAGGAAATGGGCCGCATCTTTTTACAAGTGGCTCACAAGCTGAACCCGTCCGGTCGTATAGTGATCGAGGCTTCGAACTTGAAAAAGAACGGCCATGTAACCACGCTGGCCTGGGATATTGCGCGCGAAGTATCGAAATTCCTTCGTTTTGAAGGGGAAACCATTGTCTGCTGGGATAAATATGGGTACGGCTATAATCACAGTTATTGCCTGGTCTTTTCCAAAACCTAAGGAGCTTTTATGCAACTCACGGGTTACCTCCAGCATCTTTACGATTACAACTACTGGGCGAACAAACGATATTTGGCGGTCGCTGAAACTCTTACAGAGGAACAACTCTTCCGAAAGCAGGGACATAGCTGGGATAGCGTCCATGCCGTGTTGGTGCACATGCTGAGTTCGGAACGGATGTGGCCCATGCGCTGGCGAGGTGAAACGGGAACTTTTCTCGACGCGAAAGATTTCCACACGGCCATCTCCATTCGCGAATATTGGGTGGATGTAGAAAAAAAACTGCGCGGCTTCGTCGCAGAGCAGACCGAACAAACCCTCATGCAGGATGTCACATACACCAACCCGAAAGGTGAGACATTCACACTTCCATTATGGCAGATGGTCGTCCAGCCGCCGAATCACAACACGCATCATCGCGGTGAAATGGCGGCGATGTTCGCGCTGATGGATGTCCCGCATCCCGAAGAGGAAGTGGTGCAATATTTTCTGGATAAAAGCGGACAGAAGAGATTCTGATCCCATGAATACTCAATCTCCAAAATGGATGGAATGGGCGCGGGAAATTTTTTCACTCAGTCAATCAGGCATCACTTACAGCGGGAACCAATACGATATAGACCGATACAGGCGTTTACAGGAGATCACAGCCGAGATGATCGCCAGCCAATCGGAGATGCCAAAAGAATCTGTGCTTGAAAGTTTTTCGATGCAGGCGGGATATATCACGCCAAAAATTGATGTGCGCGGTGCAGTTATCCGCGATAATAAGATCTTATTGATACAGGAAAGAGCAGATGATAAGTGGGCGATGCCTGGCGGCTGGGCCGATCTTGGGAATTCCCCTGCGTCAGTGGCGGAACGCGAGGTGTTCGAGGAGAGCGGCTTTAATGTGCAGGCTGAAAAAGTGGTTGCAGTCATCGATGCGAACCGCATCCAGCCGCTGGAGTTTTATCATGCTTACAAGATCATCTTTCTTTGCAAACTTTTGGACGGTGAGCCGCGCATCAGTCACGAAACATTGGCAGTGGATTTCTTTGATTTGAATAACCTGCCGCCATTATCTGTATATCGCACTAATGAAAACATGTTGCGAGAAGTTTTTGCTCATGTGCAAAAACCGAGTCGCGCGACCGCATTTGATTGATGTTTATATCTTGTGTGCATACTCCAGGGAGCGGGACGCCGCCGAGGACGGCGGCTTGAGCAACCAATAAAATGTATTCTCTCTTTCGTTCTCTTCTTTTTCGTCTCGATCCTGAAACAGCGCACTGGCTTACACTTTACGCATTACGCATTGCAGGAAACTTTCCATTATCCAATTGGTGGTTCACACAACTTTATAAGACGCCGTCCAAACCTGTTGAAGCATTTGGATTAACATTTAAGAATCCCGTTGGACTCGCGGCGGGCTACGACAAGGACGCGGTCGCGATCAAGGGACTCGCGGCTTTGGGATTTGGACATCTGGAGGTGGGAACGGTCACGCCCAAGCCTCAGCCAGGGAACGCGCGCCCGCGCATGTTCCGCCTTTTGGAGGATGAGGCGGTGATCAATCGGATGGGATTTCCGAGCAAAGGGGCGGACTTCGGCAGTAACCAGTTATCGTTAAGCCGTGATCAATTGTCAGTTGTTATTGGTGTGAATCTTGGCAAAAACAAAGATACCCCCCTTGAGGAAGCTGCGAATGATTATATCGAGCTTATGCGCCGTTTTATGTTTTACTCAGATTATTTAACCATCAACATCAGTTCGCCAAATACTGTTGGGTTGAGAAGATTACAAGGCCGCGAAATGTTGGAACAATTGTTGGGCGCAATTCAAAAAGAGCGCGAATCCACCCTCACCCCTAACCCCTCTCCCAATGGGAGAGGGGGATTCCCGCCCATTCTTGTCAAACTTGCGCCTGATCTATCTGATGAAGAATTGGATGATTCCATTGGCGTCATTCTCAATAAAAATATGGACGGGATCATTGCCACGAATACCACTTTGGCGCGCGAGGGGTTGCAATCAAAGCATCAGATTGAAATAGGCGGTTTAAGCGGGAGCCCGTTGAGGGTCCGGAGTGAGGCGGTTTTACGTCAGGTAATCAAACGTGTGGATGGAAAAATCCCGATCGTGAGCGTCGGGGGAATTATGGATCCAGATGATGCAAAACGGAGGTTGGATCTGGGCGCAGCGCTCATCCAGCTTTATACGGGGTTGGTTTATGGGGGACCAGGTCTGGTTAAAAAAATTCTGCTGAATCGGTAAATTTTATTAAGGCGCGGCGTGCAAAGCGGGCTGCGGCGCTTCTTTTGGATTTTTGAAACCTTCAGGCAATTCAAATGAGAGTGGAGTTAAAGTTGAGCCGGTGCCGATATCACCGTAGGGAACATAATAAAAAAGCGTTGGGGCCTCTGCGCCCAGGCCGAAATCCTGAAAGGCGAAGAACAGATACGTGCCATCCGGGCTCCAGCGTGCATCGCGATAACAACACGCGCCGCTATTGAGGGGGGTAATGTGGTAGGCCTTGTGTTTCACCCAATCATAAACATAAAGTTCGCCCCAGCCATTGTTGCGCCTGTTGGTGTTGAAGACAAACAGGTTGTTTCCATCCCAATCAATATCAGGAATTGTGCGGTCCTGGTATCCCACCGGCATGAAGCGCGTGGCGGGGAAATTATCGTGCTGGTCAATCCTTTCGGGAGCGCAGGTGGATATGTCCAGAACGCTGACCTGTTCGGCTTGCAGAGATGAATTGCCAGCGTCCACACCTTTGAAGAGCCATGCCACCAGTTTGTCATCTGCCGACCAGCGCGTTTCCTTCACTTTGAGTGCAGCTCTGGTCCCATCAGTTGGCAGGATGCAAGTCTCCTCCATCCTTATGATCTGGTTGCGGTTCGTAAAAGTTTTTAGCGTTTCGAGATCGAACGGTATCACGAAAATATTGTTGCTCATGGCCAGCATCACCTGGGTGCCATCATGCGAAACCCGGAATGAATCGACTGAAACTTCAGACGGGAAAGTGGCGAGCGTATCCACCACGCCTGTGCTGATGTCATAATATTTGATGGTCTTGCCGCTGATGAAAACAAGCGTCTTGCCATCCGAAAGCCATTGCAGGTCAGTTTTGGTGCCGCCGTCGTTCGTCAATTGTTCGATATCAGAACCATCCATGTTCATGATCCAAATATCATTATTGGCAACAAAAGCCATCCGATCTGCACCGCCGAACGCGGGCAGTGGAGCAACGGTTTCCGTCGCGGTGGGTGGCGCTTCAGTGGTTGTTTCTGCCGGCAGGATTGCCGCTTCGGTGGCTTCGGCGATGGGTTCAGGTGTTTCCGTCGATGGGGCGGATGTGGATGTATTGGCGGGCGGCGCTTCAGTGGCGGATGGGCGGTTGATTCCGTTAAACAGGAAGAACCCCCCAGCGATGGCCGCGAGCGCGACAATTGGTATCACTACAGCCAGCACATTGAACCCTTTTTTCTCAGCGACCGGCTTCTGAATGAGTGTCCCTTTAATCGTCTTGGGGGCAACAGGCTGTAGTTTAGTCGTATCACCGCGCATGACGGCATGGAGCGCATCCAGCATTTCCTTCGAGCTGGAGAATCGATCATCCCTGTCTTTTGCCATGGCCCTCTGGATTATCATGTCCATGCCAGGTGGGAGTTTGGGGTTTGCGTTCAAGATCAACGGTATCGGGTCGGTGATGTGTTTGATGGCCACCGCCATGGGCGTATCCGCTTCGTATGGCTGCCTGCCCGTGACCATTTCAAACAGGATGATGCCAAGCGCATATATGTCCGCGCGGCCATCGATCGAATCTCCCTGGGCTTGTTCGGGAGCCATGTACGCCGGTGTACCGATAATGCCGCTGCCGGTAACGCTGCCAGCCTGCGCTTGTGATAATTTGGCAATGCCAAAGTCTGATATGTAGGGAATGCCTTTACTGTCGAACAGGATGTTGCTGGGCTTGATGTCGCGGTGGACAATACCCTTGGCGTGCGCCTCATCCAGCCCAGGCCCCACTTTTTCGATGATGCGGGTTGCTTCCTCGACACTGAGGATGCCGGCTTTAATTCGTTCTGAGAGCGATCCCCCGGTCATATAGCGCATGACGAAGTAAGGCAGATCTTCATCCGCGCCTACGTCATATACTGGGACAATGGAGGAGTGTTCAAGCGAGGCGATGATCTTTGCCTCACGCGCGAAACGCAGTCGGAATTGTGGGTCTGCATGCAGCAGTTCGGGCGGCAGCACCTTGACGGCAACTTCGCGTTCGAAGCGAGGGTCATATCCCCGATAGACTGTTGCCATTCCGCCGCGGCCCAATTCAGATTTGATTTCGTAGCGCCCGATCTTTTCCGGTTGCATAATGGCTTAAGTATACCTATCCCAAAGTGTGAGCGCAAGCGTTAAGTGTAGCAACTTTATTATGAATTCGTTTCACATAATATGGAACGATTGAAACAAAAAGGCTGTTCAAATCGTCATGAAGTATATGCCAATGACACTCAGGCAAACGGTCAGAGTGGAGGCGGCACTTCGTCAAGTTGTGACAGGATCGGAGGAAACATGGATTTTGGCTTGCATAAGAGTAAGATGAAACAATGTAACAGCAAGATTTTTTGTTTCACATTTGTGGTATATTGGCGGCACTATGGATGAAAAAATTACAATCATTGAAGGCCCACCACCTGTTTTTGAGGCAGTGAATGATGGTTGGGCGTTAGGCTTAAATGAAAGTTCGCGTTTGTCGGTCCCTGCATTGACCCGCCTGCGGACGTTCAATGGACCTGCACTGGTGGAGCGTTGTTATCAGGCCTGGAACAGCAAATCGACCATACAATTACATTATCGCAACGACATGGGCGTTGAGCAATCGGCTCCCATCCTGGCGGCACGTAATGTAGAAACTTCTGATGGGCATGTGCTTTTACTGTGGGTGTATCTCGATCACGACAAGGTGGAATTTGAGCTGGACAAAGGGGATGATGAAGCAGATGAGGACAATCTCGAATAAGGATTAAAGTTGGATGACCGGGCGCAAGCCCGGTCTTTTGTTGGAATGGCGGAACGATTCATTATTGACGAGTATTTGACTCTCGTGATAACGTTAAGGCTTGAAGTGTCACTCCGGGTAATTACATGATGAATACTTGTTCGACATGAGCCGAATTGAAAGCGGGCTTCCCGTCCCGGGATGCCCGTTTATGTTTTTACAAAGAGCCACCTGCATGGCGGTGAAAAAATCCTTTTTTGGAGAATGATATGGCTGAAACCCTCAATGCGTTCGATATGGCGCAACAGCAGTTCGACTCTGTGGCCAAAATGCTTAATCTTGACCCTGGCGTGATCGGCGCGTTGCGCTGGCCCATGCGCGAGTTTACCTTTCGCATTCCTGTGCGCATGGATAATGGCTCGCTGCAATTCTTTGAGGGATTTCGCGTGCAACACAACGACGCACGCGGCCCCAATAAGGGCGGCATCCGCTTTCACAAGGATGAGACGATTGATACCGTGCGCGCGCTCGCAATGTGGATGACGTGGAAATGTGCGGTGGCGGATATTCCATTGGGCGGCGGTAAAGGCGGCATTATTGTGGACCCATCCACGCTTTCAGAAAGAGAGAAGGAAGCTCTGTGTCGTGGTTGGGTGCTGCAGATGTGGCACAACCTGGGTTCGCGACAGGATGTGCCTGCACCGGATGTGGGAACCACTCCGCAAATGATGGGCTGGATGATGGATGAATATTCGCGCATTGTCGGTCAGTATTCGCCTGGTGTGTTTACCGGGAAGCCGATTGGCGGCGGCGGTTCACAGGGACGCACCGAAGCGACAGGTTATGGCGTCATCTATACGGTGCGCGAGGCCATGAAGCATCTTAATATGGATTCCACAAAGTCGATCGCTGCACTACAGGGATTCGGCAATGTGTCTCAATATGCTGCAATTGCTTTTGTTGAAATGCTGGGTGGCACGGTGGCTTGTGTCTCCTGTTGGGACCGCCACGATAAAAAATCCTACACATATAGCCGTAAAGGTGGCATTGATCCTCGCTTCCTTCTTTCCATTGTGGACGGGTATGGCACCATTAGTAAGAAAACCGCCGAAGAGGCAGGCTACATCGTTGAGGATGGAGAGGCATGGATCTCAAAAGAAGCGGATGTTCTCATCCCTGCCGCGCTCGAAGGGCAGATAAATTCCGAGACGATCCAGAAAATGTCTGGCCGTGTGAAGATCGTTGCTGAAGGCGCAAATGGCCCCACTACGCCTGAAGCGGATGAATTTTTCAAAGCCAATAAGATATTCAGCATCCCCGATTTTCTGTGCAATGCGGGCGGTGTGACCACATCTTATTTTGAACAAGTGCAGAATGATGCCAATTACTATTGGGAACGCGATGCGGTATTGCGCCGACTCGATATCAAGATGACCTCCGCTTTCAACGCCGTGCTCGAACGCAGTGAAAAGGAAAAGGTATACATGCGCGATGCGGCCTATATGGTGGCCATTGACCGTGTGGTCAAAGCCATGGAATTGCGCGGCTGGCTCAACGCGGGCTGGTAGAAATTCCGCTGGGTTTCAGGATAAAGAACAGGACGAGATATTATCTCGTCCTGTTCTTTATCCCCTCGCCCATTTTGGGAGAGGGAAGATTACACGATCCCATAAGCAAGCATGGCATTTGCAACTTTGATGAAACCGGCGATGTTTGCACCTGCCACATAATCGCCCGGCTTCCCATAAGTTTCAGCCGCTTCAAGACAATTCCTGTGGATGCTTTTCATAATATTGTGCAATCTCTGTTCCACTTCCTCGCGTGACCAGGACAGACGCAAACTGTTCTGGCTCATCTCCAAACCGGACGTAGCCACACCTCCCGCGTTCGCGGCTTTGGCGGGCGCAAACAACACTTTGTTTTCACGATAGACTCCAGCCGCATCCACTGTGGATGGCATGTTCGCTCCCTCGCAAACGAGGGTACAGCCATTCTTAATAAGCGCTTCTGCATGAATACCTTCGATCTCATTCTCGTGCGCGGATGGGAACGCCAGGTCAACTTTAAGACCTTGTTCCTTGATCACATCCCACACACTCTTGCCTGCATAATAAGCAACGTTCTTGAATTCATCGGCATATTCTTTAATACGCCCCCGGCGGACGTTCTTCAGATCTAGCACAAACTCCAGTTTCTTTTTATCAACTCCAGCCTCATCAACTATTGTTCCATCTGAGTCTGAGAGGGTAATCACCTTACCTCCCAATTGATTTATTTTTTCAACAGTATATTGTGCCACATTGCCCGAAGCGCTTACTGCCACAACTTTATCCTGAATCTTCTCGTTCCTCGTCCTCAGCATTTCAGCGGCGAAGAAAACCGCGCCATATCCCGTTGCCTCAGTGCGGATCAAACTTCCGCCATAGTCAATACCCTTGCCGGTCAACACGCCGGCATGTTCGTTGACTATCTTTTTGTAATAACCAAATAAATAACCAATTTCCCTGCCCCCCACACCGATGTCCCCGGCAGGCACATCCACATCAGAACCGATATGACGATATAACTCGCGCATAAATGCCTGGCAGAAGCGCATCACTTCCATATCCGATTTGCCTTTTGGGTCGAAATCAGAACCGCCCTTGCCACCGCCCAAGGGCAAAGTGGTCAGTGAATTTTTGAATATTTGCTCAAAACCCAAAAACTTGACAATGCTCAAATTTACAGATGGATGAAGCCGCAGTCCGCCTTTGTATGGGCCAATCGCGTTGCTGAATTGCACACGGTAACCGCGGTTCACCTGCACCTCACCCTCATCGTCTACCCACGGGACTCGGAAGATAACCGCCCGATCTGGAACAACAATACGCTCATAGATCTTATTTTTGACAAACTCGGGGTGTTTTTCCACCGTTGGCTCCAGCGACTCCATCACCTCCCGCACTGCCTGGTGGAATTCAGTCTGGCCTGCATCCTTCTCCTGCACCATCGCGATGACATCTTGAATGACAGACATTTCTTGTTCTCCTTTGGCTAAATTGGATGAGTCTGACGAGATGTGTTTTCTAAAACACTCGATTGGATTGAAAGAGACGCCGCTTCACGCGTGACTGTTGCCCGCTCCCGTTAAATAAAACAGGGACGCATCTGCAAAGCGCGTCCCTGTTCTTATAGATGTGCCTCCAGACAGATCACTCCGTGTGGGCCAACAACCGCCGCATGGACCGTGTCCGCGGGCAGGTCGATCCGGTCACCTGCTTTCAGTAATATTTCCCGTCCCTCTTCAGGCAACCCAAATGTAATCGAACCGCTCACGACGTAGATAACCTTATCGTACGAATGTTTGTGCGCGGAATAAACGTCATGCGGCCCGTTCGACCATTGATATGGACTAAGACCCTGTTGCGCACAGAGTCGCATCAGCGTGGATTCGGTTGGAGGGTCAGAACCCGCCCAGGGCGTGAAAAGAAGCGTGTTTATAGTCTCTCCATCAACTCAATCCGATTCCCAAATGGGTCAAAGACATGCGCGCGTTTGTAATTGTCCAGCGCGGGCTGTGTTGTATCCGTTTCATATCCTGCATCTTTAACGTTTGCGATGATCGAATCAAGATTATCTACGATGAATGCGGGGTGTGCTTTCCGCGCGGGGTGAAAATCCTGCTCGATGCCAAGATGCAGCTGAACATTTTCTGACCGGAACCACACGCCGCCGCGTTTTGTAAGTTCGGCAGGTTTGGGAATTTCAGTAAAGCCAAGCACATTGATATAAAACGCCCGCGCGCTTTCCTCACCGCCTGCTGGCATGGCGATTTGAACGTGATCAATCGAAAGGATTTTCATTGTTAATGATATGTCGTTGCGAGTCTTCGAGAAGCAATCCTCACCTTCATGAGGAGATTGCTTCGCGAAAAACGCTCGCAATGACATGCGTTATGGTTCAACAGGATAACCCGCATCTATCCACGCTTGTAAACCGCCAAGAATGGGAGTGGCGAGCTCATAACCGTTATGCAAAAGGATGAACGCCGCACGGGCGCTCGTGTGTTCATTTTGTCAGGTGCAGTACGTGATGATCCATTGATCCTTGTCGATCTCCAAATTTGCGGGATCCAACTCAATCGCACCAAGCGGAATGGAGATTGCTCCTGCAATATGATTGTTCTCGTATGCAGCCGGACTGCGCACATCCACGATGATGGCCGCGCCGCTTTCGAGCGCGACCCTGGCCTCCTCCACAGTCACGCGCGAAACCTCGGCTTCTGTTTGTGGAAGATTTTCTTGTGGTTGCGTGAAGACAGGCTCAACGATTTGTGTCGGCTCGCCACCTTGTGTCGGTGCGGCATCCTGCGTAGGCAGTGGCAGGAGTGCATTACAGGCAAGGGTGGCTAGGGTCAGAAAAGCAACCGCTAGAAGAATATTGGTTTTTTTGTTTGGCATGTTCGCTCCTTCAAGAATTGTTCATCCCGCAGTTGAACTGCGGATGAACAAGCAAGCAGGAATTACAGTTCGCAATATCTGTCAATACGCTTGCCAATGATCGCGAGACTATCTTCCCAGAATTTGCGTTTGGTAATGTCTATGCCGAAGCGTTGGGCAAGTTTTGCGGCGGAGGCTTCGCCTGTGGAGGCAAGCAGGTCTTTGTAATCTGCCACGAATTCATCCCCGCGTTGTTGATAGATGGCATATAAGCCTGTTCCAAACAGAAGCCCGAAGGCGTAGGGGAAGTTATAGAACGGAAAACCTGGGGAGTAATAATGCGGCTTCCAGGTCCACATGAATTTTTGCAGATAGCGCTCATCGAGTCCATCACCATAAGTGGTTTTCTGGGCACGTTCCATGATGTCGTTGAAATCGTCGGATGAAAGCTCGGAACTTTCGCGGCGTTCCAACACTTCCTTTTCAAAGAGATAACGTGAATAGATATCCACGATGACCGCCGCCGCATTACTTATCTGTGCTTCGAGCACAGCCAGCTCTTCCTGTGGATCAGTGGTGGTGGCCAGCACAGCTTCGGTGATCATGGTTTCGCACATAATGGAGGCGGTTTCTGCCAGTGTCATGGGAGTATTTTGCTGCAATTCTGTTTTACCCGCTTCGTATGCGCAATAGTTGTGGAAGGCGTGCCCCAGCTCATGTGCCAAAGTACTGACACCATCGAATGAGCCGTCAAAATTTGAAAGGATGCGGCTCTCTTTCACCGCAGGGACGCCCATGCAGAAGGCGCCGCCGCGTTTTCCTTCACGCGGCTCGGCATCGATCCAATTGTTTTTGAAGGTGGTCTGTGTCATCTTATGCAGATCGGGTGAGAATTCTCCAAAATATTGAAGGATGAAATCGCGGGCTTCATCAAAGGAATAGACTTTATCTGTCCGGCCCATGGGTGCGGAGACGTCCCACCACGCAAGTTTTTCCTTGCCCAGTTTTTTTGCCTTGTCATTGAAATACTTGCGGAACATGGGGAATGAATCTTGCATGGCGCCCAGCATGGCTTCTAGAGTCTTGCGGTCCATGCGTGCCGCATCGATAGCGGAATGTAGCGCATCTTTGCGTCCGCGCTTCTTATAGAGGATATTCGTCTCGCCCTTGACTCCGTTGAGGCACGCCGCCAAAGTTTCCTTGACTCCCTCCCAGGCCCGATTCTCCGCATCGTAGGCGCGGTGACGTGTGGCTTCGTCGGGATGTGATCTTAAGTTGATCAGCGCGGGCATGGGTAACTTTTGGATTTTGCCGTCCAGCTCAAAGTCGACGGAAAGTTGCGAGGTGACTGTTCCCTGTAATTTGCCGAAGGCGTTGCCTCCGCTTAGTGACATTTCCGCGGCGAGAACTTCCTCTGCCTCGCTCATCATATATTTGGATTGATCACGAGTCTCTTTGAGATTAAAGGCATGTGCCTTCGCGGATGGATTAGTCTCAATGGCTTTATCAAGCTTGTCGTCCAGCGTCCCAACCCAGGCACGAAATTGTGTGGTGAGCTTGCTTTGGTGCACCTGGATCTGTTCGAGTTCGGAAAGCAGGCGCATGGCGGTTTTATTGTGCGAGTCTGTGCTTACAAAGGAATATATGTAGGCTTCGATCGTCCCTGAAAGTTCGGCGATGGCATTAAATTGGTCCACCGATCTGCCGAGCAGCGCGCCCAATTCCTTCGAGGATGTTTTTTTTGCGCTGGCTTTTCTGATCTTACTTTTGTAGAATTTCTCAAGTTTATCCAAAAGGCCTTTGTAATCCTGGATGGCATTCTGGAACTCTTTGGATTCAAGCGATGGATAGACGTTCGTCAGATCCCAACGCGGGGCAGAGATGGTCATGAATTGGCTCCTTATGAATGAAGTGAGTTAAGTATATCAAATTCAGAATGTGTCTCGCGCAATGAACCAAGCCTCATCATTTGCGTTAGCGGCAGATAAAAGTTGGAACACCTGCTTCCCTTAATAGGTAGTCCAACGTACCGCCAGAGACCACTTCTCGAATAACAGACCTGCCATATGTTCCCATTAACACCAGATCAGCCTGCTGCTCAGCAATCGTGCTTTTGAGAATTGCTTTCGAATCCTGTTCGGTGACAATATAGTCAGCCTCTACTTCGTGGATCTCGAGATAACGCTTAACGTAGTCCTGAACCTCCGGCTTGATCCTTGCTCCATCCAGCGCGGTGAAGACTATTAATTCAGTTTTCCATATCTCGGCAAGATAGGTTGCAACAAACAATGCTTCTTTTGCGCGTTCGCTTCCATCGTATGCAAGTAACGCCCGTTTGAATTGGGTGGCTTTTCCAGGAACACCCAACAGGGGCCGCGGTGAGTTCGCGAGGATGGTGCGAAAAGGCGACCGCAGCGTGGATATCCCGCCTATCGGTGGATGGACGATCTTCAATACGATCAGGTCGGTCATCGTTGCGCGTTCAGAGATCTTTTTTGTGATCTCGCCAGCTTCGATAAAAAGTTTTCCGTCTACATTGGCATCCGCGCAGATTTGATTGAATTGTGTTTGCACAGCCAGTGCGCCTACGCTTTCCACTTTCTCTTTTGAGTCAACGATGTGCAGACCGTGGATCTTTGCCTCTTCCCGTTGCGCAATGAGGATGGCTTGCTCCAGCGAATCCCAACTTTCTGCATCGCCGCTCAACGGAACGAGAATATCCATGAAGAGATGATCGGTGTACCGTGTGGCTGTGCGTGCTTTGCGCCAACTGCCAGGCTCAGACTTGACGCTTCTTTCCAGGATCAAATCTGTTGCGGCGATATCCGATTGGATCTCCCACCCCTGCTCTTTCTCCAACGCGGCGCGGTTCTCCGCGATCCAAATGTATAAATCAGTGGTGGTGCGGTCGGGGAACCAGTGCAACAGTCCGCGATCACGAATGGCTTCAGCGAGGGGAATGTAAATGTTGTCGTACCAATCCAAGACTGCATCCTGAAGCGAGGTGTCCAGTTTTTGATCCTCCACCAAAATGAACTTTTGCAGGTAAATGTGTGCCATCAGTATGTCATATTGGCCGGGGATTGAGACACTTAAATCCACGTTTGGTCGCAGATCCATAATGCGAGTGGCTTCCAAAAATTCTGCATATTCCGCTTTGATGATCAAATCCTCGGGTTGAACATCGGGTGTGAGCGGTATATCCGTCTTGACTTCAATCACGCGCGCTTCGATGGAGGTCAATCCCTCCTGCCGTGCAATGGAAACGCGATGATTTCCATCAATTACAAAATAAACTTCGCCCACTTTATACACTTCAATGGGAGGCAGGCTTGGAGTGGAATCTGTATTTATGAAAACGGCTTTTACATTTGCCCAACGCTGTTGATCACCCGCGCGGCGCGGCAGGAAGGTGCGCGTGAAGTCGGTATCGCGCCCCACGCTTCCCACAATGGCATCCAGTGGGATATGCTGAACACCGCGGTCTGTGCGTGCACGCAATTTCAGTTTCTCAGCCACCTCTTCGTATGAAAGAAGCTGGTTCGATTTACCCGTAATGCGCGCCAGCACTTCCTGTATGGCTGCCTTCTTCCGCGCCGATTGAAAATCCTGGATCGCCATTTGAAATTTATATTGATCGGGAGACATTTTCCTCCAGTGCAAGAGCAATCGCTTGCTCGACTGTCATTGTACGCCCTTCGGCTGCGAGGCGTGTAAATTCAGTATCATCAATTTTTGAACGGATGACTTCCAGATCGCGCTCAACCGAAGCCTGTTCAACTGGCGGACGATGATCACCTATCTTTTCACGCATGGCATCTGCCCAGGCGAAGAGGGGCGCGGCGCGCTCAGGTCGCTCCTGGTTTACATTCAGGCTTGCCAAGCCTTCGATGGCATACACCATGCCAATCATCATATCTGCCTTTTGGGTACCTCGAATGCTATCTTCAAACATTTCACGCGCTCGTTGAATATCACCCTGCCGTAAAACGGCATAAGCCATATGCACATGCGCCCAAAGATCTTCAAAATGATCTCCGATTTTCTCACTCATTAGGATTGCTTCTTCAAATATGCATTTGCCTGTCCGTAATCACCTTGCCAATAGGCAAGAATTCCAAAAAGCATGAGAGGCTCT
>Ga0184637_10000850_pt1 | contig 21659 bp, 18 predicted proteins | sample PLM3_127_b2_FD_133143 | JGI IMG/M metagenome (GOLD analysis project Ga0184637, IMG submission 133143) | Groundwater sediment microbial communities from an aquifer in East River, Colorado, USA - PLM3_127_b2 | ecosystem: Environmental > Terrestrial > Soil > Riparian zone | place: USA: East River... | reverse complement strand
GTGGCCCCTGGCGCCGCGAATAGCTCGAGGTAGAAGTGGCTTCAGAAACCCCGCGAAAGACCGCGGGAGAGCCGACCCGGACGAGCCGCGACGTAGCCTTCGGCGCTCTACGCCACGGCGACTACCGCGGCTACTTCGTCGGCAACCTCCTCGCGATGATGGGCGACAACGTCGAGCACGTGATCAGCTACTGGGTTGTATTCCAGACGTTCCACTCTCCGTTTCTCGGCGGCTACGCGGTTATCAGCCACTGGCTTCCATTCTTGCTGTTCTCGGTGTACGCCGGCTCGCTCGCCGATCGCTTCGACTGCCGCAAGCTGCTGCAGGTGTCCATGGGCTTGTTCGCGGCAGCCTCAATCGGATGGGCCGTCCTCTTCATTACGGGCACGCTCCAGGTCTGGCACGCGATGGTATTGCTCGCGGTGCACGGTTTCGCCGGTGTGTTCTGGGGCCCTTCGAGCCAGCTGATCATCCACGACGTTGTTGGCCGCGATCATCTGCAGAGCGCCTTTCGGCTCAACTCGACCGGGAGGCAGCTCGGCGTATTGCTCGGCCCTGCCGTAGGCGGCGCTTTGATGCTTGGGTTTGGCCCAGGCCTCGGGATCCTGCTCAACGCCCTTATCTATTCCCCGCTCGCGATCTGGGCGTTTCTTGTGCCGTACACGGGGCACATGAGCCGGCCCGCGGGCGCGCCGCCACCGCAGCGGCCCGGACTCCTGGACGTATTCCGAGTCATCAGGACAGTGTCCGGCAATAGAGCGCTCGTTTCGATGGTCGCGCTCGCGGGCTTCGCCGCGGTGTTCGTCGGTAACGCGTTTCAGGCGCAGATGCCCGAGTTCGCGGAGGATTTCGCGGAGGAGGAAGCAGGCGGCGAGTACACGGTGTTGCAGACTGCCCAGGCCGCGGGCGCAGTGCTGGGAGGCCTTTTGCTAGAGGGAGGCGGGCTTCTTGCGCCGCGGGTCAGAACGGCGATCGTGTGCGGGGCGCTCTTCGGCCTCACCGTCGCGGGGTTCGCTGCCTCGCCGAGCTACTTGGTGGCAGTGGGTTTCCTGGTTCTCGCGGGGGTGATGCGGCTCTCGTTTAGCTCGATGGCCCAGACCCTCGTCCAGCTCCTGGCTCCCGCCGACGTGCGGGGCCGGGTCATCGGTGTGTTCAACATGTCGCAGTCGGGCCTCCAGGTAGGCAGCGGGATCACCGTCGGACTCGTGGGCGGGCTGATCGGGATCCATTGGTCGCTGGCTTTGAGCGCCCTGGCTCTAGTGGTGGCCGACGTCGCGCTTCTGGCGTACGTCTACCGTGGCCGCGGACTGGCGAGCGGTGAGCTGACGGCGAACGAAGCGGTCTTTCGGTAGCTCGTCGGCTATACTGCCTACACCCCTGATCTCTGGTCCTGGCGATGCGTCTCCTCCACCTGCGCTTTTCCCCCAACAGCCCGCCACGGCGGCTTGCCTCTGTCGTGCTCCTGGCGCTGATCACCGTCTCGCCACTGATCCAGGGCTTTCTGCCGCCGGTCTCGCACGGCCTACGCGAGCTCGAATCCACATCGGACGACTCCGTTGTGGCGCAGGGCAGCTCGGAGCCGTGGGAGACGCAGCTCGAGCGGGCCCAACAGATGCGAGCCGACGGGCGATACGAGGAGGCGGCCGCCGCGTACCGGGCGGCCCTGGGCCGAGCGCCGAACGCGGCTTCGGTTGCGTTGGCAGCGGCGGAGGCAGAACTCGCTGCGAAGGACTACCGGGCGGTTCTCGACCTCACGAGCCTGGCGCTCGCGGCGAACCCCGCGGCCACCGATGCGTACACCCTTCGCGGTGAGGCTTTTGCGCGACTGGGCGACACGGGCCAGGCGCTGGCTGCCTTCAACTCGTATCTCGCCGCGGAGCCGGTGGGTGGTTACGTCGCCTTTCGCGCGGCGGAGGTAGCCGCCGATACCGGGGACCTGAATGCGGCTGGCGACCTCTACCGGCGCGCCCTCGACCTTGGGTTGAGCTCCTGGTGGGAGGTGAGTGCTGCGCGTCGGATCGGCCGAATGTACACGGTCGCAGGTCGTCCGGCGGAGGCAGTCGAATGGCTCGAACGAGCGGAGACCGCGAGCGCCCAACTCGAGCGCCGCGGCGTGCCAGTGTGGTACGACGGCGAGCTCGTGCGACGGAACGGAGAGGCGGCCCGATCGGCGGTACTCCTGGAGCTCGGAAAGGCTCGCCGGGACGCGGGGCTCATCGACGAGGCCGTCGACGCGTATAGCGACGTCGTTGCGCTCTACCCCGCATCGACTCAGGCCGACCCGGCATTGGAGGCGCTCGCCGAGCTTGGAGCCCTGGCCGCGGTAACCGCATCCGCCCGGGGCCTCGTGCACTTGAACGCGGGTCGCCCCCGCGAGGCGATCGCTGCCTTCAACGAGTTCCGAAGTGCTGGCGGCGGCGACGACCGCCTGGCGCGAGCCGCGTACTACACGGGCCTCGCGCGACGGAACGCCGGGGAGCGGGGCGCGGCGCGGGATGATCTCCATGCGATGGCTCAGACCTATCGCAGCAGCGCGCTCGCCCCTGAGGCGCTCTGGCAGGCCGCGCGCCTCGCCGAATCGATCGGCCTGCCGGCGTCGGACGTCGTCCGCTCGTATCTCATCGTCGCGGACGCGTTTCCCGGGAGCGACCAGGCGGCGCGGTCCCTTGCCCGTGCCGGGACCGTTAGCCTGCAGGCTGGAGACAGCGCTGGCGCTCGACAGACCTGGGGCCGACTGGCCGCGCACTCGGACGCCGCCGCTCGCGCCCAGGGCATGCTCTTACTCGGGCGCAACAGTCTGGCCGTTGGAGACGCCGCCGGCGCAGCCGCATCCCTTTCGGGGGCCGCCGCGCAGGCACCGCTCAGCTATGAAGGGGCACGCGCGCGGGACCTGCTCGCCCGAGGACTCGGCGCAGAGCCGTTTCACGGCGCAGCGCCGGGCGCAGCCACTACGAATGTGAGCGCCGACGTAACGGCGTGCGCCGACTGGATCTCGAGCTGGGCGGACCAGGCTGGCGACCGCCCCGCGGGGCGCGCTTTAGGGCGGATCGACCGCCTGCTGCTCGTCGGACTGTCGGGACCGGCCGAGGCCGAGGCGCTCGAGGCTATCGCTGCATCGACGGAGAGCCCGCACGCTCTCCACGCCCTGGCGCGCGGGCTGGCCGATCGACAGCTCTATTCCCAATCGATGTACGCGGCGCTTCGGCTCGGGTCAGCAAGCCCTGCCGGCTCCGCGGATCAATCGCCGCCGTGCCTCCAGAGGCTCGTGTATCCCCTCGCCTACGTGCAGCTCGTACGCGAGCAGGCGGAGCAGCGTGGACTGGATCCCTATCTCTTGCTCGCCCTGGTACGCCAGGAGAGCTGGTTTGACCCGCAGGCGCTCTCTCCCGCCGACGCTCGCGGGCTCGGCCAGGTGCTGCCCTCGACCGGCGCTGGCATCGCGCGTGCGCTGGGTCGGGCGAGCTTCGACGCCGAAGACCTGTACCGCCCGCGGGAAAACGTGGCCTTCGGGTCGTGGTATCTCGCCGAGCAGATTCGCAACCTCGGCGGCCGCCCACTTCTCGCCCTCGCCGCCTACAACGGAGGCGCCAGCAACGCGCAACGCTGGAGCGGACGCAACCTGCGGATCGATCCTGACGACTTCGTCGACGCGATCGACTTCGTCGAGACCCGAGGCTACGTGCGGTCGATTTACCAGATGTACCAGCGCTATCAGCAGCTGTACGGCTAGCCGGTCGCCGAAGGTAACTGCCCGGCGCTGAGAGTAGGGCTGAGACGCTGCCCTTCGCATCGGGCATTCGCCCGACCGAGCGTGGCCAGTCGACATGGCGAGGGGTGGGACGCAGCTCGGAATTCGCGCCGCTGCGCGCGGGCTTTAGTTCCCTTCGGTCGCCGGGAGCTCCACGTCCAGCGACGCGCAGACGCGGGCGAGCACATTCCAGGTCCGAGCAGACAGTGGGACCGTACCCTGCTCCGTGAGCGCGCGAAGGCGGCGCTCCCCACGCTCCCCCGGGAGAAGCAGGTCGTCCGCACCCTCGCCACGGTCGCCCTGCTTGATCTGTTCGACCAGCCCGTCCATCCGGGCCTGGAACTCGGCGAGGGGCATGAACGCGGTCGGGTCGAGGGCCCAGAAGGTGCAGCCGAAGGCACCCGGCGCTTCGAGGATCTCACGCCCGATGGCAGCGCCGGTGAGAGCGCCCGCCAGGACTTCGACCATGAGCGCGAGGCCGAACCCCTTGTGGGTGGCGTGCGGGTACCCCAGAGGCGCCATGAGGCCGCCGCGGGCTCGAGCCGTGGGATCGGTCGTCGGACGCCCGTCGCTGTCGAGCAGCACGCCGTCTGGCAGCTCGCGGCCATCTTCGGCGGCCAGCGTCACCGCCATGCCGGCGATGGTGGTCGTGGCGGCATCGAAAACGACCGCGCCATGCTGGCCCGTCGGCGCGGCGTAGGCGAATGGGTTCGTGCCGAGCGTCGGCGTGCGGCCGCCTGGAGGCGCAACGGACGGAATGGCGTTGACGCACCCGAAGCCAATCAGGCCGGCCTCTGCGGCCATCCGCACGTAGAACCCGAGCGCGATCGGCTGACAATTGCGGACGCCCGCGACGGCCAGGCCCCCGCGCGCATGCTGGATGCACCAGCGCATCGCCTGCGCCGCCGGCGCTACGATGCCTCCATCGCCGTCCAGGTGGAGGGCCCGGTCCGTCTCGCTGATCGTGGCGACGTTCGGCCGCGGGTGCAGGACGCCACGTCGCACCTCGTCGGTGACGTATCGGACCAGGTGAACCCCGTGGCTCTCGTGGCCCCGTAGCTCTGAGTCGAGCAACACGGCGACGATTTGCTCGGCGTACTCCTTCTGCATCCCGGCTCGCTCGAAGGTGGCCACCATGCACTCATGCAGAGCAGAGATGCGTACCATCCGCGCCTGGCTGTCGTTATCCTCAGCCAAAGGCTTACCTCCACTCCGCTCTGGACGAACGGTATCCTCGTCTCTCGGAGGCGCTCAACTATCGGGCGTCGCAAACGAGACCGCATCGGACAAATGCCCGATGCGGTCTGCCCCGGGTCAGACGACAATGTGCGGCTGGAGGTGATTGCTATGGCACATCCGTTGGTGGACCAGCTCCGCTACACGCGTGAGCAGTGGGCGCTGGGCCTGGAAGGCCTTTCAGAGGACGAGGCGACGCGCCACTTCGGGCAGATGAACTGCATCAGCTGGCTCGTCGGCCATTCCGCGGCGCAGGAGCATCGGTTCTGGTTCGAGTACACCCAGGGGAACGCCGCGGCGCCGTTTCCGGAGCCCGAGGAGTATGCGACGGGCGCGCCGATGAGCACACCGTCGCTGAAAGAGACCCTGGATCTCTGGCACAAGATCGTGCAGGCGGCCGACCCCTACCTCGACACGCTAACCACTTCGATGTTGCAGCGCGAGGTAAAGAACCGATCAGGCGACGAACGGCTCGTTGGATCGTTGGTCCGCCGGGTGACCTACCACTACTGGTACCACACGGGTGAGATCCAGAGCATCCGGCAATTGCTCGGGCACAAAGACCCCCCCGCGTACATCGGCCCGATCGATAGCGGAGCGCCCTACCGCCCGGAGTAGTCGAGCTAGACCTGCGCGACGACCTCGAAGCCCTCGACGGTTTGCGTCGCGATCCCCAATTGTTGCCCGCTCTGACCGGTCACCTGGGTGACCTGGCCCTGACTGGCGCGCATGGCATCCTCGTCCTTCCAGAGGGTGATGGCGAGCACCTTGCCAGTCTGGCGGTCCAACAGCCAGAGCCCGCCCTGAGACCCGGTTTGCTGCTCGATGCGCGGAAGGATCTCGTCCTGAATGTGGCGGACCGTGTCCTCGGCGCGATCGGACGGGCTGGCCACCGTTGTTACGCGTGCAAACATTGTCAGGACCTCCTCTGAGCTCGGGCGATGGGCTTGCCGCGGGGCCGTCCCGGGTTGCCGCATCCCTACGGGTTGCAGTCTAGGCACGCCAGGAATCGGTCGGCATGGGGCATTTGCCCGATAGGGAAGCGCGATGGACTAGACCGCCCCCGCGCGGGCCATCATAGAGGCGAGCTCGGCCCGGGTGTGCACGCCGAGCCGGTCGTAGATCTCTTCCAGGTGCGACCGCGCGGTTCTCCAGGAGATGCTGGCAGCCGCGGCCACCGCGTCGGCCGTCATGCCGGAGGCGAACAGGCGGGCGATCTCGAGCTGCCTCGGCGTGAGCGCTGAGGAGATGGCTGCGGCCGAGTCCGCTGAGCGGGCGAACGGCGCGGGCGTATCCTGGTCAGCGGGAAACCACAGGCTCACGTGGAAGCCACTCGATCTTCCCGGGACCTCCTCCACCGGCAGCACCTGCTCACGCACCATGGTCATTTTTCCGGCCGGGTCTTTGACGACCATGGTCCCGTCCCACTCGCGCGTTGTCCGGTACGTGGCGCGGAGCAGGTCCTCTTCGGTCTCAAGCACGTCTTCGATGAGGCGCATGGTGCCCGGTGCGAGGTTGCCTGCCTCGACCTCCTGGTAGAGCCCCGGGAGGCATCGAGCGATCTCCTCTCTCCAGCGCGGAAACCGGGCGCGATACGGACCGACAATCGCGGCCGGCAGGAACCGCGAGGGCCACGGCAGCTGTTCCCGAACGGGATCGCCGATCGTCCGGGCGAAGGCATGGTTCACGCACACGATGCGGTTGCAGCTGTCGGTGAGAAAAGCCATGACCGGGAACAGATTGAGACACGCGGCAGCGATCCGCAGCTCCTGCTGCGAGGATCGGATGTCGTCCGTGCTCACACCACTGTCGACCATGCCACACCCCCTCCCCCGCCTTGCGGGTCCGCATTTCGCGCGGCAGACCGCCTGAACGAGCCAGACAGAATAATCAACTCCGGAGCTCGTGTCATGGGGCATTTGCCCGATGACGGCCGAGAGACCCAGAGCTAGGGCTCCGGGCTGTGCCGGTCCTCGACGATGATGGCCTTGATGTCCGAGCTCCCCACGTTCTCGACCGTATGGGTCCAGGCCTCATGCCACATCACGTGTCCGTCGGGCAGGTCCGCCTCCACTCTCTCGCCTCCGGGCAGGTGAATCCGCACCTTGCTGCCGGTGATGAAGTAGACCGTCTCGTTCTGGTGTGAGTGCTGCTGGTCCTTCTCCCCCGCCTTGAGGCTCATCTCGAGTACGCGAACTGCCTCGTTTTCCAGCAACAAGCGGTAATTATTGGGCGACGTCTTGGTCGGGTCAATGTACGCCATCGGTTGCGCTCCTTTCCGGCCCACCGGGGCTCAAAGGCGGCCAGGCGGCCTCGAACAGGTTGTCGAACGCCAGTCCCCAGGGCGGGCGCAAGAAGCCGAGCGCGCGCACGTCCTCGAACCAGAACCCGAAGGGCGACTCGCGACCGTACGTTCCACCGCCGACGATCCGACAGAGCCGCTGCAGCACCGACTCCGCCAGCTCGGCGATTGCGATCTTCGCGAGCCCGCGGCTGGATCCTCCCTGCTCCACGTCGCGCAGCATGCCCTCATAGGCTTGCTCGACGAGCCACGCCTCGACTTCGGCGCGCGTCCATTCGACGCACTCGAAGGCTCGCCATTGGGGGCGCCGCCCGAGCTGCTCGCGGGCGGTTTTCATTGCCGTCTCGACGATGCCCGCCATGATCGCGGGCCACAGGGGGCTGCCCCCTCCCGACGCGGAACGGCGCACGTGGTGCGGGGCCGCGGCGCGTTGCGCGGGAAAGTCCTCGAACATGAGCATGTGACTTTGCGTCGCGGCCATGCCGTGCCCATCCCAGGGGGCGACGAGCTTCGCTCCCGCCGACCCGTCCATGGGGATCCCGCGCATGTCGAGGATGAAGTCGTCGCGGGCCTCCTCGCCCTCCGGCACGGCGAGGGTGATCATGTAAGAGGCGATGCCCGTGCCGCTGCCGAAGTGCTTGAGCCCGCTGATGCGATACTCGCCCGCGGCCTGCCCGCGCCGGGCCACCGCCCTGGTCTTCGACGTGTCGCCGCCGCTCCCGGGCTCCGACGCGATCGTGCTCCACCACGCGCCATCGAGCACCGTCTGGAATACCCACCGCCGCTGCTCCTCCCAGCACTCGTCGTACGGTGGTGCCAGGCGCCTGTCAGCCAGCCATCCGGCGCTGCTGATGACCGCCGAGTGCATCGAGGCGACGAGTGCAACGGAGGAGTCGGCCTTCGCCAGAGTGCGCAACATCTCGGCCAGGGACCGGGTCGAGCGTGGTGCGCTCTCCCAGAGGCCTCCGTGTGAAGCCGGCACGCTCATCAGGAGCAACCCGGCCTGTCGGAGTTGGTCGAAGTCGTGAGGGTCGAGCGCGCGTCGCCGCTGGCGTTCGTCCCGCTGCTGAGCGAAGCTGGCGGCTACGTCGCGCACGTTGCCAGTTACGGTCGTGAGGTCCATATATGCCCTCGCTTTTTCCGGTCGGCCGGAGATGTCCCGAGCGTACCCCGGCGGAAGGGCGCCCCACATCCCCCGAAAGGGATATTCGGCGCATGCGCCGCGGGGTATCTTGGGCGACGTCTTAGGGGGCGGCGTCCCCACCTGCCCCGCCTTCCCAGAGCTGGATCAGCGCGGCCATGTCGGAGTCTGCTAGTCCACGGGTGCTGGCCTCACGGAAGCGCTCCTCGGCGAGGGCGCCCACCAGGAAAGGCACCCCCGCTCGATCCGCTTCATCGTGGACTAACCCAAGGTCCTTCACGATGAGGCTCACGGGCGTGGCGGGGCTGAAGTCGCGCGCGATGAAGCGCGGCAAATGGCGGCCCAACATCCAGGATGAGCCGGATGCATCGCTGATCACCTCGCGGATGAGCTGGGGATCGACACCGAGCCGGGCGCCAAGCGCGACGGCCTCGGCACTCGCGATGGTATGCGCCCCCACAAGGAGCTGGTTGACCAGCTTCAGCGCTTGCCCGGCGCCGACCGGCCCGCACAGGTGGATGTGCTGCCCGAAGGCTCGGAAGACAGGCTCGGCACGCGCAAATGCCGCCTCGTCGCCGCCAACCATCAGGGTCAGGGCACCGGCCTCGGCGCCTGCCGGCCCGCCGGTGACGGGCGCATCCAGGAAAGCGGCGCCGTTCTCGCCGAGCCAGGCCGCGCAGCGCCGGTTCAGCTCGGGGCTGACCGTTGAGTGGTCCACGTAGATCTGGCCCGGCCCGGCCGCCGCCGCAAGCTGACCGAAGACCTCCTCGACGGTCTCGAGAGTCGGCAGTGCGGCCATGACCATCTCTGCCCGCGCGGCGACCTCGGCCGCGGAGCCCGCGGGCCGGGCCCCCTCGGCGGCCAGCAGATCGACGCTCCCCCGCGACCGGTTGAACACGTGCACCGTGTGGCCGGTGCCCAGCAGTCGCCGGACCATCGGTTGACCCATCTTGCCCAGGCCGATGAAGCCGACGTCCATCTCCATCCCCTCCAATGTGGGGTTCAACCCTCAGTTTGTGCGCTCCTGTGGGGTGGTGAGCCCGCGTTGCGCCGCCCAAGCGGCCACCTGCGCTCGGGAGCCGAATTCCAGTTTGCCGAGGATGTGCTTGACGTGCAGATTGGCGGTGCTCTCGGCGATGACGAGCGCCGCCGCAATCTGGCGGTTCGTCAAACCCTCGACCAGCAGCCCCGCCACCTCCCGCTCGCGCGGTGTCAAGCAAGCGAGTTGTTCATCCGTTTCAGCTGCGACCGGGGTAGCGGCCGCGGCCTCGATCTCGAGCGCTACGTCCACGGCCTCTTCGAGCAGCATGGTTCTGCCTTCGTCCCAGGTCGCGGCAAAGGCCTCCTCGCTGAGTCCCTTGCGAGCGAGGGCGACGTTGCGCTCGTACATCACCTGGTCGGTCGGCTCCAGGACGATGCTCATCGTCTCTCCGACCGCCTGGGCCGTGCCGAAGAGCCGAGCTGCAGCCAGAGCGTTGTCCGCCGCGGCAGCCACGCCGGCGAGTCCGGTCAGGCACATTACGGTGCCGCGGGTATTCCCCAGGCGGCGCCAGCTGCGCAGGCTCTGCCCGAAGAGGGCCGCCGCGTGATGCCAGTCGCCCCGGGAGTGTGCGACATGGCCGAGGTCGTGGAGCAGCATGGCCAGGCTCCACTCGTCCCCCCGCTCGCCGAAGAGGAGCGCGGCGCGCTCGAAGTACGAGTTCGCGGCCGAGTAATCGCCCTGCTGAAACGCGACGAGGCCCAACCCGCGGGTTGGCATCGCGAGATCCCATCGGTCGCCGAGGTCGTCGAACAGGCGCGCGCTTTCCTCAAAGAGTGGGCGCGCCGCCGTGGAGTCGTGCCGGGCCACCGCCAGACCCAGGAAATGGAGCGCGAGCCCGCAACCCCAGGTGTCGCCGAGCCGGCGAAAGAGCTCGACGCCCTCCGCACCGAGCGACGCAGCCTGCGGGTTGCCCTGGTCGCGAGCCACGCGCCCGAGGAACGTCAGCCCGAGCGCGAGCGTGCGGACGTCGCCCAGCTCACGGGCGATGTCGAGACTCTCGGCGAGCGCCGGCCGTGCGTGCTCGTAGTCGCCCTGCCACAGGGCGAGCTGACCGGCGATCAGCCGCCCCTTCGCCCGCAGCGGGCCGCGGGCCGCCAGCGGCGCCATGCCCAGGATCTCGTCGACGTGCTGCCGCCCTTCAGTCAGGTAGCCGCGAACCCACCAGAACCGCCACAGCACCCCGGCCAGGCGTACCGCAAGGTCGGCCTCGCCCCGCTCTTCGAGCCAGCGAAGGGCGGCCCGCAGGTTAGCGTGCTCGGCCTCCAGGCGCTCGAGCCAGTCCGCTTGTTCGCGCCCGGTGAGACCGATCTCGGCCTGCTCGGCGAGGGCCAGGAAGTACCTGGCGTGCCGCGCCCGGAGCTGCTCGACCTCTGTGCTCGCGGCGAGGCATTCGCGGGCATACTCCTGCACGGTCTCCAGCATCTGAAAGCGCGGCGTTCTGGCATCCGAGCCGACGCGCCGAAGGAGATTGTTGGTGACGAGGGCGGAGATGCCGTCGATAACGTCGATTCCGAGAGGACTCGAACCAGCGCAAACGTCGCTCGCGGCATCCAGTGTGCAGCCGGCGGTGAAAACGCCCAGGCGCCGAAACAGCGCGCGCTCGCCTCCCTGGAGCAAGCTGTAGCTCCAGCCAATCGCCCCGCGCAACGTCTGGTGGCGTTCGGGAACGTCGCGCGGGCCGCTCGTCAACAGGGCGAGCCTACCCTCCAGCAGTGGCAGCATCGCCTGTGGTGGCAGCACGTTGCTGCGGGCAGCGGCCAGCTCGATCGACAGTGGCAAGCCATCCAAGCGGACGCAGATCTCGGCGACGGCGGATGCGTTCTCGGCACCGAGCTGGAATTCGGGCTGCACCGCCTGGGCGCGCTCGAGGAACAGCTCGACCGAGGAGGTCGAGGCCAGATCATCCAGCGCCGGAGCGATCGAGAGGTCCGGCACGGCGAGTGGTGGCACCGGCAGCTCGTGCTCCCACCGCACGCGGAGCGGCGCCCGGCTGGTGACGAGGATCTTGACTCTCGGGCACGATGCCAGGAGGTCCGCGACTGTCGTCGCCGCCGGCAAGATCTGCTCGAAGTTGTCGAGCACGAGCAGGATTTCCTTATCCCACAGATACCCCTTGAGGGAGTCGAGGAGATCGTGCGGCCCCGTCTCGCGCACCCCGAGGGGTTGGGCGATCGCGGAAGCGAGCAGTGCGGGGTCGGTGATCGGCGCCAGCTCGATGAAATAGACATCGTGAGCGAAACGGTCGAGCAGGCCCGCAGCTACCTCGAGCGCGAGCCGTGTCTTGCCACTCCCGGGCGGACCTGTGAGGCTGAGCAGGCGTACGTCGGCCCGGAGGAGGCGCGTTCGGGCGCCGTCAACCTCGCGTTCTCGTCCGATGAGCCGGGTTGGCGGCGCTGGCAGGGTTCGGCCCTTGCTCGTGACAAGCACTGTCGCAGGCCCCATCCTCCGACCGAAGGGGCCTGAGTATAAGCAGATACATCCTCGGGCGGAAGGCGCTCTCTGCGGTGCTTACGATAGGTGCGCCTGCAAGGGCTCCAATCCCCGCTGTGCTGCCCAGACGCCAATTTGCCCCCGTGAGCTGAAGCCGAGCTTGGCCAAGATGTGCTGACGCACGTGCTCGCGCTCAGGTTAAGCCGGTATCAGCGAGCCCATCGCGTGCAGGTTTGCCCTTGGCTTGAAGCCCTTGTCTGCTACGAACACTTCTTAGTCGCCGTCCGACCTCCTGGCGTCTACGTCATCACGTTATCTACTGGCCACCAGGACTGGGACACCGGGGGCTGTAATCCTGATGTTTGCAAGAGAGGCATAAGCCGCTCGCGAAAGAAGGTTTGCGCCGCCTCTTCTGACTCCCAAATGTTCACCACTCGCCAACCACCTTCGATGGGGCCGCCAACGTGGAATAGCGCACCGGTGGCGAGTCTTCCGTCTGGAGCCACCTTCTGGTGAAGGGCGTGATATTCCTCCGTTGTCCCACCGCGGAACTCAAGCAGCTGAGCCTTGGCCATGGATTATTTCCTCCTTGGAATCTGATCGCTCAGTCCTGGGCCCGGTAGACGATGCGCTCCTGGACTCCGCCGCGTCGCATCGCCTCCCGCAGCCGAGGCGACTGCTCCAGCCGCTCGAGATCGGCGGTTTCGGTAAGAATGACGACCTCGTTCGGATCCTCGGGATTCCTGAAGATCTGTTGGTCCGTGATCCCCAGGTCTTGGCGCAGCGCCACACTCTCGGGATCCTCGTAGCCTTTCCGGAACTCGTCGTAGCTCGCCACCCTGTTGCGGCTAATGACGCGTACCATCTGCCACCTCCTATTCCTCCACCCGCGTCGGTCTGTGCTGCGCGCTCGGTGGATGCCCGCACTCTACGCGTCGAGCCGTTCGGCAGACATTCGCGCCACCACGTAAACCCGGTAGGCTGGGAAAGATAGGTGCCAGCACTGAGGAAGGTCGTCGACCGTGGCGATGAAGGGGCTAAAGATTGGGCGAGGCGCCCACGATCTGATGCGCCACCGCCCACGTGGCCAGCTGGACTCGCGAGTTGAGGCGAAGCTTGCCCAGCATGTTGCGCACGTGCGCCTCCACGGTCCGCTCGCTGATGACCAGCGCGTCGGCGATTGCGAGGTTCGACTGCCCCAAGGCCACGAGGGCCGCGACCTCTTGCTCCCGACGCGTGAGGGCGGTGGTCGAGCTCCGTGCACGCGAACGCCCATCGGGGGGGATGGGCTGGTCCAGCGGCCGATTGAGGGCCGCGAGCGCATCCTCCACGGCCAGCTCGACGGACTCGGCGTGTGCCTGCGGCAGCACCTCGTCCGCCGTTTGGTCCCCAAGGCTTCGGCCCGCCGGCTCTAACCACCGATCGAGCCGGCGCTGCTCGGTTGGGCTGGCGGGCGCATGGATGGCATCCCGCATCGCCGCCGCCAGCCCGGCAAGGCGGAGCGCCTGCTCCGCGTGACCACGGGTGGCTTCCAGGTGGGCACAGGCTTCCAGACAAGAGAGGATCCCCGCGCGGTTCCCGTGCGCCCGATGGCTGAGCAGCCCCTCGGTCAGCAGGCCGCCGGCCCGGTCCTCGTCACCCTGCTCGATGGCCACGTGCGCCACGCGGACAAGGGCCAGAGCAATCCCCCATCCCCAACCAGTCTCACGCGCCTTGGCGAGACTCTCTTCGAAATGCGCACGGGCCGCGGTCAAATCGCCCGCTTCGACGCTCACGTCACCCAGCATCCCCAGGATCTGCGGGCTGTTGCGAGGGTGGGTCCAGCCCAGCTCCCGGGGAACCGCGAGAGCTTCGTTGGCTCGGGCACGCGCTTGCGCGTAGTCGCCGTCGGCGAACGCCAGCTCGCTAAGCCCGTGCAGGTGAAGAGCCTCGGTCACTCGACTGCCTGCCGCGCGGCTCAGCTCCACTCCTCGCTGGTGCAGCACGCGTGCCTGGGTTCGGTCGCCGCGGATGCCGGTCACCGACCCCAATGGGACCAGCGCGAGTGCGTGCTCCAGTGGGTTGTCCAGCTCCTCCCAGAGTGTCACGGCCTCGCGGCCCATGGTCCAGGACGTGTCATAGTCGCCGACCAAGAGCGTGAGCATGGAGGCTCCGGACAACACGCGGGCCCGCCCACTCGTCGGCGTGGCGCTGGCCTGGAGCGAGAGCAGCTCGGCCAGCCAGGCGCGACCTTCACTCAGATACCCCTGGAAAAACCAGAAATATCGGAGTGCGCCGCCGAGCCGCTGGGCGCGGTCCACCTCGTTGCACGTAACGAGCCACCGCAGGGCGGCGCGCAAATTGTCGTGCTCCCGAGTGAGCTGCTCCAGGGCAGCCTGGAAGCGCTGGTCGTCGATGCCGACCAGGTGTGGAGCTGCCCCCTCTGCCACGGCCAGGAAATAGGCGGCGTGTCGATCTCGGAGCCTATCCGCATAGCCCGTGGCCGCCAGCCGGTCCTGCGCCCACTGCCGCAGCGTTTCCAGCAGCCGGTATCGACCTGCTCCCTCCGGGCTGCGCTCCGCGAGCAGCAGTGACCTGTCCACGAGCCGGGCAATCAGGTCGAGCACATCGTTGGTGGCGACGCCATCGCCGGCGCAGACGGCCTCGGCCGCTTCCAGTGTGCAGCCACCGGCGAATATCGAGAGGCGATCGAAGACCCGCCGCTCCGGTTCGGAGAGGAGGTTAGAGCTCCACTCCAGCGTGGCCCGTAGCGTTTGCTGACGAAGCGGCGCCGTCCGCGCGCCGCCGGTCAGCAGATGAAAGCGATCATCCAGCCGCGCTGCGATGTTCGCCGGCGTCAGTGCCCGCACCCGCGCAGCGGCAAGCTCGATAGCCAGGGGAATGCCATCGAGCCGGCGACAGATCCCGGTGATGGCGGCGGCCTCCTTATCGGTGACCGAAAAGCTGGGCAGCGCCGCCCGCGCGCGCTCGACGAACAGTCGGGTCGCCTCGCAGCTCTGCAACGTCGCCAATGACGGTGGTGCGTCCTCATCGAGCAGGCCCAGGGACGGTACCAGCCAGGTCACCTCGCCGGCGGTGGAGAGCGGCTCCCGACTCGTGGCGAGGAACCGCAGGGAGGGGCACGAACGGAGCAGAGCATCGGCAATCTCCGCTGCTGCTGCCACCATATGCTCGCAGTTGTCAAGCACCAGGAGCGCTTCCCGGTGCGCTAGAGCGTCCGCGAGTGCATCGGCCACCGGTCGGCCCGGCTGCTCGGGCACGCCGAACACCGCGGCAATCGCCTGGGGAACCAGCGCCGGATCGGCCAGCGCTCCGAGCTCGACCAGCCACACCCCATCGGCGTACGCGTTCAGCACCTCGTGCGCGACCTGCAGGGCGAGGCGCGTCTTCCCGATGCCGCCGGCGCCGGTCAGGGTGAGCAGCCGCGCCGACCCCAGCAGACGTGTGACCTCGCCGAGCTCGCTTTCGCGGCCGACAAAGCTGGTCAGCGGGACTGGCAGATTGTGAGGTGGGTGGTGCATCGATATCCGAGCACGAGGCGCGTGAGATTCGCGCGCGCGATTATAGGCGGCTACGTCGAGGGTGTCCTGACCCGAGAGTCGAGCCCTCCCAGTGCCGCCCACCGCCCCACCTGGGCGCGCGAGCTGAAACCCAGCTTGGCCAGGATGTGCTTCACGTGCAGGTTCGCGGCGCTCTCCGCGATAACCAGCGCCGCGCCGATCTCACGGTTCGTGAGGCCCTCGACCAGCAGACCTGCCACTTCGCGCTCGCGCGGGGTGAGGAGGCGGACATCTCCCAATTCATAAGTCGCGGCCCCGCTCTCAGCGGGAGTCTCGATCTGGGGATCGTGCGGCGACCTGGCACCCCGTCTCCAGCAGGGCGCTGCTCCTTCTCTGTCCGGGACGAGCCCAGACGACCATGCCGGCGAGGAGTGCCCAGAACGCGGCGGGGACGCCCACGTCGTCGAACGCGTTGGCCCCCAGGACCGAGGCGAAGACCGCCGCGAATCGAAGCGATGGAGCGTAGGCCCGCTCCAGGGTGTCACGGCGCGCGAGGATCATACCGGCGGGGAAGCGAACGCGGGTACCAGCTCGTCGCATTCCTTGCGGAGCTGCGCCGCGTCGATGCCGGAGAGCTTGAAGTTGACGACCTGGATATGCATGATTGCCTCTTCCACGATGAAAGCATCGTATGAGTGAATCAGGCTCGGCCGGCTGGCGCGTCGGCCGCAAATCCGGGGCAGGATGACCGCAGCCGCGCCGCAGAGGAGCCTAGCGCCGCATGTTCAGCACCGACATAGCGTGGAATGACCTGCTGCGCGGCCTCCGCCGCGCAGGGGGCTTCACGCAGGCGGAGTGGAGCGGCCTGGTTAGCGCGGCGGCTCGGCCGGGCGGCAGCGCGGCGTGGAGCACCGACTCGATCGCGCGGTGGGAGCGGGGCGAGCACCCGCCGAACGCGGACACCGCCGACGCCATCGTCGCGGTCTGCCGCGAGCGCCGGCTCTTCGACGCCACCGGCACCGACGAGCCGTTGCTGCGCGCCAAGCTCGCCGAAGCCAACATTCGAGCCCGTTCCGCACCGCCGGTCGATGTGTCGCCCGGCGCTCAGATTGATGGTGGGTCCGTCCCAGTTGGGGGGCCCCCAGACCACATAGCGAGGGACGCCGGTTCCGGTTCTCACAGTGGGCCGAGCACCATCTATCGCCGCACCTTCGTGGGCCGCGAGGCGGAGCTGGAACAGTTGCGGGCGGCTTTCGATGGTGCGAGGGCAGGCCAGGGGACGCTCGTCATGGTCGTGGGCGAGCCCGGCATTGGCAAGACGACGCTCTGCGAGCAGCTCATTGCCTACGCGTCGGAGCGCGGTGGACGAACGCTGGTCGGGCACTGCTACGAGGAGGGTTCGCGATCGCTACCCTATCTGCCCTTCGTCCAGGCCCTGCGGTCGTATATCGCCGCCCGCGATCAAGCATCGTTGCAACAGGAGCTTGGAACAGGCGCCGCGGAGGTGGCCCGGATCGTCCCTGAGGTCGCTGAGCGAGTCGCGATCGCAGAGCGCCCTGTGGGTGACCCCGAGGAAGAGCGCTGGCGACTGTTCGAGGCGGTGACCGCATGCCTGTGCAACGCGGCCGCCGCGCAGCCCATGGTGCTGTTGCTGGAGGACCTGCACTGGGCTGATCGCGGCACGCTCGATCTCTGGCTTCACCTCGCGCGCAATCTCCAGGGGACGCGTTTGCTGGTGGTCGGTACCTATCGCGACGTCGAGGTCGATCGGGCCCATCCCCTGTCTGCCACGCTGGCCGAGCTGCGGCGGCTGGGAGAGCTGCCCAGGCTGCAGCTACGCGGTCTTTCAACAGACGATATCCAGCGCATGATCCATGCCATCGCCGGCGAGCGGGTGCGTGGGGCATTTGCCGAGACCGTGCACCGGCAGACAGAGGGCAACCCGCTGTTCGTGCAGGAGGTGTTGCGCTACCTGGTCGAGGAGGGGCTGATCGATGGGCAGGATGGAGGGCGCTCGCCCGGCGGGGAATCCTCCCGCGAGATGCGCATCCCGGACGGGCTGCGGGATGTGATTGGCAAACGCTTTGCCCGGCTGTCTCCCGAATGTAGCGGACTGCTGCCGATCGCGGCAGTAATCGGGCGGGAGTTTCGGCTCGACACCCTGAAACTGGTAGCCGGTCTGGCGGAGGAGTCGGTGATTGCCGGACTGGAGGAGGCGACCCACATCGGGGTGCTGGAAGAACAGGCCCATGTGGGGCTCGTGCGCTACCGCTTCGCGCACGCGTTGTTCCGCCAGACCCTCTACGAGGAGTTGAGCGCCCCCCGCCGGCTGCGGGTCCACCAGGAAGTAGCGCGGGCGTTGGAGCAACAGTACGCCGGGCGCACCGACGCGCACGCCGCCGAGCTGGCGGAGCACTACGCGCACTCATCGGACCCCGAGCACCTGGGGAAGGCGGTGCGTTACGGGGAGCTGGCCGCCCAGCGGGCCATGGCCGTCTACGCCTATGGCGAGGCCGAGCGCCTCTTGGAGCAAGCCATCGAGGTACAGGCGGTAGCAGACCCGGACGATACGGTCCGACGCTGCGACCTGCTCCTCGCGCTGGGCGAGGCCGTGCTGCCCTCGGAGGAGCCACGGCGGGCAGCCACGCACGTCGCTCCCGAGGCCTTCGCCCTCGCCGAGGCGTTGGGCGACTCCCTGCGGGCGGCTCGGGCCGCCGTCCTCGCCCTGGAGGCGCTCCTCCGGGCCGGTGGACCCAGTGATTCGACTACCTGGCGATCCGCAGAGGTGCGAGAGTGGTCCAACAGAGCTGACCGGCACGCGGTGGCGGGGACGTCGGATCGGGTCTGCGCCGACGTCTATCTGGGCATGTCGTGCCTGCTTTCTCAGGGTCCGATGGCCGGCCATCCTTCGCTGCGGCGGGCGGTGGAGCGAGCTCGACGGTTGGAGGACCCCCAGGCCTTCTTCCTGGCCGCCGCCTATGGGCTCGGGCACCTGAATGCCCTCCGCGACCGAGCGATGATGAGCCAGCTCGCCGACGAGGTCCTTCGCCGAGCCCGCGAGGGGGCGCGCTCCGTGTACCTGGGCCTCTGCCTACGCTATCTGGGTGACGTGCTGCTCGAACGGGGAGACCGAGTGCGCGCAGAGCAGGTCTGGCGAGACTTGCGGGAGCTGGCGCAGCGTACCCGTGACTCCGCCCTGGCGGTGCTGGCCATGTCGTCCGACGTCGTGCTGGCGGTGGTAGATGGCCGCTTTGCGGACGCGATCGCCGTTTTTGAAGCCCAGGAGGCCCGCGAAGCAGAGTTGGGAGTCGGCGCTGCAACGACCGGCCGAGCGGACCGGGTCGGGGTCCACGCCTTGATCTCGGTGGGCCGGGGTGGGGAGGCCCTGGCCCGGATCGAGGATCCGGGCCGCCCGGTGCAGGCCACGCGGGCCATGTGCCTCGCGCACCTGGGACGTCACCAGGAGGCAAGAGCCATCCGAGCCCGTTTCGGCGACGTCGGCTCTGACCACGATCAGTCGGGGATCGGCACCCTTGCCCGCCTGCTCGAGGCCGCAGTCCTGAGCCGGGACACCGCTACGGCACAGGCCCTAGCATGCCGCCTGGCGCCCCTGGCCCCATTCCCTGGCGCCAAGGAGGGAGGCAGCTACGCGCGCCTGCTGGGCGGTGCAGCGGCCCTGCTCGGGGAGGGAGCGCAGGCGCATGCGTATTACCAGCAGGCTCTGGAGGTCTGCGCGAAGATCGGTTTTCGGCCGGAGATCGCGCTTACCCACTTGCAGCTCGCGGAGCTGCTGCTCGATGAGTCTCAGGTCGAGGCCAGCGTGCGGGGACTTGAGACCAGAGACGAGAGACTTGAGACCGCGCTGGAGCACCTGGACTTCGCCATCGAGGAGTTCCGCGTCATGGGGATGCAGCCCGCCCTGGAGCGCGCGTTGGGCCTGCGCGAGGACCAGCGCCGAGCTGCGGCTCCGCGTACCCGACCGGCCTACCCCGGCGGACTGTCCGCGCGCGAGGTTGAGGTGTTGCGCCTCGTAGCCGCCGGCAAGAGCAATCGGGAGATCGCCGACGCTCTGGTCATCAGCCTCAATACCGTCGTCCGGCACGTCAGTAACATCTTCAGCAAGACCGGCGCAGCCAACCGCGTTGAGGCTGCGAGCTTCGCTTCGCGTCACGGGCTGCTCGGCTGAGCGTCCCCCTCGTCCCGAGCCACTAACAATTTCCTGTTACCTCTGCGCTCAGCATGCGTACTCGAAAAATGGTGGATTCGGGGGATGGCAGACATCTCACTACATCGCAGACTGGTCATGCGTTCCTGCGCAACCTTCCGAAGGAGAAGCCACATGTCTGCGACCATTGCTGCCAGCACTGACCTGATCGACGCCGCGAAGGCCCTCGCGCCATTGATCGAATCGTACCGGGAGGAGAGCGAGCGCGAGCGCACGCTCCCCGACGCGCTCGTCGCGGCGCTCGCCCAGGCGGATCTCCTGCGCATCTACGTGCCGAGGTCGCGGGGCGGGCTGGAGGTTGACCCCGTCACCTGCTTCCGGGTCCTCGAAGAGCTCGCCAAGGCCGACGGCGCGGTCGCCTGGAACGTGATGAACTGGGCCGCCGGCGGCCTGTACGGGGCCCGCCTCGCCGAGCCGGCCGCGCGCGAGGTCTACGGCCGCGACCCGAGCGTAGTGATCTCTGCCTCACTTGCTCCGAAGGGACGCGCGGAGGCCGTGAAGGGTGGCTACCGGCTCAGCGGACGCTGGCCGCTCGCGAGCGGCTGTGCGCATGCGTCCTGGCTCGTGGCCGGCAGCGTCATCATCGAGGGGGGCCAGCCGCGTTATCGTGAGGACGGGGCGCCCGACGTCCGTTTGATGTTTGTGCCGCGGGCGGAGTGCAACATCATCGACACGTGGTATGCCGCAGGGCTCCGTGGGACCGGCAGCCACGATTTCTCCGTCCAGGAGGTCTTCGTTCCGGAAGAGCGGACGTTCGCTTTCCCCGATGGCCCATCGCATGAGCCCGGACCGCTTTACCGCGGTTCGATCTTTGACGGGCTCGTCCGGATCATTAGTCCTGTCGCACTGGGCATCGCCCGCGCGGCCCTGGACACATTTACCGAGCTGGCGGGCCGCAAGGTCCCGACCCGGACCGCCTCGCTGCTCCGGGACCGCGCGACCGTACAGGCGCAGCTCGCACAGGCAGAGGCGCTCGTGCGCTCGGCCCGGGCGCTGGTGTTCGAGACGACCGCCGCCACGTGGGAGACCTTGTGTGCCGGAGAACCATTGTCGGAGGAGCAGGGCGCGCTGCAATGGCTCGCGGCGGTGCACGCGGCCACGAGTTGTGCGCATGCGGTGGACATCGTCTACACGCTGGGCGGCGCGACGTCGGTCTACACGACGAGCCGGCTCGAGCGCTGCTTCCGGGACGTGCACGTGGTCAGCCAACATGTGGGGGTCGCCCCCTGGCAGTGGGAGCGAGTAGGGCGCCACTTCCTCGGCCTGGGCATCGCCGACGTCGTGCTCGGGGGTGCACCGGGAACGCTCTCCGGGGGCTGACGTAGCTCGGGACCTGGGTGATGCGGCAGCTCGGAGAGGCTTAACCCCGACGCCTCAAGTTGATGTGTCGGAAGGTCTCCGCGTACTCGACGCCATGCTCTTCGCCGGCGCGCTTGAGCCGCTCGGTGGCGAAGTTGCTCGTGCGCTCCAGGTCGGTGAACTGGCTGGCGTGGCACTTCAGCGCATCGATCTTGCATTGGATCGAGTCGCTCACGTCGACCCAGAAGTTCGGTTGGTTGGCGCCCCACAAGTAGATGTCGTAGACGGCGTGGGGCTCCAACCCCTCGGCGATCTGCTCGGGATATTGCAGCGGGCTCCGAATGAACGGGTAGATCGCATCGACGGTCGCCTCACCGGTGGCGCGGTGGTCGGCGTGGTTGATGAAACCGCTGGAGCTGATGATGATGGTGGGGTCGTGGGTGAAGATGGCGTCCGGCTTCCAGGTCCGGATCCAGCGGACGACGTCCCCTCGGAATTCGATGCTGTAGATGAGCTCACCATCGCGCCGGGGCAAGAAGACCACATCGCTCACGCCGATCGCGGCGGCGGCCGCGCGCTGCTCTTTCTCACGGATCGCGGCCAACTCCTCCGAGCTTATGCCCGGATTGTCGCTCCCCTTATCCCCGTTGGTGCAGATCAGGTAGTACGCCGTCGAACCCTGCCGGACCCATTTCGCCACGGTCGCGCCGCACCCGAACTCGGCATCGTCGGGGTG
>Ga0184637_10000849_pt1 | contig 21706 bp, 24 predicted proteins | sample PLM3_127_b2_FD_133143 | JGI IMG/M metagenome (GOLD analysis project Ga0184637, IMG submission 133143) | Groundwater sediment microbial communities from an aquifer in East River, Colorado, USA - PLM3_127_b2 | ecosystem: Environmental > Terrestrial > Soil > Riparian zone | place: USA: East River... | reverse complement strand
GTTCACCAACCAGGTCGGCCGACACAACGCGGTTCTCGGTGGTGTGGTGCCGCGGTGGAAACACTACGCGTCGGTGGATTGGGTACGAGGACCTTGGAACGCGACGGTCGCGCACAACTGGCAAAACGGGTACCAAGACATGTTAGGTACCGTCCAGGCGGCGATCGACCCGACGGCCGTGCCGCGTCGCGTCGGTTCGTACTCGACCTTCGACGCGCAGACCAGCTACTCGGGCATCAAAGACCTGCGGCTGACGCTTGGGGTCCGGAACATCTTCGACCGCGATCCGCCGTACACCAATGCTGGCGGCCAGACCTCGTTCCAGTCGGGCTACGAGCCGCTGTATGCCGACCCGCGGGGGCGCTTTATCTACGTAACGGCGAACTACGCGTTCAAGTAGTCGCCGCGGAGCGAGCGGCCGTGCGCCGCTCCCTGCCTGCCCCTTGCCTCGCCGTCCCGTTCGATGGGACCTTGGGCACGCACGAAGCGCGGGCACGTTCGTTGCCGCGAGCGGTCACGAGACCGACGGCGGTTTGATAACCTCGCCCGCATCACCCAGTCCGAGAGACATTCCCGTGATCACGATCAACACCTTTGTCGTTCGCCCGACCGTCGCGAAGTTGCTGCCGGCGGTGCTGGTCACGCTCGCATTGATGCAAGGCATTCCCGTTGCCGCACAAACTTCGCCGCCAGTCCCCGCTGTGTCCGACGCGGCAGCGCCGCCTCCACGGGCGTCGGCACCTGTCGCGCCTGCGGCCGCCGCACCGGCCGCTGCAAAAACCACCAAGACCACCGAAATGGTCGAGAACCCCTACGGCCTCGAAGCACTGTGGCGAGGCAGCGACTGGGTCGCGAAGATAGTGCTGACCATCCTGCTCATCATGAGCGTGGGCAGTTGGTACATCATGATCGTCAAGGTGCTCGAGCAGGCCAAGATGGTCCGCCAGGCAAAGGCCACGGCCAAGGGCTTCTGGAACGCGGGCTCGGTGCGCCAGGGCGCCGATTCACTGGATCCCAACAGCCCGTTTCGCTTCATCGCCGAGGCCGGCATCGAGGCCGGCAAGAAGCATGGCGGCCTGCTCGAACACGTGGACCTCAACCAGTGGATCACGATGAGCATCCAGCGTGCGACCGAGCGCGTGCAAAGCCGCATGCAGGACGGGCTCGCGTTCCTCGCGACAGTCGGCTCGACGGCACCGTTCATCGGGCTGTTCGGCACGGTCTGGGGCATCTACCACGCGCTCACCGCCATCGGCGTCGCCGGACAGGCATCGATCGACAAGGTGGCCGGCCCGGTAGGCGAAGCGCTGATCATGACGGCCATCGGCCTCGCGGTCGCGGTGCCGGCGGTGCTCGGCTACAACTGGCTCGTGCGCCGCAACAAGCGGGTGATGGACGAGGTGCGCGGCTTCGGCAGCGACCTGCACTCGGTGATCCTCTCGTCCGCTGCGAGGGCGGCCTGACATGGCGATGAACGTCGGTTCGGACGACGGCGAAGAAGACGTCGTCATCTCGACCATCAACACCACGCCGCTCGTCGACGTGATGCTGGTGCTGCTGATCATCTTCCTGATCACGATCCCGGTGGTCGTGACCTCGATCCCGGTGCAGCTCCCGAAAGAAAGCATCGAGGTGCGCGAGTCCAAACCTGAGAACGTCATCATTTCGGTGGACCGTGCCGGCACCATCTACTGGTACGACGTTCGCGTGTCCAACGTCAATGCGCTGGTCGACAGGCTGAAGAAGGTGTCGGTGATGAAGCCGCAGCCCGAAGTGCAGATCCGCGGCGACCTCGACGCGCAGTACGAGGGCGTCGGCAAGATCATCTATGCCTGCCAGCGCGCGGGCATCACGAAGGTTGCGTTCATCACCGAGCCGCCGCCGCGCGGCGGCTGACGCGGACAAGGAGCACCCGATGGCGATGAACATAGGCACCACCGGCAGCAGCCAGACCGACCTCGACGTGATGGTCGACATCAACACCACGCCGCTCATCGATGTGATGCTGGTGCTGCTGATCATGCTGATCATCACGATCCCGATCCAATTGCACGCGGTCAATCTCAACATGCCGGTAGGCACGCCGCCGCCCACGGAGATCAAGCCGGAGATCGTGAGGATCGACATCGACGACAAGAGCGTCGTCCACTGGCAGGGCGTGCCCATCGCGGGCGCGGCCGAGCTCGACAGCATGATGAAGGCTGCCGCCGCGCAGGCCGTGCAGCCCGAGATCCATCTGCGCCCGAACCGCTTCGCGAAGTACGAGGTGGTCGCCAACGTGCTTGCGTCGACCAAGCGACTCGGGCTCACGAAGATCGGCGTCGTGGGCAGCGAGCAGTTCGTCGAATGAGCGGGGCGGTCATGGACTTCGAGTATCGACCGCGAGATCCGGGGCGCCGCTTCGCCGGGCTCGCGGTCGTCGTCGTGCTGCACCTGCTGATCGGCTATGCACTCGTGTCAGGCCTGGCGCGCAAGGCGGTCGAGGTGATCAAGAAGCCGCTCGAGGCAACGATCATCCAGGAAGTGAAAATTCCGCCGCCGCCACCACCACCCCTCAAGATCAAGCCTCCCGAGGCGAAGGCGCCGCCGAAAGTCCAGGCACCGCCGCCGCCGTTCGTCCCGCCCCCGGAGATCCCGGCCCCCCCGGTCGAGGCGCCGCCGGTCATCACGACCACGCCGACGCCGCCGCCCGAGCCGGTCGTCATCGCGCCGCTGCCACCGCCGGTCGAGGCTCCGAAGCCGAGCGGACGCGCGGACATCGGCGTCGCGTGCCCGACGCAGGTGAAGCCGGAGATTCCGCGCAAGGCCCTGCAAGACGGCACCGGTGGCGTCGTCAGGGCACAGGCCTTGATTCAGGGCGGCGCGGTCAAGGAAGTGACGATCCTCTCCGGCCCGCGCATCTTCCACAGCGCGGTGCGCACGGCGATGCTGCAATACAAGTGCGCCGCCGCCGACGGCACGCTGGCGGTTCAGGAGTTCGAGTTCAAGATCGAATGAATCGCCTCGGCGCGCATTGATGTTGCCCCCTAGGGCGCCGCGCGTCCGTCCCCCCGAGGGGGAGCGAGCGCCCGTCGCGAGACGCGACGGGCGTTCGAGCCGTCCAAGCCCGCGCAGGCGGGCTTGGAGCCGCGGCTCTCACCCTTGGGAGCGGCCCGGCGGCGCTCACTTCGGCGCCAGGCGGATGGCGCCATCGAGGCGAATCACTTCGCCGTTGAGCATGTCGTTCGTGACGATCTGGTGCACGAGCTTCGCGTAGTCGGCGGGTGTGCCCAGTCGCGAAGGGAAGGGCACGCTGGCGGCCAGTGCGTCCTGCACTTCCTTGGGCATCGAGAACAGCATCGGCGTGCCGAAGATGCCCGGAGCGATCGTCATGTTGCGGATGCCGCTGCGCGCGAGGTCGCGCGCGATCGGCAAGGTCATGCCGACGACGCCGCCTTTGGACGCCGAATACGCGGCCTGTCCGATCTGCCCGTCGTAGGCGGCGACCGAAGCGGTGCTGATCAAGACGCCGCGCTCGCCGGTGGACTCAGGCTCGTTCTTCGACATCGCAACCGCCGCGAGCCGAATCATGTTGAAGCTGCCGACGAGGTTGACGCTGACGACCTTGGCGAACAGCGCCAACGAGTGCGCACCGTCCTTGCCGACCGTCTTCACCGCGGGGGCGATGCCGGCGCAATTGACGAGGCCCATCAACTTGCCGAGGCTTGTCGCCTTGGCCACGGCTGCCATGCCGTCGTCTTCCTGGCTGACGTCGCATTTGACGAAAGCGCCGCCGAGCTCGCCTGCCAGCGCCTCGCCCTTATCGACCTGCAGGTCGGCGATCACGACCTTGCCGCCGTGCTGGGACAGCATGCGTGCCGTCCCTTCGCCGAGGCCCGATGCGCCGCCCGTGACGATGAAGACCTTGCCTGAGATTTCCATGTGTACTGTTCTCCTAACCGAGTGCCGCGAGTGCGCGCGCCTTGATTTCTTCGACGGTGCCGGTGCCCGAGATCTTGCGACAGCGCGGCGCAGCGGGATCACCGGTCGCGGCCCACTTCGAGTAGTACTCGACGAGCGGGCGGGTCTGGCTCTGGTAGACGACCAGGCGCTTGCGCACGGTCTCTTCCTTGTCATCCTCGCGCTGGATCAACGGCTCGCCGGTCACGTCGTCGCGGCCCTCGACCTTCGGCGGGTTGAACTTGACGTGGTACGTGCGGCCGGAAGCGGGATGAACGCGCCGGCCGCTCATGCGTTCGATGATCGCCTCGTCGGGCACATCGATCTCGAGCACGGCATCGAGCTTGACGCCGGCCGTGCGCATCGCTTCGGCTTGCGGGATGGTGCGGGGAAAACCGTCGAACAGAAAACCGTTGGCGCAATCGGGCTGCGCGATGCGCTCCTTCACCAGGCCGATGATGATCTCGTCGCTCACCAGCCCGCCGGCGTCCATGACCTTCTTCGCGGCGACTCCGAGTTCGCTGCCGGCCTTCACGGCCGCGCGCAACATGTCGCCGGTGGAGATCTGCGGTATGCCGTACTTCTGACAGATGAAGGCCGCTTGCGTGCCTTTTCCAGCTCCCGGCGGCCCGAGCAGAATCAGTCTCATTGAGTCCCCTTCGATGTGGTCTCGTCTCTGGCTTGCGGTCCGGGCGTGTACACCGTGGTGGAACCTGCGAGACCTGATTTGAGAATAACACGCAGCGCCTGAACGATGCCTCATGCCGGGGTGCGGCTACGTCGCGCAATGGCCGAGGATCGCGCGAACTCGTTCCAGGTCTTGCGGCGTGTCGACGCCGGGGCCCGGCCGCTCGTCGCTCACGTGCACGGCGATGCGCTCGCCATGCCACAGCACTCGCAATTGCTCGAGCGATTCGAGCTGCTCCAGCGGCGAGGCCGCGAGCGCCGGAAAGCGTCTCAGGAATGCAGCTCGGTAAGCGTACAGACCGATATGACGCAGCGGCAGCGGCGTAGAAAGTTGTTGCACGCCACCGGCATAGCCATCGCGCCACCACGGGATCGGTGCGCGAGAGAAGTAAAGCGCCCGGCCCTTCGCATCGACCACCACCTTGACGACGTTCGGATTGCGGAACTCGGCCGCATCGTCGATCGGATGCGCCACGGTGCTCATCACGCATTCGCCGTGCTCGTCGAGAGAACGCGCACAGGCATCCATCAGCGCAGGCGAGAGCAGCGGCTCGTCGCCTTGCAGGTTGACGACGATCTCACGATCGTCCAGACCGAGCATCGCGCAGGCTTCGGCGAGCCGGTCGCTGCCACTCAGGTGATCGTCGCGTGTCAACAGCGCCTGCACGCCGTGCGAGTTGCACGCCGAGACGATATCGGGATGGTCCGCGGCGACGACGACGGCTTTCGCGTTCGATTCGATCGCCCGACGCGCGACGCGCACGATCATCGGCATGCCGCCGATGTCGGCCAGCGGCTTGCGCGGCAACCGCGTCGATGCAAGACGGGCGGGAATCAGGACCGTGTAGGTCACACCGGTGCCCCGCTAGTTGATAGATCCCGAGTCCTCGCTGCCCGCGCCCGAATCGAAAGCGCGCGCTTCGGATTCGAGCATGACGGGAATGCCGTCGCGCACCGGGAACGCCAGCCGATCGGCATGGCACACCAGCTCGACCGGGTCGCGGCGCATTTCGAGCGGTCCCTTGCACAGCGGGCACACCAGCAGTTCAAGCAATCGAGTGTCCATGAGCCGACTCGGGAGTGGTGAAGGGCGGGGGCGGCAGCAGCTTCAACAGCTGCTCGGCGAACGCGGCCTCGGGCCGAAAGTCTAACGCTACGACCCAGACCCGCGTGGGTGCCACGCGCTCGGCGCGCAGCTTGACGGCGTCCTTCTCGGTAATCACGACATCGCTCGTGCCGCTCGGCCATGGGGGCGTTTCGTAGTCGTGATGGTCGGGCAGCGGCAACGTTTCGATTTCGAGCCCCGCCGCTCGCAGCATGTCGAAGAAGCGCTCCGGCTGCGCGACGCCGGCGGCGGCCAACACGCGACGACCGACCAACGCTTGCAGTGCTCGCGGGTCGGCCGCCTTGCCCGTCCACCAGTGAGCCAGTTCGACCGCGCCGCGCAGGCTTCGCGTCGCCGTGAAGCCAGGCAGCGGTGTCGAAGGCGATCGTGCGTTGTAGAGCACGAGTGTCGCGGACCCGACCGAGCGAGGCATCGGCTCACGCAGTGGCCCGGCCGGCAGCAACCAGCCGTTGCCGGCACCACGCTCGTCGAACACCACGACCGATACGTCGCGCGCCAGGGCGAGATGCTGCAAGCCGTCGTCGCTGACGATCACGTCGACTTGCGGATGCCGGCGCAGCAGCTCGCGCGCCGCGGCCGGGCGATCGCGGCCGACCACCACGGGAACGCCGCTGCGCAGGCGCAGCAGCAGCGGTTCATCGCCGACGCGTTGGGCAGTGCTGTCGGTCTCGACCTCGGCGACACCCTGCTCGTGCCGTCCATAGCCGCGCGACACGATGCCGGGCCGGCGCCCGTGCGCTTGCAGGATGTCGACGACCGCGCGCACCGCGGGTGTCTTCCCCGCGCCGCCGGCAATGAGGTTGCCGACGATCACGACGGGCACCGGCAACTTCTCGGTCCGCAAGAAGGCCGTGCGATAGAGCAGCGCACGCAAGCGCCATAGCGATCCGTACAGCCACGAGACGGGCAGCAGCAGCCGTGCCCATGGACCGCGTTGGGCCCAGCTGCGCTGCAGGCGATGCATCCCCGCGGGTCAGCGCGACTCGCCGCCTTGCGAGGCCTGGGTGGCGAAAGTGAGGCGCCCAAGCCCTGCGCGCCGCGCGGCGTCGAGCACGTTGATCACCGCCTGGTGCGCGGCGGTGGCGTCGGCGGAGATGATCACGACCGATTCCTTCGCATCGCCCGCGGCCGCCCGCAACTCCGCGGTCAGCAATTCGATGCTGCGTCCTTCGACGGCACGACGGTTCACGGCGTAGCGCCCATCGGCCGCGACAGCGACGATGATTTCGCGCGGGTAGTCCTTCGACTTCTCGGCATCGGCCACCGGCAGGTGGATCTGCAGTTCGGTGAACTTCGAATACGTCGTCGACAGCATCAGAAAAATGAGGATCACGAGCAGGACATCGATGAACGGGATCAGGTTGATCTCCGGCTCCTCGATCGGGTGCTTGCGAAAATTCATGGTCGGCCCGCCGTCAGTGCGCGACGCGCTGCGTGGCGAATCGCATCAGGTGCGGCACGAGGCGCTCGGACGCCTGCTCGAGATCGAGCGTGTACTCGTCGACGCGGCCGCGGAAGTAGCGCCAGAACATCAGCGACGGGATCGCGATGATGAGGCCCGCCGCGGTGTTGTACAGCGCCACCGAGATGCCATGCGCGAGCATCTGCGGATTGTTTCCGGTCGGCGACTGGGAGCCGAAAATCTCGATCATTCCGACGACAGTGCCGAACAGGCCGAGCAGCGGCGCCGCCGAGGCGATCGTGCCGATGGTGTTGAGATAGCGCTCGAGGTTATGCACCGCCGCGCGGCCGGCGGATTCGAAGGCCGTGCGCAGCGTGTCCTCGTCGATGCGAGGGTTCGCGATCACCGCGCGCAGACCCGCCGCGAACACGCGGCCCATGACGGAGTTCTCGGCCAGCTTGTTGACGACGTCGGCGCCCGGCAGTGAAGAACGCGTCACCGAGATCACCTCATCGAGCAGCCTCGGCGGCGCAACGCGCACGGCACGCAAGCTCAGCAAGCGTTCGATGACGAGCGCCAAGGCCACGATCGAACAGAGAATCAACGGCCAAATCGGCCAGCCTGCGGCTTGTATGATCGAAAACAATCGGCTTCCTCGGACAGTGGTCGGTCGAGACGCGCGATTATGGCCGAAGGGCCTCTTGCGACGGTTACCGCGCGTTGTGCCGCGCCAGGCAAAAGAGTCAACGCGACATCGCGGTGCTGTCATCCACCGGAACTGTGGACAACATTGTGGGCAACCGGCTTGCATTCGCCCTGGAGCCGCAAGAATTCAGTACCTTGGACAATCTGCACAATCTTTAGGCAGAGAATTTCCATTGAAAATCAAGAGCTTGCACGATTGTGAAAGGACGATGACAAGGGTCTCGGCCCGCCAGCCCAATGCTGGCGCGGTTGTGGAGTTCCGGACCCGCGCCAGCCTTGCGTTCTGACGTGACCGACCTTCGATCAAACGTCTTGCCGGCCGTGGTTTGGGGCGTCGCGAGCCTGCTGGGCGCCATCGGCGACGCACTCACGGCTCGCTTCGCCGCGTGTACCGTGCGCGGGGAGTTGTCGGGCTTCACGCGAGCAGGCAGTGGGCACTGCTACTTCACGCTGAAAGACGCCGATGGCGGGGAGGCGTCGATGCGCTGCGCGATGTTTCGGCGTGCCGCGGCCTTGCTGGAGTTCGAGCCTCGCGACGGCCAGCTCATCGAGCTGCGCGGCCGCGTCGCGCTGTACGAGCCGCGCGGCGAGCTTCAATTGGTCGCCGAGGCCATGCGCCCGGCAGGCGCGGGGGCGCTCTACGAACAGTTCCTGCGGCTCAAGGCAAAGCTCGACGCTGCCGGGCTCTTCGACGCGCAACGCAAGCGTGCGCTGCCGGTCTTTCCGGCAGTGATCGGCATCGTCACATCGCTCGGGGCGGCCGCGTTGCACGATGTGCTCAGTTGCCTGGCACGCCGCGCGCCTCACGTGCGGGTGGTGATCTATCCGAGCCCCGTGCAGGGCCTCGACGCACCCGAGGCGCTGGCTCGCGCCGTCGCACTCGCCGGCCGGCGCCTGGAGGTCGGTGTGCTGATCCTGTGCCGGGGCGGCGGGTCGCTGGAGGACCTGTGGGCCTTCAATGACGAACGGGTGGTGCACGCCATCGTCGCGTCGCCGATCCCCGTTGTGTGCGGTGTCGGCCACGAGACCGATGTGACGCTGGCCGATCTGGCCGCTGACCTGCGAGCTCCGACGCCGACCGGCGCCGCCGAACTCGTGGCGCCGCTGCGCGACGAACTGATGAATCAAACCACGGCGCTCGCCGATCGGCTGAGGCGCGCCGTCGTGCACCGCTTGAGCACGGCACAGCAGAGTGTCGATCGGCTGGCTGCTGGCCTCGCTCGACCTGCCGAACGCGTGAGTCGCGAGCATCTGCGGTTGACGCTGCTCTCGAGGCAACTGCCGCGGTGTGCGATGGCCGTCGTGACGACCCAGCGCGAAAGGCTGCGCCAATCGGCGGTCGCGCTCGGACATGGTGTCGCCTTGATGAACGCGCGCATGCGCCATCGCGAGCAGCAGTTGGCGACGCGGCTGCATGCACTCGATCCACTCAAAGTGGTCGCACGTGGCTATGCCTTGATCCACACCAGCGCTGACGAACTCGTGGTCGCGCCGGAGCAGATCGTCGACGGCGATGAGTTGAAGGTGACGCTTGCGCGCGGTGAAGCCGACCTGCGCGTCAGCGCCGTGCGGCGCAAATGAGAACGGCCGGTGTCCACCGGCCGTTCGGCACGAAGGAGCGCGGCCTCAGAGTCCGGCGTTCTGCTGAGCGACCATGCAATACAGCATCGGGATCGACAACATCGTGTTGGCGCGTGAGGTCAGCATCGCAAGTCGGGCCGCGGCCGCCTTTTCCTCGGGCGTGACCGTTACGATGCCGAGCGCCTTCTTCTGGTTCGGCCAGATGATGAACCAGACGTTGAACGCCATGATCAGCCCGAGCCACATGCCGATAGCGATCGCCGTGTTGGGGCGGGCGAACGTGACCAATGAACCGATGGAGCCACTCATCCCGGAAAGGATCAAGCCGGTGACCACCGTCGCGAGCGCAGCCCAGCGGAACCAGAACAACGCCGTCGGCGCGATCACCTTACCGATGGCAGGCTTCTGTTCGTCAGGGATCTTCGGCATTGAAGGAATCTGGACGAAGTTGAAATACCAAAGAAGCCCGATCCACATCACGCCGGAGATCACGTGGAGCCAGCGGAAGAAGAAGCTCCACCAAGAGTGATCTGCGCTAATCCACGTGCCGCTGGCCGTGCCGACGACGATGATGATGATGATCAGCAGTACGACGCCGGCCGCGATCGTACGCCCGAGTGATTGAAATATTAGGCCCATCGATTGCTCCTCTTGTGAGTTGTTGGCCCGCTGACTATAGCGAAGGTTGATCGGCCACCTTCGCCAGACGAAGGAACACACCATGGAACACAAGCTACCCCCGCTGCCGTACGACATTGATGCACTGGCGCCTCACCTCAGCCAGGAGACGCTGGAGTATCACCACGGCAAGCATCACAAGACGTATGTCGAGACGCTCAACAAACTTCAGAAAGGCACCGAGTTCGACGGCCTCGATCTCGAAGCCATCGTCAAGAACGCGCGCGGCGAAATCTACAACAATGCCGCGCAGGTCTGGAACCACACGTTTTTCTGGCAGTGCATGAAGCCCCGTGGCGGCGGTGAGCCCAAGGGCGCTTTGGCCAGCGCGATCGACGCCAAGTGGGGCAGCTACAGCACCTTCGCCGAAGCCTTCACCAAGAACGCCGTCGCGAATTTCGGATCGGATGGACCTGGCTCGTCAAGAAAAGCGACGGCAGCGTCAACATCGTCAACATGCCGGCCGCTGGCACGCCGCTGACCACGCGCGACAAGGGATTGCTGACGATCGACGTGTGGGAGCACGCCTACTACATCGATTACCGCAACGAGCGCCCGAAATGGGCCGGGGCGTTCTTGCACTCGCTCGTCAACTGGAGCTTCGCGGAGCAGAACTTCGCCTGAGACCTGAGACAATGGATCCCTACGAAGGCCGGTCGCAGACCGGCCTTCTTCTTGCTGCCGGTCGGCGCGGGCCCCTAGAACAGGGCAAACTGCCACCGGGCCGGTAAAAACCCGTAGATTCGGTAAATCATTCCGCAAGGGGAGCGCGGACCTTGTACATGCATCACCCACGTCATGCCGCCGTACGTGACGCCGCTTCGCCATTGCAGTCGCGGCGCGGCGCCGCCCGCATGGCGATCCTGCTCATCGCCCTTTGCCACGGCACGGCATGGGCTGCCTTTGGTCTGGACGACGTCGGCAAGCGCGCGCGACAGTTGGCGCAAGTTGCCTATCAAGCGACGCCCGATCGCCTGCCGCAACCGTTGCGCGATCTCGACTACGACCAGTACCGCGACATCCGGTTCAAGGCTGAAAGCGCGCTGTGGCGCGACGACAAGCTGCCTTTCGAGTTGATGTTTTTCCATCGGGGCCGCCAGTTCCGCGATGCGGTTCGCATCAACGAGGTCAATGCGCGAGGGGTTTCGCCGGTTCCGTTCGATCCCGCCGACTACGACTATGGCCGCAACAAGATGGACGCCAAGGCGCTGCAGGGCCTCGGGCATGCGGGCTTTCGAGTGCACTACGCGCTCAATCGCCCGAGCCACAAGGACGAGGTGATCGTTTTCCTCGGAGCGAGCTACTTTCGCGCCATCGGCAAGGATCAGGTCTACGGCTTGTCGGCGCGTGGACTCGCGGTGGACGTGGCAGCGCCGCAAGGCGAAGAGTTCCCGCGCTTCGTCGAATTTTGGGTCGTGCGGCCGAATGCCAGCGCGACGAGCTTGACGATCTATGCGCTGATGGATTCGCGGCGGGTGACGGGAGCGTACCGCTTCGAGCTGACCCCTGGTGCCGAGACGGTCGTCAATGTCAAGGCGATCATCTACCAGCGTGAAGGCGTCGGAAAGCTGGGCCTGGCGCCGCTGACCAGCATGTTTCATTTCGGCGAGAACCAGCCGGGGCACGATGACTACCGCCCCGAAGTCCACGACAGCGACGGCCTCGCGGTCCACACCGGTGAGGGGGAGTGGCTGTGGCGTCCGCTGGTCAATCCGCAGCGCCTGCTGGTGAGCTCGTTCGCCACGGTCGATCCGCGCGGCTTCGGTCTCATGCAGCGCGACCGTGTCCATTCGAGCTACGAGGATCCCGAAGCGCTGTACGACCGCCGCCCCAGTGCCTGGATCGAGCCGATCGGCAAATGGGGCCCTGGTCGAGTCGAACTCGTGCAAATCCCGACACCCGACGAGACCAATGACAACATCGTCGCCTACTGGGTGCCCGACAAGCCGCCGCCCGCGCAGCAGCCACTCGCCTTCGCCTACCGGATGCGCTGGCAGCTGCAGTCCGACGTGAGGCCGCCCACCGCCTGGGTGGTGCAGTCGCGGCGGGGTCGCGGAATCGCCCGCGTGCCCGACGGGCACATCAAGTTCGTTGTAGATTTCGACGGGCCGGCACTTCGATTGCTACCAGCAGAGTCCAACATCGAAGCGGACGTCTCCGTGGGCACCAACGCAGAGCTGGTCGAACGCAATCTTTTCAAGAACCGAGCCAGCGGCCTGTGGCGCATGACCGTGCGCGTTCGGCGCATCGATCATGGCCGTCCCATCGAGATGCGCGCGGCGCTACGACAACGTCAGAGTCAGAACGTGCTCAGTGAGACCTGGAGCTATCTGCTCACACCCCGCGTGGAGAAACCATGAGCTTTTCGCTTCCGCCGCAGCCGCCGATGGCGCGGTGTTCGATGACGCCCCATCCGTGGGCTCCGGGCCTCCTGGGCCGTGCACTGCGCGCACTGTTCGGGCGCACCGCTCGCCAGCCGGCCTCGCTTCAGGGCCGCGAGCCCTGGCGTTGGCGCCGGGTGCTGTTGCTGGTGTTCATTGCCGCGGGCGCGTGGCTTGGCACCGACACGATGACGCAGGTCTTGCCGCAACACGGCGGGACATTGCTGGAACAAGCCATCCTCGGTTTGTTCGGCCTGCTCTTCGCGTGGATCTCCGCGGGATTCTGGACGGGCGTCATGGGCGCCTGGGTGCTGCTGCGCGGAGGCGACAAGCACGCCGTCACGAACGTCCTGAAGAGCTCCTACGACGACGGGAGGCCGCTGGATCCGCTGGCGCGCACCGCGATCGTGATGCCGATCTGCAACGAGCATGTGCCCACCGTGTTCGGCGGCCTGCGAGCAACCTACGAATCGCTGCAGGCAACCGGGCTGGCCGATCGGTTCGATTTCTTCTTGCTGAGCGATACGACCGAGCCGGACCTGCGAGCGGCCGAGCAAGCGGCGTTCGGCGCGTTGCGAGCCGAACTCGGGATGAGCGATGCGGCGCCCGACTCGGGCCTGTACTACCGCTGGCGCCAGCATCGCGTCAAGCGCAAGGCAGGCAATGTCAGCGATTTCTGTCGCCGCTGGGGTCGCAACTATCGCTACATGGTCGTGCTCGACGCGGACAGCGTGATGACGGGCGACTGCCTGGCCGCCTTGGTGCGATTGATGGAAGCGTATCCCGACGCCGGCATCATCCAGACCGCGCCGCGGGCGTGCGGCCACATGACGCTGCATGCGCGGATGATGCAGTTCGGAGCTCGCGTGTACGGGCCGATCTTCACGGCCGGCATGCATTTCTGGCAGCTCGGCGAATCGCACTATTGGGGCCACAACGCGATCATTCGCGTGGCACCGTTCATCGCGCATTGCGCGCTCGCGCCCATCCCGGGGCGTGGGGGGTTGTCCGGCGAAATCATGTCGCACGACTTCGTCGAAGCAGCGCTGATGCGGCGTGCCGGCTGGAAGGTCTGGATCGCTCACGATTTGCCCGGCAGCTATGAGCAGGTCCCGCCGAACCTGATTTCCGAGCTGCAGCGCGACCGACGCTGGTGCCATGGCAATCTGCAGAACTCCCGGCTGATGACGCAGCCCGGTCTGCATCCGGTGCATCGCAGTGTCTTTTTCACCGGCTTGATCGCGTACCTGTCTGCGCCGTTGTGGCTCGGCTTCTTGCTGCTGTCGACGTTCCTACTCGCCGATCTCGCGGCTGAGATTCCGCGCTACTTCCTCATGCCGTACCAGCTTTTCCCGTTGTGGCCGACGGCGAACTTCAAGCTTATGCTCACATTGTTCAGCATGACCGTGGTGCTGCTGGTCGGGCCCAAGCTCGTCGCGCTCGCGGTCATCGCATTGCGAGGGAAGGCTGGCGAGTTCGGCGGCGTGGCCAGGCTGCTGCTCGGCGCCCTGCTGGAGTTCGTCTACAACATGCTGCTTGCCCCCGTGCGCATGCTGTTCCATTCACAGTTCGTGCTCGCCGCGTTGTGCGGCTGGCGCAGCGGTTGGACCTCGCCGCAGCGCGACGATGGCTCGACGCGGTGGAGCGAGGCATGCCGTCGTCACGGCGTGCACTTGGTGCTGACGGTCGTGTGGATCGTGGCGATCCTCGATGCCGGCGCCGCGTTCCCGTGGTGGTTGGCGCCGATCTTCGCCGGCTTGCTGCTCGCAACGCCGTTGTCCGTGTGGGGCAGCCATGCATCGACCGGAGAACGGCTGCTCCGCGTGGGCTTGCTGCAGATCCCCGAGGAGCGGCAAGAGCCAGGAGTGCTGCGGCGGGCGCGGCGTTATGCCGAGCGTGCGCGCAGCGGCATCGGCTTCGTCGATGCCGTGCTCGATGCCGCGGTGCGCGACGAAGTCATGCGCGCGTTCCCGGCGCGCGCCCCTTCGCATGGGCTCAAGGGCCGCGCGCGCGCGGCGTTGGTGGAGCACGCCTTGCTCAACGGCGCGACCGCTGTCACCCCCGCGCAGCGCATGTGCTTGCTTGCCGACCGGCACGCGCTGTCAAGTCTGGCTGCTGCCGTGAAAGGACCGGACGCGCACGCGCAATGGGCCGCGGTCGTGTCCGGCGTGGCCGACGCCTTCGTGGACACGAACCCGGTGACGCGGCCGCCGAGCCGCGAAGCCTCGCAGGAGCTCGAGGTGGCTGGGGCGCGCTGAGAGTGTTGACCGTCAGCGGGCCGCTGTTCGAAACGGCGCCCCGCTGATCGCTGCTCCGGGGCCGATGCCGCGCTTGGCGAACCATCCCTGGTTCATCTCGAGCACGAAGCGCACCGGCTTGGTCGAACAATGCGATTGTTCCGACTGCGGCTTCATGTCGGTCAGGTTGACCACTGCGCCCTCGTCATCGATGAACGCGATCGACAGCGGCAACAGCGTGTTCTTCATCCAGAAGCACTGGACCGCGGCCTGTTCGAAGATGAACAGCATGCCGTCGTTGGCTCCCATCTCCTTGCGGAACATCAGCCCGGTGGCGCGCTGATCGGGTGTCTGCGCGACCTCGGCCTGAATGTTGTGGATACCGGCGTTGAGCCGGATCGACGGCAGTTTCTGTGCGGCGTTCTGCGCCAGCGACGCGCCACAACAGGCGGCAACAAAGAGCGCCGACAGCGCGCGCAAATGGATGCGGGTCATGGAGGGAAGGAGAGTTGCTGCGCAGGATTATGAAACGCCGCGATGCGGTTCGCGGTGCTATCGGCATTCCCTCGGTCGCGGTTGTGGGGTGACTTAGAATTGCGCACGCAAATCGCCCCCAAACCGAGCTCGCGGAGCCAATCCATGTATCAGCACATCAAGGTGCCCGAAGGCGGGCAGAAGATCACCGTCAACGCGGACTTCTCGCTCAACGTCCCCGACAACCCGATCATTCCGTATATCGAGGGAGACGGCACCGGTGTCGACATCACGCCCGTGATGATCAAGGTGGTCGATGCCGCGGTGGCGAAATCCTACGGCGGCAAACGCAAGATCCAGTGGATGGAAATCTACGCGGGAGAAAAGTCGACCAAGGTGTACGGCCCAGATGTGTGGCTTCCCGAAGAAACGCTGAAGGTCCTGAAGGACTACGTGGTCTCGATCAAGGGGCCGTTGACGACGCCGGTGGGCGGCGGCATCCGCTCGCTGAACGTGGCGCTGCGCCAGGAGCTCGATCTCTACGTCTGCTTGCGCCCGATCCAGTATTTCACCGGCGTGCCGTCGCCGGTGAAGGAGCCTGAGAAGACCAACATGGTGATCTTCCGCGAGAACTCGGAGGACATCTATGCCGGCATCGAGTACGAGGCGCAAAGTGAGAAAGCGAAGAAGCTGATCGACTTTCTGATCAAGGAGATGGGCGTCAAGAAGATCCGCTTTCCCGAAACCTCGGGGATCGGCATCAAGCCGGTCTCGCGGGAAGGTACCGAACGGCTGGTGCGCAAGGCGATCCAGTACGCGATCGACAACGACAAGCCGAGCGTGACCCTCGTGCACAAGGGCAACATCATGAAGTACACCGAAGGGGGCTTCCGCGACTGGGGCTACGCCCTGGCGCAGCGCGAATTCGGCGCCGAGCTGATCGACGGAGGCCCGTGGTGCAAGTTCAAGAACCCGAAGACCGGGCGTGACGTCCTGATCAAGGACTCGATCGCCGACGCCTTTCTCCAGCAGATCCTGCTGCGCCCGGCCGAGTATTCGGTGATCGCGACGCTCAATCTGAACGGCGACTACATTTCCGACGCGCTCGCCGCGCAGGTCGGCGGCATCGGCATCGCGCCCGGCGCGAACATGAGCGACTCGGTGGCGATGTTCGAGGCGACCCATGGCACGGCGCCCAAGTACGCGGGCAAGGACTACGTCAATCCGGGCTCGGAAATCCTGTCCGCCGAAATGATGCTGCGCCACATGGGCTGGACCGAAGCGGCCGATCTGGTCATCAGCGCGATGAAGAAGGCGATCCTTTCGAAGAAGGTCACCTACGACTTCGCGCGCCTGATGGAAGGCGCGACGCAGGTCTCATGCTCCGGCTTCGGCCAGGTGCTGATCGAGCAGATGTGACGCGATGCGCCCGCTTCAAAACCAAAGCCCGCCGACCGGCGGGCTTTTTGTTGCTCGGCTGTCGACGCTAGCCTGCGACCGCGAACGTGTCGCCGGAAGCGCCTTGCGGACGGTCCGCGGCTGAGCCGGGTTCGATGAGCGAGATGTTTTGCGCCAATTGGCCCTTTGGCCCCTCGGCAACATCGAAGCGCACTTTGCTGCCTTGGCGCAGGGTTCGAAACCCGTCCATCTGGATGGCCGAAAAATGGGCGAACACATCCGCCCCGCCACCCTCTGGTTCGATGAAGCCGAAGCCCTTCGCATCATTGAACCACTTGACCGTACCGACTGCCATGGTGCCCCTCCAGTTCGATTTTTCCGCGGATTTTCGGCAGCAGGCCTCGCGGTGTCAAGGCGGCGTCAGTCTCGGATGCTTGGCGAGGCCCCCCGACACCCCGATTGGGGGACCCGTTTGCGGTGAGTCGAAGAATGCACAACGGCTTCACGACATCTGTGCTCTTGCCCTTTTCCGATCGGGTGCAATATGGAGTTGCAATGCATCGGGTGCAGCCCAACTCGATAGAATGAAACCATGCCTGACGACAAGCCGGTTCCTCCCGAGCCAACGGTGGTTCGGCCTCGCCCCGATGACGGGCAAGGGGCGGTCGTTGCCGAGCGCCAGGAAGCCAAAACAGAGCCGCCGCGCATGTACCAGGTGGTTATGCTCAACGACGACTACACACCGATGGAGTTTGTCGTGATGGTGCTGCAGGAGTACTTCATGCGAGACCTCGAAACCTCGACCATGATCATGCTGAAGATCCATCACGAAGGGCGTGGCGTTTGCGGCGTCTACACGAAGGACGTGGCCGCGACGAAGGTTGAATTGGTGCTTGCCGCGGCCCGGCGCGCGGGGCATCCTTTGCAGTGCATTATGGAGGCCGCATGATTGCGCAAGAGCTAGAAGTCAGCCTGCACATGGCGTTCGTCGAGGCGCGCCAGCAGCGCCACGAATTCATCACCGTCGAGCACCTGCTGATGGCGCTGCTGGACAACCCATCGGCGGCCGAGGTGCTGCGCGCGTGTTCCGCGAACATCGACGACCTGCGCAAGAGCCTCGTGCAGTTCATCAAGGAAAACACGCCGACCGTGGGTGGCGCCGACGAGGTCGACACGCAGCCGACGCTGGGTTTCCAGCGCGTGATCCAGCGCGCGATCATGCATGTGCAGTCCACCGGCAGCGGCAAGAAGGAAGTGACCGGTGCCAATGTGCTCGTCGCGATATTCGGCGAGAAGGATTCGCACGCCGTGTACTACCTGCACCAGCAGGGCGTGACTCGTCTGGACGTGGTCAACTTCATCGCGCACGGCATCAAGAAGGCCGATCCGCCGGAGCCCACCAAATCCAATGAAAGCAACAGCAGCGAGGGCGAGAAGGAAGAGGGCGAAGGCAAGGGTTCGCCGCTCGATCAGTTCACGAGCAACCTCAACCAGCTCGCGCGCGACGGCAAGATCGATCCGCTGATCGGCCGCGAGAACGAGGTCGAGCGCGTCATCCAGATCCTGTGCCGCCGGCGCAAGAACAACCCGCTGCTCGTCGGCGAGGCCGGCGTCGGCAAGACGGCGATCGCCGAAGGTCTGGCGTGGCGCATCACGCAGAGCGAGGTGCCCGAGGTGCTCGCCGATGCGACCGTCTATGCGCTCGACATGGGTGCGCTGCTGGCCGGGACCAAATACCGTGGCGACTTTGAGCAGCGCCTGAAAGGTGTGCTGAAGCAGCTCAAGGACCAGCCGCACGCGATACTGTTCATCGACGAGATCCACACCTTGATCGGCGCCGGCGCGGCCTCGGGTGGCACGCTCGACGCAAGCAACCTGCTCAAGCCTGCGCTGTCCACCGGCACGATGAAGTGCATCGGCGCGACCACCTTCACCGAGTACCGCGGCATTTTCGAGAAGGACGCGGCGCTGTCGCGGCGCTTCCAGAAGATCGACGTGGTCGAGCCCTCGATCGAGCAGACGGTGGAAATCCTGAAGGGCCTGAAGTCGCGCTTCGAGGAGCACCACGGTGTCAAGTACGCGATCGGTGCGCTGCAGGCTGCAGCCGAGTTGTCGGCCAAGTTCATCAACGACCGGCATCTGCCCGACAAGGCGATCGACGTGATCGACGAGGCCGGCGCGGCGCAGCGCATCTTGCCGAAGGGCAAGCAGAAGAAGACCATCACGCGCAGCGAGGTGGAAGAGATCGTTGCGAAGATTGCGCGCATCCCGCCGGCCAGCGTGTCGAGCGACGACCGCTCCAAGCTCAAGAGCCTGGACCGCGATCTCAACAGCGTGGTGTTCGGGCAAGAGCCGGCGATCCAGGCGCTCTCATCGGCCATCAAGATGGCGCGCTCCGGCCTTGGCAAGCCAGACCGGCCGATCGGATCGTTCCTCTTCAGTGGCCCGACCGGGGTGGGCAAGACCGAGGTCGCTCGGCAGCTCGCGTTCGTTCTCGGCATCGAGCTGATCCGCTTCGACATGAGCGAGTACATGGAGCGGCATGCGGTGAGCCGCCTCATCGGCGCGCCGCCGGGATATGTCGGCTTCGATCAAGGCGGGCTCTTGACCGAGGCGATCAGCAAGAAGCCGCACGCCGTGTTGCTGCTCGACGAGATCGAGAAGGCGCACCCCGACGTCTTCAACGTGCTGCTGCAGGTCATGGACCATGGCACGCTGACCGACAACAACGGGCGCAAGGCCGACTTCCGCAACGTCATCATCATCATGACGACGAACGCGGGCGCCGAGACGATGAACAAGGCAACCATCGGCTTCACGAACGCGCGCGCGCAGGGCGACGAGATGGTCGACATCAAGCGGCTGTTCACGCCCGAGTTCCGCAATCGGCTCGACGCGATCGTCAGCTTCAAGGCGCTCGACGAGGAGATCATCCTGCGGGTGGTCGACAAGTTCCTGCTCCAGCTCGAGAGCCAGCTGGTCGAGAAGAAAGTCGAGGTCACGTTCACCGACGCGTTGCGCCAGCACCTGGCGAAGAAGGGCTTCGATCCGTTGATGGGCGCGCGCCCGATGCAGCGCCTGATCCAGGACACGATTCGTCGCGCGCTGGCCGACGAACTTTTGTTCGGACGGCTCGTCGAAGGAGGCCGGCTGACGGTCGATATCGACGCCGAGGGCAATCCGGTTCTGGATATCAACCCGACCAAGCGAAGCGACAAGCCGAAGGCCGAGCCGGCTACTGCGTGAGACTCGGGTCGCACGCCAAACGGGGGCCGCATGGCCCCCGATTTCATTGGGCGGCCGGATCCTGCCGATAGAAGCCGCGCAGCAAGTCGTAGAGCGCGGGGTGCTCGGCGCGCATCGCCCGGGGCGAGACGAAGAAGCTCTCGGAGGCCACCGCAAAGAACTCGTCCGGGCCATTCGCCCCGTAGGGATCGAGCGCCGTCTCCAACTCAGCGTGCACCTTGCGCTGGAACGATTCGAGCTCCGCCTCCAGCACCTCCAGCCATGCGGCGCGCGCCCGTCGATCGGGCAACTGCGGCACACCGTCGGCAGCACCATCGCGCATGTCGATCACATGAGCGAACTCGTGGATCACGACGTTGTACGCCCAATCATCGCTGTCGCCGGCGCTCTCTACATCGCGCCAGGAAAGCATCATCGGGCCGCCTTCCATCGCTTCACCCGACAGCACTTCGGTGTAGCGATGCACGATGCCCGCCTCGTCCATCACCTCGCGCCGCACCCGCACTTCATCCGGGTGAACGACGATACCGACGAACTTCGCGTACCAATGCAGACCCAGTCTCAGCACCGGAACGCAGGCCTGCGCGGCGATCGCGACGGCAACTTCGTCGGTGACCTCGAAGCCTTGCGCCCCGCTGAATTCCTTCTCCGCCAGAAAGAGCGTCGACAAACGGCGCAACTGCTCGATCGATTCTTCGTCGCGCCGTGAAAGGAACGGAAAGCGCGCGAGTGTCAGGGTCCACAGCGCATCCGGGATGGCGCGACGTTTCAGCGTGCGCGATTCGCGAAAGCGTCGCCACGCGCCGATCATCGAGCAGTTGCCGTGGACGGCGCGACGCGTGACAGGCCGGATGCACTGAGCCGCAACACCTGGGCACGGCCCGGAGGCTGCTCGACGTCCCAGTCGCTGAGCACGTGGCGAACGAAGCCGGGAGCTAGGGCGTTCGTTCCAGGTCGATGGGTATGACCATGGATGAGCAGCGGCGCGTGGGACGCCTGCATCCACCGAATCGCCTCGGCGGCGTCGACGTCCGCCCATTCGTGCATGGGAGTCTGGTGCTTGCGCGCTTCGCTGGCATCTCGCAGTTGGCGCGCGATGGCGCGCCGTTGAGCGAGGGGCATCGCCAGAAAGCGTTCGCGCCAGGAATCGCTGCGCACCTCGGCGCGGTAGTTCTGGTAGTCGATGTCGGCCAGGCACAGGGCATCCCCGTGCGACAGCAACAGCCGCTGACCGAAGGCCGTGAGCACGGTCGGGTCGGGCAGAGCGATGACGCCGCACTCGTCGAGCATGGCCGCGCCGACCAGGAAGTCGCGATTGCCGACCATGAATGCCAGAGTCCGGTCGCGCGCCGCACGCGCGAGCACGCCGGCGCACTCTTGCTCGAATCCGCTCGAGCTCGAATCGTCACCGACCCATGCCTCGAAGAGGTCGCCGAGGATGAACACCGCATCGGCCGGCGTGAGGGCCATGTGCTCGGCCCAGGCCGAGAAAGTGCGCGGCGTTTCTTGCGCGAGGTGCAGGTCGGAGATGAAGTCGATCGACGTCCACGCTGGTGGCGCCGTGTATTCCCAGAAGACGGGAAGGGCGGCGGCGTGGGCCGGCAACATCGCACCGCGACCTCAGGCCACCTCGGTGGCCTTGAGGATCAGCACGTCATCGAGCGGCGTGTCGTCGTGCGAGCCGCGACGCCCTGTTTTCACCGACTCGATCGCATCGACCACTTCGGTCCCTTGCACAACCTTGCCGAACACGGCATATCCCCAGCCCTGCACCGACTCGGACTTGAAGTTCAGAAAGTCGTTGTCGGTGGTGTTGACGAAGAACTGCGCCGTGGCCGAATGCGGCACCTGC
>Ga0184637_10000848_pt1 | contig 21714 bp, 23 predicted proteins | sample PLM3_127_b2_FD_133143 | JGI IMG/M metagenome (GOLD analysis project Ga0184637, IMG submission 133143) | Groundwater sediment microbial communities from an aquifer in East River, Colorado, USA - PLM3_127_b2 | ecosystem: Environmental > Terrestrial > Soil > Riparian zone | place: USA: East River... | reverse complement strand
CTGGCCGAGGAGCTCGAGCCGGCCTAGACGGCAGCGGCCTGCTCGGCCGCGTCTTCCTTGACCTGGAACGACGAGCCGCAACCGCACGCCGCTACGACGTTCGGGTTGTTGACCGCGAACCCGGCCCCCTCGAGGCCGTCGACGAAGTCGACCTCGGAGCCGAGCACGAACTGCATGCTGGTCTTGTCCACGATCACCGAGACGCCGTTGTGCTCGAACACGTGGTCGTCGTCGCGCGGCTTGTCGAAGGCGAGCGCGTACTGGAAGCCCGAGCAGCCGCCGCCGCGCACCGCGACGCGCAGCGCCTGCTCCGAGGCGTCCTCCTGAGCCGACATCAGCTCGTGGACCTTCTCGGTCGCCTTCTCGGTGAGGGTGATGGCTGACTGCGCCGTTTCCACTACACGAATTGTAGTGGGCGTCACCGACTTCACCCCCCGCGCCCGCCTCCCGGCCCGTGCCCGTGCTCCAGATACTCGAGAATCCGCTTCGAGTCGTGGATCACCTCGTCGCCGTCAACCAGCACCGGCACGCGGTCCTGCCCCGTCAACTCGACGATCTCGGGACGATCGCGGCGCCGGTAGGGGACGCGCTGGGTCTCGTGCTCGATGCCCAGCTTCCCGAGGCGCCGCGCCACCGCCCCACACGGGCACAGCACGTTCGTCGGCGTGCGGCAGCGGTACAGCACCACGGCGCGGCCGCGCGATCCCCCCTGCGAGCTCACCTCCCCAGCAGCCTCCCGCCGAGCCGCAGGGCCTGACCCGCCACGTCGAGCGGTAGGGAATAGAGCTGCGTGCGCCCCACCCGGTCTCCGAGCTGCTCCATCTGCCACCGGACCGTGTCCTCCAGGGTCTCCTCGTGGGGCCGCGCCGCGAACCCCAGCTCGCGCTCCGCCTTGTCGCTGCGATACGCCCACCACTGCATCCCCGATCTGACCTCGTCGGGGGTCGTCGGAAGCGGCACCGAGGCACGCGACGCGGCCTCGACTCCGGCCAGCGCGACCTGCCCCGGCAGCCGCACCGGTGGCGGCGGCACCCCCGATAGTCGCGACAGGTCGGAGAACAGGCGATCGAGGGTGAAGTTCCGGCCCCCGAGGATGTAGCGCTCGCCGATCTTCCCCTTCTCGTCGGCCAGCAGGTGGCCCGATGCGACGTCGCGCACGTCGACGATGTTGAGGGCCCCGTCCACGTAGACCGGGATCTGGCGCAGCAGGAAGCGGCGCACAAGCTGGTTGGAGGTCCCGTGCGGGTCGTCGGGACCGAGCACGAAGCTGGGGTTGACGCACACGACCGCGAGACCCCGCTCGGCCCAGCGCCGCGCCTCGAGCTCCGCCTCGTGCTTGGAGTTGATGTATGAGATCCCGAGGCTCCCGCCCGTGAACGGCTGGCTCTCGTCCGCCGTCTGCCCGCGCACAGCCGGGCCGATCGCCCCCACCGATGAGGTGTGGACCACCCGCTCCACGCCCGCTCGCTTCGCCTCCTCGAGCACGTGGCGGGTGCCGGCGACGTTGACCTCGAACACGCGCTCGCGATCGCGCGGTCGCATCGAGGTTACGCCGGCGACGTGAAAGACACGCTCGACCCCCTCCATCGCCTCCCGCACCGATCCCTGGTCGGTGACGTCGCCGCTCGCCGTCTCGAACTCGATCCCCGACAGGTCCTCGAGCCGTGAGCTCCGTCGCGCCAGCAGGCGCAGGTCGTCGCCGCGAGCCGCAAGCGCCCGCACGAGGTGGGAGCCGATGAACCCCGTGCCGCCGGTGACCAGCGTCTTGCCCATCCCGGCGGATGGTAGTCCGGCGGCGTCCGGCGGTCGTCGCGGGGAAGCTGATAGAACCGCGCCGGTGGAAGCGGGGGGCGCGAGCACCGCAATCGTCTGCGACACGACGACCTACCTGCCCGGCGAGGAGCTGAGCAGGCTCGACGTCCACCTCGTCAGCCTCTATGTGTCGCTCGAGGGCCGCCAGCAGGCCGAGTCGGAGATCAGCGACTACGACGAGTTCTACGACCGGCTGCGCGCGAGCCAGGAGGGCGTCACGACCTCACAGCCCTCGGTCGGGGACTTCGTCGCCGCCTACGAGCCGCTGCTCGGCGCGGGGAGGGAGGTCGTGTCGATGCACCTCGCGGCGGGAATCTCGGGCACCTGCGAGGCGGCGGCTCAGGCGCGCCAGCGGCTGATCGACGAGGGCAACGGCGGGGAGCGGATCCACGTCTTCGACACCCGCACGGGCGCCGGAGGAATGGGCCTGGTCGTCCTCGCGGCGGCCCGGCTGGCCGCGGCGGGCGGTGACGTCGATGCCGTCCTGGAGCGAGCCGCCGAAGCGCGCGACGGGCTGGGGATGTGGTTCGCGGTCGACACGCTCGAGTACCTGCGCCGCGGCGGACGGATCGGGGCTGCTCGGGCGTTGCTGGGCTCGACGCTGAAGATCAAGCCGATCCTGGCCCTGGAGGAGGAGATCACGCCGGTGGAGCGCGTCCGGACCCGAGGACGCGCCCTCGAGCGGCTCGTGGACCACGCGCGCGAGCGCCACGCCGACGGTGCCGACGGGTGGGTCGTACAGCACGTCCAGGACCCCGAGACCGCCGAGTGGATGCTCGAGGAGTGCCGGGGGGTCTTCGGGTGCGACCCGGCCTTTACCTCTGAGATCGGCCCCGTGATCGGCGCCCACGTCGGCCCCGGACTGATCGGCGTGGGCGCAGTGCCTCGCGGCCTGCTCGAGTAGACGGGGACGGCGCCGCTAACCTGTTCGCTCCGGGAGACGGATGCCGATCTCGCACGGAAGAGAGCTCGCCGCCCTGGGCCTGATCGTGGTCATGGTCCTGGGCAGCATGACGCTGTGGCTCGCCGTGCCCCTTGCGTGGCTGTGGGCGGCTTCGAGGGTCAACCAATCCCTGGACCCGAGCTTCGGCGCATACGTCGCGGTGGCGATCGGGATCCCGGCCACGATGCTGCTTCTGTTCACGCTGCTGCGCCGCGTCGACGCGGCCCACCGCGCGCTCACCGGCGCCATGGACGACGCCAAGCCCGTCCCGCCCCCGTGGCGGCGCAGCATGCGCGACGAGCGGAACCTGCACGCCCCGACCTCCGCGCTCGACATCATCCTCGTCGCGACCGCGATCGCCGCGGTCCTCGTGATGCTCGTCTGGTTCGCGCTCTTCGCCGGCTCGCCGCTGCCGCGGTAGGCGCTACTGCTAGGAGCGGCGGCGGCGCAGGGCGAGGAAGCCGCCGACCACGAAGCCGGCGATCGCCGCGCCGGCGACGAGCTCGGTGCGATGCGCGCGGAGCTGGCTCCGCCAGTCCGTCAGCTCCCCGACGCGCCGGCGAAGCAAGTCGACGGAGCCAGCAAGCTGGCCCCGGCGTACCTCGACGTCGCGGCGGATCTCGTCCGCGGAGCGCTGCGGCGCGCCCGGCCCGTTCGGGCGGCGGGGCACCGTGCTCTCGGCGACGCCCTGGGGCGACGCGCTCACGGGCGCGGGCCTCCGAAGCTCTCCTCGACCTCCGCCTCGAAGCTCTCCTTGGCGAGGCGGGCCTCCTCGATCGCCATGTCGGGCGTCGGCGGCGCGCCAGCCTTGAAGGAACGCCACGCGAACAGCCCGGCGCCGATCCCGACGAGAAGCCAGAACAGCGCCTCGACCAGGAAGCCGAGCCACACGTCGGCGTCGAAGAAGAGGTCGTTCAGCAGCCACGCGATCCCGTGCATGAGCATCGCCAGCGCCATCAGCACGAAGACCCCCGCGACGAGGCCCGCGACCGAGCCGCGAAGGATCTTGTTGACCTTCTCGGAGACCTCGGCCTTGGCGAGCTCGAGCTCCTCGCGGATCAGGCCCGAGGTCTGCTCGGAGATGTCGAGGACGATCTCCCCGACCGTCCGCTCGTCGGAGTTCGTGTCAGGTTCCGGCACTCGATCAGCCATGCGCGTTGCCCGGCCGCATCAGTCGGGCGGCTCCTCGCGGAACAGCCTGTGCCACAGCGCCGCCGAGGCCCGGTGCGCAACGAGGCTCGCGAGCGCGCCCGTCGCGGCGAGCAGTCCGCTCCACAGCAGCCGTCTGACGATGTCGTTCTCCACGTTGCCTAGGTTCCCGCGCCGGCGGTCTTGACCTTCCCCCGCCGGCCGGGGGAGTAAACCACCTCGGCGCCGGCCGGCGCCGTCAGGGAGGTGGGTGCGACCTCGCTGTAGTCGGCCCAGCGCTCGAAGACGGTGCGGTACACGCTGTACGTCCAGCGCCGGTCCAGCACGTCGAACGCCGCATGGGCCCCGCCGGGGAGGATCCACACCCGCACGAGGTCGTTGCCCGCCGCCGCGTCGGCCAGCATGCGCGCGTGCTCGACCGGGACGATCAGGTCGTCTTCGGAGTGGACCTCCAGGACGGGGACCCTGGCGCTGGCGATGTGGTTGCGGGCCGAGGAGCGCTCCCAGATCTCATCCGCCGGGACGGCGTAGTAGGGAGCGGCGATGGCCTCGATCGGCTCGACCAGCGTGTCGATCTCCTCGGGCCAGCGCCCGGCTCGGACCCTGGAGCGCAGCATCGCGTCGAACATCTTCGAGATCGGGTAGGCGGGATGGCGAAGTGGGACCTTGCGCGAGAGCCGCTCGGCCGCTCGGCGAGTGTCGGCCGGGCCGCAGACCGCGAGGATGCCGCCGTCGAGCGCCTCCTCCGCGCCCGGGGGGTGCGAGGCACCCAGAACCGCGGAGGCACCGAGCGAGATGCCGAGCGCGCCGACCGTCGTTGCACCGAGCTGCTTCAGGTATCTCCCCGCCCAGATGATGTCCTCCCCCTCCTTCCAGCCCGCCGTCGACGGGGCGTGGCTGAGCAGCTCCGTGACCCCGAAGCTCCGCAGGTCCACCGCGGCGACGTTGAAGCCCCAGTCGAAGTAGGCGCGGACGGCGATCTCGCGCACGTAGTCGAAGAGGCGGTTGGAGAACAGGCCGTGGACGACGATCAGGCCGGGGCGAGCCTGCTCGTGCAGCGCGACCATGGCCGCGATCCGCTCGCCGTCGGCGCCGGGGAAGTGGTCGTGGTGGAACTGGCCAGGATAGGAGTAGCCGAAGCCGACGGTGTGGCGGTGCTGCGCGACGACGAAGGGCGCCCAGTCGAGCAGCCCCTTGCGAAGCTGGGCCGTCTGCGAGCGGTGCAAGCGGTGCGGGATCGCCTCCAGATCGCGCATCAGTGCGTCCATCGAGCGCTCGCGAGCCGGCGGCACGGGCAGCGCGCGCGGGTCGGGGTCGAGGCGCCCCAGCATGCGGCGGAACGGGCCCGCCAGCCACTGCCCGATCAGCCACACCGGGAACATCAGCGCCCCGGCGATCACGTTGAGGACCTTTGCCGCCCCGTGCAGGACGCGGTCCTGCCGCCGCGAGGTGGCGAGCGACTCCCACACGACTATGCGCCGTCCCTGGACGGCCCCCCGGCCTTCGCGGGTCGCGGCTCGAGGCCGCCGCAGATCGTCTCCACGACCATCTCCTTGGCGCGCTCGAAGTCCCCGTCGCCGGCCGGGATCAACTCGAACACCCAGCCCGAGAGAAGCTGCTCGATCGCCCCGTAGAACCACATCGACGCGAAGGTCGGATCGACGTCGGGGCGGAAGTCCCCCTGCTGCTGGCCCTCGGAGACGATCTTGGCGATCGCCTCATACGCGCGGCGGATCTCGGGCAGGTGGGTGCGCCCGAACGAGTTCGCGGCCCGCGTGACCTCGACGATGATCACCTTCATCAGCTCGGGGTCGTGACGGTAGGAGTCGATGATGAAGGAGGCGACCGTCCGCAGCTTCTCGCGCGCGGGGATGTCCTGCCCGTCCACCTCCTCGGTGGCGGCGAGCAGCAGCGACCAGCGCTCCGTGAACAGCTCGTTCAGCACCTGGTCCTTCGACTTGAAGTAGTGGTAGACGAGCCCGTAGGCGACCCCCGCCTCGTCGGCGATGTCCGAGACGCGGCAGTGGTGGTAGCCCTGGCGTGCGAAGACGCGGATCGCCGCGTCGAGGATCATGCGGCGCTTGTCGAGCGTCTGTGCCTGCGCCATCAGACCGGCACCTCCGAGATCTCAGGCCACCGGTAGGACTCCGGCCGGCGGTTGGCGAGCGACGGCAGCGACTCGCGGATCCGGTCCTGAAGCGCGAAGTCGAGCTCGGCGGCGATGAAGCACTCCAGGTCGTGCGCCGTGGCCAGGACCACCCCCCAGGGGTCGACGATCATCGAGCGGCCATAGGAGTTGTAGTGCGGCGGCGCCTCCCCGACCTGGTTTGGCGCCACGAGGAAGGCCTGGTTCTCGATCGCCCGCGCCCGCAGCAACGGCTCCCAGTGGTCCTTGCCGGTGTGCAGCGTGAACGCCGCCGGCACGACGATCACCCGCGCCCCGCGCACGGCGAGGATCCGGTACAGCTCCGGGAAGCGAAGGTCGTAGCAGACGGTCAGCCCGACGCGGACGTTGCCGGCGTCCGCGACGACGATCTCGGTGCCGGGGTCCTCGTCCTCGGACTCGCGGTAGGCGACGCCCCCGACGTCGACGTCGAACATGTGGATCTTGCGGTAGACCGCCTCGATCTCGCCCTCAGGGCCGATCAGGACCGAGGTGTTGAAGAGCTTCTCGCGCTCGGGAACGCGCTCGGCGAAGCTGCCCGCGACCAGGTGCACTCCGAGCTCGCCTGCCCAGGCGCGCGCCGCGGCGATCGTCGGGCCGTCGAGCTCCTCGGCGCCGGCGCGCAGCGCCTCGCCCCCCGCCAGCAGGTTCCACTTCTCGGGCAGCGCGATCAGCTCGGCGCCGTCGGCCGCGGCGGCGCGCACGAGGCGCTCGGCGGACTCGAGGTTCCGCTGCTTGTCGTCCGTCGAGTTGAGCTGTACCGCGGCGGCGCGCATTGCTACCCATCTCCTCCCGCTGGTTGACTGACCAGTCAATCCAGGCTCACATCAGTATAAGGACGGTACCCCGCGTCAACCGCCGGTTACCTCGCACAGCGCACGCGCCTGCTCGGCGCCTGTCACGGGCAGCCCGTCGGGGTCGAGCGGGCGATCGAAGCTGAAGCCGACGATCAGCTCGTCGACGACCTGGTCCGCACCGACGGTGCGCGATATCGAGGTGGTCTCGACATCCGGCGGCCACGAGGGGATCCAGTCGTCGCGGTAGAAGCGGTGCACCTGATCGCGCCCCACGCCGCCCGTCAGCATCGGCACGTGGTGCAGGTAGGGGTCGTCGGACATCGTCCTCATCGTCGCGTCGGCGTCGCGCAGCTCGAACTCGTCGCGCAGGTGCTCGTCGAGGACCGCGGCGTTGCCGGCACCCGACGCCTCCGCGTACTCGGCCGCCGCCGCGGCGATCGAGTCCGCCCGCTCGACGGCCTGCTCGTCGCCGAGGTCATGACCGGCGCCGCAGCGCTCCAGCAACGCCCGCGCCTTTGAGACCCTCTCCCCCGTGACCCGCGCGTCCGCGCCCATCTCGTGCTCCTTCCTACGCTTTCGGGACGCCGGATCGTGACGGATGCCCGGCTCCCACGGCGCTACCCTCGAACCGAGTGAGCCCGAGCGGAGACGAGACGTCCGATCGCCCCAGCGTCGTCGTGTGCACGACCGGCAAGGGACCGCAGGGCACGGGCTCCGAGCTCGAGGACAGGCTCCGGATCACCGCGAGGAAGAGCGAGGAGCCGAAGGTCGTGATGTCCCTGGGCCCGGGCGATCAGTCCTTCACGAGCATGCCGGAGCTTGCTCCGGGCGACCTGCTGCGAGTCACGACCGAGGTCGAGGTGACGACCGACGCGACGAGGAAGGAGGACTGCGTCGGCGAGCCGTACTCCTACCACCCGACGGTTCGCGCCTCGCTTCTCGTGGCGAGCAGCCGCGAGGCCTCCAAGCCCGACTCGAAGCACGCGCTGCGCGTCGGCGAGCCGGCGGAGCACGAGTGCACCCACGAGGCCCACCACCGCGTGATCGTGTTCAGCGAGGATTGGCCCGTCCCCGAGAAGGGCCTTCCCTGGAGCGGCCCCTCGTACCTGAACCTCGTGCTAGAGGCGAACCACCGGGAGGCGAAGGACGGCCACGTGATGCTGATCGGGGAGAACGAGCGACCCGAGGGCGGCGGCAGGATGACGGTGGGCGGCGACAAGGGCAGGGTCAACGCGATCCGGTTCCGGCCCGGCGACGGGACCGCCGGCGAGCGGCTCGAGACGAGCAACGTCCGCGCGAGGGGCGGATCGGTCCCCATCGACGAGACGAGGAGGGTCGTCTACTCGCAGCCGGTCGAGGGCCTCGCCGACGGGGAGCAGCTCGCCGTCGAGGCGAAGCTGAAGGCGAGCCACCCCTCCTTCCCCGCCCGGCTCTCGGCGCGCCTCTTCCTCGCCGACAGCCCCACGCAGACGCAGAACGTAAAGGACGCGAAGGAAGCAGCGGCGCTGGGCGGTGAGATCTCCGAGCTGAACGGCTTCAACTGCAGCGGCCCCTCGTGCGTGCTCGAGAAGTTCGGGGTCGCGCGGATCACCAAGCCGCCGAAGCGTGATCCGATTTACGTGAACCTGGTCGTCGTGTGCGGCGATCCCGAGAAGACGGGCAGGCGCGACCCCCTCCGGGTCTCGGACGGCGGCTTCCTGCGGGTCGTGCGCTACCCGCCGGCCCCGAAGCCGTAGCGGACGCCCGGCTCTACGCGGGGTCGTGGGGCAGCGGCTCCGCGCGCGCCAGCCGGCGGGCGATCTCGGTCAGCTGCACGTCGTTTGCCTCGATCAGCTCCTGCGCCGCGGCGGCGAGGCCCTCCAGCGTCCCCTTGCTTGCATCGTCGATCGGAAGCTCCGCGCGCAGGCCCACCTGGAGGCGGAAGTAGCGCGGGCCCTTCGCGCCGATCTCCGTCGGCTCGGGGAGCGGATCGCCCGGCTCGTGGTTGAGGATCATGTGCGCCCAATGGTCGGCGGCGTCGGACTGCCCGTCGAGGACCGCGCTGATCAGCGCGGGGTCCTCGCCTCGCGGCCTGATCCACCCGATCCTCCCCCAGTGCCGCACCTCGCTCTGCTCGAAGCCCGTCTCGTGGACCCCGGTGCCGAGCGAGACGACGAGCAGGTCCTGAGGGCGCAGGTTGGCGGGCTCGTCCTCGGTCCGCTTCAGCGCCTCGGCGATCGCAGCTATGGTCGGGTTGGAGGCGAATACGCCGCCGTCCACCAGGGCGCGATCGCCGATCCCGTGCGAGGGAAAGTAGGTCGGCGCAGCCGCCGTCGCCAGCGCGGCCTCGACCATGGGCAGGTTCCGCTGCTCCGACTCGGCGGCCCGCCAGCGCTTGAAGAAGTGAGGTTCTCGCCCCGTCATGTCGTAGGAGGTGACGACGAGATCGCGCAGCGCGTCCCGCAACCTCGCCTCGCCGAGCCGCTCGCGCAGCACGCGCTCGAGCACGGCCGGGGAGTGCTTGGGCCCCAGCCACCCGCCGAGGGAGATCAGCCGCTGCAGCCAGCCGCCGAAGATCCTCGGCCCGTCCTCGCCATACAGGCGCACCAGGTCCACGGCGCTCAGCCGCGGCCGCTCCGGGTCGCTCGGATCCGGGGCCGTCAGGCCGAGCGCGATCAGGCCTCCGGTCGACGTGCCGGCCATGAGGTGGAAGCAGTCGGAGAGCGCCCGCCTCTCCCCGAGCTCCCGGCTCAAGCGCTTCTCGAGCTCCTCGAGCACGAGCGCGGGGATCAGGCCGCGAATCCCGCCGCCGTCGACCGACAGGATGCGGAACTCGTCGCTCGAGTCGCTCATCGCGCCGCGGGAGCGGCGCTGGCCACGGACTCGAGGATTGCCCGCAGGTCCTCGCTGACGAGGACCTTCGCGGCCGGCTCGTCCTCGTCGTTCGGCCACCGCACGAGACGGATCTGCCCGTCGACGATCTCCAGCCCGGTGACGTCGCCGTCGCCGAACGAGCAGCAGCCGGTGTTGAAGTAGCACGGCGGATCGATCGCAAGCGGCGGCGGGCCGCCGCGGCGCCCGGCCGCCTCGATGAACTCCAGCTCGGCGCGCAGCGCGGCGATCGCCGAGGCGTCCGGTTTCGCGGAAGCTCGCAGCTCCTCCAGCTCCAGCCCGACCTCAGTCATGCTCCTCGTCGTCACCGCCGGGGGACGGCTCGTCCCGAACACGGGCCTGTGGGTGTGGCCTGCGATCAGCACCGGCTTCGCCGGGTGGCCGCGCGCCCACGCGAACATCGCCGCGTCGTGGCGCTGGCGCAGCTCGTAGTCGGTCGACGGCGTTGTCGAGGAGAAGCCAAAGCGGCGCTGGATCGGGCGCCAGATGTAGCGAACGACGAGGCGCGAGAACCACGAGAAGCGCTCGCTTTCCAGCGTTCCCTGATGGCCGTGGGCGAGGAAGATCAGCCCCAGCCGCTCGCCCCCGCCGGTGACGTTGAGCTTCAGCGCCTCGTGGACCGACAGCTCCGGGAAGATCGGCCGCAGGTGCTTCTCGACCTCGTCGTCGCGGTTCCACTGATCGTCGTGGTTCCCCCAGAAGCGCCGGTAGCGACCCTGCTCGTGGAACTCCGCCTCCAGCGCGAGCGTCTCCGGGTAGGCGTCGATGACCTCCTCGGGCTTGCACTCCCACAGCTCCTCGACGTCCCCGAGCACGTACAGGTCGTGCCCGGACTCCAGGTAGTAGCCGAGCGCCGCGTGATAGGCGCGCTCGCAGCGCAGGAAGTCGTCGGCCCCGTCGCGCGCGCCCTTGTGATGGTCCGAGAGGACGATCACCCGCGCCGAGTCGAGGTCCAGCTCCAGCTCCTCCGTCCGCTCGTCGTCGAAGGCCTCGTCGAGCCCCCGCGCGATGTCGCGCTGGTAGGAGTCGGGCTGCTCAGCCAACGGGTGCGGACCCTAGCTCTCTCGCGCCGCGCGGTGGCGCTCCAGCTCGGCGACGAGGAGCTTGGTGTGCAGCGCGGCGATCAGGTCCTGGAGCGGCTCCGCCCCGGCCTCGATCAGCTCGACGGCGCGGTCTGCGTCCATCTCGCCGGCGAGCCGCTCCATCAGCACGTCGACCTCCTCTTTGACGAGCCCCTCCAGCGCGCTCTTGTAGCGCAGCGTGTCGTACACGGTGAAGCCGATCCGCTCGTCGTAGCCGCCGGCGCGGAAGCGGCTGATCGCCTCGACGATGCCCACGTCGGAGGGGGAGTAGCCGCGGCCGTCGGGGCTCAGCACCTCGAGCTCGGCGAGTCGGTCGAGGACCTCCTTCGGCATCTCGTAGCGTCGCCGCACCTCGCGCGCCGAGACCCGCTTGCGCTCGCCGGCCAGCGTCCGCTCCAGGATCCGGTCCTCGAGCTCGATCAGGGCGCGGAGGCGCGCAGGATCCCCGTCGCCGCTGTCGAGCAGCTCGCGGATCACCCTCAGCGGCATGAAGCGCTCCTCCTGGAGCTGCTTGATGAGCTGGATCCGCTCCACGTACTCGGGCGGGTAGTAGGCCATGTTGCGGCTCGTCTTCTCGGGCTCGGGGAGCAGCCCCTCGCGGAGGTAGTGGCGCACGGTCGCCACGGGGACGCCGGCGGCCGACGCGAGCTCCGAGATCTTGAGCCGCTCCTTGGCCTCGGTGCTCATGCCCGGAACGCCGCCTCGCTCCCGGCCGCCGCCGGGCCCGCAACCGCGCCCTGCTCGATCATCGCCTCGATCTCCTCATCCGTGTACCCGGCCTCGCTCAGCACCTCACCGGTGTGCTCGCCGAGCGCCGGCGCGGGCGCCTCGACCGAGCCGGGCGTGCGGCTCATCTTCACCGGCACGCCGAGCTGGCGCACCGGGCCGAGGTGCGGCTGGTCGAGCTCGACCACCATGTCGCGCTCGCGCACGAGCTCGGACGACAGCGCCTCGTCGAGGTCGAGCACCGGCTCGATGCAGCAGTCGTGCTCGTCGTTGAACGCCCGCCACTCATCGCGCGTGCGGGAGCGGAAGATCTCCGCCACCTCGCGCCACGACTCCGAGCCGGGACGCTCGAACTGCCTCTCCGCCAGGTCCTCGCGGCCGACCCCGCGGCAGAAGGCCTGCCAGAACTTCGGCTCCAGCGCGCCGCAGGAGACCCAGCCGTCAGCCGCCTCGTAGGGGAAGTAGCAGATGATCCGCCCCGTGAGCTCGCCCTCGCCGCGGCGCGGAACCTGGCCGTCGCAGAAGTAGCGCCCCGCGACCAGCGCCAGCCAGGCGAGCGAGCCGTCGGTCATCGAGACGTCGACGAGCTGGCCCTCGCCGGAGGAGCGCCGCTCGTGCAGCGCCGCCATCACCCCGAACGCGGCCATCATCGCGCCGCCACCGACGTCGGCGATCTGGCCCGCGGCCTGGACCGGCGGGCCGCCGGGCGCCCCGGTGAGGCCGAGCAGGCCGTTCAGGGCCAGGTAGTTCGTGTCGTGGCCGGCGCGCTCGGTGTTCGGCCCCGTCTGGCCGTAGCCCGTGATCGCGCAGTAGACGATCCCCGGGTTGACCTCGCGCAGGCGCTCGTAGCCGACCCCGAGCCTGTCCAGCACGCCGGGGCGAAAGCCATCGAGGACGACGTCGTAGTCGCGCGCGAGGCGCAGGAACGCGTCCCGCCCGGGCTCCGACTTGAGGTCGATCCGGATCGAGCGCTTGCCGCGGTTGAGCGCCAGATACAGCGCCGAGCGGGTGCCGAGCGACTGATGCTCCTCGTCCCCGTAGTAGGGCGGCGCCCAGCGCAGATAGTCGCCTCCGCCCGTGTCCTCGACCTTCAGCACCTCGGCCCCGAAGTCGGCGAGCAGGAGCGAGCAGAATCCGCCCGGGAGCAGCCGGGTGAGGTCGAGCACCCTGATGTCCGACAGCGCGCCGCTCACGCCTCGACCCGCCTCTGGGCTGCGATCATCTCGCGCGCCTCGGCCACGCTCGCGGGCCGCCGGCCGACGTCCTCGGTCATCTGCCGCGCCTTCTCGACCAGGTCCCCGTTCGAGCTCGCCATCTCCCCGTTCGGGAGGTAGAAGTTGTCCTCCAGCCCGACGCGGACGTTGCCGCCCAGGGCGAGCGCCGCGCCGACCAGTCGCCACTGGTCGCGGGAGATCCCGATCACCTGCCAGTTGTTCGGCCCCTCCGGCCCGCCCGGGATCTGGTCGGCCATCAGCGAGACGTTGCGGGCGTTGGGGCGCACCCCGCCGTTCACGCCCATGACCAGCGAGATCTGGAGCGGCTCGGCGAGCAGGCCCATGTCGAGGAGCGGGTCGAGGTTCGCGACGTGGCCGGCGTCGAAGCACTCGTGCTCGGGGCGGATGCCGAGCTCCCTCATCGCGGTCAGGAACTCGATGATCGTGTCGAAGGAGTTCTCGAACACCGCCTTGAAGACGAAGTCCTTGCGGCGGCGCGAGTACTTGGCGTAGTTCATCGAGCTCATGTTCAGCGCCGCAGCGTCGGGGCGCAGCTCGCGCAGGTACGCGATCCGCTTCTCGATCGGCACGCCGATCGCACCGGTGGAGTAGTTGATGATCACGTCGTCCACCTCGGCGTTGATCGCCTCGGTGATCGCGCGGAAGTCCTCGACCTCGTAGCTCGGCACCCCCTCCGGGGTGCGGGCGTGGATGTGGATTTGGGAGCCGCCCGCGTCGACGATGCGCCGCGCCTCGGCCGCGTACTCCTCGGGCGTGTAGGGAATCGCCGGGCACTGCTCGCGGTTGGCGACCGCGCCCGAGATCGAGGCGCTGATGATCACCGGGTCCTCGAAACGGCTCACACCGGCATCACCCCGTGCTTGCGCCACGGGCGCGGGACGCGCTTGTCGGCGGCCATGCGCAGGCCGCGGACGATCGTGGGGCGGGTCTCGCGAGGGTCGATCACGTCGTCGATCACGTCGTTCTTGGCCGCCAGGTAGGGGTCGATCGACTTCTTGATCTCGGCCAGCATCTGCTCCCGGGTGGCGTCGGGGTCGTCGGAGGCCTCGATCGCGGAGCGGCCGATGATGTTCACCGCGCCCTCGGGGCCCATGACGGAGATTTCCGCGGTCGGCCACGCGACGAGCAGGTCGGGCTCGTAGGCCCTCCCGCACATCACGTAGTAGCCGGCGCCGTAGGCCTTGCGCACAACGACCGTGATCTTCGGCACCGTGGCGCGCGAGACCGCGTACAGCATCTTCGCGCCGTGGCGGATGATCCCGGCGTGCTCGACCTTGGAGCCGACCATGAACCCGGGCACGTCCTGGAGGAAGACGAGCGGGATGTTGAAGGCGTCGCATAGGTTGATGAACCGCGCCGCCTTGTCGGCGGAGTCGTTCTCGAGGATCCCGCCGAGCTGCTTCGGCTGGTTGGCGACGATCCCGGCCGGCCGGCCTCCGAACCGCGCCAGGCAGGTGATGATCGTGCGGGCGAACTTCGGCTTGACGTCGAGGATCTCTCCGTCGTCCACGATCTCGCCGATCAGCTCGTACATGTCGTAGGGCTGGCGCGAGGACTCGGGGACGACGTCGAGCAGCTTCTCCGACATCCGGTCCTCGGGATCGGAGGCCTCGCGCAGCGGGGGGCGCTCCTCGCAGTGGGAGGGGAAGTAGGAGAGGTATCGCTTCACGACCGCGATGCACTCGGCGTCGTCCTTGACCTCCAGGTCGCCGACGCCCGACTTGCGGCAGTGCACCTTGGCCCCGCCGAGGTCCTCCATCGAGATGTCCTCGCCGGTCACCGCCTTGGTCAGGTGCGGCCCGGCGAGCGCCATCGCGCCCTGACCGACGACCATGGGGACGAAGTCGGCGAGGCCCGGGATGTACGCGGTGCCCGCGGCGCAGGGCCCCAACATCGCCGCGACCAGCGGGATCACGCCGGACATCGTCACCTCTTCGCGGAACAGGTGGCCCGAGCCGGCGAACAGCGACCCGGCCGCCTCCTGGATCCGCGCCCCGGCCGAGTCGAGCAGCCAGATGAGCGGCATCCGCTTCTGCAGCGCCATCTCGCGCAGCCGGCCGACCTTGAGCTCCCCGGTCATCCCCATCGAGCCGGCCATCACGGTGAAGTCGTAGGCGGCGATGCAGCAGGGTCGCCCGTCCACGTCGCCCCACCCGGTGATCACGCCGTCGGCGGGCGCCTCCTTACCCTCCATCGCCCGCTGGGCGAAGTGCGGACCGGCGTGGATCCCGATCTCCACGAACGTCCCCTCGTCGACGAGCAGGTCGATCCGCTCCCGCGCGGTCAGCTTGCCGCGCTCGTGCTGGACCGCGATCTTCTCCTCGCCGCCGCCGAGCTTGGCCTTCTCCCGGCGCCTGTGCAGGTCCTCGACCAGGTCGTGCATACCGGTCGTCTCGCCGTGCTCGGTGCCCGCGGGCGCTTCCGGCGCCTCGCCCTCGCGGTCGCGCTTGGTCTCGTCCTTCGCTGCCATCAGCGTCCCTTCCAGTTCGGCTCGCGCTTCTCGAAGAAGGCCTGCACGCCCTCCATGATGTCCTCGGTCGAGAAGGTGAGCGAGAGCTGCGAGCGCAGGTACTCGAGCGCGTCGTCGAGCGCCATGTCCTGCTGGCGGTACATCGCGTCGTGCCCGAGCCGCATCAGCACCGGGCTCTTCGAGGCCAGCTTGCCGGCCCACTCCGCAACGGCGTCATCGAACTCCTCCGCGGGCACGGCCTTGTTGGCGAGCCCGTGGCGCACCGCCTCCTCGGCGCTCATGCGCTCGCCGAGCAGGATCATCTCGTTCACCACCTTGCGCGGGACATTTCGATAGATCAGCGACATGATCATGTACGGGAAGGCCCCGACGTTGATCTCCGGCGTGCCGAAGGTCGCCCCCTGCTTCGCGATCACGAGGTCGCAGGAGAGCGCCAGCCCGAGCCCGCCGGCGAGCACGTGACCGTTTGCCGCACACAGCGACGGCTTGCCGAGCCGGGGCATGAGCCTGAAGAAGTCGAGGAAGCGGTCGGAGCCGTAATGCTTCTGCACGAGCGGCGCCTCGGCCGCGAACCCGCCCAGATCGGCGCCGGCGCAGAACACCTTCTCGCCGGCCCCCGTGAGCACGACCACGCGCACCTCGTCGTCGTTGCGCGCGCGTGCCGTCGCGTCGACCAGCTCGGCGAGGAGCTGCGGCGAGAGCGCGTTGCGCTGCTCGGGCCGGTTCAGCGTGACCGTGGCCACGCCGTCGGCCACGTCGTAGAGGAGCTGTTCGTAGCTCAAACCGCCCCGAGCCTACAGCGTCGCGGGGATCGCCTGAAGTGAGAAGTCCTACTTACTACTAGCTCGCGACCTGCTCGAGTCCGACGCGATCCAGCACGGACTCGAGCGCATCCACGACGCGCCGATCGAACTGCGTGCCGGTGCACCGACGCAGCTCCTCTCGGGCGGCTTCCTCGCTGACTCCCGGACGGTACACCCGGTCGGCCGTCATCGCCTCGAACGCGTCGCCGACCGCGAGGATCGCGGCCTCGAGGGGGATCTCGTCGCCCTTCTGCCCTGAGGGATAGCCACCCCCGTCGGGGCGCTCGTGGTGGGCGAGCACCCAGCTGCGGATGTCCTCGAGCTCTCCCGCGCCGAGCAGTCGCGCGCCCACCTCCGGGTGCCGGTTGATGTGCAGCCGCTCCTCCTCGGTCAGGGGCCCCGGCTTGCGAAGGATCGCGTCGGGGATGCCGATCTTTCCGATGTCGTGGAGGATGCCGGCGAGCCGCACGCGCTCCACCCGCTCCTTTGGGAGGCCCAGCTCGCGAGCCACCAGCTCGCACAGCCGGCCCACGGTCTGCGAGTGGCGGGCGGTCCCGCTGTCCCGGAGGTCGAGGGCCTCGGCGAGGCTGAGCATCGTCGCCAGGTGGGCCTGCGAGCGCACGCCACGCCGGCTCTCGTCCACGTCGCCGATGATCGAGGTCACCTCGCGGCTGTACAGGACGGCGCGGTCCCGGCCCAGGGTCTTCGCCGCATACAGCGCCTCGTCCGCCATCCGCAGCAGCTCGTCCGCTGCGGCTCCGTCCTCCGGATACCCCGCAACGCCGATGCTGATCGTCAGCGCGGCACTCTCTCCCCGGAAGGTCTCGCGTACCCGCGCGCGGAGCCGCTCGGCGACCATGTACGCGCTCTGCTTGTCGACCTCGGGCATCAGCAGCGCGAACTCCTCCCCTCCGGTCCGCGCCGAGCTATCGAGGCTGCGCCTGACCTCCTCGATCAGGGCGGCGATCCGGCGAAGCACCCGGTCGCCCACCCGCTGGCCGAGGCGGTCGTTGACGCGTCTGAAGTGATCGAGGTCCGCGACGATCAGGCTGACGCTGCGGCGACCGGGTCTTGCTCTCTCGAGCTCACCCTCCAGGTCCTCACGCAGGCCCCTACGACTCCGCAACCCGGTCAGCGGATCCGTGCGCGCGGCCTCCGCGATCTGGGCGATCAACGTCGTCACGCGCTCGCGCAGGGCCACGAGCGACCCCCCGACGATCGCCAGCGTGCCGACGGTCAGCACGAGATGATGGACGGGGCCCGACGAGCTCTCCTCGAACCCGCCAAGGATCGCGATCACCGCCACGTAGTTGAGCGCCGCGAAGGCCACGGTGAGCAGCGCTTCGAGCCGCGTGAAGAAGTAGAAGGCGTAGACGGCGGGCCACAGGTAGAAGAGCGCGTAGGCGCTCGTCACGTCGCCGCTGAAGTAGATCGCCAGCGAGGTCGCGACGACCGACAGCGAGGGGTTCATCCGGATCAGCCACCCGGGGGCCCGGGCGGCGCCCAGGTAGAGGGCGATCCCGGCGGCCGCCGCGGTCCCCTGAACCGCGATCAACCCGACCTCGTCGAACCCCGCCGGGTGCGGCATCGCCACGCCGAGGAAGCCGAGCACGCCGGCGCTGACGAGAAGCAGCGCTTCGATCCGGGCCCTCGTCAGGCGGCCAGCCGCTGGGTCCAGCCCGGTTGACGCCCACGATGAAGAACCCCCGCGCCCTCGCTCCGAGTCGTCAGGCCCGATGGGTAGAGAGAGATCCATCTTGCGCCTTGAGGCAGGCGTTTTCCGCATGAGTCGCACTGCCTGTCTATCGGCACCGGTCCCACTCAACGTGAGGCGCGTCAGGCGCCTTGCGACTGCGAGCTAGCCGGCCGCGCCCACGCCCGTCCTGGGCTCACCGCCCAGGCCAACCACCCGATCCTGCGAAAACTTGGCCAAAGCTCGTAAAAGCTCCATTCCGGACTCCGGCGCGTCGGCGAGTGTGCTCGACGCTCTGTCCACGCGCTCGCCACACTCGCGCGCTGCCTCCTCGAGCGCGCCGGACTCGCGTACCCGCGCCAGGACCGACGCCACCGAGCTCCCGGGGACCGGCCCGCCCAGCATCTCGCCGAGCTCTCGGTCGGCCTCCAGCGCATGGACGACTGGCAGCGCGTAGATCCCCTCCCGCAGGTCGCTTCCGGGCCGCCGCCGCGTCAGCTCGTCGCCCAGCGTGAGCTCGCGGATGTCCTCGCTGAGCTGATGCGCGATGCCGAGATCCCTTCCGTACCGACCGAATGCCTCCACCTCGCTGCTCGCGCCGGCAGCGATGGCGCCGAGCCTGGCGGCAAGCGAGAACACGGTGCCGGCCCTTGCCTCCAGCGCCGCCATGCAGCGCTCGGTCGTCCGCTCGGTGTCATAACGATCTGTCGCATCGACCGCCTGGCCTTCGCTGATCCGCCGGATCGCCGCTCCAAGCGCTCGCACGCAGCGTGCCCGCTCCGCCGTGGGGGCCCGAAGCGCGGCGGTCAGCGCGAGATCGCCCAGCAGGAGCGCCATCGCGTTGTTCAGCCAGGCCAGGTCCGACCCGACGTGGGGGGTCATGCGAGGAAGGCAACGGTCCGCGATGGCGACCAGCTCGGCGGCCTCGCCGGCCCTTATCGCGGCCTCGCCGAGATCGCTGCCGCAGGCTCGTGCCACCGCCAGGGCGCACGCGGCCGCCAGCGGACCGCCGCGCGCTCGCGCCTCGCGGTGGAGCGTCTCGAGGCCGAACGGAAAGCTCGTGCGCAGCGAGTCGAGCAGGCGCTCGTTGACCCGATCGAGCGCATCCGCGCAGGGTTCGTCGAACGCGAGCAGTCGGCGGAGCTCGGTCTCCCCGAGCCCCGGCGCGTCGGGGGCGCTGCCGGTCACGCGCCTGACCGCGAGCACGAACGGCTGCTGCTCGCGATCCGCGAGCTGGAATCCATCGGCCGCGCCGGCCGCGACCCGTGCGAGCAGCGACAGGTCCTGGCCGAGCCGCGGGGAGTCGCGGCCCACCAGCACTCCCAGATCGGGGGTGCCCCCGGAGCGAAGAAGCCGGTCCGCGACCCGGGCCGCGATGCGACCGGATCTCATCGCGAAGCTGATCCCCTCGCCCGTTAGCGGATCCGCGGTGCGGGCCGCCTCGCCGGCGAATAGCAGGTTCCCGAGCTGGCAATGATCGGGGGAGAACTGGACGGCGATCGGAGCCCCGAACGGCCTGCTTGGCTCCGCCAGCCGCCCCAAGCGCTCACCCTCCCGTTCCTGGAGCTCCCGCACGAACGACGCGAGCACGCGACGAATGCGCGCCCGCGGCCGCCCCGCCGGGGGACTGTAGTAGGCAACCCCGACGTTTGCGCGCCGTTCCGCGATCGGGAACACCCACCCGTACCCGGCAAGCAGCCGTCCCTCGTATACGAGCGGCACGTACACGTCGAACACGGGGTCGAGCGCCTCCCCCGTGGTGAAGTACTGGCGCACGGCGTAAACCTGGGTGCCACCGTCTCCGCCGATCCCGGACGTGCGCCGCATCCGCGAGGTGGCGCCGTCCGAGGCGATCACGCAACGAGCGTCGATGCGGCCTCCCCCGTCCGCCTGCGCCAGCAAAACCCCCCGTGTCTCACCGTCCTCGAGCAGCGGCTCGTCCACCCTCGCTCGCCTGAACCTCGCGCCACGCTCGAGAGCCGCGTCGAGGAGCGCGAGGTCGAGGTCCCTGCGGGGGACCGTGCGCATGAATCGCGATCGCGGCAGCCGGGTGGGCGGACGGTACCAGCCCTTCATCTCGGCCCCGTGCGCGATCACGATCCGGCAGTCTTCGACCGGCTGGCTCTGCTCCGCCAGCGACCCGAGTCCGAGCTCCTCGAGCACCTCGACCGCGGAGTGCGTGAGGCCGTCGCCACACGGCTTGCCCCGCGGGAACTCGCTCTGGTCCACGAGGAGGACGTCGCGCCCAAGCTCCGCCAGGGCGGCGGCGGCAACCGATCCCGCCGGCCCGGCACCGACGACCAGCGCCTCGGCCTCGTCGGCCAGGGGCTGGGATCGACTCCGCGAGGCCGCGTTCATCGAGCGCCCTCCACCTCGCTCGCAATCGCGACCAACCCGTCGGCGGGCAATTCGCCGAGCGCCTCCTCGGCGGCGCGGACCCGGCGCTCGAGCTCCGCTTGGGCTCGCTCGATCCCGCCCGAGGCCCGGATCCTCTCGACCAGCGGCGGAAGCGCCTCGGGCTCGAGGGGCTTGCCCAGGGATCCGGCCAGCTCGGGATCGGACTCGAGGGCGTAGAGGACGGGGAGGGTGTAGTTGCCGCAGCCGAGCTGCCGCGCCTGCGGCTGCCGGCCGTTGGCCCCGCCAATCGCCACGATGTCGGTGGCGATCTCCGTCGCGATCCCGAGCTGGAGCCCGTACTCGCGAAACGCGGCCGCGACCGGCTCGGCCGTCCTGGCCATCAGCGCCCCGAGGCTCGTCGCCAGAGCGAGCAGGCTGCCGGCACGCATCTGGGCGACGGCGAGATAGCGGGCCGGCGAACGTCCCGCGTCGTACAGGTCCTCGATCTCGAGCATGTGCGCACGGACGAGGTCGTGCGCGGTTCGGGCCCAGAGCGCCGCCGCCTCGTCGCCGCAGCTCGCGATCGTCTCCGCCGCCTGACCGAGCAGCCACGCCCCGCCGAGCCCGGCGGGCACCGGTTCACCCTCGCGATCGCGGGCGGCGCTCGAATCGAGCAGCTCCGCGTGCAGCCGCATGGCGTCCCCGAGGATCTCCACCGCGCGGGCCGCGTCGCCGATGCGATCGGCCTCCGGTCCTTCTCCGTGGCGCGCCGACTCCAGCACGAGCCGCGCGGCCACCCTTATCACGCGGCGAAGCCGCCGTCGAGCGGCTCGACGATGATCTCCGCCCCCCGGCGGGGAGCGAGCGAGACGCTTCGCCGCACCGGCGGCTCCGCGGGCCCGGCTGCGCGCACGCTCATGCGGCCGAAGATCGTCCGCAGCACGACCTTCATCTCGAGGCTCGCGAAGGCCGCCCCAGCACAGCGTCGAATGCCGCCCCCGAACGGAATCCACGTGTACGTGCTCGCGGAGCCGTCGAGGAATCGCTCCGGCGTGAACTCCTCCGGGTGCGGATACAGCTCCGGCTCGTGGTGCAGGAGGTAGATGCACGGCATCAACACGGTCCCGGCCGGAAGCACGTAATCGCCCAAACGGGCGCGGGCGGTGAGCTTCCTTCCCGCGATCGGGAGAACGGGACGACGGCGCAGGCTCTCCTTGATCACAGCCTCGAGGTACCGCTCGTCCCCTCCGCGGGTCGCCGCCTCCAGCCGGTCCAGGACGCGCGGATGCTGGACGATCTGCTCGACCGCGAAAGCCAGCGCGCCCGACGTCGTCTCATGTCCGGCGACCAGCAGGGTCACGAGCTGATCGCGGATCTGCTCGTCGGAAAGCCCCTCGCCTTCCGGATCACGGGCCTGCACGAGCTTCGAGAGGACGTCGGGCCGGGAGTCGAGGTCGACCATGCCCCGCCGGCGGCGGATCCGGTCGAAGAGGATCTCGTCGAGCTCGGCGATCGACCGCACCAGCCGGCCCCATGGGCTCGCGCCCCTGAGCTCCCGGCGCAGCCAGGGGATGAAGACCGCCGGGGTCCTGCACAGCTCGAGGAACCGCGGCAGCACCTGGCGCACGTCCT
>Ga0184637_10000847_pt1 | contig 21725 bp, 17 predicted proteins | sample PLM3_127_b2_FD_133143 | JGI IMG/M metagenome (GOLD analysis project Ga0184637, IMG submission 133143) | Groundwater sediment microbial communities from an aquifer in East River, Colorado, USA - PLM3_127_b2 | ecosystem: Environmental > Terrestrial > Soil > Riparian zone | place: USA: East River... | reverse complement strand
CGTGGGCATCTCGATTGACGTGTTCACCGGACTCGGCGCGGCGGTCAACGCGCTGCCCGGCGGTGAGATCGTGCCCGCCATGGATCGCGGGCTGCTGGACGGAGCGGAGTTCAACAACGCCAGTTCCGACCGCCTTCTCGGCTTCCCGGACGTGTCCAAAGTGTGCATGCTCCAGAGCTACCACCAGAACGCCGAGCAGTTCGAGATCACGTTCAACAAGACCAAGTACGACGCCCTCCCGGCGAAGATCCAGGCGGTTATTGCCAACGCCGTGGAAGCCGCTTCCGCCGACATGTCCTGGAAGGCGGTCCACCGCTATTCCCAGGACTACGTCGAGATGCAGCAGAAGCAGGGCGTCCGGTTCTACAAGACGCCAGACTCGATACTGGCCCGCCAGCTCGTCGTCTACGACCAGGCCGCCGCGAAGCGGAAGGACAACGCGCTGTTCAGGGAGATCGAGGAATCGCAAAAGCAATTCGCTGCTCGCGCGGTGCGCTGGTTCCTCGACACCCAGGTCCACCCGCGCATGGCCTACAACCATTACTTCGCGCCCAAGAAGCCGGCGGAGAAGAAGGCCTGACGCGACGCGTATTACCGGAAGCGCAGACACCATCCGGCGACCCCGGATGGTGTTTTTTTTGCGCGTCCGGTTGACGTGCGGCTTTGGAACAGCTAGCCTCCGCAAGCGGCGCTGAATCCTCGCGCATTTCCGGATATGCAGAAGATCCTGCTTTTTATTGACAAAGTAAGCACCTGGGTCGGCCAGGCGTTTTCCTTCTGCATCGTGTTGCTGACCCTGCACGTCTCCTGGGAAGTTTTCTCGCGCTACGTGCTGAGCAACCCGCGCGCGTGGGCTTTCGACGTGATGATCATGTTTTACGGCACGCTGTTCATGATGGCGGGCGCCTACACGCTGTCGAAGAACAGCCACGTGCGCGGGGACGTGCTCTACGGCTTCTTCAGGCCGCGCACCCAGGCGACGATCGACCTCACGCTTTACATCGTGTTTTTCATTCCAGGTGTGTTCGCGCTGACCTACGCGGGCTACTACTATGCCGCCGAGTCCTGGCGCATCAACGAGCACTCGACCATCACCTACGAAGGGCCGCCGATCTACCCGTTCAAGACGGTCATCCCGCTGGCCGGCGCGATCCTGCTCGCGCAGGGCATCGTCGAGATCATCCGCTGCATCATCTGCTTGAAGCAGGGCGAATGGCCCTCGCGCCAGGTGGACGTCGAGGAAGTGGATGTGGAGAAGCTGAAGGAGGAGTTGCACGTCAAGGACGAGGACATCCAGAAGCTGGATGCATTCGTCGTCCGGCAGGAAACGCACAAGTAATGGACTGAACCAGGGGCAAGCCCCCTGGTAGACCCCCCGATCGGTAAGCGGCATATGAAATTGCGCAAGGAACTGTGGTTCGGCTTCTCGCTGATGGCGATGATCCTGGTCGCCATCCTCGTGTTCATGCCGTGGGGCAATCTCACCAACGGCCACATCGGGCTGCTGATGCTCGCGCTGATCGTGGTGGCGATCATGCTGGGCTTCCCGACGGCCTTCACGCTGATGGGCATGGGCGTGTTCTTCGCCTGGCTCGCCTATTACAGCGTCAATCCGAAACTCGCCGTTCCGCAAACGCTCGACCTGTTCGTGCAGCGCACCTATGGGGTGATGTCGAACGACGTGCTGATCGCGATCCCGCTGTTCCTGTTCATGGGCTATCTGGTCGAGCGGGCGCAGCTCATCGACAAGCTGTTCCACAGCCTGCACCTCGCCACTACGCGCGTGCCGGGCTCGCTTGCGGTGGCGACCATCGTCACCTGCGCGATTTTCGCCACCGCCACCGGCATCGTTGGCGCGTGCGTGACGCTGATGGGCCTGCTCGCGTTCCCGGCAATGCTCAAGGCCGGATACAACGTCAAGGTTGCAGCGGGCGCGGTCACCGCCGGCGGCTGTCTCGGTATCCTGATTCCGCCATCGGTCCTGCTGATTGTGTACGGCGCGACCGCCGGAGTATCGGTCGTGCAGCTCTACGCCGGCGCTTTCTTTCCCGGCTTCATGCTCGCGGGACTCTACATCGGCTATATCATCGTGCTCGCGAAGTGGAAGCCGGCACTCATGCCGCCGCTTGCGGAAAGCGAGCAGCGGGTTCCGCTACAGCCCCTGGCGCGGACGCTGGCGCAGCAGGGCGGCCACGCATTGGCGGGGTTGTGGCGCGCGCTTACAGGGCCTGCGAGTGCAGGCGTCGCGAAGCACTCCGTGGCCGGGCAGCTCATCGTGTCTCTGGTACCGGCGCTCGCCATCGTCGTCGTGCTGGGTGTTACCTATCGTTCCGCGACGGCGCCGGAAGTCGTGGCGAGCGCAGCGGGTCTGATCGAGGCGGGTGGCGAGGTTGCCGCGGCGGCGACCTCGCAGGAGCAGGAATCCGGAATCATCGGAGAGCCGCCGCCGGAAGAGGAGAAACAGGAAGGCGCCAAGGAACCGCTCGCCGAAGCGCCGAAGGAACTCGGTGCCCTGCCGGCGGCGGATGGGCGCAAGTCTGAAACTACCCAGGAGCCGGGATCAGCAGCGAAACCGGCCGAAGTCAAACCCGCGCAGATGGCAGCCAAAGCCACCGTGCAGGAACGGCTCCCGATTCCCGCCTGGTTCTGGATCGTGCTCGCCATCGGCATCGCTGCCATCGGACTCATCTACTGGCTCTGGAACTGGGAGCGGCTCGAGGTGTTCAAGCTGCTGCTCACCTCGTTTTTTCCGCTGGCGCTGCTGATCCTCGCGGTGCTGGGCTCGATCGTATTCGGGCTGGCGACGCCTGCCGAAGCGGCTGCGGTCGGGGCGTTTGGCGGATTCCTGCTGGCGGCGGCTTACCGTTATATCAGCCATTTGCAGCGAGGCTCGGGCGGCCCGTTTTCCGGGGCTGTCATCGGCGGCACGATGCGCGAATTCGGGACGATCATTAAGGAGTCGTCGTTCCTCACCGCCAGGACCAGCGCGATGGTGTGCTGGCTGTTCGTCGGCTCCGGTATCTTCGCGGCGGCGTTCGCGCTGTTGGGCGGACAGGATGTCCTCGAGAAATGGGTGCTCTCGATGGATCTCACGCCGCTGCAGTTCATGATCCTGGCCCAGTTCATCATCTTCATCCTCGGCTGGCCGCTGGAGTGGACGGAGATCATCATCATCTTCATGCCGATCTTCATCCCGCTGCTGCCGCATTTCAACATCGATCCGCTGTTCTTCGGCTTGCTGGTCGCGCTCAACCTGCAGACGGCGTTCCTGTCCCCGCCGGTGGCGATGGCCGCTTTCTACCTGAAAGGCGTGTCACCGCCGCACGTGACGCTCAACCAAATCTTCGCCGGCATGATGCCGTTCATGGGGATCCAGGTGGTGGCGCTGATCCTGCTCTATACCTTCCCGCAAATCGGGCTCTGGCTGCCGCATACGCTTTATAAGTAACGCTAAACCAGACGCGACGCGCCCGGTTTGGCCACGCGCGTTCGAGCGGACGACTGATCGCCGCGCGACGCCCCTCATCCTGCAATCCGATTGCGATCCACGAATACGGTTTCATTCTTGCAGAGAGCCGCATGAAGCCGAAGATTCTCGTAACCCGCGAAGTGTTCGACGAAACGCTCGCCTTCCTCGCGCAGCATTGCGAGGTCGACTCCAACCAGCAGGATGCCGCTTTTTCTCCCGAAACGCTGGCGGCGAAGCTGGCCGATAAGGACGGCGTCGTGTGCACGCTTACCGATCGCGTGGACGCAAAACTGCTCGAGCGCTGCGCCAGGCTCAAGGTGGTGGCGAACATCGCCGTCGGCTACAACAACATCGACCTGGCCGCGTGCACCGCGCACGGCGTGATGGCGACCAATACGCCGGGCGTGCTCGATGAATCGACCGCCGACCTCGCGTGGGCGCTGATGCTGGCCGCGGCGCGGCGTCTCACGGAACTGGAGCGTCGCGTACGCGGCGGCGAATGGACCGGCTGGAAGCTCAAGCAGTGGCTGGGCGTGGACGTGCATCACGCCACCCTCGGCATCTTTGGGCTGGGACGCATCGGCCAGGCGATCGCCCGGCGCGCCGCCGGCTTCGAGATGAAGGTGCTATATCACAATCGGAGCCGAGTAGCCGCCGCTCTGGAGCGGCGGCTTAACGCCACTTACGTCTCGAAGGAAGAACTCCTCAAGCAGTCGGATTTCGTGGTGCTGCAGGTGCCGTATTCGCCGGAGACGCACCACATGATAGGCGCGGCCGAGTTGAAGCTGATGAAGCCGACGGCAATCCTTATCAATTCCACGCGCGGCGGGGTGGTTGACGATGTTGCCCTCATCACGGCGCTGAAAAGTGGTGTCATCCGCGCCGCCGGGCTCGACGTATTCGAAAACGAGCCGCGGCTCAACCCGGGGTTCCTCGGGCTCGACAACGTGGTGCTGGCGCCGCATGTCGGCAGTTCCACCGAGGCCACCCGCCGCGCCATGGCGATGACCGCCGCGCGCAATCTGGTCGCCGCCCTCAGCGGTGGCAAGCCGCCCAATCTTCTCAACCCAGCAGCCTGTCGGACTTAGCAGCCTGTCGGACTTGGCGCCATGAACGGTCGGTGTGAACGCATGGGAAGTCGCTCCTGGTTATCGCCGAGCCGACAGGCTGTAATGGGGTATTTATTGACCCGGAACCTTCAGGTGCGCTGCATCCGGTGCATCCGCTTCACGTTGTAGGCGAGGCACACCAAATCCCATTCTCCTCTGACGTGATTCACGCCCCCCAGCAGGAACTGCCTGAAATTCATCACCGAGGTTGACTGCAACCCCTCGCAACCTGTCGTTCCATTTAGCAGTTTGTCGCGGCGAAAGCCCGACAAGCTGCTAGAAGCGTGGAAATCATAATCGCGGTATCCACTTAGACGGCGAATCTAGAATTCAGCTTAATCCTGAAGCGATCATCGGACGCGCGCTGCCTGCGCCGAACCACGGAACAATCGCGTAGCCGACCGTCCCGCCGGCGATGGTTCGTGTCACAATTCAGGTTCCCGCCGCCCGCTGCACGGGCTATAGAAAACAACGAACAACGGGGTGCCTCGGGCACCGCAGGGGCATGGTCCAGCCGACGACAAACGCGGAGCATCTATACGCCGAGCAGGTGCGCCAGCTCTACCGGCTGTCGCGCGTAGCGTATTTAGGTACGCTGATCAATTCGAGCATCCTGGTGTTCGCCTTGTGGGGCCTCATATCCAGCGCCCTGCTGGGAGGATGGCTCTGCGCCATGTTCACGGTGACGGCGGCGCGCTATCTCCTGTATCGGTCCTACCAGAGGTTGCAGCCGCCGGTCAGCGAGGCGCGTTCCTGGGCGCGGCGCTTCGTGATCGGCGCCGGCGCGGCAGGCCTGCTGTGGGGTATCGCCGGCGCGCTCCTGTTTCCGGTGTCCTCGCTGCCCCACCAGTTCCTGGTGATCTTCCTCGTCGGCGGCATAGCACTGGCGGCGATGGTGGTCCTCGCACCCGTGCCGCAGGCCGGTTTCGCGTTCGTGCTGCCCGCCCTGCTGCCGATGACCGCCACCATATTCTTCCAGGGCACCGAGCTGCACCTGTTCATGGGCGCACTGATGATCGTCTTCATCGCGGTGATCATGGGTACCGTGCGGATCATTTCCGAGATGATGCGCGACGCGCTGCGCATGAAATTCGAGAACAGCGCGCTGGTCGAGCAGCTGTCCCGGGCCAACCGCGGGCTTTCCGAGAACGTCGCCGCGCAGCGGCGTTCCGAGGAAGAACTGCGGCAGAACGAGCAGCGCTACCGCTACATGTTCGAAGCCAACCCCGTGCCGATGTGGATACGGGATGAAGAAACGCTGATGATACTGGCGGCGAACGACGCCGCGCTCTCTGCGTATCGCTACTCCAGGGCGGAGTTCCTGCGGCTGAAATCGTCCGATCTGCAACTGGCCGGGGAGGTCGATCGTTTCGCCGATCCCGCGCGCAGCCGCGACTCCAGGCCGGGCTTCACCAGCCACTGGCGCCACTGTCGCAAGGACGGCAGCGTGATGGACGTCGAGACGATATCCCATCCTTTCGATCTGGGCGGGCGTCCCGCCAGGCTGACACTCGTCAACGACGTCACCGAGCGCGTGCGCGCCGAGCGGCATCGCAACGTGGAGACCGCGGTGATCATGCTGCTCGCCTACGGGCACAGCGTCGAGGAAGTGATGCCGCGCGTCATCCAGACCCTGTGCGATGGCCTGGGTTACGCCTACGGCGCGCGCTGGACCCTCGACAGCAAACAGCAGGTCCTGCGGTGTGCCGAGAGCTGGTGCGTGCCCGAACCGGAAGTGGAGGAGTTTCGCCGCATCAGTTCGCAGAGGCTGGAATCTCCCGGCAAGCCCGGCGGCGTCAACCGCCGGGTATGGGCGACCAGCGCGCCGGTGTGGATCGCGGACATCGCGAATGACTCCACGCTGCAGCGCCGCGAAGCCGCGTTGCAAGCCGGCCTGCATTCGGCTTTCGCGTTCCCGATCCTGGTAGGCGGCGAGTTCTACGGGCTGATGGAATTCTTCGCGCGCGAGCCGCGGCACCATAGCGAACGGTTGCTGGGGCTGGTGCAGACGGTGGGCATCCAGATCGGACAGTTCATCGCGCGCAAGCAGGCCGAGATCAACCTGCAGTTTTTCGCCAGCCACGATCCCCTGACCGGGCTCTTCAATCGGGGCATGTTCAACGATCGCCTGCAGCAGGCGATCGCCCAGGCGGCGCGCTTCGAGCGCAGCCTGGCGCTGCTGTTCATCGATCTCGACGGCTTCAAGCTGGTGAACGACACGCTCGGGCACAACGCCGGCGATGCGTTGCTTGCCGAGCTGGCGGCGCGCCTGCGCGTCACGCTGCGCGAGGGCGACGTCGTCGGGCGCATGGGCGGCGACGAGTTCGTGGTGCTGATCGAGGAGTTCACCGAGACCAGCCAGGTTACCGAGGTCGCCAAGAAGGTGCTCGAAACCGTGTCGCGGCCCTTCGTGCTGCAGTCGCGGGAGTTCGAGGTGACGGCCAGCATCGGCATCAGCATCTATCCCGACGACGGCAACGACGTGCAGACGCTGCTCAAGAACGCCGACATGGCCATGTACCTGGTGAAGCAGCAGGGCAAGAACAGCTTCCGCTTCTACTCGTCGCAGATGAACGTGCACCTGGTCGAGCGGCTGTCCCTGGAGACCAGCCTGCGGCGGGCGATCGAGCACGGCGAGTTGCAGCTGGCGTACCAGCCCAAGGTCGGCGTGCGCGACGGCCAGGTGAGCGGCGTCGAGGCGCTGGTGCGCTGGCAGCATCCGACGCAGGGCATGATCAACCCCGGCGAGTTCGTGCCGCTGGCGGAAGACGCGGGCCTGATGCTGACCATCGGTGAATGGGTGCTGCATACGGCATGCCGGCAGATTCGCGACTGGCGCAACCAGGGCCTGCCGCTGCTGCGGGTGGCGGTCAATATTTCGCCGCGGCAGTTCGCGCAGGACAGCCTGATCCAGGTCGTGCGCGAGGCCCTGCATCACACGGGGATGGATCCCGCCCGGCTCGAGCTCGAGATCCGGGAGGGAATGGTGCTGCGTAATATCGAGCGCGCGGTGCGGGTGCTTGCCCAGTTCAAGGAGCTGGGCGTGCGGCTGGTGATCGACGACTTCGGCACCGGCTACTCGTCGCTGAACGCCCTCAAGCGGCTGCCGATTGACAGCGTCAAGATCGACCGCTCGCTGATCCTCGAGCTGCCGCGCGGCGCCGACGCCGCGGCGCTCACGCGCGGGGTGGTCGCGATGGCTCACAGCCTGGGCATTGCCGTCACCGCGGAAGGCGTGGAAACGCGCGAGCAGTGGGAGTTCCTGAACCAGCTCGGCTGCGAGGAGATGCAGGGCAACTACTTCAGCGCCCCGGTTGCGCCTGAAATCGTCGCCAGCATCGTGCGCCAGCCGGTGGCTGGCGGCCAGCGCGCCGCCGTGCAGGCGCTGCGCCCGCGGCGCAGCGAAAGCGGCGCCGATTCCGACTAGCGGCCGGCAAGCGGCCGCTCCCGCCAGATCCCGCGGCGCGACGGGGCCTGCAACCCTCCATTATCGGCGCTCCGGATTTGCGCTACACTGGCCCGGCAACGTCGCGGCATGCATGAGCCAGCCAGGAGGGCGTCATGAAGACGGTGAGGCAATTACTGCAGGCGAAGGGCAGCCAGATCTACGCCATCGCCCCCGATGCGCGGGTGTTCGACGCGCTCAAGCTGATGGCGGAACGGGAGGTAGGGGCGCTGGTGGTGACGGATGGCGGCAGACTCGCGGGCATCATTTCGGAGCGCGATTACGCGCGCAAGGTGATCCTGCACGGCAAGTCCTCCCACGATATCCAGGTGCGCGACATCATGACCAGCAAGGTCATCACGGTGCAACCCGGCCAGACGGTCGAGGAGTGCATGGCGCTGATGACCGAGAAACGCATCCGCCACCTGCCCGTGACCGAGGGCGAGCGGGTGATCGGCGTGCTCTCGATCGGCGACCTGGTGAAGGAAGTGATCGCGGAGCAAGAGCAGACCATCAAGCAGCTCGAGTCGTACATCCACCGCTGAACTTCGCGCAGGCGCGAAGTTCAGCGTTCAAGGTTCCGCGTTCCAGGTTCAAGGTTCCTGGGTCGATGCGCTCGGCATTCCTGTTAGACTTTGAACTTGGAACTTTGAACTAGGAACCTGCTCAGTGAATTTCGGAGCGATCATCATTGGCGACGAGATCCTCAGCGGCAAGCGCAAGGACGGGCATCACGCCAGGACCATCGAGACCCTCGGCGCGCGCGGGCTGCAGCTCGCCTGGGCCTGCTACCTGGAGGACGATCCCGAGTTCATCACTGCCACGTTCCGGCGCACGTTCGCCGGCGGCGACGTGGTGTTCAGCTTCGGCGGCATCGGCGCCACGCCCGACGATCACACGCGGGCGGCGGCGGCGCGGGCGGGCGGGGTATCCCTGAAGCTGCATCCCGACGCGGAGGCCGAGATCCGGGGGCGCTTCGTGAACGACCCCAAGGGAGTCACGCCGCAACGACTCAGGATGGGGGAGTTCCCGGAAGGCTCCGCGATCATTCCCAATCCCTACAACCGCATCCCCGGCTTCAGCTACCAGCGCCATTATTTTCTTCCCGGGTTCCCCGAGATGGCGTGGCCAATGATGGTATGGGTACTCGATACGCACTATGCTCACCTCAACGCGCCGGGCAGCATCGCGGAATCGTCGATCATCGTGCGCGAGGCGGGCGAGAGCCAGCTGATCGACCTCATGATCGACTGCCAGAAGCGCTACTCCGGTGTGAAGGTCTTCAGCCTGCCGAAAGTGCAGCCGGAGCGGTATATCGAGCTGGGCGTGCGTGGCGTGCCGGGCGAGGTGGCGACCGCGATTGCGGCGCTCAAGCAGGGCGTGAGCCAGCTCGGCTTTCCGTGGACCGATCCGGCCTGACTGCGTAGGCAGTGCTGAATTTTGAGTGCTTAGTGATGAGTTGAGAGCACACCGTCGGCACGAAACTCAACACTCAACATTCAACACTTAACATTGCTGCCAGCTGGTACGTAAAAAACCCTTGGCCGTGGCCAAGGGTTTTCCATTGAAGCTGGCAGCTGATTAAGCGACGCGCTTCACCTTCTTCGCGCCGTCCACCGCCTGCTTGGCGACAGCTTCGAAGTTCGACTGGGTGGCTTCCGTGAACTGCTTAGCCACCTTCGACAGGTTGTCGTAAGCGGAATTAACCGCGGCGATGCCGGACTTGAAGGCGGCGATGCCGACTTCGGAGCCCGCCGGGGCGGTCTTCACCAGCTTGTCGAGTCCAGTCACGACCTGCTTGTTGAACTCGGCGATCTGCTCTTCCGCGAGCTTGCCGAACTCAGCTTGCGTTGCCGAGGTCACGTCGTAGAGGCTCTTCGCGTAAGCGGTGGCCTTTTCGATGGTCGGCTGGGCCAGGCTGTCCTTCAGCGCGGCCAGTTCCTGCAGGTCCTTCACCGCGGCGAGGGTCTTGGCATTCTCGACCGAGTCGGAAAACACGGTCTTGGCGGCCTTCAGCTGCAATTCCATAATGCGCTCGGCGCCCTGGATTGCCACGCTGGCGAACTTCATTGCGACTTCCAGATTGGTCTTGTTCAGGGCCATCAACTGCTCGGGTGTTTGATACATGGTAAACTCCTTCTTAAACAATGAATTAACCCATAACGGGGCTTGTTTTGCTGCACTGCACAATTGCCATTATATGCGCTAAAACCGGGGAGTCAAGGGGTTCAGAAAAATTTAATATTGCAGCGCAGTAGTACTGTGATGTGAGTGGATACTCGCCTCTCGTTCTACCTTCTTTCCGAGCCCACAATAAGGTGAAAAAGTGTTTTTAATCAGTTATATGAGCTGTACAACCGGCGACGAACAGGAGCACCCATGACGACCCTCTTCGGCAAGGTCATCCGGCGGGAAATCCCGGCGGACATCGTTTATGAGGATGAGCTGTGCCTGGCCTTCCGGGACATCAATCCACAGGCGCCCACCCACGTGCTGCTGATCCCGAAGCAGGAAATCGACAAGCTATCCAGCGCCGACGGCGCGGATCAGGCGTTGCTGGGCCACATGATGCTGGTTGCTGCCAAGGTGGCGCGCCAGCTGGGCGTGGGGGACGCGTTCCGGCTGGTCGTCAACAACGGCGCCGAGGCCGGACAGAGCGTGTTCCACCTGCACCTGCACATCCTGGGCGGCCGCAAGCTGCGCTGGCCGCCGGGCTAGGAATTCGCCGGACTTGCGTCCGGCGAATTCCTTATTCCAGACCCATTGCAAAAAAAAGATACGATATGCGCAAGCAGGAGTGACGAATCGGGTAGGAGGACATCATGAGCGAGGCATGCTGCAGGGTGGTGATTCTCGTGGCGCTAGGCTACGTGCTGACGGCCGATATCGCGATGGCACAATCGTATCCCGCCAGGCCGGTGCGGATCATCGTCCCGACCTCACCGGGCGGTGGCAACGATTTCGTGGCCCGGCACGTGGGGCAGAAGCTCGGCGAGCGGCTGGGGCAGCAGTTCATCGTGGAGAACCGGCCCGGCGCAGGCGGAACCATCGGCACCGCCCAGGTGGCGAAAGCGGCACCGGACGGCTACACGCTGCTCCTCGGTTTCGTCGGGCAGCTCGCGATGAGCCCCCACGTGGAGAAAGGCGGCTACGACCCGCTGAAGGATTTCGTCGGCGTGAGCCTGCTCGCGTCGTCGTACCACATACTCGGAGTGCATCCCTCGCTGCCGGTGCACTCGGTCAAGCAGCTGGTCGCGTTTGCCAAGGCGCGCCCGGGCGAGCTCAACTACGCCTCGGGCAACATCTGGACCCCCACGCACCTGGTCCCCGAGCTGTTCAAGTCGGCGACAGGCGTCAACATCGCCGCCATTCAATACAAGGGGTCAGGGCCGGCGGCAATCGGGGTCCTTACGGGGGAAGCGCAGGTGATGTTCGGCGGCGTCACGGCGCTGATGTCACACGTGCGCGCCAAACGAATCGTGGCGCTGGCGGTAACGAGCCCCACACGCTCGCCGATCGCCCCGGAGGTGCCGACGCTGGTGGAACTCGGCGTGCGCGGGGTGGAGGCTCCATCCTGGTATTCGATCGTCGCGCCGGCCGCATCTCCGACCGAAGTGATCGGAAAGCTGCACGCCGAGATCGTCACCATTGCCGCCCGTCCCGACTATCGCGAACCGCTTGAAAGACAGGCGCTCGAGCCGACCACGACCACGCCGGAGCAGTTTGCGGCGTTCCTTAAGGCCGAGTACGACAAGTGGGGCAAGGTGATCAAGTCACTCAAGCTGCACTGAGCTCAAGTTGGCAGTTTGCAGTGGGCAGTTTGCAGTCGACTGCCAACTGACGGCTGACGGCTGCCAACTTATCTAGGTTTCAAGCGGCAGCCGCACCGCCTTGCCGGTCGCCACCGCGCGCTCGATGGCGAGGGTGGTCTCGAGATTGACGCGAGCCTGCTCCGGCGTGGTGTGCGCGGTCGGGTTGCCGGTGACCAGATGATCGAGCCAGGCGCGGGTTTCGTTGCCGAGCGAGCCCCAAAATTCGCCGAGCGCCCAGTCGCCCGCGGAGTTGCTTCCCAGAAACGCCATCTGCAGGCTGTGCCCCGGAACGTAGGGGTGCGGGATGCCCTTCTCGGTGAAGAGCAGGTGGTCCTTGTGGTCGTCGTCGATCAGCATCGTACCCTCGGTGCCGAGCAGCTCGACGCGGTCGGACTGCCCCTGGGTGGGGAATTGCGCCGGCAGTGCGTAGCTGATGCCGAAGTTGACCACCGCGCCGTCGGCGAAGGTGACGATGGCCCAGGTGGCGTCGTGCGCGCTGTATCCGGCCTCCTTGAAGATGCCGTGCTGGCCGCGCGCCACCACTTCCACCGGGCGGTTGCCTTCGAGAAACCAGCACATCAGGTCCACGTAATAGGTAAGCACGTCCAGCACCGGCGTCGCGTGGGGGTCGCGCTTGAGGATCGAGAAAGTCTGCGCGCGCGAGTTATAGACGCGGGCGAGCCCGCCGACCACCTTGCCAAGGCGGCCGTGGATCATCTGCTCCTTGGCGCGGAGAAAGCATTCCTTGTAGCGCCGGCTGTAGCCAATGCGCAGCTTGCCGCCGGTCGCTCTCAGGGTCTCGAGGATGTCGTCGGCGTCCTTCAGTGACAGCGCGATCGGCTTCTCGCACAGCACCGGCTTGCCGAGCTCCAGCGCCCGGCGCACCGGGGCCGAGTGCAGGCTCTCCGGCGTGGACACGAACACGGCGTTCACTTCCGGCCGCTCGATCGCCTCGTTATTGTTGCCGGTGTGGAAATCGGCCCCCGTCACCTCGGCGAGCGCCTTCGCGCGCTGCGGGTCGAGGTCGGCAATCGCCATGAAGCCAACGGCGGGGTGCCTGGCCGCCAGCCGCGCCCGCAGCGTGCCGATGCGGCCGGCGCCGATGACGGCAATGCCCAGTGCTTTTTGCATCTTTTCCCGTTTCATTCGGACTTTCCTTGCGAGCGCGGAAGGGTATCGGCGTGCGCGCCGGGTGTCCAGCCAGGAGTTTGTCGGACACGGCTCCGACAAACTCCTGATGCAAAACCACCCGCCCGTAGACAAGAAAAAGACATCGAAAACCTCGTATCCATTCGATCCTAATTCCGTAATGTGGCCCAGGAACGGAAATTATCCTGCTGCTTCATTCTGAAATTGGGGGCGGTTTTGCCGTTAGCAGCCTGTCTGATGGTGCATATGCTCGACAGGCTGCTAAGGCGCGAGATGTTTCTGCGCGAACGCAGCCGCGTTGTCCTCGATCCGGGTAGCGAGCGTGATGTTCCAGCGGTTGAGCCATCCGAGCAGCGCGATCACCGAGACAATCTCGATGATGGCGTCCTCGCTGTAGTGCTGCCTGAGTTCCGCGAAATGCGCGTCGGTGACGTTAGAGCCGCCCGCGGCATGCGCCAGGTCCAGCGCCGCGCGCTCGGCCGGGGTGAACAGGGGGCTCGTGCGGTACTGCGGTAGCGCCTCCACTTTCTCGAGCGGCGCAGCGGCGATATGAGCGGCGTTCTCGGCGTTGTGCGCCGCGCAGTAGGGGTCCCCGCAGGCCTGGCTCACGGCATGCGCAATCATGAACTTCAGCGCTTTCGGAACCTCGCCCTCGTCCATCATCACGGCCGTATGGAGGGCGCGGTAGGCGCGGAATACCCCGGGCCTGCGCACCATGGTGAGCCAACTGTTGGGCGGGTAGCCCTTGGTCCGCTGCCAGCGCTCCATGATGTCGGCGACCTGGGCGAACTGCTCCGGCGTTGCGGGGGAGACGCGTGCCATGTTGAACCTATCTCAATAATAGGCGCGTGATGCGTTGTGGCCAGGACGGGATGGATGCGAGGCGCACGGCGCAGGCCCTATGTCGATAGGGTCAAGCCGGGCAACGACGCAGACGCCCGTCCTGGCCACAACCCGAAGGGACGGGGCGTTGAGCAACGGCTGGCCGCCATTGCTCTCCGCCCATGGGCTGGATGAAGGAAGCGCAGGTGCAAGCACCTGCTCAGGGGCGCATTTCGTTGTCGGTCGCTCCTAACATAGAGTCTATGTGTCGTCGCGATCCTCCTAGAACTGCATCCCACATCGCCTCCGTCGCACACGTGCCTATTATTGAGATAGGTTCTAGTAAACGCGGTTGAGCGGCGCTTCGCTCTTGACCAGCACGCGCTCGACGTTGGCCCAGGCATCGCGGAAGAGGGTGGCGGAAGCCTGCCGCGTCACGCCCGCGACGTGGGGCGTGAACAGAATGCGATGGGCGGCTTCGCCCTCGAGCGCGAACAGCGGGTTGTCGGTGTCGGGCGGCTCGACCGAGTAGACGTCCACCGCCGCGCCGCCGAGGTGGCCGGAGTTGAGGTGGGCGGCCAGCGCAGCCTCATTGACGATGCCGCCGCGCGCAGCCTGTATCAGTACCGCGCCGGGCTTCATCAGGCTGAGCTGTCTGGCGCCGATCAAGCTCCTCGTCTGCGGCAGCATCGGCACGTGCAGCGTCACGATGTCCGAGGCCTTGAGCAGGTCGTCCAGCGCCAGCGCCCTGGCACCGAGCCTTGCCGTTGTCTGGGCATCGCGCGGCGCCGGATCGTGATAAACGATCTGGCAGCCGAAGCGGTGGAACGCCTCCGCCACCGCGAGCCCGACCGTGCCCATGCCCACCACCCCCACCGTGAGCCCTTCCAGCCCGGCCAGGTTGTCGGCGACCATGCGGCCGCGGAAGGAAACGTAATTGGAGTCGCGGATCTCCATATTGGACCAGGTCAGGCGCCGCAGCAGCACGATGGCGCAGCCGACGGCGTACTCGGCCACCGCGCTGTTGCTGCCGCCCGGCACGTTGGCGACCGCGATGCCGAGCTTCTTCATCGCCGCATCGTCAATCCGGTCCACCCCGGCGCCGGTCACCTGCACCAGCCTGACCTGGCTGCCTTCGAACAGCGAGGCGGGCAGCCTGCCGCCGACCGCCGGTATGACCAGCGCGCGGGCGCCCCTGATGAGTGCGGCAAGCTCGGGATCGTCCGGCCTGCGGTAGGCGATCGTCAGACCCGCCGGCGGTGTTACGCCGGCGCGGGTGAAATCAACTTCCGGGCGGAGGCAAACAACGTCGAATGACATAAGATTGAACCGCAGAGACGCAGAGGAAAAGAGTAATCCGGAGCGACTTGCGCCCGGGCAACCCCATGCACTTTGCTTCACCCTGGGTCAGGACGCGCCCCATCGTCAGGCTCCGCGGAAATGCACGACCGCGCATTTCCGCCACGAATCTCCCTTCTCCATTCGGGAGAAGGGCGGGGTTGAGGGGAGAGCGTCGCTACGCATTGTCAGACGCTCAGCTTGCCACCTTGAGGTGCTTGATCTCGGCGGTGCCGCCCTGCGCCTCGTCGAGCAGGCGGAAGAGTTCGGACGCTTCCTTCGCGATCGCGTCGGCGATATCCCTGAGCATCTTCATCCCCTTGTCCACGGTGGCGTGCTCGGGGCTGCCATACCAGCCGGTCGGGGCGATGGTCCTGATGTCGCGCAGCACCGGCTGGTAGCTGCGGGTGCGGCGCAGCTTGTCCCACCGGCGGCCGTGGGAGTGATCGGACGAGTAGTCGATGCGGTCGAGATGCACCAGGTCGGGCCGGTAGGCGAGCACCGCCAGCGCCTCGATCTCGCCGCCGTGGGTGAGGCCGCCGCAATCGTGGCCGTAGAGCTCGGCGGCGACGTAACATGCCTGCACCACGATGACGCTCATGCCGGCGTCGCGGTGCAGCTTTTCGGAAGCGATGGCGAGCGAGGGGATATTGCCCTCGTGCCAGTTGAGGATCAGGAGGCGCTTCGCGCCGTGCTGCGCCGTCGACTCGCAGGTTTCCACCACCACGCGCTGGTAGGTCTCGGGCGTGAGCGTGATGGTGCCCTCGAACGGCATGTGCATGGGGGTCACGCCCAGCGGGCCGCCCGGCAGCACCAGGCCGTCCATGCGCTCGGCCACGGCGTGCCCGATCACGTTGGCGGCATAGATATCGGTGCCGGTGGGGAGGTGCGGCCCATGCTGCTCGACGCTGCCCGCCGGCAGGATCACCAGCGGGTTCTTCTTGAACTGGGCGGCGATCTCCGGCTGGGTGAGATCGATGAAGTAGCGGCTCATGTTATTCGTGAATCGTAAATCGTAAATGGTGAATCGTGTGGGTCAGCGCGGTGAACGGCGATCGAATGGCTTTGGCTTTGTCGATTCACGATTCACCATTCACGGCGCCTATGCGGCGCGCGCCTGGCCGCCTATCTTCGCGCGCGACTCCTCGATTACGTCGGCGATGCGCACGGACTGACCTTTCCGGTCTATCGACTTGAGCGCCGCGTAGACGACGGCGACAGCGACGTTGCCGTTATGCGCGGTGAGTTCGTTGGGCCTGCCGCTCGCGCAGCTTGCCGCGAACATTTCGAGCTCCGCGCGGAACATGTCGCTCTCGGGCAGCGGGATGGCCTCCCGCTTCGCCCAGCCGTCCTTGCCGCGCTGGAGGTATAGAACGGAATTTTCGTGCAGCCGGTGGGGCGTGTCCCAGGTCCCGAAGTCGATCTCGTAGTGCATCAGGCCCTTCGAGCCGAACACGCGCACCGCGAAAATGCCGGGCGAGGTCCAGCATGAGCCGACGTAGCCCAATTTGCCGTCGGCGAACCTGATCGTCGTCATCGACTGGTCGTCCACTTCCGCGCCGACCGGCGACAGCTTGGAGGCCATCGAGGACACCTCGGAGATTTCGCCACCCAGCAGGTGCAGCACGTCGAACTGGTGGATCGCGAGCTGGGACAGCGGCCCCCCCGGCGCGCGGTCCTTGTACCAGCGCCAGGTCTGGGGCGTGAGCTCCAGCGCGCGCTCGTTGGAGAAGTTCGCCTCGATGAACGCGACGCGCCCCAGTTCGCCGCGGTCTATCCGTTCCTTGATGATGCGGATCCCGGCCATCAGCCGGGCGCTGTGCCCGACGGTGACGGTGACGCCATACTGTTTCTCGAGCGCGGCGATCTTGAGGCCGTCTTCCAGCGTCTGGGCGATCGGCTTCTCGGTGTAGATATGCTTGCCGGCCCTGGCGACCATCTCCGCCATCGGCAGGTGCTGCTCGTTGGGCACGGTCAGGATCACGCCCCTGATCTCGGGATTGGCCAGCAGCGCCTTCATGTCCGGCGCGGCGGGAACGCCCAATTCCTTTTCGAACGCGGCGCGTTTTTCTTCGGAGCGGCTGTAGCCGGCGACGATGCGCAGCCTGCCGGACTGCTGGGAAGCGAGGGTCAGGACCTTGGCCCAGCGGCCGAGGCCGACGATGCCCAACTTGACAGGTTCAGCGTTCATGGAATCGACCGGATCTTGCGGTGAAGTGCGTAATTCTACATGGCGGGCGCGCGCCGTGGGCGCCGCTCAACGGGACGTGGGCCCGGGCCCTGCCGCGCGGACGAAGCCGTTTCCTCGCTTATCCTGCTGCCCCGACACGGCGGATAATCCACGGCATCACGACTATTTCCGCGATGGCGGCGCTAGGCCACTGCGCCGAGCGGCCCATGTGCCCGCCCTGCGGGTTAACCCACGCTTCCTTGGCATCGCCGTGCTCGAGCAACAGGTACAGATCGGCGATTGGAACCTGCGAGTCCCTGGCGCCGTTGACGAGCAGCATGGGCGCGGAAGGCCGGTCGAGCAGCCCGAGATCGAGCAACGAGAACACACGCGCTTTCGCGAGCAGGTCGTCGAGCCCGCTCGCACCGTGCATCGCGCACTTGGCTTCCAGATAATCGTAGAGGTATTCTCCGGTATCGAGCGACGTCTTCAACCACTGCGGCTGGAAGTAATGGTGAATCGGCCCGCCGTGCACGACCGCTCCGCGCAACCGGGCGCGCTCGGTGATCGCGAGCTTCGCGGCCCAGTAGCCGCTCCAGCTGCGGCCCTGTACGACGACGCGGCCGGCATCCACGTCCGGCCGCTGCGCGAGGTAATCGAGCGCGGCCGAGAAGATCCGGTCACTGTGTATCCCGGCGGCGATATGCGGCGATTCCCCCGTTCCCGGCAGGTCGATCGCGAACAGGCCGAGGCCGTGCCCGAGATAGCCGTCGGTGTGGGCGGCAACGTCCTCCTTGCGGGAATCGAGGCCCGCGATGCCGAATACAACCGGCGCCGGACGGATGCCGGCTGGCAGCCGCAGGTACGCGACGATGTGTTTTCCCTCGAAGGGGATGTGAATGACTTCGATCGGTGGGTCGGCGCAAGCGGCGTACTGGCGGAAAGATTCGAGCGCACGCTGCCGCGCGTGCCGTTTCGCCGGCGTGTTCTCGGTCGGCCAGCGCGCGAAATGAAACAGGCGCCACGCCTGCCAGTAGGCTCTGGCCGCGGCGGAGCGGTCTTGCCCCGCCAGCGACTCGGCGTGTTGCCAGTGGGCGTCGGCAACGGCGCTGAACGCAGATGCCCATTGCTCACGGTCAAGGCTGGTAATTCGGGAGAGGGCGGCCCTGGCATCTTCCGGTGCGATGCCGCCGAGCGGCGGCATGTTGCGGTCGGCGCGACGCTGCACTTCCTGCTTGAGCTGGTCGAGGTCGCGCCCGCCGCCCGTGACTAGCGCGCCGCCGTCGACCGATCTGCTGTTCAAGGCGATTCCCAAAAAATCAGGGGCGGCCTTGGCCGCCCCTGATCACCGATCACCGATCACCGGTCACTGGTCACGGGCTCCTAATTGGCCGTCAATCCGAGCGACTTCACCAGCTTCTCGTTCTGCACCATCGATTCCTGCACGACCTTGCGGAATTCCGCCGGTCCCAGGATGACGATTTCTGTCGCTTGGATGGCCATCCCCTTCTTCACCAGGGGCGCCTCCATTGCCTTCACCACTGCCGCGCGCAGTTTGTCGTTGATCGCTTTCGGGGTGCCTTTGGGCAGGAAAAAGCCCATCCATCCGCTGTAGTCGAAGCCTGGAATGGTATCGGCAATCGGCGGAATGTTGGGCAGCAACGGGGTGGGCTTGGGCAGGGTTTGGGCGATCGCACGCATGCGCCCGGCGTTGACGTGGACCATCGCCGCCGGTGCGGGGATCAGCGTCCACTGCGATTCATTCGCCACGACGGCCGCGGTCGACGGGCCGCCGCCTTTGTATGGCACATGCAGCGATTCGAAGCCGGCCCTCTGCTGGAAGTACGCCCCGGACAGATGGCTTTGCGAGCCGGCGCCAGCGGAGGCCATGTTGAATGGGGTTTTCCCGCTCTTGGCGTAAGCGATCAACTCCTTCACCGACTTGATCGGCAGCGAAGGATTGACCACCAGCACGTTGAGCGTCACGGCGTACTGCGCGACATAGTCGTAGTCGTTCATGGGGTGGAAGCGGGCGCTCTTCTGCAGCAACCTGGCGATTGTGGTCGCCGCCGTCGTCGCGCTGATCAGCGTGTAGCCGTCAGGGTTCGCTTCCTTGGCGATTTCCATGCCGATGATGCCGCCCGCGCCGGCGCGGTTGTCCATTACGACCTGCTGGCCGATCGTGTTGCTCAGTTCGATGCCGACGATGCGGCTCAAAGTGTCCACCGCGCTGCCGGGCGCATTGGGAACGATCAAGCGTATGGGCCGGCTCGGAAAATCCTTCGCGGCTTCCTGGGCGAGGGCCGGCGCGGTGCCGAGCAGCGAGGTGGCCATGGCCAGCGGAAGCCAGATGCGGGTCTTCATGATTTCCTCCTGTTGTACTTGTGAGTGCGAGAAAAAGCGCGCGATTTCCAATTCCCATTCTGTCCGGTTTGCCCCTTCAACGCAACCCTTCCCCCGGTTGGCGCGACCGGAATATCGGGTTGCCGGGAACCCGGGCCGGATTGCGCTGCCTGAGTAGTTTCGAATTAGAATCCCCCCTCATGCTACGCAAACTCCTCATCCCGTTCGTGGCGGGCATCGTTGCAGCCTGCGCCCCGCTGCCATTGGACTACAACGGCGCCGGCGCGCCGCGCGAGGCGGCGATCCTGCCGCTCCGATCGGAGCGACCCCTGATTGCACTGGCCCTGGGCAGCGGCGGCGCGCGCGGCTTCGCCCACATTGGCGTGATCAAGGCGCTGGAGGAGGCGGGCATCGTGCCCGACATCGTCACGGGGTCCAGTTCGGGAGCTGTGGTCGCCGCGCTCTATGCCAGCGGCCGCCAGGCGCGCGAGCTGGAGGATATCGCGCTCCGGCTCGAACGAGGCGACCTGGTGGACTATGCGCTGTTCGGAAACGGCTGGGTGAAGGGCGAGGCGCTGCAGGACTTCGTGAACCGCATGGTGAACGGGCTGCCCATCGAGCGGCTTGCCAGGCCCTTCGCGGTAATCGCCACCGAGGCGAGGAGCGGGCGCATGGTGGTATTCAACCGCGGCGATACCGGCGTCGCGGTTCGCGCCTCGGCAAGCGTGCCGAGGATCTTCGTGCCCCCGGTGATCAATGGTGAGGAGTACGTGGACGGCGGGCTGTCCTCCCCGGTACCGGTGAAGGTCGCGCGCGCCATGGGCGCCGATGTCGTGATCGCAGTGGACGTGTCCTGGTTCGCGCAGTCCCGCATGAGCAGTCCGGACGAGATGGCGCGTTACGGCCGCAGCGAGCGCTATGCGCGATACGGCGACGAGCTCGACGAGGCTGACATTGTGATCGTACCGCGCACCGTGCGCACCCGCATGCTCGATTTCGACCAGAAGGAAAGCAACATCGCCGCCGGTGAGGCGGCGGGCCGCGAGGCCATGCCGCGATTGCGCGAGGCGCTCGCGCGGGCGGCCGCTTCCAGGCAATCGCGCCTGCGCGCACCCGCTTCGAGCAGCAACAGGCAGGATTGAGAAATCCCTGATCGTGACGATCAGGTTTGCTCGCGTCGCCCCGAGCGCGTTGGTCGCGCTGGCGCGGTCGTGACGCGTGGCACGCGATCCAGTCTCCAGTTTTCGATTGCCCACGCCCATAATTCCCTGACCGTCGCGCGCGCGAGGCCGCCTGGCGGCTGCTGGCCGAGAAACGAGAGCGCGGCGACGAGGGCCGGCAGCGGCTTTGCGGCATCGAGGCGGGCGGCGAGCGTCTGCTTGGAGAGCTTCTCGCCCGCGGCGTTCACCGCGACCGGCAGGTGCGCGTAGCGCGGCTGCGGCAGGCCCAGCAGCTGCTGCACGTAGATCTGCCGCGGGGTGGAGCCGAGCAGGTCCGCGCCGCGCACGATATCCGTGATGCCTTCCCCGGCATCGTCCACGACTACCGCCAGTTGATAGGCAACTACGCCGTCATAGCGATAGAGCACGAAATCGCCGCACTCCTGCTCCAGCGCGGCGGCGATCCTCCCTTGCAGCGCATCCTCGAACGCGACCGCCGCGCCGCGCGTGTCGAGGCGCAGCGCCCGCGCGCCCCTGCCCGCCGCGATGCCGCCGCGGCAGGTGCCTGGATAGACGGGCCCTTCCGTGCCGGCAATGGCGGAATCAGCGATTTCGCGGCGGCTGCAGGCGCACGGATAGACCAGCCCCGTCCCGCGCAACCGGTGCAACGCGTTGTGATAGGCGTCGCTGCGCGCGCTCTGGCGCGCGACCGCGCCATCCCATGTCATGCCGCAGGCTTCGAGCGTGCGCAGGATGTCGTCCGCCGCGCCGGGCACGACGCGCGGCGGGTCGAGGTCTTCCATGCGCACCAGCCAGTCGCCGCCGCGCGTGCGCGCCTCGAGAAAACTGCCGGCGGCTGCGACAAGCGATCCGAAGTGCAGCGGACCGGTGGGCGAGGGCGCGAAGCG